>OVXK01000053.1_pt1 | contig 112730 bp, 106 predicted proteins | sample 1732021 | NCBI WGS metagenome assembly OVXK01 (sample SAMEA4413051, study PRJEB24355) | metagenome | biome: human; feature: gut; material: faeces | place: United Kingdom | collected 2010 | reverse complement strand
ATGAGAAACGTTAATGCCACGATCATATAAGATTTCTTGAACTTCACGATAGCTAAGGTTATAACGAAGATAGTAGCCCACGGCTACAATAATCACATCCTGCTGAAATTGCTTTCCTTTAAAATGACTCATCGTCATTCCTCCTGCTATCTTTTTCTATTATTCTACCTTATCTGATAGTAGATTTAAAACTTTGCAACAGAACCGAGCGGAATATAAAGAAAAGAGAAAAGTAATTAAACGCAAAAAAATGTAGAACTTAAAAAATATAAAGAGGAACAACCGTTAAAATTAGGAATGATGTTGTGTAAACATTATAATTGCTATGATATAAATGAAGTATTAAAGAAAGCAAATTTAAACCAATTTTGTGAACAGAAAAGCCTTAGTCACTATGACCAAAACTACGGACGAAACTATGACCAAAAGTAGGTACTAAATTATGACCGAAAATAGGTCCAAAATGGATTTTTTTATGATATCAAAAATTATGAAATGATTTTGAAAGAAAACCAGTTGGCACAGCCAACTTAGCCACCTTCCTGTAGGAAGGTGCTATCAGTTTTCCCTTATGCTCTTTTCTTTCTTTTTTGTTTCATATGTCAAATGCCATTTTGAAATGTACCATCTTAAGAAATTTATCCTTAAAAACAATTGCGTTATTGGATAAAAAGATGCTACATTATCTTAAAAAAGGAATCAAATATGATGAATTTAGTGGCTAGCATATCGTGTGATTAAGATACTTTATAGTGTAAGTTGAAGGAGAAAAAATATTTAAAATATACTTCCCATTTCAGTGGGAAGTAAAATTAATCTTGTTGTTTCTACTAGTAATGTATCTTTTTGGAAACTATGTAACGATGTAAACAAGATTTTTTTCAGAAGAAAAAACGATAAAAGTTGTGATAAACGATTTAAAAAATAGGAGAAAATATATCAAGCGCATGGTATGAAACGCACATTTAAAAAGATTCGACTAACTAAAAAAATAAGTTTACAAAGCATTGTTGTGTATTACAAGTGATCTATACACTGAAAAATGATAGAGAAAATCTGATACGTCCGCAACAATGGACAATTGAAAATGAAAGTGAGGAAATTGGAAGAATGGCTGATGAAAATAAAGTTGTTCCGCTTGAAACACTAGTGATAAATAAGGAAGAGTTTGAGCAACTTTTTCTTGATTTTTTTGTTCAATATGACAGGATTTATGATTTTAGTTCGTCACTAGATTTATTTGAATTAGAGGCAGAAATAATAGAAAACAGTCGAGAGGAGAATGGTAAAATCATCATTTCAGTAGAAAAATTCAATGAATTATTCTCAGAAACATTTGAAATAGATACAGATTATTATCAACCACAAGAAGTTTTCCAATCATTTAGAAATCAGATTATTCGCTCAGGTAAGACCGTAAACTGAAAAACAATAAAAGAAACGTTGAAAGAATAATTATTCCTTCAACGTTTCTTTTTTAGAATGTTTTAATGACCAAAGCAGTTTCATTGTCAGGCTTAGGTAATTCATGAAATCCCGTATTTATAGTGCTCAATTGATCAACTAACCATGTTTTACTTTTTGAATTGTAGATAAATCTAAAATTAATATCGTTATTATCGTGTTGAAGGGGCGTCTCCAAATAATCTGCTGTATATTCATAGTCAACGTAACCTGCTAATACAAAAGAGAGTATCCCTTTATTTAATGTTAGATTTAATGGATAATCATACGACTTTATTTTTTTCAACTTCATATTGTACATATCTTCAGCCATAAAAGTTGAGTTCGTGATTTCATCTTGGGTCTCATTAAAAAAGTTATCCGAATAATCGCTTATTTTTGAAAAGTCTTTATTGGCACCAGCCTCAAAAAATTGTTCAACTTTTTCAGTATAAAGTTGTGCTAACGCTCCTTTTTCAATATTAACTTTAATATTTTCATGTCTATCAATTTGTGTGCTGTTCAGTAAGGGAAGATCAGCTTTTAGTTTTATATCGTCTTGATTTCTTTCAATTTCAATTGGCAAAATCTTTTCAGTAGATTCAGTTTCTGATAAAGGAACATCTAGTTTTTTATCATGATAATAAGCTTCAAATCCATCTGGAACCGGAAAAAAATGTATTGGGTAATTCTTTTCTGAGGTTGTTGTACTAGTTTCCGTACTTGTAGAACTTGTGTCAGAAGTGGTACACCCGCTTATAGTTCCGATGAGTAAAGCGCAAGTTAGAATGATTGCAAATTTCTTCAAAAAAATTCCTCCTTAAAATTGAATATGGACTAATACTAGTCCCATTGTAGCATACCGAATCTTTAAGATTAATAAGAAAAAGGACTAATTTTAGTCCAAAAGGTGTGCTATTCTTGAAAGAGGAAAAAATTATTGATAAAGAAAATGTAATCGGTAGCAATATTAGACGAGTCCGATTAGAAAAAGGAATTGGTCAAACCGAGCTGATTAGAGACCTACAGCTTCGTAAAATTGCTATAACTAGGGAAACGTTGGTTAAGATTGAAGGTGGCCGCCAACACATTAAGTTGGATCAATTGAAAGCCATCAAAGATATTCTACAGGTGTCTTATGAAGATTTGCTTCAATGACTACTTGTAGTCATTTCGTTTGAAATTATTATGTTACACCCTTATGTGTCACGAAGAAATACTGGTATAATAATGAATGGGATATGTAACGATAGGGTATACTGTTATGTTGCCTAATAAATTGTGGATCAAAATACAAGAATGGAGGGATATCCTTGTATAAGGCATATGAATTGGATTTTACAAATGCTGACTTAAATGCATTCTCCTCAAGCTCGCAATCATATACACATGTAGTAAATCAAATAGATCACAACCAAAAATCTATTAACAAGAGAATAGAAAATCTATTTGAAAGTGAAAATGATTTAGTTGATTATTATTCTAAGGACAGCAAAATTCTAGATGCAGACGAAATTATTAAAGATTGGTTTCCAACTATAAAAGCAGATATTTTTATATCTCACTCTCATGCTGATGAAAAATTAGCTATACGTTTTGCATCATGGCTATTTGAAAATTTTGGTCTTACTGCATTTATTGATTCTTCGGTTTGGGGATACAGTTCTGATTTATTAAAAAAAATAGACCAAAAATATTGCTATAAGGAACAAACAAAAACATATGATTATGATAAAAGAAATGTAACAACTAGTCATGTTCATATGATGCTTTCTACAGCTTTAAATAATATGATTGATAGTACAGAATGTCTGTTTTTTCTTAATACACCTAATTCAATTAGTTTGAGCAATGAAATCACTAATGAACAGAAATTTACGTATTCGCCATGGCTATATAGCGAACTGACGACAGCTTCAATAGTGGAAAAAAAGAATCCACGATTGGAAAGTAATCCTCAAATGAGCACCGAGGATGTTAGAAGCATTATAAAGCACTATTCTTCGCAAGAAAATCTGCAAATAAAATATTCTTTAAATTTAAGTGAATTAACTTATTTACGAAAAGCTGATTTGAAAAAATGGGCTTTAGATGCTGTGGAATGCACTAAAGGAAGTAATACATTAGATATTTTATATAAAAACACCATTTTCACTAATCTCTAATCAATTTACTGAATCGAAAGGAACCGGGTAGAATGGATAAGAAAGTTTTAATAAAGAGGTTCTCTGAAGCTATTGAAAAAGGAAATGCAGCAATATTTGCAGGTGCAGGATTATCGATGTCACAAGGATATGTAAGTTGGCCGGAACTACTTAATGATCCTGCAACAGAAATCGGGTTGGATTCTAAAAAAGAAACAGACTTAGTTACTCTGGCTCAATATTATAAAAATGAAAATGGTGGATCAAGAGGAATTTTGAATCAGATACTTATGGATAATTTTGGTGAAGAATTAGAAATATCTGAAAATCATCGAATACTAGCAAGTTTACCTATTGAAACTTATTGGACAACTAATTATGATCATCTAATAGAAAAATCAATCCGAGAAGCTTATAAAAACCCTCAGGTTAAGAAAAATTATACTCAGTTAGCAACAACTAATCCAAATGTGGATACAATTGTTTATAAAATGCATGGTGATATAGATGATGTCAGTTCGACAGTAATAACAAGAGATGATTATGAAAAATATGATGATGATTCGTACGCGTTATTTAAAGAAACTTTAAAAGGAGATTTGTTAACAAAAACTTTTCTCTTTTTAGGATTTAGTTTTACAGACCCTAATTTAGAAAGAATTTTATCAGATATAAGATGGGTTTTGAGAGAAAACCAAAGACCTCATTATTGTATAATGAGAAAAATATTAAAGGAAAATTTTGTCGATTCTGAGGATTTTTTTGATCAAGAGAGATATAATTATGAACTGACAAAAAGAAGACTACAAATCAATGATTTGTCCAGATTTTCGATAAACGTTGTTGAAGTAGATGATTATTCTGAGATTACTGATATTTTGAAAAGTATTAGAAAAAAGTATTTGAGAAAAACTATTTTTATTTCGGGAAGTGCTGTTGATTATACTCCATTTACATCTGAATCGAAAGGATTAAAATTTGTCGAGAAATTAGCATATAGGCTTTCTGAATCCGGTTATAGAATAGTATCAGGTTACGGACTTGGAATTGGTAATAGTATTGTTTCAGGAGTTCTAAAGCAGAGAAGAAATTTAAGAAAAAATAACATACAAGACGTACTTTCTTTAAGACCACTTCCCCTTGATATGCCTCATGAGTGGAGAAGATATCGAGAAAACATTATTGCAGAGTCTGGGATTAGTATTTTTGTTTTTGGAAACAAACTTGAATCAGGTGAAATAGTTACAGCAGATGGAATGATTGAAGAATTTGAATTATCTGTTCAAAATGAAAATATAGTAGTTCCGATTGGATTTACCAAAGGTGCAAGTAAGGTTTTGTTTGATAAGATTCAAGAGAATTTCAGTGATTATTTTGATGATTCCTTAAAAAGTAAATTTCAAGCGCTAGAAAAATTAGATACTGAAGGAGAAGTAGATAAAAAAGTTGAACAAATTGTCAGTTTAATAAATAGTATTCAGGAGGATTAATATGGTGAGAAGGGTTTTTTTTAGTTTCCATTATGCAGATGTAACAAGAGCAATGGTAGTTAGAAACAGCTGGACTTTGCGAGGAACAAAGGAAGCTGGTTTTGTAGATAAGGCTGAATTTGAGAAAGTTAAACGTAATGGAGATATTGCTATAAAAAACTGGATAGATAATCAATTAATTGGAACATCAGTGACTGTGGTGCTGATAGGTAAAGAAACTCTTGATCGAGAATATGTTAAATATGAAATCCAGGAGAGTTATAAGCGAGGAAATGCTATTTTGGCCGTTAATATAGGTAAAATAAAAGATTTTAACCAGATGACAACTACTAGTCAATCAGTAATTAAAATAATTGGGCAAAAACCAGATGGAGAATATTTGTGGTTTGACGAAATTATTGATGGCCAATATGATTATATAAGTGATGATGGATACAACAATTTAGGAACTTGGATTGACAGTGCAGCATACAAAAAAGGTAAATAAAGAGTTGGAACTGTCTACTATCTAATGACATGTTATTTTTTTACTTACTTATCCCTGTATCTTTAAATAGTAGATATTTTTTTATCAGTTAATTCATCAAACTGAATTAGGAACAGACATAATTCTATAGATAAGTAAAACTCTATGATAAAAAATGTTTAATCCTTATATTTCTTTATAAAGAACAGTTATATATTTTCTAGCAAAAGCACGCCACGCAACTTGAATACGATTATAATACCAATCAAGATGAATTAGCATCAATAAAGTGATTAACTCTATACAAAAATTATTGAAATACCAACTATCTTTATTTTTAATGAACTTAACTTCATGGTTGAAATAGAATAACTTGAATCCTCAAATAGCTTCTCTACCTGCTGTTTTGGATACGATATTGGCTACGTTCCCGATGACAGTACCTGCTGATATATACTGTCAGTCTAAAGTAATTTGTTAGATGAAATATCTCTATAAAGCCTGATTCTTTCCTCTGATTCCCAAAAGAGTCATTGGAAGGCAGTGTAGGTTAAACCTGTTATAGGAGCTAGAACCCTTGATATATAAGGATTCTAGCTTTTTTATTTTGCCTTGATAGTAGAAATGACCAGCTTTTTACTGATGAGCCATCATATCAGCAAACTCTTGACCAGTTTTCTTAGGGGCGCTGTATGCAATATCCGTATAGATAGATTACGTTACTTTTCTATTTATGTTGATGAGTCTATTCCAAATGATAAGCAAGCTATATCAGAAGCAATTGAACGTCTGAAAGAATTAATCTATCTATTCAGAAGAAGGTGGGAGAAGGGATTACAGCAAGCTTAAAAGAGCCACTGGAAACGGAGTACACTCTTACTCTAATTGATGGACAACCAACTCAAGCTAATCATATCTTCGGTAGAATGATACAAGTAATTGAATGAATAGGATAGAGAACCCCACCCCGTTGTTATTTGACCGTACTAAGGATACGCTTTAAATGAGCTACATGGCTCACATGGGATATTCTTTTTTGACTTTTGCAAAAGGTTAATAAATTTTGATACATGAAACGAAATGAAACACTGCTTTATAAACATTGATATAATAGGGTTTCTGTGTTTCGTATGTAAATGAAACGAAAAATAGTTTTTAGTTGAAAATACTTAAAAAGTAGTGCATAGTTGTGGGAGTTATTGCAGATGAAACAGACCTACAAATATTTCATGTGCAGCAAGTTAAAGAATACTTTTTTATGGTATAATTGTAGATGTCTAAATTCATGTGGGGAGGAATTGTAATGAGTAAAAATGGTAAAGTGATTTCAATTATCAATATGAAGGGTGGAGTTGGTAAAACAGCGTTGAGCGTAGGAATATCATCTTTTTTGTCAGAAAAAAAAGATGAAAAAGTACTTTTGATTGATAGTGACCCTCAATTCAATGCAACTCAAGCGTTCATAGATCCAGAAGATTATCTGAAAAGTGAAAAAACCATTTTTAAGTTATTTAAGCCCCAGACAGAATTACATCAGTCTTTTGTAATGCCAAAAAGAGAAGAGCTGGTTACTAAAATAAACAAAAACTTAGATATATTAATGGGTGATTTGAATCTAGTATTAGTTAATAAAAGTAGCGATTCAGGTTTAATTAAACGTTTAAAACGATTTATTACAAAAAATAACTTAAGGAATTATTATGATTATATTATAATTGATTGTCCACCAACTTTAACGTTATACACAGATAGTGCACTAGTTAGTTCTGATTATTATTTAATTCCTAACCGTATAGACAGATACTCAAATATAGGAATTAGCTCACTGAATAGAGCTATTGGGGATTTGATAGATCAAGAAGACTTAGAATTAAAGTGTTTAGGACTAATTTATACGATGGTTCAAAATCATCTATCAGATAAACAAAAAGAAGTAAAAGCCGAATTGGAATCTAACAAAGCGATGGAAAATATATATGTGTTTAAATCTAGTACTAGCTTAGTGAATGATATGCAAGTGGGAAAACAGGGACCTATTGCTACAAGGTATGCTAAATCAAATAAAGATATAAGCGATGTGGTAGATGAACTGCAAGCATTACTTAGCAAAAATTCTTCAAAAGAAGGGGTGACTGTAGATGGATAATAGATTTTTATACAGAAGTAGTTTGAAAAGTAAAGATATCCCGAAATTTCAAATGATGGGAATCACCTCAGAGTTAATTTTGTCAAAGCAGGTTTTTCCTAAAAATATAGAAATTACTTCTTTTTTAAATGTAGTATTTAATGTGGAGTTTAAAAATTATGTAATGAAATCTAGAACTTTGATTTTATCAAGAACTGTACGTGTTATAGAAGGATGCTCAGAGAATGAATATCAGAATTATAGAAGAAAATTATTAAACTTTGTAGAAGAGTATTATGAGTCGAAAGAAGTGTCAAAAAATATTTCAAAATCTTCTATATCGAAATGGGTAACAGGAGAATAATAGCATGTATAATCACGTTTATTTAAAAGAAGATATAGATGCTTTAATAAATGAATTTGGAAAATTGAATGCTGAGGATGAATCTTTATTTAGATTTCTAAGTAAAAAGATTATATTCTTAAAGGAAATAAAAATAAGTATAGTAAATACTACTGTGATATTTTATATAGACCAAATGATATCGGATTTAATGTACTTAATGGCTAGTTATCATAAGGGTGAAGTGAGATATTTTTATTTAAATATTAGATCAGTAATTGAGGCATTTTCCCGTTTGTTTAGTGAGGTAGAAACAAGTACTAATAGAATAACTATGACAACTTTATTAGATAATATAGCTAACTACATTACTTTAAATGATTTGCGTGATAGTAAAGAGGATTCTCTGGACTATCCTAGACTAAAAGGTCTTTATAGAGAATGCTGTCTTTACGTACACGGAAATATTAATGCTAAATATTCATTAATTGAGTTTTACAACGAGTTGCTTAATGAAGAAATAACTAGTGCTCAAAAAAGAAAAATGAGCAATGATATTAAATTCTTAGCGAGTATTTTAACTAATATTTCTTGCTACAGATACTCAATTACTTTAAATGATGTTTTTTTTAGAGGTAAGAATAAACTTGGCTATTTGATAGGGGAATTTGGTGTTAAAATAGTAAAATCATATTCGAACTTTATATTCTCATGTTTATCAGGAGGCGAGTCTATATATAATGTGGTTTTAACATCCAAAAAAGGAAGTAAGTTAAAAGTGATAGATTTTAATTCTGATGAATATGAGATGTCTTATTGTTTTAGACCAGATACTCTATTTTTTGAAGATTATGATGTCTATTCAAAATGTATACTTAAAAAAAAGAGCTATCGTTAAAAAGATAACCCTTTTGATTATTGCTCCCAATAACATAGTATCATAGTATAAATTGACCAGATTTTGACCATCTTAATTTGACAATGAATGACACTGGTTGAGAAGTCGATTCCAATATGGAAGGCTCTGTCAGCTAGTTTTTCACTCTACCAACAAAATAATCAACCAAAATAACAACGGAAAGCCAAACAAGAAACATACTAATCATGCTTCTTCAAAGAAGCACAAATAAAAAAGTGATGACTCGAGAAGAAAATCTCTATGGAGTCATCGCTTTTTCTTATATTTTAGTTAAAAAATTATTTTACTAAAGGTTGAAGTAACTTGTTCCAGAAACTAATAAGTGGGCCAGCACCAAATGCACAAATAATTGTACCAATCCCAATTGGACCACCAGCAATAAAGCCAATTAATAGGACCAACAAATCTTGTGCTTTTCGAACAGAAGCGTAAGGTTTGTTGGTTTGTTGACAGATGGTTGGCGCAATCGCATCATAGGGGGACTCGCCTTGATCTGTAGCCATGTATAAGGCGCAGCCAAATGTAAAAATCAGGACTCCGACGAATAAAGAAAGTAGTTTGCCAATTGTTGAGCCTCCTAAACTATTGGCATAAGGTTGAAGCCAAGTAGAAATCTGTTGAATCAAAATTCCTACTAAAAGCATATTTAAAATAGTTCCTAGACCAATGGCTTTTTTGTTTTTTAAATAGACATAGAATAAAATAAACGCATTGACAATAATTTGAAAAATGCCTAATTGCATACCAAACATCGAAGAAAGTCCGATATTCATAGCAGTGAAAGGATCAACTCCTAAACCTGCCACTCTTAAAGTGGATGCGCCAATCCCGATAATAACTAAACCAATTAAAATTAAAAGAACATTTTTGACTAGTTTCATGGTAAGCCTCCTGAATAGATTTTGTGTGTGATAGTACAAAGTCTGCAACAAAAATTCATAGAGAATTTTGTTGCAGACTACTTTTTAACCAGCTCCGTGTTGGAACGAAGGATATAGAGACATCCCGCCATCTACAAAGAGTGTTGTTCCGGTTACGTATGAGGATTCATCAGAAGCTAACCAAGCGGCCGCAGCAGCTACTTGATTTGGTTTACCAATAATACCCATAGGAACCATGCTTGTTGTTTGTTTTAACTGTTCGGGATCGGAAAATTTTTCAGCATTAATAGGTGTGTTAATCGCTCCAGGCGCAATACAGTTGGCACGAATACCATATTCCGCATATTCCAAAGCGATTGTTTTCGTGAACATTTCGGTTGCGCCTTTACTTGCCGCATAGTGGGCGAACGTTGGCCAAGGAATTCTTTGGTGTACGGAGGACATATTAATGATTGAACCTTTGATTTTTTGATCTCTAAATATTCGGAGTGCCTCTCTAGAACCCAAAAAGACACCGTTTAAATTGACATCAATGACACGTTGCCATTCTTTTAATGGCATATCAATTGTCGGAAAAGAAGCCTCCACACCGGCGTTATTTACCCAAATGTCAACATGACCAAACTCTTTTAAAGCGGTTTCAGCTAACGCTTTAATATCTTCTTCATTAGAGACATCAGCCTTCACGAATTTTACGCGATCTGCGTGCTTGGCTTGGACATCTTCAAATTCTTTAGGCAGCTCACCGACATAGTCAGCAACAACATTCATGCCCTCTAAGATATAACGCAGAGTAATAAATAATCCTAAACCCGTAGCTGCACCAGTGACAACGGCTACTTTACCATGTAATTCTCCATACATTGATTCATTCCCCCTAAAATTACTATTAATACTTTCATGGTAGCACATGTCAATCAGCGTGTTGATAAAATACGACAAACTGTCGGAAAAGTTTATGGTCTAAAGTTAGCTACTATTGTTGAAGGTCTTTAAAATAAATACTGGTCGTAGTAATCAATTCCTCTCATTTATACAGTTTTCTAAAAAAACACAAAATATCTAGGCGAAGTGGTCAAGTCCAATGGTTATTTATGAGTGAATATGCTAAAATAAAACTTGTCTTACATAAGGAAAGATTTGTTCACTAACAGTGGCGACTGTTCTCAGTAAACAGTTGCACTGGTTTATCGGGAAGGGAACAGAGCAAGTTTTACGAGACTTTCCCATGTAATAATAAAAAGCACTGAACGTCAGTGAATGAAGGAAGAAGGACATCTATGAAAACAATTATCACATTCATTATTGTCTTCGGTATTCTTGTCCTCGTACATGAATTTGGCCACTTTTATTTTGCAAAACGAGCGGGTATTTTAGTTCGTGAGTTTGCAATCGGAATGGGACCAAAGATTTTTGCGCATCGTGGAAAAGATGGCACCACTTATACGATTCGCTTATTGCCAATTGGTGGCTATGTGCGAATGGCTGGGATGGGCGAAGACATGACAGAAATCACACCAGGTATGCCTCTATCTGTTGAGTTAAATGCCGTGGGTAATGTGGTTAAAATTAATACAAGTAAAAAAGTACAATTACCTCATAGTATTCCGATGGAAGTCATTGATTTTGATCTTGAAAAAGAATTATTCATCAAGGGCTATGTCAATGGAAACGAGGAAGAAGAAACCGTTTATAAAGTTGACCATGATGCAACGATTATTGAAAGTGATGGAACCGAGGTGCGGATTGCGCCACTTGACGTTCAATTTCAATCAGCGAAATTATCGCAACGCATTTTGACGAACTTTGCGGGACCCATGAATAACTTTATCTTAGGGTTTATTCTGTTTACGTTAGCGGTCTTTCTACAAGGAGGCGTCACTGATTTAAACACGAATCAAATTGGACAAGTGATTCCTAATGGCCCAGCCGCAGAAGCTGGGTTGAAAGAAAACGATAAAGTCTTATCGATTAATAATCAAAAAATCAAAAAATACGAAGATTTTACAACCATTGTGCAGAAGAACCCCGAAAAGCCGTTAACGTTCGTAGTTGAGCGTAACGGCAAAGAAGAGCAACTAACAGTGACACCAGAAAAACAAAAAGTGGAAAAACAAACGATTGGTAAAGTCGGCGTTTATCCTTATATGAAAACCGATTTACCGTCAAAATTGATGGGCGGTATTCAGGATACTTTGAATAGTACGACACAGATTTTTAAAGCACTCGGCTCACTATTCACAGGCTTTAGTTTAAACAAACTAGGTGGGCCAGTCATGATGTTTAAATTATCGGAAGAAGCATCCAATGCTGGAGTAAGTACAGTTGTATTCTTAATGGCCATGTTGTCAATGAACTTAGGGATTATTAATTTGTTGCCGATCCCAGCTTTAGATGGCGGGAAAATTGTCTTAAACATTATTGAAGGTGTACGTGGAAAACCAATTAGTCCTGAAAAAGAAGGCATCATTACGTTAATTGGCTTTGGGTTTGTCATGGTGTTAATGGTGTTAGTTACTTGGAACGATATTCAACGCTTTTTCTTTTAAGGAGAAAGTTTAAGTAAAAAAGTGTGTAAAGAAATCAAAAATAGTTGATTTTAAAATAGAGGAGAGTTTTAATGAAACAGTCAAAAATGTTAATTCCAACGTTAAGAGAAGTACCAAATGATGCAGAAGTCTTAAGTCATCAAATTCTGTTGCGCGCAGGCTATATTCGTCAAGTCGCTGCAGGGATCTATTCTTATTTACCTTTAGCCAATCGTGTTTTAGAAAAATTAAAAACGATTATGCGAGAAGAATTTGAGAAAATTGATGCAGTTGAAATGTTAATGCCTGCGTTATTACCCGCAGAACTTTGGAAAGAATCAGGCCGTTATGAAACTTATGGACCTAACTTGTATCGCTTAAAAGATCGCAATGACCGTGACTATATCTTAGGCCCAACGCATGAAGAAACCTTCACAGAATTAATTCGTGATGAAATTAATTCTTACAAACGATTACCTTTGAATTTATACCAAATTCAAACAAAATATCGTGATGAAAAACGCCCACGTTCTGGCTTATTAAGAGGCCGTGAATTTATCATGAAAGATGGCTATTCTTTCCATGCCGATGAAGCTAGTTTAGATCAATCATACCGTGATTACGAAAAAGCTTACTCACGCATTTTTGAACGCTGTGGACTAGAATTCCGTGCCATTATTGGGGACGGTGGTGCCATGGGTGGTAAAGATTCTAAAGAATTTATGGCGATTTCTGAAATTGGGGAAGATACTATTTGTTATTCAACAGAAAGTGATTATGCTGCCAATTTAGAAATGGCAACAAGTCTTTATACGCCGAAAAAATCACATGAAACACAATTAGATTTAGAAAAAATTGCAACACCAGAAGTGGGTACAATTGCCGAAGTGGCAAACTTCTTTGAAGTTGAGCCACAACGAATTATTAAATCAGTACTATTTATTGCCGATGAAGAGCCAGTAATGGTCTTGGTTCGTGGCGATCATGATGTCAATGATGTCAAATTGAAAAACTTCTTAGGCGCTGATTTCTTAGATGAAGCAACAGAAGAAGATGCTCGCCGTGTCTTAGGAGCGGGCTTTGGTTCAATTGGTCCAGTCAATGTTTCCGAAGATGTTAAAATTTATGCAGATTTAGCTGTTCAAGATTTAGCCAACGCCATTGTTGGAGCTAACGAAGATGGCTATCATTTGACAAATGTAAATCCAGATCGTGATTTCCAACCAATTAGTTACGAAGATTTACGCTTTGTTCAAGAAGGCGATCCTTCTCCTGATGGCAATGGTGTCTTAGCCTTTACTAAAGGAATCGAAATTGGTCATATCTTTAAATTAGGAACGCGTTATAGTGATGCTATGGGCGCAACAGTTTTAGATGAAAACGGTCGTGAAAAATCAGTGATCATGGGTTGCTATGGCATCGGCGTTAGTCGTTTACTTTCAGCAATCGTTGAACAAAATGCAGACGAGCGTGGTATTAATTGGCCAACAGGAATTGCGCCATTTGATTTACACGTGGTCCAAATGAATGTGAAAGATGAGTACCAAACAAAACTATCACAAGAAGTTGAAGCAATGATGACCGAAGCGGGCTACGAAGTATTAGTTGATGACCGCAACGAGCGCGCAGGCGTAAAATTTGCTGATGCTGATTTAATTGGTTGTCCAATCCGTATCACAGTCGGGAAAAAAGCAGTCGATGGTGTGGTAGAAGTCAAAATCAAACGTACTGGTGAAATGTTGGAAGTACGCAAAGAAGAATTAGAAAGTACACTTTCTATTTTGATGAACACAACATCAGAAGTGGAATAATAATGAAAAGGGCGGACAGAATGATTAGGATAAACTGTTTCCGCCACTTATCAGCGTTTAAGCTTGAAGCAAAAATCTAAAGTGATTTTTGCTTCAAGCTCTTCTTAGCTCTTTTTAGAAAAGAAACAAGATTGTTTTTTTACAAAAAACGAGTATACTTAATAGAGAAGCGAATGCAGAGAAACCGAAAAAAGGCACTTGACAGATTTGTCTGAGGGCCTTTTTTCAATGATAGAAGGAGGTTCATTTTGTGACAGAAAAAGCACGCGATTTATTTGATAAACTGATGACGCAAATTCAGTTAGATGACACAGCGAAAGAACATCCCTTAATTCAAAATGGCCGGATTGACAAGGTCATTGTTCACCAACAAAGTCGCTTATGGGAATTTCATTTAAGTTTTGATGAATTGATGCCAGTGATGCTATATCAAACATTTATGCAACAATTGGAACTAGCTTTTCAACAAATTGCGCAGGTTTCCGTTCAAATAACCACAAATCAGACAACATTTACAGAGGAACAATTAACGGATTATTGGCAATTGGCCTTGTTAAATAGTCAATGCAATACGCCGTTAGTTCAGAAAGTCTTAAAAACACAGACACCACAATTTGAAGATCGGAAAATTATCTTACCTGTTGATAATGAAGCAGTTATTCCTTATTTGAAGCAACAATATTTACCAATTATTGAGGAACTTTATTTCTCTTACGGGTTTCCTAAATTTCATATTGAACCAAAAATGGATCAACAGCAAGCTGCAGAAGTGCTGAAAAAATTTGAAGAGCAAAAATTAGAACAAGCCGCAGCCTTTCAACAACAAGCTGCTGAATCGCTTGTTAAACATGAACAAATGAAAAAAGAAAAACAACAACAAGCGCCTGCGTTTGATGGTCCAATTCGTTTAGGTCGGAATATTCCCAATGATGAACCCATTATGCCAATGGGAAACATACTGGAAGAAGAACGTCGGATAACGATTGAAGGCTTTATTTTTGATAAAGAAGTGCGTGAATTGCGTTCTAAACGAAAAATTTTAATTTTGAAAATTACTGATTATACTTCCTCTTTCGTGGTGAAGAAATTTTCGAATGGGGAAAAAGATGAACAAGTTTTTGATGCGATTCAACCGCAAAGTTGGATTCGTGTTCGTGGTAGTGTACAAGAAGATACCTTCATGCGTGATTTAGTCATGAATGCTCAAGATTTGATGGAAGTCGCCCATGCGCCAAGAAAAGACTACGCGCCAGAAGGTGAAAAACGTGTAGAATTACACATGCATAGTAACATGAGTACAATGGATGCGACCAATAAAGTCGGTGACTTGGTGGCGCAAGCGGGGAAATGGGGTCATAAGGCCATCGCAATTACGGATCATGGCGGCGCCCAAGCGTTTCCTGATGCCCATGCTGCAGGTAAAAAAGCAGGCGTTAAAATTTTATACGGCGTGGAAGCCAATATTGTTGATGATGGTGTACCCATTGCTTACAACGAAGAACATATTGAATTAACAGATGCTACCTATGTGGTCTTTGACGTGGAAACAACGGGGCTTTCCGCTGTTTATGATACAATTATTGAATTGGCCGCTGTCAAAATGCACAAAGGAAATGTCATTGAGACTTTTGAGCAATTTATTGATCCTGGCCATCCATTATCTCAAACAACGATCAATTTAACTGGGATTACAGATGAAATGGTGCGCGGTTCAAAATCCGAAGAAGAAGTTTTACGCATGTTTAAAGAGTTTTCAGAAGGAACTATTTTAGTGGCCCACAACGCTTCTTTTGATATGGGGTTCTTAAATACAAGTTATGGCAAACATGGAATACCTGAAGCGGCTAATCCCGTCATCGATACATTAGAATTATCCAGATTCTTGTATCCACATTTCAAAAGCCATCGTCTAAATACCTTATCGAAAAAATTTGGCGTCAACTTAGAACAACATCACCGGGCCATCTATGACTCGGAATCAACAGGTCATTTGTGCTGGATTTTCTTAAAAGAAGCGAAAGAGAATCATGATATGCATTTCCATGATGATTTGAATCGTCATATTGGCGAAGGAGACTCATACAAACGAGCTCGACCTTTCCATGCAACGATTTTAGCAACAACTCAAGCAGGATTAAAAAATCTTTTTAAATTGATTTCCATGTCCAATGTAGATTATTTTTTCCGAGTACCACGGATTCCTCGTTCGCAATTATCGAAGTTAAGAGAAGGACTTTTAATCGGTTCCGCATGTTCAAACGGCGAAATTTTTGAAGCAATGATGCAAAAAGGTGTCGAAGAAGCAAAAAATCGTGCCAAATTCTACGATTATATTGAAGTTATGCCCAAACCAGTTTACGCGCCATTAATTGAACAAGAATTGGTGAAAAATGAAGCAGATTTGGAAGAAATTATTAGTAATCTGGTGAAAATCGGTGACGAACTTGGTAAGCTGGTTGTCGCCACTGGAAATGTTCATTATTTAAATGAAGAAGATGCCATCTATCGGAAAATTTTAGTCGGGTCTATGGGCGGCGCTAATCCGTTAAATCGCCATAGTTTACCAAAGGTTCATTTCAGAACCACCGATGAAATGTTAACGGAATTTCAATTTTTAGGACAAGACATCGCTAAGCGAATTGTAGTAGAAAATCCCAACAAAGTCGCTGATTTATGTGAAGAAGTTATTCCAGTAAAAGACGATTTGTATACGCCGAAAATTCCTGGGTCTGAACAAGAGATCACTGATTTAAGCTACAATCGTGCGCGCGAATTGTATGGCGATCCTTTACCAGAAATTGTCGAAAAACGGTTAGAAAAGGAACTGAATTCGATTAACGGGAATGGTTTCTCGGTCATTTATTTAATTTCTCAAAAACTGGTGCATAAAAGTAATGAAGATGGCTATTTAGTTGGTTCACGGGGCTCTGTCGGTTCGAGTTTTGTTGCGACAATGACAGGGATTACTGAAGTAAATCCTTTAGCGCCACATTATTATTGTCCTGAGTGTCAATATTCTGAGTTCTATGAAGATGGTTCCTATGGTTCAGGGTTTGATATGCCTGAAAAAGCCTGTCCAAAATGTGGCGCTCGATTGTTTAAAGATGGTCACGATATTCCTTTTGAAACGTTCTTAGGGTTCCATGGCGACAAAGTTCCCGATATCGATTTGAACTTTTCTGGCGATTATCAAGCCGAAGCCCATAACTACACGAAAGTTCTTTTTGGTGAAGAATATGTCTACCGGGCAGGAACCATTGGTACAGTAGCCGACAAAACAGCGTATGGCTTTGTTAAAGGATATGAAAGAGATCATAATTTACATTTGCGTGGTGCTGAAATTGATCGCTTAGCCAAAGGTTCAACAGGGGTTAAACGGACGACTGGGCAGCATCCCGGCGGTATTATTGTAATTCCTGATTACATGGATGTTTATGACTTTACGCCAATTCAATACCCTGCTGATGATCAAGAGGCAGAATGGAAAACGACGCACTTTGATTTCCATTCCATTCACGATAATATTTTAAAACTTGATATTCTAGGACATGATGATCCGACCGTGATTCGGATGTTACAAGATTTATCTGGGATTGATCCAAAAACCATCCCAACAGACGATCCAGAAGTGATGCGTATTTTTGAAGGACCTGATGTTCTAGGTGTGGATGCAGAGCAAATTTATTCTAAAACAGGAACTTTAGGAATTCCTGAATTTGGGACACGTTTCGTTCGAGGTATGTTAGAACAGACCCATCCATCAACTTTTGCAGAATTACTTCAAATTTCTGGACTGTCTCACGGAACCGATGTGTGGCTAGGGAATGCAGAAGAATTGATTCGTCGTGGCGAAGCCAATCTTGCTGAAGTAATTGGTTGTCGGGATGATATCATGGTTTATTTAATTCATGCTGGTTTGGACAGTGGGATGGCCTTTAAGATTATGGAAACGGTACGTAAAGGACAATGGAATAAGATTCCTGATGAACTACGGGATACGTATTTAAATGCGATGAAAGAAAACAACGTCCCTGACTGGTATATTGATTCTTGTTCTAAAATTAAATATATGTTCCCGAAAGCCCATGCGGCAGCATACGTATTAATGGCGTTGCGGGTCGCTTACTTTAAAGTTTATTTCCCAATCTTATATTACTGTGCGTTTTTCTCCGTTCGGGCGGATGACTTCGACTTAGTGGCAATGTCACAAGGAAAAGAAGCTGTGAAAGCACGAATGAAAGAAATTACGGACAAAGGGATGGACGCCTCCACTAAAGAGAAAAACTTATTAACGGTTTTAGAATTATGTAATGAAATGTTGGAACGGGGCTATAAATTTGGCATGATTGATTTGTACAAATCAGATGCTGAAAATTTTGTGATTGAAGGGGATACCTTGATTGCACCTTTCCGAGCAGTGCCAAGTTTAGGCCTCAACGTAGCGAAAGCCATTGTTGCTGCGCGAGAAGAGCAACCGTTCTTATCGAAAGAAGATTTGGCAACACGAGGCAAAGTTTCTAAAACGTTAATTGAATACATGAATGAAAATGGTGTCTTAAAAGACTTGCCAGATGAAAACCAATTATCATTATTTGATATGTTATAAAAGAAAAATCTCTTAGAAAAAGGCTGGTGAAGCAACTTATTCACCGGCCTTTTTTAGTCATCAAATAAATTAGAAAATCATTGCTAGAAGCGTTTTAATTACTTATTAAAAAGCCATCTTTATTTAATTATGTTGAGCTTGTGCATAAAAAGTAAAATGCTTATGATAAATGAAGAGCTTTATTTTTTTTAATAAGAAAGGAATTGGTTATATGGACAAAAAGCAATTACGATGGTTCACCGTCGGGTTAATTGCCTTTAACATGGTCTGGGGTCTTGGAAATGTTGTGAATAATTATGCACAACAAGGGATTTCAGTGGTCACTTCATGGCTTTTGATTTTAGTTTTATATTTTATTCCCTATGCGTTAATCGTAGGACAGTTAGGTTCAACATTTAAAGACAGTAATGGTGGAGTTAGTTCGTGGGTGCAAAATACCAGTACTAAACGTCTAGCCTATTATGCAGCATGGACTTATTGGGTAGTGCACATTCCTTACTTGGCACAAAAACCACAAGCAATTTTAATTGCCTTAGGTTGGGCAGTTCAAGGGAATGGAAACCTAGTCAATACGATGCCAATCGTAACGGTATCATTTATTTCATTAATAATTTTCTTGGTTTTCTTGTTATTATCAACAAAAGGGTTAACCACCTTAAAAGTCATTGGTGGTTTAGCTGGAACCGCCATGTTTGTGATGTCTATTTTATTCATTTTATTAGCGGTAGGCGCACCATTTATTAATTCAACGGTTGAATTTGCGACGCCAAACATGTCACAAGTCAGCACCTATATTCCTAAATTTGACTTTAGTTATTTTACAACCGTATCGATGTTAGTTTTTGCGGTAGGTGGCGCTGAAAAAATTTCTCCTTACGTAAATGCAACTAAAAATCCAGCCAAAGAGTTCCCTAAAGGAATGATTTTCCTAGCGGCAATGGTTGGTTTATCGGCTGTTTTAGGTTCATTTGCAATGGGCATGTTATTCTCAAGTGACAATATTCCTAAAGATTTAATGGCAAATGGTGCCTACAGTGCCTTCCAAAAATTAGGCGCATATTATGGTGTTGGTAATCTCTTAATGATTGTTTATGCTTTGACGAATACAGTGGGTCAAGTGGCTGCGCTAGCCTTTTCAATTGATGCTCCACTGAAAATTCTTTTAGCTGAAGCAGATCCAGAATTTGTTCCAAGTTGGTTACGTAAACGTACGAAAAAAGGTACGTTAATTAATGGTTACTTATTAACAGGTATTTTAGTAAGTATTATTATCGCTTTACCAATGTTTGGGTTGAAGGACATGAACGAAGTGGTTAAATGGCTAACTAACTTAAATTCTGTAGTTATGCCAATGCGTTACTTGTGGGTCTTCTTTGCCTATATGCTTCTAAACAAAGCATACAAACAATTTAATTCAGAATATAAATTTGTTAAAAATCCTAAAATTGGTTTTGTGTTTGGTCTTTGGTGTTTCCTATTTACAGCCTTTGCTTGTATCCTAGGAATGGTGCCTAAATTTGAGTATGCCTCAGACCCTCAAGGCTGGTTGTTCCAATTAGCTTCTAACATTGTGACACCAATCGTCTTAATTCTATTAGGAATGATTTTACCAGCAATTGCACGTCGCGAGAAAAAAGACACGATTTTGCCAATTGATTCAGCAGAATAATTGGTTACATGTCCAAGGATAAAATAGTCAGTTTAAGTATTTTACGTGAGATAAATGGTCAATAGGACTGTTTATCTCACGTTTTTTTTCTGTCGATTTTTCTCTAAAATTTCTATTGTCTCTTAAAAATATGAGAAAATCAGAAGAATTTCTCCTGTATACTAAAGGTATCTATCATTAAAAAATGGTTATTAACGGAGAAAAAGGAAGTGAATCTCATGACTAAAACACTTGAAACACAACCAGAAGAGAAAACGGTCTTTCTTTGTAAAGAAACGAATCCAGATTTTTTAGGACGAGAAATTTATGCAGATAATGTTGAAACACCGTATAATTTTTACTTAATTCGCAAGCTTTATTTAGCGAAAGAGTATCAAAATTTAGCAGAAGGGGAACAATTTTTTGAGGCTTTATGCGAAAGTTGGGATGAATCAGAACAGTTTGAAGAGTTAATTGTTAAAAAGATTTATGTCTATGTTGAAACGGAGTTAATGTACTACACTGTTTATTTTGGAAGTTTTGAGCCGACAACTCGTGACTTACGATCCGCACTGAAACAATGGATGTATGAAATACCGACAACTAAAAATAAAAAAACAGTCCGTATGAATGAAACCAATGTGCAAGTAGTGCCGCAAGAAAATCAATTAACGGAATTAGCTGGTGAAATTGCTGTCTTACGTGAAATGTTGACACTTTTAAAAGAAAATTTAGCCTCCTTAAATGAAGCCGTTAATCAAACGAGAAATCCCGTCATTTCTAGACAAATAAAAACGATCCATTTGAAAAGAGCTTCTCCTGTGATAGCCGCAGAACAGGCATCGCTGAAAGTATCAGAGGATACTAATCTGGAACAACCAGACGTCAATCTCTCGCCTGATAATCGGGAAAATCAAGAAGGTGAAACAACTGTAGCAACAAGTGAACCAGCGCCAATTAAAGAAGCGCTGCCAGAAAAAAAACAAGAAAACCAGCAGAGTACCGCGGCAAAACCTTTATTTACTTTTCCACAAGAAACAGAAAAAAGCTCGCTAAATTCAGTGAATAAGTCTGCCGAAAAAGAAGAGGAGCAGAAGCCAGAAAAAGAAGCTGTCTCTATGGAAAGTGAGAAAGAAAATTCATCAAGTCGGACAATTCCTGCGGACTTTCAACGACAATTGGACGAATTAGAAGAGGAAATTTATCGTCGCTTTATGAGTCGCCAGTTAGAGGATACTGATGGAAATCAAGCAGTACCGAAAATAACTATTGAAAAAAGACAGTTAGAAGCACAAATGTTTGAAGCAAAAGCATTCTCACAATCATTTAAACAAGTTCAAAAGAAAAAGGCAGGAGACGTGCGAATTTGCAATCAGTTAAGTTGTATGAAATTAGAAAAAGGATTAGATAAATTTTTAGACGAAGTTACAGAATATGTTGAAAAGCGGACACTATTTAATAAAAAGGTTCGTTGTCCGCTCCCAGTAATCAGAGAATTGGAAGGCTATGGGCAATTAAACCAGTATATGCAGAAAATCCTTGACTGTTATTAATCGTTTATTTAGGAGAAGGTAAGACAAAACCGTTCAATTTATCAGCTTTTAAGCCTGAAACAAAAATCACTTTGGATTTTTGTTTCAGGCTCTTTCTTATTATCTCTGGAAAAGATTTCAAGAGAATTTTTGAAATACTAGTGAAAATCCTATAAATTGTAGTATAATTTTCAAAGATGAATGAAAGGCGTGAAGTCATTGAAAGACAAACAAGTGTATGCAGTAGTTGACCTTGAAACGACTGGAACAGATCCTACAAGTGATCGGATCATTCAGTTTGGATGCGTTCTCGTTCAAGATGGAAAGATTATTGCGAACTTTGCGACAGATGTGAATCCCAATCAAGTAGTACCAAAACAAATTCAAAGTTTAACGGGGATTAGTAATACGCAAGTTCAAAAAGCGCCTTATTTTGAAGATGTAGCACATACAATTTATCATTATCTGGAAGATACTATTTTTGTGGCGCATAACGTCCACTTTGATTATAATTTTTTAGCTCGTGAACTGGTACGGTGTGGCACGCCGCCACTTACTATTCCAGCCATTGATACAGTGGAATTGGCACAGATTTTTTTACCGACAGAAAAAAGTTTCCGTTTAAGTGATTTGTCGGAAAGCTTAGGTTTGTCTCATGAGAATCCCCATCAAGCAGATAGTGATGCGCAGGTTACAGCCGAACTTTTGTTATTAATTCAAGAAAAAATGAAATCTTTACCATTAGTCACTATGGAAAAAATTGCGGAATTAAGTCAACAGACAGCGCGGGAAACCAGTGCCTTTATTCAACAAACGTATGAACAAATGAAAAAACAAGTCACACCATTAAATCCAGCTTATCAAGTGGTCAGTGGCATTGCTTTACGCAAAAAAGAAGATCCTCTTTTTGAAGAAACGTTCTATCAGACTAGCACGTATCCCAAAACTAAAAAAGCCAAAGAAAAACTGTTTGGCGAACGTTTCGCTTATCGTGCGGAACAGAGTCGGATGATGAATTTAGTCTATGATCATTTTACAGAAGGAACGACAAAAGATTTATTTATTGAAGCGGCGACTGGAACGGGAAAAACATTAGGCTATCTGTTGCCGATGAGCTATTTAGCAACGCCAGAAAAACCAGTCATCATTTCAACAGTTTCGATTGTTTTACAAAATCAATTAGTGGAAAAAGATTTACCATTAGCCAATCAAATCTGCCAAGGGAAATTACGAGGCATTGTTATTAAAAGCCATCGACACTATCTTGATTTACAACGCTTTAAGGCAACGTTGAATCAGCCAACTCCGCAAAAACAATACGCTCTTTATCAAATGGGCGTTCTCGTCTGGTTGCTAGAAACAGAAACGGGCGATTTAGATGAACTACAATTGACGAATTTAAATCATTTATTCTGGAAAGAAGTTACACATCGCGGATTGGATTTTCTTTCAAAAAAAGATGAACTTTATGAAGTTGACTTTTTAAGACATCTGTATAAAAAAGTCGCTCAAAGTAACGTGTTGATTGTTAATCATGCATTTTTGGCGCAAGAGTCGCTAAGAAAACAACCGTTATTACCTGAAAGTCCGTGGCTAATTATTGATGAAGCACATCATTTACCAGACATCGCTAGTCGGATGGCGAGCGAACGAGTGAACAGTGTGATACTAAAAAAACAAGTCACGCATTTTATTGAAAAAGAACAACTTTTTGTTGCTTTACAGCAAATTTTTCAACAGTTTTCTGAAGAGCAGCGGTTTGTAAAAATTTATCAGCAAGGTTTACTGGATTTTGTGGATGAATGGCAAGATTTTCTTTTTGAATTGCATCGTTTATTTAGTAAAACACAGAAGCGGATAGACCATCAGGAGTTGCTTTTAACCAAAGAACGTATTGATTATTTATCTGCTGCGGGAGAAAAACATAGTCAAACGCTCCAGCTTTTACTGCAGGAGCTGTTAACTATTCAAAGTAAGTTACAGCAAACAATTATGAGTCAGTTGGAAACCTTTAGTTTGGCTGATCGCATTGTTTTTGTTCGCTTGTTTCAATTTTTTGATGAAATTGAACGTATTCATCACTGTTTTACCATTTATCTTGATGATTGGCGTCCACGTTGGGTAAAAGAATATTTACCACAAAATGAAGACCATGGCTTGATTGAAATTCATGACTTAGAAGCTAGTTTGCTTCCTGAAACAAAGTGGTATCCGCGGTATGAACGAATTATTTATACAAGCGGCACATTGAAGTTTGGCAACAATAAAAAGTATTTACCGCAACGGTTAGGTTTAACAGAGGTGACGTTCAAAACCCTGCCAACGCCTTATAACTATGCAGAAAATGCGCGAGTCTATGTACCGGAAGAAGCAGTAGCCATTCAAAATGCCTCTTCCTATGAAATGGGTCAGTACATTTCAGATACCATTGAAAAATTGATGGCGCAAGAGGAACGTTCGATGTTGGTTCTTTTTACTTCGCATGAATTATTGTCCACCGTGTATCATCAAGTCCAGCCAAGATTATTGGAAAAAGGACAAGAGGTCCTCGCCCAAGGGATTAGCGGCAGTCGTGAAAAAATTCTTAAACGGTTCTCTAATGGAAAACCAAATGTTTTGCTAGGAGCCGATAGCTTTTGGGAAGGTGTGGACTTACCAGGAACAGCTTTACAGTTATTGATAGTCACGCGTTTGCCTTTTGAAAACCCGAAACGACCACTTGTGCAAGCAAAATATGCGTATTTAGAAGCAGAAGGGATACAACCATTTGCTCAAGAAGCGGTACCGAAAGCAGCCTTACGTTTGCGACAAGCACTGGGCCGTTTAATCCGTTCTGAAGAAGACAGAGGGGCATTGCTGATTCTGGATCGTCGTTTAGTCACTGCAAAATATGGCAAACGATTAATCAAAGCGTTTCCCAAGGGACTCTCAGTAAAAGAAGCGCCCATGCCTGAAATTTTAGAAGAATTAAAGGAATTTTTAAACAAATAATCGATTATTTTTAGGTCATATTTGTGAAAGGCCGCTATTTTTCTGCTATAATAAGACCCAGTAAGTTTAGAGAGGATGGAAGGATTTTTGGAGGAATTAGAAGAAAAGAAAGAGAAGAAACGGATTACTGTCCTTTTAACCCTATTGGCAATCCTTTTAGCAATTCTTGTAACAATAATTATCTTTTTTGTACGAACCAATCAACCAATGGCCCAAGCCAAAAAAGAAGCAACTGCAATTGCCAAAACTTCTGCTAATTTAGAAACAGTTGATAAATTTTACTGGTTTACACGCAAAAATACGTATTTTACTTTAACCGGCAAAAATGATAAAGGCACAGAGATTGTCGTGATTGTCCCTAAATCGGGAGAAAAAGTCACGGTCTTAAATCAAAAAGATGGTCAAACTGAACAACAAATAACAGACATTGTTGCTAAAGCCCATCCCGATGAATCGGTGATGAAAGCTACGTTAGGGCTTTATGATAAGCGCCCTGCATGGGAAGTGGTCACCGAAAATGATCAAGGAGTACTGACGTATTATCTGATGAGCTTTGATAAAGGCGAAGAGATCAACGTTGTCAAAGATATTTAATTTAGATAGGTTTTGATGAAAGTGGGAGTGAAAGGTGTATGAACGTATCAAATCGAGCACAGCAATTGACTCCTTCTGTTACATTAGCAGCTGCCGCCAAGGCGAAAGCATTAAAAGCAAAAGGTGTAGATGTTTTAAGCTTAACGGTTGGGGAACCAGATTTTGTAACCCCGAAAAATATTCAAAAAGCAGCAATTGCTTCAATTGAGGATGGAAGAGCAAGTTATTACACACCTTCTGGCGGCATTCCTGAATTAAAGCAAGCAATTGTCTCTTATGTGGAACGAGAATATCAACTTCGTTATCAACCCAAGCAAGTTATTGTGACAGATGGTGCCAAATATGCGCTGTATCTATTATTTCAAGCCATTTTGAACGTTGGGGACGAAGTGATTATCCCTGTCCCTTATTGGGTAAGTTATGGTGAACAAGTCAAATTAGCAGAAGGCAAGCCAGTATTTGTATCAAGCACGCAAGAGCAATCATTTAAAGTGTCAGTCGCACAATTAGAAGCTGTACGAACGGACAAAACAAAAGCAATCATTTTAAATTCACCATCTAACCCAACTGGTGTTATTTATACGGAAGAAGAATTACGCCAAATTGGTGAATGGGCAGTTGCTCATAATATCCTCATTATTGCAGATGATATTTATGGTCGTTTGGTGTACAATGGACATCGGTTCACACCAATTGCAACCATCTCAGAAGCAATTCGTCAACAGACAATCATTATTAATGGTGTTTCCAAAACATATGCAATGACAGGCTGGCGCATTGGTTTTGCAGTCGGTGATGAAAAAATTATTCAAGCAATGACACAACTCGCTTCACAATCCACCAGTAATCCAGTCGCAGTTAGCCAATATGCGGCAATTGAGGCTTTAACAGGTGAACAGTCGACAGTTGAAGACATGCGTCAGGCCTTTGAAAAACGCCTGAATCATATCTATCCAAAAGTAGCAGCTTTGCCAGGTGTTTCGCTAATAAAACCTGAAGGCGCCTTTTATCTATTCCCGAATGTCAAAAAAACGTTAGAAATTTGTGGGTATGATAACGTGACTAACTGGGTGGAAGATTTATTACAAGAAGCGCATGTTGCTCTGGTAACGGGAGAGGGCTTTGGTGCACCAGAACATGTGCGGATGAGCTATGCGACAGATTTAATGACGTTAGAAAAAGCGATTGAGCGAATGAATGACTTTATAGAAAAGAAACGAATTCAGCACAACGCCTAAAAGAATAAACTAAGAAATGAACGGAGAGACAAACGTGGAACAAATTCAAATTATTGATTCAAACAAACATGTTGGAGAAACAGTAAAAATTGGCGCTTGGATTGCTAACAAACGCTCAAGCGGGAAAATTGCCTTTTTACAATTACGTGACGGGACAGCCTTTTTCCAAGGTGTCGTGTTCAAACCAAACTTCATTGAAGCCTTTGGTGAAGAAGCTGGTACAGAAAAATTCCAAGAAATTAAACATTTATCACAAGAAACAGCAGTCATGGTTACTGGTGTTATCAAAGAAGATAGCCGTTCTAAATTCGGCTATGAAATGGATATCACTGATTTAGAAGTCGTTGGCGCTTCAGAAGATTACCCAATTACGCCGAAAGAACACGGCACAGATTTCTTAATGGATCATCGTCATTTATGGTTACGTTCAAGCAAACAACATGCGATCATGTTAGTTCGTAACGAAATTATTCGTGCTACTTACGAGTTCTTTAACGAACAAGGATTCATTAAAATTGATAGCCCAATTTTAACAGGCTCAGCACCAGAAGGCACAACAGAATTATTTGAAACAGATTACTTCGGACAACCAGCATTCTTATCACAAACAGGTCAATTATATGCAGAAGCTGGTGCGATGGCATTTGGAAAAGTCTTTACTTTTGGACCAACTTTCCGTGCGGAAAAATCCAAAACTCGTCGTCACTTAACGGAATTCTGGATGATTGAACCAGAAATGGCATACACAACTCATGAAGAATCACTAGATATTCAAGAAGCCTACGTAAAACATTTAATTAAATCGGTATTGAAAAATCAACAATATCCATTGGATGTTTTAGAACGTGATACAGCGTTACTGGAAAAATATGTTTCGGAGCCATTCAAACGTATTACTTACGATGATGCGATTGAGTTATTACAAAAAGAAGAAGCAAACAATGATTATGATCACATTGAATGGGGCGAAGACTTTGGTAGCCCACATGAAACCTTTATTTCAAATTACTATGGCGTTCCAACATTCATTTTAAATTATCCAAAAGCAATTAAAGCCTTCTATATGAAACCACATCCAACACGTGAAGATGTTGTAATTTGTGCCGATTTAATTGCACCAGAAGGTTATGGTGAAATTATCGGTGGTTCAGAGCGTGCAACTGATTATGATTATTTGAAAGAAAAAGTAGCTGAGTTTGGCTTATCAGAAGAAGAGTACAGCTGGTATTTAGATTTACGTAAATACGGTTCTGTGCCACATTCTGGCTTCGGATTAGGTTTAGAACGTGCTGTTACGTTCATTACTGGTAATGAACACATTCGTGAAGCGATTCCGTTCCCACGTATGTTAAACCGTATTTATCCATAGAGAACAAATAAAAAAGAGAACTTCAGCAAAAGCCGAAGTTCTTTTTTTAATTCTGCCATAATTTTTGCATCTGGTCCAAAATATCAATGACTTCTGTCGTGAAAAATAAGGAGCGGTTGGGTTGTGTACCTTTGATTGCTTCAACCATATTGTAGATTTCATAATTCATGGCTTCAGCTGAGTACCCAGAAACGATGGTCTCAACCGTACCGTCATTGTAGTGAACAATCGCTTCATCTGCACGTGGATAATCTGTAATGGTAATATAGGCATCTTCAAAAGCAACAATTCCTTGCTTTGGCATTTTTGCTTGGAATGTTAATGAAATAGTAGCCAACTCATTTTCTTTATTCCGAAGCAATGTCACCGATTGTTCATCAACGCCAGTAGAGAAGGGAACCATGCTAGAAGCTAAAACGTCTGGCTGTGAGCTGAGAAACCAACGAGCAAACGAAACCGCATAAGTACCAATATCTAACAATGCGCCGCCTGCTAAGTCAGGATTAAAAAAGCGATTTTTAGGATCGGGTTCTTTGTAACTTCCAAATGGTGCTTGAATCATTTTTAACTGACCAAATTTGCCAGCATCCATCAAGCGACGTAATTCGTCGTATAGTGGCATGTTAAAAATAGTCATGGCTTCTGCTAAAATAAGGTCATTTTTTTCTGCAACTGCCAAGGCTTGTTTTAATTCTGCCGCGTTCATCGTAATAGCTTTTTCACACAACACATGTTTTCCGGCCTGGAGCGCTTTTAAAATGTGTTCAGCATGTTGTTTATTTGGCACTGCTATATAAACAACATCGATTGTTTCATCTGCTAGCAATTCTTCATAAGAACCATAGGCTTTAGGGATTGAATAATCAGCGGCAAATTGTTCTGCTTTAGTCAATGTCCGTGAAGCAACAGCTGCAAGTTGGCTAGTTTCTTGTTTAAACGTTGAAGCAAATTCGTGGGCAATTCCACCTAATCCTACGATGCCCCATTGATATAATTTTTTTGTCAAAAGAAGTCCTCCTAATCTATGCAATTTCTTCAAATCTTCTTCATTATTTATTATACTGTAAACAAGAGAAATTAGAAAACAAGGACAATTTTGTAAATATGATAAAATCCAGAGATAAAAAGATGCTTTTTTTAGAGAATTTCAGTAAAATAGAAAATGGAGGCGAATGATTATGCATCAAGTTTATGTAGATATTATTGTTGACGCAATTATTGAACAGTATCAAACAGAAGAAAATTTTTACTCCGCTTATCAAATTCAAGCAGCCGATTGGCAAGCTTGGAAAGAAGGCCAATTTGGTTTGGACAATGAAGTCATGCAAAAAATTAAGAATTTGTTTACGGATTATGAGTGGATGCTGACTCAAAAAATACTCCGCCAAACCATCTTATTTCCGGAAAAACGTAACCTAGCTGTTTCGGAATATAAACGGTTAAAAACAACAATTGCCAAAAAATGGCTACAATCTGATTTGGGCGTTGTAGAATTAATTCCTAACAATAAACAAGAACAAGAAATTGCTGCTGGTTATATTGATTTGAAAGTGACGCTGGCCTATGGTGAATGGGGTTTTGATGATATTATTACATTCCGGTTACCAGCTACGATTCAACGACAATTGGAAGGTTCAAAAGTTGAATTATTAGATTGGGTCAATGAAAATCTGATGGATACTTACGTAGGTGAATAACGAATAGGAAGGATGGTCTTTTGAAATACACAATTGCTGGGATTTTATCTGTGATTATTATGTTTGGTGCGGTAATTTTTGTCTTTTTTGGCAAAAAGCCAGTTGAAGAATCTGTTCACACATCAACTGAAACAACAGTGAAATCATCCACTAAAATTTCTGAAAGTAGTACAGTTTCTTCAACTGCTACCACTGAATCAAGTACTGAAATCACGAGCGTAAGCAGTGATGAAAGTTGATAATTTTCTGTGAAAATGATACAATTATTCGGTTATAGTAACAAATGAAATCAATCACGAAAGTGAAAGATAGTGAAACATTTTATCGGAAAATAAAAGATGAAGTGGGGAATTAATGAAGTGAGCAACTATCAGAAAAAAAGAAAAAAGCAGCTGAATTTGCCAAAGTTATTCTTAGGCGTAGTTGTCGTCGGTTTGGCCTTTGTCTTTTCGTTATCTGTCCTTTCTGATTCAGATAAGGGACAAAGCGAGTCAGTCAATCGCCAAAATGAAAACATCTCAAAAGAAGAATTTGTTGCTGAAATCACACCGTATGCACGTGAATTACAAGAATCTTACGGGGTATTACCAAGTATTATTATGGGACAAGCAGTTTTAGAATCAAATTTTGGACAAAGTCAATTAGCATCGAAATATAACAATCTTTTTGGGATTAAAGCATATGGCAATCAACCAAAAGTCAATTTAGAAACAAAAGAGTATGTCAATGAGGTCTGGATTACGATTCAGGGTGATTTTCGAGTTTATGACAATTGGGAAGAATCCATGCGAGATCATACCAAGTTATTTGTTGATGGGGTCGATTGGGATCCAAATTTATATGAAAAAGTCTTGTTAGCCAAAAATTATAAAGAGGCTGCACAAGCGCTTCAAGATGCTGGATACGCAACGGATCCTACATACGCTGATAAGATCATTCATGTAATTGAAGAATACAATTTAAATAAATACGACCGTTAAGCATGGAGGAACGATGACAATGAGCGAAAAGTGGATTCCAGAAATTATGACGCCGCTGAAACAAGATATTGTAAAAATGCCAGAGATTATTCGGCAAGCCAGTGGCATTAAAATTTTTGGCCGTAAAATAAAATCAATTATTTTTACGACAGATATTGCGATTATCCGCAATACGGATGCACAGGCAGTGATTGCTGTATATCCTTTTACACCGCATCCAGCGATTACAAAAGGCATTATTGAAGCAGCGGATATTCCTGTCTTTTCAGGAGTCGGCGGCGGTTTAACGCAAGGCATGCGTTCTGCTTATATGAGTTTATTTGCAGAAGCACAAGGCTCAATGGGTGTCGTTTTGAATGGTCCTACACCAATTGAAACAATTAAAATGGTGGATGAAGCAATCGATATTCCTATTATCAGTACAGTAACTTCTATTCATACACCAATTGATGAAAAACTTGCGGCTGGCGTGGATATGATTAATATCAGTGCAGGAAAAGACACTGCAGCCACCGTACGCTATTTCCGTGGCAAGTATCCAGAATTACCGATTATTGCAACAGGAGGACCAACTGAATCGAGTATTCATGAAACCATTATCGCCGGAGCGAATGCTATTACATATACGCCCCCTAGTAACGGTGAATTATTCAGCAAAAAAATGAAAAAATATCGTGAACAAGAAAAAGCAACCGATGAAGAATAAAAAACGCTTTGGCAGTCTATCCTGCCAAAGCGTTTTTGGCTATTTAATGTTCGCTTTTACGGAACAATGGAAGAATGAACCAATTATTTGAAAATTCTAATGAAAAAAAGTTGTTAAACCATTGAAAGTTAGAGATTTTTGTACTATCCTAGAGAAACATAGAAGCTTGTATAAGGTCAAAATACGGTTGACCGTCTCTACCCAGCACCGTAAATGCTGGTCTATAAGTGAAGAAGAGCGGATAGCCCTTTTTTGCTTTGGCAAAATGGGCTTTTTTCTTTTGTTAGAACACGAATATAAATAGCACTTTGTTTTATTTCGTTCGTTTTTAACGAACCGTCCTTTCCTCAGGATGAGAACAAAGCATCTATCGAAAAATAAGTAAAGGAGTTCATATTGTGAAGGAATTAGTCGAACGTATTAAAAATGATGGCCGTGTATTAGGTGAAGGTGTTTTAAAAGTAGATAGTTTTATTACGCACCAAGTGGATCCAGAATTGATGGAGGCTATGGGTAATCGTTTTGCTGAGGTTTTCGCAGAAGCAGGCATTACCAAAGTAATTACAATTGAAGCATCAGGAATCGCTCCTGCCTTATACGCAGCGCAAAAATTAGGCGTGCCAATGATCTTCGCTCGTAAGGCAAAAAGTTTAACCATGGATGAAGAGCTCTTAACGGCTTCAGTTTATTCATTTACAAAACAAGTGACAAGTCAAATTTCCATTTCAAGAAAATTTTTATCTGATGCTGATAAAGTGTTGATTATTGATGACTTTTTAGCTAACGGACAAGCTGCCAAAGGGTTGGTAGAATTATGCCAACAGGCTGGTGCAAAGGTTGAAGGAATTGGTATCGTAATTGAAAAATCATTCCAAGATGGTCGTCAGTTATTAGAAGACATGGGCTTAAATGTAGTCTCTTTAGCACGTATTGCTTCATTAAGTGAAGGAACGGTGACGTTTTTAGAGGAGGATGCATAATCTTGGAAACAAAACAATTGAATACACCACAACAGACGGAAACACCAAATGGGAAAGCCGCCGTTTTAGGATTGCAGCATTTATTAGCGATGTATGCTGGAGCAGTTGCCGTACCTTTATTAATCGGAACCGGCTTGAATTTTGATTCGCAACAAATGACGTATTTGATTTCAATCGATATTTTTATGTGCGGCGTTGCGACACTTTTACAATTAACGGTGAATAAGTTTTTTGGGATTGGCTTGCCAGTCGTTTTAGGTTGTGCCATTCAAGCAGTTGCGCCTTTAATCATGATTGGTACGAACAAAGGGGTTGGTGCAATTTACGGTTCAATTATTGCTTCGGGCATTTTTGTCGTTCTTATTGCAGGATTTTTCTCAAAAATTAAACGTCTATTTCCGCCTTTAGTCACCGGCACAGTCATTACAGTTATTGGTTTGACCTTAATTCCTGTTGCTGTTGAAAAAATGGGTGGCGGCTTAGCAACGGACAAAAGTTTTGGTGATCCTAAAAACTTGCTCCTCGCATTTGTAACAATTGCCTTAATCATTGTTGTGCAAGTTTGGGGACGTGGCTTTATCAAGTCAATTGCCGTGTTAATCGGCCTAGTCGGTGGCACAATTTTAGCTGCGTTTCTGGGATTAGTGGATTTATCTCCTGTTGGTCAAGCTACGTGGTTTCATTTTCCACAGCCATTTTATTTTGGCAAACCAACGTTTGATCTTTCTTCTATTGTGTTGATGATTATTATTTCAATTGTTAGTATGGTTGAATCAACAGGTGTTTATTTTGCCTTAGGAGATATTACAGGGAAGAAAATTGGCGAAGATGATTTACGTCGTGGGTATCATGCAGAAGGTTTAGCCGTCATTTTAGGGGGGATTTTTAATACGTTTCCTTATACAGGTTTCTCTCAAAATGTCGGGTTAGTTCAATTATCTGGGATCAAAACACGTCGACCAATTTATTTTTCTGCTTTTTTCTTAATTATTTTAGGCTTATTACCAAAAATTGGTGCGATGGCCCAAATTATCCCAGAGCCGGTTTTAGGCGGCGGAATGCTGGTTATGTTTGGAATGGTGGCTGTCCAAGGAATGCGCATGTTGTCAAAAGTTGACTACTCAAATGACAAAAATTTATTAATTATTGCCATCTCGATTGGCTTTGGTTTAGGCTTTAATATTATGCCGACGCTCTTTAATAAAGTACCAGAAACTGTTAGCATGTTTACTGGTAATGGAATTGTCATGAGCAGCATTACCGCAATTATTTTAAATCTTTTATTCAATGGTTTAAAAGAAACCTCAGAAAGTAACGAATAGTTTCAAAAAAGTATGATAGATAAGGTCAGGTGGCTTTTCTTTCATACTTTTTTGACCTAATCATCGTTTAGAAAAATTTAATGTTTTCATCAATCTGAAGAGAAAAAGAGAAAAAAGCTTGGTTACAAAGAGACGAGTAGTAAGTTACCGCTGTTTTATCCTAAAGTATGTTAATAAATTCTGATGAGAAAACCTAATGGAAACACTGCTGGCACTTGAAGTTGAGCCTTTTTCCTTGTATCATGTAAAAAGAGCACTCTTAAAGGCTAGACTGCGACGAGAAACCGCAGAAGGATTTTAAGGATAAAACTGTGATGGAAAGTTGTGATGAACTTGGATAAACCACTATTACCTGGTCAAGTGATTGGTATCATTGGTGGCGGACATTTAGCAAAAATGATGGCCCTTAGTGCAAGAGAAATGGGGTTTCGAGTGGGTGTGCTAGATCCACAAATTGATTGTCCTGCTGCACAAGTTGCCGATTGGCAATTATTAGGAGCATATAATGATCCTGAAGCGTTAGAGAAATTGGCAAAACGTGCCCAAGTGATTACGTATGAATTTGAACATGCAGATGTTGATGCGTTAACAGCGATTCAACATTTAGCGAATATACCACAAGGAACAGACATTTTAGCGATTACGCAAGATCGTTTAATGGAAAAAAGTTTCTTGGAAGATAATAATATTGTAATTGCACCTTATGCAACGATTGTTAGTCCGACTGATATTCAAGAAGCAATTGATGGCATTGGTTATCCGTGTATCTTGAAGAATACGCGAGGGGAAGGTCGTTATGTACTACATAGTACTTCAGACTTAGCGCCATCCATGAATCTTCTGAGAGAAGGAACCTGTGTCTTGGAAGCTTGGATTCCTTACGAAAAAGAATTATCTGTTCTGATTTCTGGTAATGGTCGTGGCGAATTTGCGACATTTCCAGTTGTGGAAACAATTAAAAAAGAGCGTAAGCTACATGAAACGATTGCGCCAGCCCGAATTGATGACGAAGTCAGTGGCGAGTTGCAACGAATTGCTAAGGTGATTGCTAAAGCAGTTGGTTTAGTCGGCACCCTTTCAATTGAAATGTTTTATACAGAAACAGGCGGGATTTATGTAAATAAAATTTTACCTCGTCCAGAAGATGCTGGGAATTTTTCAATAGATGCTTGTTCTTTTAGCCAATATGATACGCATATTCGTGGTTTATGTAATTGGCCAATGCCAACGATTCAACTGTTGTCAGAAGCGGTTACGGTCAATGTGCTTGGGAATGAAGCCTATGAAACGATGGACATTATTAATGAACATCCAGATTGGCATTTCCACTATTATGGCCACAGTGAAGCAAAAGCGCAACGAGCGATGGGGCATATTACTATATTAACCAAAGAAATCGATGAAACACTGGAAGAAATTAAAGAAACAAAGATTTGGTCGTAATTATTTTTCAAAAATTGAGGAGTAAAGAGGGGATAAGGCACAATGATTGATCGTTATACAAGACCCGAAATGGGCGCAATTTGGACAGATGAGAACCGCTACAAGGCATGGCTAGAAGTTGAAATTTTGGCGGATGAAGCTTGGGCAGAACTTGGCGAGATTCCTAAAGAAGATGTACAAAAAATCCGAGAAAATGCATCATTTGATGTTGCACGTATTTTAGAAATTGAAGCAGAAACACGTCATGATGTTGTCGCTTTTACTCGTGCCGTTTCAGAAACGCTTGGTGAAGAGCGAAAATGGGTACACTATGGGTTAACCAGCACAGATGTTGTGGATACTGCCTATGGTTATCTATTGAAACAGGCGAATGATATTTTACGGAAAGATTTACAAACATTTACGGAGATTGTCGGAGCCAAAGCCAAAGAGTATAAACATACGGTCATGATGGGAAGAACGCATGGCGTTCATGCAGAACCGACTACATTTGGTTTGAAATTAGCGTTGTGGTATTCTGAAATGAAACGCAACATTGAACGTTTTGAACATGCAGCCAAAGGTGTCGAAGCGGGTAAAATCAGTGGAGCCGTAGGTACCTTTGCCAATATTTCACCATTTGTTGAAGAATATGTTTGCGAACATTTGGGGATCCGTGCTCAAGAGATTTCGACACAAGTTTTACCACGTGATTTACATGCAGAATATGTTTCTGCCATGGCATTAATTGCGACAAGTATTGAAAAATTTGCAACAGAAATTCGTGGTCTACAAAAATCAGAAACACGTGAAGTAGAAGAATTTTTTGCAAAAGGACAAAAAGGATCTTCGGCAATGCCGCATAAACGGAATCCAATTGGTTCTGAAAATATGACTGGTTTGGCACGTGTGATTCGTGGTCATGTCATTACTGCCTTTGAAAATGTGAGTTTATGGCATGAACGAGATATTTCTCACTCGTCTGCTGAACGGATTATTATTCCCGATACGACGATTTTACTAAATTACATGTTGAATCGTTTTGGTAATATTGTCAAAAACTTAACGGTCTTCCCAGAAAATATGAAACGTAACATGGATGCGACCTATGGTCTAATTTACAGCCAACGTGTCTTGTTAAAATTGATTGATCATGGCATGACACGTGAAGAAGCGTATGATCTGGTCCAACCAAAAACAGCTTACGCATGGGATCATCAAACGGCGTTCCGTCCGTTGCTAGATGCGGATGAAAAAATTACTTCTGTCTTATCAAAAGAAGAGCTAGATGATGCCTTTGATTACCATTATCATTTAAAAAATGTTGACACGATTTTTGAACGTGTTGGTTTAGGATAACAAGAAAGCGAGAAGAAGGATGATTCTTCTCGCTTTTCTCTTATAATGTTATAAACTGAAGGATTAAAAAACAAACGTATTGTTAAATACGTTTGTTTTTTTCTATACTTTTTTCGATTTATCCTTTATAATGTAACTTAAATAGTTACATTAACTATTTAATGCAAACAAAGGAGGAGAAGTATGGATAAACAACAGCGAGGCATTCAAGTGATTAGAATTTGGCTAGGGGTGACGATGCTAATTCATGGAGTGATGAAAGTAACGTCATTGGAAGATGCTTTAGCGTTTTTTGCTAGTATTGGTTTGCCAAGTCTTTTTGTTTATGGTGTAGCAGCAATTGAATTAATTGGTGGATTATTTATGATTATTGGCTTTTTAATTCCTTTGGTATCAGTAGGATTCATAGCAGTTTTAGTCGGAGCTATTTTTTCTTTTGGTTTGGCAAGTGGTTTTAGTGGTTATGAGTACGAATTATTTTTAGCGATAACCAGTTTGGCTATTTTGATTAGCTATGCCGATAAAAAGTATCTTACGTTAAAACTTTATTTTTAATAAATCAAAGCAATAAAGAGTTGGTCAAACTAGTTGTGATTGCGAAAAAAGCCCTAAAACAGTGATATTTAGTTGTTTTAGGTTTTTTTTATCAAAAAGGTCAAAAAAGGTCAATTTATTTGTTGACCTTTACTGACCAATGGGGTATAATAAATTTATAAGGTTTACGAATACCTTAACTTTTGAAGAAATCCATCAAAAGTCGGATAATAATAATTGTAAAGAATGTTAAAATAAAAAAGAGAAAACAATAAACGGGAGGGATCGTTTATGAATATTGAAAAAATGACAACCACGCTTCAAGAGGCGATTGCTGAAGCTCAAAAAGTTGCGGTGACACGGCAACATCAAGAAATTGATATCGCACATTTATGGAAAATTTTTCTTCAACCAAACCATTTTGGGCGTAATTTTTACACAGATGCTGGTTTAGATGTTGACGCATTTGAACGAGAAGTAGATAACGCGTTAGATGAATATCCAAGTGTGGCAGGCGGTAATGTACAATATGGTCAAAATTTAAGTCAAAATTTGTTCCATTTATTGCAAGAAGCTGATTCACTTCGAGAAGAATTCCAAGATGAATTTTTATCAACCGAAATTGTACTTTTAGCTTTAATGAAATTGAAAAATTATCGTTTAACAAAATATTTAATGCAACAAGGCATTACGGAAAAAGAGTTAAGAAAAAATATTGAAGAGATGAGAGGAGGAGATCGTGTGACTTCTCAAAACCAGGAAGAACAATATAAAGCACTAGAAAAATACGGTGTTGACTTAGTACAACAAGTAAAAGCAGGAAAACAAGATCCAATCATTGGTCGTGACGAAGAAATTCGTGACGTTATTCGGATTTTATCAAGAAAAACTAAAAATAATCCAGTCTTAATTGGTGAACCAGGTGTTGGTAAAACAGCGATTGTTGAAGGATTAGCACAACGAATCGTTCGTAAAGATGTTCCCGAAAACTTAAAAGATAAAACCATTTTTTCTTTAGATATGGGTGCCTTAATTGCGGGAGCAAAATTCCGTGGCGAATTTGAAGAACGGTTAAAAGCTGTTTTAAAAGAAGTGAAAAAAAGTGATGGCAAAATCATTTTATTCATTGATGAAATTCATAATATCGTCGGAGCTGGTAAAACTGAAGGCAGTATGGACGCCGGGAATTTATTAAAACCGATGCTAGCACGTGGTGAATTGCATTTAATCGGTGCCACAACGCTTGATGAATATCGCCAATATATGGAAAAAGATAAAGCCTTAGAACGTCGTTTCCAAAAAGTATTAGTCAAAGAACCAACAGTAGAAGATACAATTTCTATTTTGCGTGGCTTAAAAGAACGATTTGAAATTCACCACGGCGTGAATATTCATGACAATGCTTTAGTTGCTGCCGCTACTTTATCCGATCGCTATATTACTGATCGTTTCTTACCAGATAAAGCGATTGACTTAGTCGATGAAGCAAGCGCAACGATTCGAGTGGAAATGAATTCGATGCCAACAGAGCTCGATCAAGTAACACGTCGGTTAATGCAACTAGAAATTGAAGAAGCGGCCTTGAAAAAAGAATCAGATGATGCAAGTAAAAAACGGTTAGCCAACTTGCAAGAAGAATTAGCAGATTTGCGTGAAGAAGCCAACTCAATGAAAATGCAATGGGAAACGGAAAAAGAAGAAGTTAATGCGGTTTCCAACAAACGTGCAGAGATTGATAAAGCAAAACACGAATTAGAAGATGCTGAAAATAATTATGATTTAGAACGAGCTGCTGTTTTGCGTCATGGAACAATTCCACAATTAGAACATGAATTGAAAGAATTGGAAGAAAAGAACGCTAAAGATAACGTCAAAATGGTACAAGAATCGGTTACTGAAAACGAAATTGCGCAAGTGGTCGGTCGTTTAACCGGCATTCCTGTGACAAAATTAGTTGAAGGCGAACGAGAAAAATTAATGAAACTGAATGAAACATTACACAAACGTGTGATTGGTCAAGATGAAGCCGTCGATGCTGTTAGTGATGCGGTGATTCGTTCAAGAGCAGGCTTACAAGATCCAAATCGCCCACTCGGTTCGTTCCTTTTCCTAGGACCAACTGGTGTTGGTAAAACAGAACTTGCTAAAGCTTTAGCTGAAGATTTGTTTGATTCTGAAGATCATATGGTACGGATTGACATGAGTGAATACATGGAAAAACATGCCGTGTCTCGTTTGGTTGGTGCCCCTCCAGGCTATATTGGTTATGAAGAAGGTGGCCAGTTAACAGAAGCTGTTCGTCGAAACCCTTATACAATTGTCTTATTAGACGAAATTGAAAAAGCGCACCCAGATGTCTTTAATATCTTATTACAAGTTTTAGATGATGGTCGTTTGACAGATTCTAAAGGTCGGGTCGTTGATTTTAAAAATACGGTTTTAATTATGACAAGCAACATCGGCTCTCAGCTTTTATTGGAAGGTGTGACACCTGAAGGAACAATTCCAGAAGAAGTTGAAAATCAAGTCATGAATATTCTAAAAGGACACTTTAAACCAGAGTTCTTAAACAGAATTGATGATACCATTTTATTCACACCATTGAGCTTGGATAATGTGAAAGGAATCATTGGTAAAATGACCGCACAACTTGCTCATCGTTTAGAGCAACAAGAAATTGTGTTGGAAATCACTGATGAAGCTAAAACATGGATTGCTGAAAATGGGTATGAGCCAGCTTATGGAGCTCGTCCGTTAAAACGTTTCATTAATCGCGAAGTCGAAACACCATTAGCAAAAGAAATTGTTTCTGGACGAGTAATGCCAAAAACAAAAGTCACGATTAGTCTATTAGACAATCAATTAGTTTTTGAAAATGAACCGATAGAAGAAGTGTAAAAAAAAGAACGAGCGAATTCGCTCGTTCTTTTTTTTTATTATGACAATCGTTGCTTAATTTCTTCCAACAAGTCCTCTTCTGAAGAAACAACCCGACCATTCAATTTAATCAAACCAACTGTATAAAGGTTTAAATAATGGAATTGATTTTCAGCGACTTCGTTCAAAGCATCAAGCTTTTGGTGATTATCAGCACCTTGTTGGCGGCTGTCTGTGTAAAGGGCAACCACCGGGATTCCTTTGGCATAAGCAACACCAATTTCGGAAGCTACGCCCGCATCAATGGTTGGTCCGTCTAATAAAGCAACCAATAAGTCGCTAGCAAGGACGTTTTCTGTATCTGCTAAGGCAATCATTTTGCTATCGGCATAAGCAGATTTGTCGTTAATCGCCGCATTTTCTTGTGGTAAATAAAGATCGATTGTTTTATCCAATTGTCGAATTTGTTCGACTAAATAGGCATTATAACGTAAGTCAGCTTGCGAAAATAAAGGTCCTGCAAAATAAATTTTTGTCATTTGTCTGTCTCCAATCCAAGGGTTTAGAAATAATCACTAAAATAAGCTTCTTGGTCAGGAAAAATCCGTTCCAAAGAATTTAAAGTTTCTTTATCTGTATCAATGCGCTCAATTCGATGTAAGTACGAAGGGCGTCGGTAATTCATGACTAAACAAGTTAGTGTTTGAATATCTAAGTGAACGGCGGTGCCTAGAGGTTCATCCGTAATGGTTACTTGATCATTTTCATCCCAAATTAAGCCAAAAATACCATTATTCCACTCAGCAACAGGATCTTTAACGACAAAATGGAATGGCTTAGCTGTACTTTCAAAAGGAAAGTTTTCTAAAAAGGCTTTGACATCAACAATTCGCGCCATATAATAGGGCTCAATGCTTTCTTTAATTTGGCTGTCTTCTAAAAGAAAGGCTAATGGTTCGTTTTTATAGATATCGCCCTTGACCCAATAAACCATCGAAAAATGCGCAGTAATAAAATTCCACAAGCCATTTCGGGCTTCTTGGTTCAAGTAAAACATTTCCTTAATATGAAATACCTCATCGGCCACCCAATAGAAAAGTACTCCTAAAGGTTCTTGATTGGCACCATAATAGACAGCAGCAGTCCGTTCTTCCTCGTTTTCGAAACGCCAATATTCTTCCCAGTTGAAGGCACTACGAATGAGCGCGCCATGATTTTGACGAGCGAATCGCGCATAGACATCAAAGACATCTGGGTGATCGACAGCTAACCGTTCAATCATTCCCGGAACAGGAACGGTTTTTGGTAATTGCGTATCCCGAATTTTAAAAGATAACTTGTCGGACATGATTTCCCAACCTTTACGTCGGTAATAAGGAATGTTGTAAGGGAAAAGATAAGAAATCCACTGTTTATCTTGGCGCATTTCTTCTAATGCCGTTTGAATCAAGTCTTTCATTAAACCGTGGTTGGCATATTCAGGATAGGTACCGACACCAGTAACGCCGCCCATTTTATACAAAGCACCATGGATATTGACTTCGCATGGATAGATAGCAATTTGTGAAATTAATTGATTTTCGTGAAACCAGCCAAATACTTTTGAAAGTTCTAAAATCGGTTGTTTTGATTTGATAAATGCGCGTTTGTTTTCAAAACCACTTTCTTCAATATCTGCTTCAGTTACTTGAAAAACATAGGAAAGAAGTTCATTAAATTGATCAATGTGTTCTTCCTCAACAGGCTTTAAGGTCAGTTGCTTTCGAAATTCTTGTTCATCCATTTTTCCATCTCCAATAAATTTACTGTTTTTAGTATACCAAATTTTTCGAAACTCTGTTAGCCTTTCGAAACCAAAAGAATAAAAGGGAAGTGCTTTAAATCTTCTTCAAAAATTGGTATAATGAAAAGTGCTGATTATCCTAGACCTTTAAACATGATAATTTGATAAAAAAGGCAACTAAAATATAACAATTGATTGATGAAGCTAGCAGGAAGCTAGCTTTTCTTAAAAGAAATGAGGCAAAAAATGAACAATAAAGAAATGAAAGCAAGACAAGAGAAAATTCGTAATTTCTCGATCATTGCCCACATTGACCATGGGAAGTCAACTTTAGCCGACCGGATTTTGGAAAAAACAAATACAGTTAGCAGTCGAGAAATGCAAGATCAATTACTTGATTCAATGGATTTAGAGAGAGAACGCGGCATTACCATCAAATTAAACGCAATTGAATTAAACTATACAGCCAAAGATGGTGAAACCTATACTTTCCATTTGATTGACACACCAGGGCACGTCGATTTCACCTACGAAGTTTCTCGTAGCTTGGCAGCTTGTGAAGGGGCTGTTCTAGTTGTTGATGCGGCGCAAGGAATTGAAGCGCAAACGCTAGCAAATGTCTATTTGGCATTGGATAATGACTTAGAAATTTTACCTGTTATTAATAAAATTGATTTACCCGCCGCTGATCCAGAGCGTGTTCGGACAGAGATTGAAGACGTAATTGGAATTGATGCATCGGAAGCTGTTTTAGCAAGTGCAAAAGCAGGGATTGGGATTGAAGATATTTTAGAACAAGTGGTGGAGTATGTACCAGCTCCATCAGGCGATATTGAGGCTCCTTTAAAGGCTTTGATTTTTGACTCTATTTACGATAGTTATCGGGGGGTCGTTTTAAACATCCGTGTAATTGACGGTGTCGTTCGTCCTGGGGATAAAATCCAAATGATGAGTAACGGTAAAACGTTTGATGTAACAGAAGTCGGCGTTTTTTCACCGAAACCAATCGCTCGTGATTATTTAATGGTTGGTGATGTGGGCTATATCACCGCTAGCATTAAAACGGTTCAAGATACACGGGTCGGGGATACAGTGACTTTGGCCGACAATCCAGCAGCAGAAGCACTACCAGGCTATCGCAAAATGAATCCAATGGTTTATTGTGGCTTATATCCAATTGATACGTCGCGCTACAATGATTTACGGGAAGCATTAGAAAAATTACAATTAAATGATGCGGCGTTACAATTTGAACCGGAAACATCGCAAGCTTTAGGGTTTGGTTTCCGTTGTGGTTTCTTAGGTTTGCTGCACATGGATGTTGTTCAGGAACGTTTGGAACGAGAATTTAATTTAGAGTTAATTACAACAGCACCGTCCGTAATCTATCACGTTAATAAAACTGACGGAACAACCGTTGTTGTTGACAACCCAGCTGAATTTCCAGAACCAGTAACGATTGAATCTGTGGAAGAACCTTATGTTAAAGCGCAAATCATGGTGCCAAACGATTATGTAGGAGCAGTAATGGAATTATCACAACGTAAACGTGGCGAATTCATTACAATGGATTACTTAGACGATTATCGTGTAAACGTAGTTTATGAAATTCCGTTATCTGAAATCGTGTTTGACTTTTTCGATAAATTGAAATCAAGTACAAAAGGCTATGCATCCTTAGATTACGAAATGGCTGGCTATCGTACCAGCCGTCTAGTAAAAATGGATATTCTATTAAATGCTGAAAAAGTGGATGCTTTAAGCTTTATTGTTCACCGAGATTTCGCATTTGAGCGTGGTAAAGCGATTGTTGAGAAACTGAAAAAACTAATTCCACGTCAACAGTTTGAAGTCCCAGTTCAAGCGGCGATTGGTCAAAAAATTGTGGCTCGTTCAGATATTAAAGCCTTACGCAAAAACGTACTGGCTAAATGCTATGGTGGCGATGTTTCTCGTAAACGTAAATTGTTAGAGAAACAAAAAGAAGGGAAGAAACGGATGAAACAAATTGGATCCGTGGAAGTTCCTCAAGAAGCCTTTATGGCGGTTCTGAAAATGGATGAAGATGATCAGAAAAAATAACTTATCAAAAAAGTACCTCAGTCTGAGCTGAGGTGCTTTTTTTGAAAATATAAATTAAAGTAAACTACATTTTAAAATAAAACACGCAAAATTGCGTGCTTTTTTATATTGTGATAGAATATACATACGAAAGCTTATAAATAATCAAAATAATTTTGCAAATCAAGTAAATAAGGAGAGAACAAATGGCTGGAACAATAAAAGAAATTGCTGAAAAAGCAGGAGTATCTAGGGGAACTGTGGATCGAGCATTAAATAATCGCGGCCGAATCAATCCTGAGGTTGCTGAAAAAATTAAAACAATAGCGAAAGAAATGAACTATGTTCCGAAGAAAAAAAAGATGGCCAAAGAAGAACCAATCAAATTAGGTGTTGTGACACAATTGGCAAAATCTTCTTTTATGATTCCAATTCGATCAGGTTTACAAGCAGTTATAGGTGATCTAAAAAAAAGAAATATCGATTGCTTTTTAGAGGAAATAGACGGGGTCGATGAAGCGGCGCAGTTACAGGCACTTGAACGCTTGTTAGGACTTGGTGTAAAAGGAATTGCCATCATGCCAGTTGATAGCGTGGCGATTAGGGAAAAAATCAATCAGCTTACGGAACAAGGCATTAAGGTCATCACATTCAATTCGGACATTGTTGGTAGTAAACGTCAATGCTTTGTCGGAATGGATAACTTTAAAAGCGGGAAGACAGCTGCTGGATTATTAGGAATGTTGACAAAAGGAGAGGGAGATGTCCTAGCTATTACTGGATATTTTGGAAATAGTGTGAATAGTTTACGAGTTGCTGGTTTTGTTGAAGAATTGAAACAGTCATTTCCACAATTGAAATTAACAGGTGTTCAAAGCAGTTTTGATTCGAGCGATGAAGTCGAAAAGATTTTAAGTGACACATTAGAGAACTATACTAATTTAAAAGGCGTCGTTGTGTTTTCAGGAGGTCAAGCAGGAATTGCTCGTGTGTTGAAAAAAAGGGCAGGTAAAGACAGACCGTATGTGATTATCTATGATTTAACTGAGAAAAATATCGAGATGCTGAAAAAAAATCAAGTTGACTTTCTAATTGATCAAGATGGTTTTACGCAGGGTTATCGTTCTTTGCTATTATTAGCGAATCAACTACAGAATAATAAATTTATGACAGAAGAGATGTTATTTACAGATATCATTATTAAAACAAAATATAATCTTTAAAAGAAGTGTGAATCTTGCTGTAAAGCAATTCATGCTTCTTTTTTTGCGTTCTTTTAAAATGCACGCAAAAATTATGTGCTAATTTAATGTTGCACGCATTTTGAAAGCGTGCTATAATTCGTTTGTAAATAATAGAAGAACGAAGAAGAGGTGGATCTATGAGTTATATTAGCTTTGATCAATCAAAAGAATTTGATCTAGTTCTTTTAGGTAGAGTGGCTATCGATTTTAACCCTGCCTATAATGAGCAAGTTAAAGAAGAATTTAAGCCTTTAAAAAATGTTCATATGTTTGAAAAGTTTGTGGGAGGTTCTCCTGCAAATATTTCCGTGGGTATCACCAAACATGGGATGAAAGCTGGTTTCATTGGGAAAGTATCCGATGACCAGTTCGGAGAATATGTTATTGATTATTTTAATGAGCAAGGCATTGATACTTCTCAGATAAGTAAAGCGCAGCATGGCGAAAAGTTGGGTCTGACTTTTACAGAAATGCTATCGCCTAAAGAAAGTAGTATTTTAATGTATCGGAACCAAGCTGCGGATTTACAACTAAGTGTCGAAGATATCGATGAAGATTATTTGAAACGTTCAAAAGCCTTATTAATTTCAGGGACTGCTTTGGCGGAAAGCCCTTCAAGAGAAGCCGTGTTAAAAGCTGTGATGTTAGCGAAAAAAAACAACGTCAAAATTATTTTTGATATCGACTATCGAGAATACAATTGGAAAAATGTGGATGAAATCGCTATTTATTATTCAATAGTTGCGAAAGAATCAGATATTATTATGGGCTCGAGAGAAGAATTTGATTTAACCGAAAGATTGATTCAACCAAATATGACAGATAATGAAAGCGCTGTTTTTTGGCATAATTGTGGCGCTCAAATAGTCGTTATTAAACACGGAATGAAAGGCTCAACAGCTTATACAGCAGATCAACAACAGTTTTCAATTAAACCATTTCCAGTGGAGGCACGCAAGGGATTTGGTGGCGGTGATGGCTATGCAGCTGGATTTTTATATGGTTTATTTGAAGGTTGGGAAATTATCGATTGCTTGGAGTTTGGCTCAGCGGAAGCTTCGATGATGGTCAAAAGTAACAATTGCTCAGATTCTTTACCAACGACGCAAGAAGTAAAAGAGTTCATTAAACTGGAGAAGGAAATATACGGCGAAATGATCGCCAGGATTTAAGGTGGATAAAATGGAAAAGACGATTCGTTTAACGACAGCACAAGCATTATTAAAATTTTTGAATCAACAATATATCAGCATTGATGGAAAAGAAACACCTTATGTGGAAGGAATCTTTCATGTATATGGTCATGGGAATGTTTTAGGGATTGGTCAAGCGTTAGAACAAGATCCGGGACATTTAAAAAGTTACAGTGGAAAAAACGAACAAGGGATGGCTCATGCTGCTATCGCTTTTGCTAGACAAAGTTTACGTAAGAAAATATTCGCAGTTTCAGCGTCTGCTGGTCCAGGTTCAGCTAATTTATTGACTGCTGCTGGAACCGCCTTCGCTAATAATATACCTGTATTGTTTCTGCCAGCAGATACGTTTGCTACTCGGCAACCAGATCCCGTATTACAGCAGTTGGAACATGAATCAAGTGTAACTTTTTCTACCAACGATGCTTTCCAAGCGGTTTCTCGCTATTGGGATCGTATTAATCGGCCAGAACAACTGATGTCAGCATTGCTACGAGCATTTGAAGTTATGACCAATCCTGCAACTACAGGACCTGCCACCATTTGTTTGCCACAAGATGTTGAGTCAGAAGCCTATGATTATCCAGTAGAGTTTTTTAGAAAAAGAGTTCATTATATCGATCGACGGATGCCGACAATTCGTGAGCTTGAAACAGCTAGTCACTTGATAAAGGATAGTAAACACCCAGTAATTATTGTGGGGGGCGGCTGCAAGTATTCAGAAGCAGGTGAGAGCCTTCAGAAAATTTCTCAAGTTCATCAGATACCTTTGGTTGAAACACATGCTGGTAAATCAACTGTTTCATGGGAATTTGAAAATAATCTTGGAGGCTTGGGAATTTTAGGTACCTCGGCTGCTAATAAAGCTGTTCAGCAAGCGGATTTGATTATTGGAATTGGCACGCGTTATACGGATTTTACCACTGCATCAAAAAGTATTTTTAATTTTGAAAAATCAAAAATGATAAATATTAACGTAAGTCGACCACAGACTTACAAAATGGAAGCGTTTCAAATTGTGGGAGATGCTCGAGCAACCTTAGAAGGAATTCTGCCAATGATAGAAGGATATCGGACGGCTTATGGTGAAAAAATCACTGAACTGAAGAACGAATGGGTGAAAGAGCGGGAACGATTAAAAACAACTCATTTTAAACGGAAAGGTTTTGATCCGGAAATCAAAAACCACTTTACACAGGATATTTTAAATGATTATTCTGATTCTTTGAATACAACTCTGACACAAACAGAGGTTTTCGTTCATCTGAATGATTTTGTCGAAGATGATGCGATTGTGATTGGTTCGGCAGGGTCATTACCAGGAGATATGCAACGATTGTGGAATCCTGTAAAGGAAAATACTTATCATTTAGAGTATGGCTATTCTTGTATGGGCTATGAAATTGCTGGTGCAATGGGGGTACGGCTTGCTAATCCTAATCAAGAGGTTTACGCATTAGTCGGTGACGGTAGTTTTTTGATGTTGCATAGCGAACTGGTCTCTGCATTACAATATGACAAAAAAATTAATATTGTTCTGTTCAATAATTCTGGGTTCGGATGCATTAATAATCTGCAAATGGAGAATGGCGGCATAAGTCAAGGGACGGAATTTAGAAATACAAAAGGCGAAATTATGAATATCAATTATGCTAAAATCGCTGAAGGATATGGTGCCAAAGCGTATCAAGTCCATTCGATTGAAGAACTAAAACAGGCGATTGTCGACGCGAAAAACCAAACGCAATCGACATTGATTGAAATAAATGTTCTTCCTAAAACGATGACTGCTGGTTACGATGGTAGTTGGTGGAATGTCGGTGTTGCTGAAGTATCAGAAAAACCAGCGATTCAAGAAGCATACCAAGTTAAAAAAGAAAAACTTGCAACTGCTAGAAAATATTAGGTATTCGTTATACAACCAAAAAGTTAGGAGCGAATGAATTGAAAAAAACATTGAAACATCAACCGTTGATAAAAGAACTAGCTCCCGGTGTTCGACAAGTTCAAAATATTCGAAAAAACAACACTGATTTACAGTATATTGAGTTTCAAGTTCTTGAATTAGATAATGGAGCAATGTATCAAGAAGCTGGTAATGAACTGGAAGTTTGTATCGTCGTATTAACTGGCAAAATCAATGTTAAGGTGAGCGATAAATGGTACGAGAATTTAGGTAAACGAACCTCTGTTTTTGAAAAAATTCCGACAGATAGTATCTATATCCCAGCAAAAACGTCGTTTGAACTAATAGCAACTTCTGATACTGTTCGTTTGGCCCTTTGTTATTCGCCAGCTAAAAAAACGTTACCAGTGCACGTGATTACCGCTGAGGAAAATACGGTTGAAAAACGAGGGATATATCAGAATAAACGACTAGTGCATAACATTTTACCAGACAATGTCGATACTGCCAGTAGTTTGTTGGTGGTTGAAGTCTACACTGAAGGTGGTAACTTTTCTAGCTATCCACCACACAAACATGACCAAGAAAATTTACCTGACGAATCTTATTTAGAAGAGACGTATTATCATGAGCTGAATCCAGAGCAAGGATTTGTTTTCCAACGAGTATATACAGAGGATGGCTCTATAGATGAAACGATGACTGTAGAGCATCAAAATGTTGTGGAGGTACCTAAGGGATATCATCCTGTCGGCGTGCCAGATGGCTACACCTCTTATTATTTAAATGTGATGGCAGGACCTGAACGAATTTGGAAGTTTCATAACGAGAAAAAACACGAGTGGATTTTAAATCGGAACGAATTGACTAACAATTAGAAATAAAAAAATAAGTAGACTTTTTTAGGAGGAAAATAAATGACTCGATTTTTAAAGAATTATATAGGTGGCCGCTGGGTAACAAGTACAGCCACTGAATTTGAAGAAGTGGTCAATCCGGCAACAGAAGAAGCATTAGTAAATGTTCCATTATCTAGTGAAGCAGAAACTGCAGAAGCAATCAGAGTAGCGGATGAGGCTTTTCAAACATGGAAAAAAGTAAGTGTTCCAGTTCGTGGCCGCTATCTTTTCAAATTGCATCATTTATTGATGACGAATAAAGAAGAGCTAGCACGATTAATTACGCTTGAAAATGGAAAATCTTTGTCAGAATCATTAGGTGAGGTTCAGCGAGGGATTGAAAATGTCGAGCACGCAGCGAGCATTACGAATTTAATAATGGGTGATTCTCTATCCACAGCGGCTACAGATATTGAAATTACCAATTACCGTTATCCCATCGGTGTTGTTGGGGGAATTACTCCTTTCAATTTTCCGATGATGGTACCGTTTTGGATTTTCCCAATGGCGTTAGCAGCAGGGAATACGGTGGTGCTGAAGCCTTCCGAAAAAACGCCATTATTGATGGAAAAAATTGTTGAATTAATAGAAGAAGCAGGATTTCCAAGTGGCGTCTTTAATGTTGTCTATGGGGCACACGATGTTGTTAATACTTTATTGCGTGATCCATTAGTAAAAGGAATTAGCTTTGTGGGCTCAAAAAATGTTGGTGAATATGTCTATAAAGAAGGAACAAAAAATCTGAAACGAGTCCAGGCACTAACTGGCGCAAAAAATCATGTTATCGTTTTAAAAGATGCCAACCTTGATCGTGCAGTAAAAGACATTATCGGTGGCTCTTTTGGATCAGCCGGTGAACGCTGTATGGCTGCTTCGGTGATCGTTGTAGAAGAAACTATTGCAGATCAATTCGTTGAAAAATTTAAGGCTGCAGCACAGACGATAAAAATTGGAAATGGTCTGGAAGAAGGAGTCTTTTTAGGCCCCGTGATTCGAAAAGAGGCGCAGCAACGAACATTTGATTACATTCAAAAAGGTATTGATGAAGGAGCGGACTTATTGTTAGATGGCCGTGAAAATATTCCTGAAAAAGGCTACTTCGTGGGACCTACGATCTTTGATCGTGTCACGATGGACATGAAGATTTGGCAAGATGAAATTTTTGCACCCGTTGCCTCAATTGTTCGAGTGAAAAATCTAGAAGCAGCAGTTACACTGACCAATCAATCAGAATTTGCTAACGGTTCATGTCTCTATACGAGTAATGCTTCAGCTATCCGTTACTTTAGAGAGAATGTTGATGCAGGAATGTTAGGCATCAATTTAGGTGTACCAGCACCAATGGCTTGGTTTGCTTTTTCCGGCTGGAAACACTCTTTCTATGGTGACTTACACGCCAATGGAAAAGACAGTGTAGAATTTTATACACATCGAAAAGTTGTAACTGCTCGATACGCTCCTAGCGAAATAAACTAGTTTTACTTCGAAGCTCTGTCAAAGGAGCTTCGAGGATTCTATGATTAAAGCGGTGAAAGTATCTTTTGTTAGTACAAATGTAAGACAGGACTTTCTGAAAATAATGATTGACTAAATTAAATTGTAAGCGTATACATAATGCGCATAAAATAAAGAAATCGGAGGACAAATAATTGAAAGTAAAAGTAGGCGTAATTGGTACAGGGGCGATTGGAATCGAACATATTAACAGAATTAATCACAAGACACAAGGCGCTTTTGTAACAGCAGTATCAGATATTAATGTTGAAGCGGCAAGCAAAATTGCTGAGGAGATTGGGGCTCAATTTTTCAAAACAGGCGAAGAATTAATTGCTTCTGAAGAAGTGGAAGTTGTTGTTGTTACTTCCTGGGACCCAACACACGAAAAATATGTCTTGGAAGCAATCAAGCATGGAAAATACGTATTCTGCGAAAAACCATTAGCAATGGATGCCGCAGGATGTCGCCGAATTGTAGATGCAGAAGTCGCTTATGGTAAAAAATTGGTACAGGTGGGCTTCATGCGTCGATACGATCGTGGCTACATTGAGTTGAAAGAAGCAATTGAATCAAAACAGTATGGTGAAGCTCTGATGCTCCATTGTGCGCATAGAAATCCAAGCGCTGATGAAAATTATAAGACGCCAATGGCAATCAGTAATACTGCAATCCATGAAATTGATGTTCTTCGTTGGCTATTAGACGAAGATTATGCCTCAGTGCAAATGATTTTACCAAAGAAAACCAGTCATACACATGCAGATTTACATGATCCTCAATTACTGATTTTCCAGACGAAATCAGGTGTAACAATTGATTTAGAAATTTTTGTTAATTGTCGTTTTGGCTACGACATTAAGTGTGACGTAGTTTTTGAAACGGCAGAAGTCGGAATGACGGATCCAGCCTATACCAAAATTAAAGCTGCGGAGAAAAATTACACACCAATTTCGCCCGACTGGCAAACGCGTTTTTTAGATGCGTATGATTACGAATTTAAGTTATGGGTTGATTCAATTAAAAACGATAAACTTGTTGGTCCAACTGCTTGGGATGGCTACGTGGCAGCAATCACAATGATGGCTTGTCATGAATCTCGTGAGTCAGGGGAAAAAGTAATGATTGAAATAGATGAACAACCAGCGTTATATACCAAATAATTCTTAAAAAAAGGAGGGGTTTTGTGGAAAATATTAGAGTAGGAATCGTAGGACTAGGTAGATTAGGCAAGGTACACGCAAAAAATTTATCTTCTGCTGTTAGTGGCTGTGAGCTTACGGCCGCCTGTAGTTTAGTTGAATCAGAATTAGCATTTGCACAGAAGGAGTTAGGTGTTAAGTATACGTTTTCTAGTTATGAAGAAATGGTTCAAAGCGCTGTAATTGATGCCGTTTTTATTGTTTCACCTTCAGGATTCCACTGTGAACAAGTCCGTTTAGCTATGGAAAATGGGAAACACGTATTTACTGAAAAACCATTGGGAATTGAAATTGAGGACATAAAAAAAACACAAGAGGTTATTGAAAAATATCCCGAGCAAGTATTTATGTTAGGTTTCATGCGCCGTTACGATGAATCTTATCAGTATGCGAAAAAAATGGTAGAAGACGGGGAAATTGGGGAAGTCACGTTAATCCGTTGTTATGGAATTGATCCGAGTGATGGACTGGAAAGCTTCGTTAAGTTTGCAATGAACAATGATAGTGGCGGTTTATTTCTAGATATGGCGATTCACGATATTGATTTGGTTCGTTGGTTTACTGGTCAAGAGGTAGAACAAGTTTGGGCAATTGGTAAAAATGCTGCATATCCAGAATTAGATCAAGTCGGTGAATTGGAAACCGGAGCAGCTATGATGAGTCTTAAAGATAAAACAATGGCTTTACTAGTTGCTGGAAGAAATGCTACACATGGTTACCATGTCGAAACAGAAATCATGGGCACCAAAGGGATGTTACGAGTGGCGCAAGTACCTGAAAAAAATTTAGTGACTGTTATGAATAATCAAGGGATTGTGCGACCTTGCTCTCAAAACTTTCCAGAAAGATTTAGAGAAGCGTTCATTCGAGAAGCACAAGAATTTATTTCCTGTATTCAAGAAAAACGTCAACCAGCAGTTAATGCAGAAGATGGTCTACAATCAACAAAAATTGCATTAGCTTGTCAAGAATCATTTGATACGAATCGTTTGGTACAACTATAAATGAAGTAGGAGAGTGACATAATGGCGAAACAAATTCAACTAGCTATTGCGCCGATTGCATGGACAAATGATGATATGCCAGAGCTAGGAAGCGAAAATACGTTTGAACAATGCGTTAGTGAGATGGCGCTAGCTGGATTCAAAGGTACGGAGATTGGCAACAAGTATCCAAAAGATCCACAGGTTTTAAAACAATATTTAGATATTCGTGGACTAAAAGTAGCGAGTGCGTGGTTTAGTACATTTTTAACAACAAAACCTTTCGAAGAAACCGCGGAAGACTTCAAAAAACATCGAGATTTCTTACATGCAATGGATGCTAAGGTTATTGTTGTGGCTGAACAAGGACACAGCATACAAGGAATTATGACGGCTCCTGTTTTTAATGAGAAACCAATTTTTTCTGATGAAGAGTGGCAAAAACTAGCTGAAGGATTAGAAAAACTAGGAGACTTGGCACATGAAAAAGGTATGGAGATTGTTTACCATCACCATATGGGGACAGGAGTCCAAACGACTGAAGAAATCGATCGATTAATGAAAATGACGGATCCGACAAAAGTTAAATTATTGTTTGACACTGGCCATCTTGTCTTCTCAGGAGAAGATCCAATTGCAATCTATCAGCGCTATCAAGACCGGATTAAACACATTCACTTCAAAGATATTCGCCAACAAATGGCAGAGGAAGTCAGAACAGAAGAAGATAGCTTCTTAAAGGCCGTGAAAAAAGGTGTCTTTACAGTCCCTGGGGATGGTATGATTGATTTCAAACCAATTTGGTCAGCAATCGAAGAGAGTGGCTATAAAGGTTGGATTGTAGTTGAAGCGGAACAAGATCCTGCCAAAGCCAATCCGTTTGAATATGCCGTCAAAGCACGAAACTATATCCGAAAGGTCGCCGATCTTTAATCTAATCGAGAAGGAGCTAGACAATGAATCTATTTTCAATAATCAGTTTCCTAGTAATTGTCATCTGCGTATGGATTTTTGCCTATTCTCGATCCAGAAGTGTAGATACTTCTGGATCAGAAGGTTTCTTCATGGGTGGCCGAAGCTTAACAGCCTTACCGATTGCTGGGACAATTATTATGACCAACCTATCCACAGAGCAAATTGTTGGACAAAACGGTCAAAGCTATCATGCAGGAATGGAAGTTATGGCTTGGGAAGTAACTGCTGCAATTGCAATTGTCGCATTGGCAGTCATTTTTTTACCAAAATATTTTAAATACGGTATTAATACGGTTTCAGATTTCATTGAAATTCGTTATGATACAGTTACAAAACGAATTATTTCAATCTTGTTTATTGTTACCTATATGATTTCTTTTTTACCAGTAGTTCTTTATTCTGGGTCACTAGTATTCAATAAGATTTTTCATATTGATGAGCTGTTGGGTGTCGAACCTATTGTCGCAATCATTCTTGTGGCGATGGTGATTGGTATTGTTGGGATTCTTTATCTGCTGATTGGCGGCCTATCTTTAAGTGCCAATAGCGATTCGATTTATGGCATTGGTTTATTGGTTTGTGGTTTGTTGGTTCCAATACTAGGTTTAATGAAACTGGGTGATGGCAGTTTTATTGGTGGGATTGAACAGGTTGTTGAAAACACACCATGGTTACTGAACTCTGTAGGTGCAATTGATTCTGCTGTTGTACCATGGCCAACATTATTTACAGGGATGTTGTTTAATAATTTGTATTTCTGGTGTACCAATCAGATGATTGTTCAAAAAGCACTTTCAGGAAAAAATTTAGCAGAAGCACAAAAAGGGGCTTTTTTAGTGGGGATTTTCAAAGTGTTTGGCGCATTATTCTTAGTATTTCCAGGAATTGTTGCAAGAAATCTTTTTGGGGATGCGTTGATGTCCAATCCTGATAATGCATATCCATATTTAGTAACTGAAGTTTTACCAAAAATGCTTTTCGGCATTTTTGCTGCAGTTATTTTTGGGGCAATTTTATCTTCCTTTGCGGGGGCTTTAAATGCAACCTCCACTCTGTTTTCGTTAGATTTTTACAAACCAATTATCAATAAGAAAGCAGATGACAAACAAATTGCTCGTGCGGGAAAAACAGTTACAGTTATTGTAGGGATTATTTCAATTATCGTTGCACCGTTTATTTCTTTTGCACCAGCTGGATTGTACCAATTTGTTCAAGAGTTTAATGGATTATACAATATGCCATTGTTAGTGATTATACTTTTTGCGTTTTATTCCAAAAAAGCAACTGCTTTTGGAGCAAAAATGACAATTGCTATCCATATTGTTTTGTATGCGCTATCAAAAGTGTTTTTGAAAGATATCCATTTTTTATATGTCTTAAGCCTGCTCTTCTTCTTAGACATTCTTATTTTAATAGTAGTTTCTAAAATAAAACCAGATGGCGAATTTGTTTTAAATTCTTTTGATACGAAAGTAAATATTGAACCTTGGAAACATACAAAACTTGTCGCAAGTATATTAGTTGTCGTGGTTATCCTAACCTATGCAGCATTTTCACCAATCGGATTTGCTAGATAAAAATATTTCATGAATGAGGAGAAGTTTATGAGCAAAAACATATTGATTATTTGTGAGACAGGAATTAGTGCATCGCTGTTAGTTTCAAAATTACTTGAAGCAATTAGGGAAAAAGAGTTATCTTATGATTTAGATTATGCGCCTGTTTGTCGGATTGAGGAAAAACTTGGTTATAAAGAGTATGATGTGTTAATGTTGACCCCACAAGTCGCTCGTGTCAAAGAAAAAGTGGAAAAATATTTAGAAGGCTGTCAGGGGCAGGTTGTTTTTATCGATCAAGAAGATTTTCGTTATATGAACACAGAGAAGATACTCGCAAGTATCGAAAAGTAAGATTTAGAGAGTGGGACATCAGTCAACTTTGGTTGATGTCTTGCTTTTTTATTGTGTTCAAAAAGAGCAGAATCAAAATCTTACGTTTCATAGTGAATATCAAATGCTTTTCTTTTATAGAAATAAAGCTAAAGTTATTATTTTAGTAAAAAATAGATTAATTTACTAAAATAATATATAATAAAGGTAAAACTAGGAGGGAAGCATATGACGTGTATTTCATTATCGATTTTAAATCAAGAACAAGAAGTTAGAAAAGCTAAGATAGATGATTCAGATTCTTTGAAAGAGTTAACTATTACAGGAAAAGATTTTGTTTGTTTAGCTGCTCGGGATTGTCAATTACAAGACGGCGATGTGATTCAAGTTTGTTTAGATACGCCTAATACTTATTTAATGGTGAAGTTAGATGCTACGCTTGATAGCAGTTTAATTTATGTTCCAGAACAAAAATGGACGTTTCCAATCATAAAAAATGAAAACGCTATCGAAGCGCGAGCAGCGTATTGTTTTGAAACCAAGAAACCTTATATAAGTGTGCGTATTGCCACTAAAGAAGAAATTAAGAGTTATCGTAATTGGGCGTTAAATCCACATGATTTACAACATTTTACTGGTGCGTATCCTCATGCATCTGCCAACGTGGAAACGCGAAATGATGCCACTTTTTTTGCTTGCAATGCGATTGACGGTACCTTTGCTAATCTTTATCATGGGCCGTATCCTTATCAATCATGGGGGATTAATCAGCAATTAGATGCCGCATTAAAAATTGAATTTGGGCGTGAAGTCTTGTTGGATAAAGTGATTTTAACATTACGAGCGGACTTTCCTCATGATAATTATTGGCAACAAGTGACTTTAAAATTTTCCGACGGTACACATGAGGTCTTTAAAACTGTTAAGACTGAGCAACGCCAGAGCTTTACCTTTGCGAAACGGGCAGCGGAGTGGGTGATACTAACAGAGTTAATTCAAGCAGATGAACCATCACCATTTCCAGCATTAACACAAATTGAATTATTTGGTCAAAACAAATAAAAAATAAGGACGGTTCCTTTATAGGAGCGGTCCTTATTTTTTATTTCTGGCGTGGGCTAGTTGTCGATTGGCGGACAACCAATTCTGTGTTTAACAGGACTCTACGAGGAATGCTAGGCATTTGAATTCGTTTGTGCAATAAATTAATGCCTGTCTCGCCCATTTCTTCAGTAAAGGCATGGACAGAGGATAGCGGTGGTGAGACATATTGAGAAATAGAGATATCATTGATCCCCATGACACTAATTTCTTCAGGAACCTTTATACCGTGTGCGGCTAACGTATGTATCACACCGATTGCAAAGGCGTCATTATAAGCAAGAATCGCAGTAGGTAAATCATTTCCCCATTTCTCTAACGCTTCTTCTGTCAATTGTTCCCCCGTTTTGACATCCAACATGCCATTTTCTTTTAAGATAAAATAATCTTCGTTAAACAAGTGATAATGCTGCATAATGTCAAGATAAGCATTGGTTGTCGGCGTTTTATAGCGACGGAAACCATACATGTTTTCGCTTTCTTCGGCACCAATAAAGGCAATTTTTTCGTGGCCCAATTCCAAAAGATGGGTTAAGGCAATCTCGGTTGCTTGATAAAAATCAGTATTTACAGAATCAAATTCTTCCAATGGGAAATTACTGCCAATTACACAAAGATTGGGATGCAGTTGCTGCAACTCTTGTAACGTCTTTTGAGTGAATTTACCAATTGCCAAAATGCCATCAATCCCTTGAAGGTTATGTTGTTCCAATTGAGAAACTTTGAGAATATTGTAACCTAACTCTTCGGCCCGTTTTTCAGCGCCTAAACGAATCGACATATAGTAAATATCCGTTAGTTCTTCGTCATCTGAACGCCACTGAACGACGGCAATCGAAGGCTCTTGCGGAGCTGTTTGTACGGAAAGGTTAGGTGTCAGTTGCTCCTGCTGTTTGTTTTTATTTTTAGTTTTATATTTCGTATAATTCAGGGTTTCTGCTGCTTCAAAAATTTTTCGCTTGGTTTCCTCTGTAACGGATAAGTTTGGATCATAGTTCAGAACTCGCGATACAGTTGAAATTGAAACATTCGCGACTTTTGCGATATCTGTGATAGTTGCCATTCTAAATGCCTCCTTCTCAAGTACTATTATAGCATATAGTATATTTCTTTTTAGTAAAAAAAAGCAAGAAAAAGCTTTTTTTACTTTTTTTAGCAAAAACTATTGATTTTTTGACTAAAAAAATATACTATAAAGTCAAAGAAAGCGCTTTAATTCGATGGAGAAGGTGGTTTAGTGAAAAGATTTTCATTTTTTTTACTAATTTTACTTGCTTTAACAGGTTGTAAATCCGGTGAAAAAGAATTTGATGAAGAATCTCTTCAAAATCTAAAGGAAACGGCACAGTCTTATTCAGAAACAGAATTACAAAATGGTGACGTTCGTTTAAATGAATATATTTCTTTGAAAGGGGAGATTGTTGAGAGTGACAGTCGTTCCAGTTTAATAAAAAAAGGTGATCGTTTTATTTTGAAAAGTGGTTCTAGTAAATATCAAGTTTTTAATGAGCAAAAGAAAAAATTGAAGATTGGTGACGAAGTGACAGTTTACGGAGAATATTACGGCTTTTTGAAAGGGACATTAATTGAAAGTGAGGAGAATCATGATTCAGCCACGAATTAGACAGAATCCTTTTGAAACATACGAAGAAGTTGCAGAAGGATTTGAAGATTTATTAGCGCCACTGGAATTGTTTTTTGATCGAGAGTATCAAGGTCATCTGGATTTAGGGACACACGGAACGGTTTATTCTAAAGGGACACGTGATGCGGAGGCATTTTTACGACCATTATGGGGACTAGGTCCTTATGTAACGCAAAATGAAAGTGAGTATTTGAATGACTTTCTAACGGGAATTATCGAAGGAACCGATCCTGAGAGTTCATCTTATTGGGGAAAAACAAAAGATTATGATCAATTGATTGTTGAGATGGCAGCATTAAGTACATTTCTTTTGTTAAACAAAGAAAAAACGTGGGACCAATTAACAAAAGAACAGCAAAACAATTTACACAGTTGGCTGATACAAGCCAATGAAAACATTATTCCGCCAAATAATTGGCATTTCTTTAGAGTGTTGCTGAATTTAGCGATGAAACATTGTGAAATGCCGTATTCAAAAGAACAGATCGCTGTTGATTTGGCTGTAATTGATCGTTTTTATGTCGGTAATGGTTGGTATTATGACGGAGTCGAGACACAAGTTGATTATTATGTTTCTTTCGCTATTCATTATTATAGTTTATTGTATTGTCGTTTTGCCCCGGAAGATACCGCAAGAGTGGCTATTATGAAGGAACGAGCAACTTTGTTCGCGCAAGAGTTTAAATATTGGTTTACTCAGCCAGGAGAAGCGATTCCCTTTGGACGTAGCTTAACGTATCGTTTTGCTCAAGTGTCATTTTTTAGTGCTTTAGTTTTTGCAGATGTTGAAGCATTGCCGTGGGGTGAGATTAAAGGTCTAATCAGCCGACATCTTCATCAATGGATGAACAAAGATATTTTTACAACAGATGGATTATTGTCGGTAGGTTATGATTATCAAAATATGGTCTTTGCCGAAGGCTATAATGGTCCTGGTTCACCTTATTGGGCCTTTAAAACATTCATTTTGTTAGCGGTTCCAAAAGATCATCCTTATTGGCAAGCAGAAACACAGCCTATTAGCTTTCCAGAAAAACACTTACCTTCACCAGAAAGTCGGAACTACTATCAAGTAAATGATGCAGGGACACATGGTTTAATGTTTCCAGCGGGACAATTTATTAATTATCAAGCTCATGCGCATGATAAATATAGTAAATTTGTTTATTCTTCCCATTTTGGTTTCAGTACTATAAAGAGTGATTATTGGTATTACGAAGGTGCTTATGATAATTGCTTGGCTTTAGCTGAAGACGACCACTATTTCCGCACGAAAGGATTAGATGATCAGTACGAAATTCTTGATGATCGTATCATTCATCAATGGCATCCTTGGTCCGATGTAGCAATCAAAACGACAATTGTACCATTAGAAGGCCAACATTTACGGATCCACGAAATTGAGACACAACGTGCATTAGTGGCTTATGAAGGTGGCTTCTCAATCCCGCTCTTCGATGAAAAGGTCACTTGTGTTTCTGATCAAATGGCTGAGGTAAAAAATGCAAAAGGTGTGTCAAAAGTAGAAAATATCAACGGCTTTTCTGAAGCTGCGATTATTCGAACAGAACCGAATACAAATTTACTTTATCCATTAACGGAGTTGCCATATTTGAAAGCAAACTTGTCGAAAGGGAAACATCTTTTAATTTCATTGGTGACAGGCGTACTACCGAATGAGCAAATTGAGCCAGTTAAAGTTAGGTTAAAAGAAAATCAGCTTTTAGTTGAAGAAAAAGTTGTAATTTTGGGGAATTAGGGGGAGAAATACACAATGACAGAAAATGGACAGATTGAGTGGTTGCCGAAGCAAATCAGTTTTGCTTTAAACAAAGTTCGAGGAAATTTAGAGACATTTAAAGAATTAGTTCCACCCGCGGCAAGTTTAAATCAAATTTATTATCCTGAAGAAAATATTGACTGGACGGCCAGCTTTTGGCCAGGAATGTTATTTTTAGCAAAGGAATTAACAAATTCAACAGAGTTCGATGAAGTGATTACCACACAGATGGCTTCTTTTCAACATCGCTTGGATGAACAAATTGAGCTGGAAACACATGATATAGGCTTTTTGTATATTTTAACAGCAATTGCCGATTATCAAGTCAATGGTCATGAGGCCTCAAAAGAAATGGCCTTGCAAGCTGCGGACTTATTAATGAAACGTTATTCACCAAAAGCCAAGATTATTCAAGCTTGGGGGAATTTAGACGATCCAGAGCAACGAGGTAGAATGATTATTGATTGTTTAATGAACTTACCATTATTATACTTTGCAGCAAAAATGACTGGCAAGCAAGAGTATTATGAAGCTGCCTACAATCATGCGAAACAAACACAAAAATATATTGTGCGAGAAAATCACACTACGTTCCATACGTATTATTTTGATACGGAAACAGGCGAAGCTTTATACGGTAAGACGCAACAAGGATATTCAGACGATTCTTGTTGGGCTCGCGGCCAAGCCTGGGGAATTTACGGCTTTACGTTAAGTTATTTATATACAGGAGATAGTAGTTTTCTGGAAACAGCAAAAAATGTTGCTGATTACTTTATTCAAGAATTACCAGAGGACAAAATCTGTTACTGGGATTTAATTTTCAATGAAGGGAGTGAAGAAGAACGTGATAGCTCATCTGCTGCAATTGCCGCATGTGGCTTACTAGAATTATCTCGTCAGCTTCCATTAAATGATGAAAAACATGGCTATTATGAAAAGGTTGCGCTAGAACTATTACAAGCATTAGCGGAAAAGTATACAACGGTTTTACAACCAGAGTCGAACGGCCTATTGCTTCATGGTGTCTATGATAAAAAAACAAATACAGGAGTCGATGAATGCATGATTTGGGGCGACTACTTTTATTTGGAAGCGTTAACTCGTTTAGCGAAAAGCTGGTATTCTTTTTGGTAATTCATGGAGGAAAACTCCTAAAAAATAATAAATAGCGGAGGTAGTACAAATGAAATTTTGGAAAAAAGGCTTAACAGCGGTAGCGTTGTTAGCAGTGGCGGCAGTAACTTTAACAGCATGTGGTGGTTCAAGTGAAAAGAAAGCAACTGAAAAGAGTGAAGATGGCAAAACAAAATTAACAGTAACTACTTGGAATTATGACACGACCCCAGAATTTGAGAAATTATTCAGAGCTTTTGAAGCGGAAAATCCTGATATCACTATTGAACCGGTGGACATTGCTTCAGATGATTATGACACAAAAGTAACAACGATGCTTTCATCAGGAGATACGACGGATATTTTAACCATGAAAAACTTACTTTCATATTCTAATTACGCGCTACGCAATCAATTGGTGGATTTAACCGATCACGTTAAAGATTTAGATATCGAACCTGCCAAAGCAAGTTACGAGATGTATGAAATCGATGGTAAAACCTATGCTCAGCCTTACCGTACAGATTTCTGGGTATTGTATTACAATAAAAAAATGTTTGATGAAGCCGGAATTGCCTATCCCGATAACTTAACTTGGGATGAATATGAAGCGTTAGCGAAAAAATTATCTAAACCAGAAGAACAAGTATATGGTGCCTATCAACATACTTGGCGCTCAACCGTTCAAGCGATTGCTGCTGCTCAAAACAATGCCAATTTGATTGAACCAAAATACAATTATATGGAAACTTATTATGATCGCGCATTGAGAATGCAAAAAGATCAATCACAAATGGATTTTGGAACAGCAAAATCAACAAAAGTAACGTATCAATCACAATTTGAAAATTCAAAAGCGGCGATGATGTACATGGGTAGCTGGTACATGGGGACTTTATTAACAAACATTGATGATGGCAAAACAAATGTCGAATGGGGGATTGCCGAAATACCACAACAAGAAAAAGGCAAAGCAACTACCTTTGGCTCACCGACAAGTTTTGCAATTAATAAAAACAGTAAAAAACAAAAAGCTGCTCAAAAATTCTTAGACTTTGCTTCAGGTAAAGAAGGTGCAAAACTTTTAGCAGAAGTAGGGGTGGTTCCTTCTTATAAAACAGATGAAATTGATAAAATCTACTTTGCAAGAAAAGGAATGCCTTCAGACGAAGTCTCACAAAAAGCCTTTAACCCAGATACAATTAATTTAGAATTCCCATCTGATAAAAACGGTGCCGCAATTGATAAAGTATTACAAGAAGAACATGATTTAATTATGGTCGGCGACGAAAAACCAAAAGATGGTATTGCTAACATGGAAAAACGTGTCAAAGCAGAGATAGACTAATTATTATTTTCTGCAAAAACACAAAAGATTGATGAAAAAAATAAGCTGAAATGAGTAACCTACAATGAATTTCAGCTTATTTTTTTAAATAAAGAATGTAGCTTGAGTTTGGAAGGAGGGCCTGTTAAGTTCACTTAACAGAATACAATTATGGAAATTACTTCAAAAACAAAAACAGCAAATAAATTGAGACGAAAAAATACGTGGACTGCGTTATCTTTTATCGCACCAAACTTTATTGGCTTTTTCCTCTTCACTTTAATCCCGGTTATCTGTTCACTGATTTTAGCTTTTATGAGTTGGGATTCTTTTTCAACCCCTGAATTTGTCGGAATGAAAAATTTCACCAAAATGATTCATGATGATACGTTTTGGATTTCGTTAAAACAAACGTTTATCTATACGATTGGTGTTGTTCCGTTAACATTGATTTGCTCATTAGGACTAGCGATTTTGTTGAATCGTAAAATTAGAGGGATGAAATTTTTTAGAACGGCTTTTTTCTTTCCTTATGTAACGTCATTAGTTGCGATTGCGGTCGTTTGGAATATGCTATTTCATCCAACAATGGGACCAATTAATCAATTTTTGAAATTATTTATTGAAAATCCTCCTGGCTGGACATCTAGTTCTACTTGGGCTTTACCAGCAATTATCATCGTTAGTGTGTGGCGCTTTATGGGGTATTATATGATTTTGTATTTAGCTGGTTTACAAAGTGTGCCAAGAGAATTATATGAAGCAGCGTCAATGGATGGCGCGGGTAAATGGAATCAATTTTTAAATGTTACCTTACCTTCATTACGACCAACGACCTTTTTCGTGACTATCATGCTTGTAATTAACTGTTTCAAAGTGTTTGACTTAGTTCAAGTTATGACTGGTGGTGGACCAGGACGTGCAACGAATGTGTTAGTTTATGAAATTTACAATGAAGCATTTGTCAAATTTAATTTTGGTTATGCATCAGCCATTGCGATGGTCTTATTCATCATCGTTCTAGCGATTACTGTGGCCCAATTTAAATGGAATCAACATCAAGAGAAAGTTTAGGAGGAGAAAAGATGGAAGCAACTTTTTCAAAAAAAGAAAATACTCGAAAAGCAAAAACGAAAAAAGCAGAAAAAGTCACACCTGGTGGGATCCTTGTAATCATTCTCTTAACTTTACTTGCGTTAATTACTTTGGTGCCTTTCATTTGGATGGTTTCAGCATCATTTAAAACAAACAATGAAGTTTTCACCATTCCAATTCAATGGATTCCTAAAAGTTGGCATCCAGAAAACTATTCCGTTATTTGGGAACGCATTCCGTTGTTAACTTTCTTTAAAAATACGTTATTTTTAAGTATTGTGATTACGATTATTCAACTATTTACTTCAAGTTTTGCAGCATATGGCTTTTCAAAAATGAATTTTAGAGGAAGAGATACACTTTTTATTACGTACATCGCAACAATTGCTATTCCTTGGCAATCGTATATGATTCCACAATTTATTATGATGCGTCAATTAGGTTTGACTGACACGTTATGGTCACTTGTTTTATTACAAGCATTTAATGCATTTGGAGTCTTTTTACTGAAACAATATTACAGTAGTATTCCAGATTCACTATGTGAAAGTGCGCGGATTGATGGGTTAAGTGAGTGGGGAATTTATTGGAAAATTATTTTACCATTAACCAAACCAGCTTTAGCCAGTCTCACGATTATTACTTTTGTGAATACATGGAATGACTATATGGGACCTTTCATTTATTTATCTTCTACTGAGAATAAAACGATTCAGTTAGGTTTGAAAATGTTCGTCGGTTTATTTGATGCTGAATATGCCTTAATCATGGCCGCATCAGTGGTTTCTATTTTACCAGTAGGGATTGTCTTTTTAGCAATGCAAAAATACTTTGTTGAAGGTATTGCTACATCTGGAATGAAGAATTAGGAGGAAGTTTGAATGTTTACTAAGCAAACCTTTGATAATAATATCTATATGAAAATTTTTCGCTGGCTTTACATTTTATTTATCGGTAATCTAGGGCTTCTCTTAGTGAACATTCCTTTTTTCATAGCGGTGATTAGCTTAGACATTGATCCACGAAACCTCCCACTTTTTGTAGTAACGTTGTTGCCGATGGGGGCAGGGATGATTGCACTTTTAGGCTTAATCGATACTTTTAAAGAAGAAAAGGAGCTGGATCCATTTAAAACTTTTTTCCAAAAGTTTCGTCAGTTTGGGTTAAGAGGCTTTCTTATCAGCTTGCTAGGCTTAGGAAGTAGCATCATCAGTGTGACAGATATATTCTTTTTTGCCAAAACAACGATTGGTAAATGGTTTATTCCATTGATGGTCCTTCTGCTAATTTTTGGGTTAGCTATTATGCTGAATGGTTGGTATTTTCAAGTACGAAATCCGCAAGCTTCTTTTAAAGATGTGTTTCGGATTTCAATTTACTATGGACTACGGAAATGGTATGTCAGCTGTCTAAATGTTTTTTTACTATTCTCAATGTTTGCAATGATGTTTTTGAAGCCACAGTTTGGGTTTGTTGTAACCCCTGTCCTTTTCCTAGGGATTATTTATTTAAATACTGGGAAATTGCATGAAAAGCAAAAAAAGAATAAATAATTTTTACATAATAAGTAATCTCGATTTTCAGGAAAATGAATGAAGGTGGGGTTGCTTATTTTGTTCTTGCCTTGTTTATTAAAGTGGAGGGAGCGAACGAATGAAGAAAAAAATAATTATTTTAAGTAGCTTTTTGATAGGTGCTATTTTTGTGGTCGTTATTTTTACTACCAGCCAGCAAAGTATGATTAATAACGAAGCAATCCAAGTCGAAGAATTAATTGTTTATGGCGATAAAAATATGAATCGTGTAGCGAAGCAATTCTCTGATCAGAATAATTTAACTTCGTTTGGGAAAAATTTCTGGCGCAAAACGTATAACGGAAAATCACCCACTCAGGAACTACTGAAGGTTGCAACGGAGGATTTAGTACAACATAAAATGATTAAACAGCTGGCAACGGAGTTAGAAATAGCCCACTCACAAACATTTGGTCAAGAAAAAAAAGAATGGCAAGACCAAAAGAGCAGTTTAACGCTCTGGCAATTTTTAGATGCAAAAGATCAACAATTACAGGACCAAATAAAAGAGAAATTAATGGAGAAAGAAAAGCCAACGCAAAAAGAATTGCGGCAGGCCTTTGAGCAATTGGATGATAAATATAAAAAGACCGATTACTTTGTTGAAGCAATTGAAATTCCAAATTTTTCAGGTAAGCAAGCAGAATTAGAAAAAATAGCCGAAGCAATCTCTCCGAATCTATCTTATGAGGAGACATTATTGGAGTGGCAAAATAAATTACCTAATCTTGTTATTGAATCGTATCAATTGAAGAGTGCAGAAATCCAAAAAGAGGATATTTATTCGTTGTCTGTTGGGGAGATTCTTAGTGAAAAAGCTGTTGGTACCGTGGTAAAAGGATACCACGAAAACCAATACTTTTATATTTTTAATAAGGAAGGAGGGCAACTTTTACAGTTTGAAGAAGCACCACAATTTGGCAAAAATGCCTATATCAACACGTGCTACAAAGAGAAATTAGCTACGTATCAACAAGCAACTAAAGTGGACTTGTTGGAGAAAGACAGAGAAAAGTTTTTTCAAAATTATCAAAATAAAAACAGTTAAGGAGCAGAAAATGAGAAAAAAAGCGTATTTTAAAAGTGTAACCATCTTCCTTTCTATTTTGCTTGTTTTTTCCCAGCTTCAATTATTTAGTCTTCCTGCTTATGGGGAAACAGTGAGTGATCAACCGTTACTTTTTCGTTCAGTAGGTGTCGCTCAAAGTGGGACGACCTACTATGTGGATGGGGAAGGAGGAAATAATGCCAATGATGGGCAGTCGCCAGCCAGTGCTTGGCGTGATTTTGAAAAAGTGAATCAGACGGAGTTTCAGCCAGGCGACCATCTTCTGCTGAATGCGCAAAGTACCTGGAATAACCAATTGTTGCATCCAAAAGGGAATGGGACAGCGGCACAAAAGATTGTCATTGATTTTTATGATACGAATGACAAAGGAGAAACCATTTTTGAAACAACACGGCGTCCGATTATTAACGGTGGTGGCACCTACAGCACAGGGACTTTCAAACGTGCAATCTCAGGGGCCGTGCAGTTAGTGAACCAAGAATATTGGGATATTTCAAATTTAGAAGTGACAAATACACCAGAGCTAGATAATCTCGAAGGCTATAAGAAACCAGGAGATGCTCAAAGAGCGGGGATATTAGTACTAGGATATGAACAAAATCGAACGTTCAATAGTGTCACGATAAGGAATAACTATGTTCATGATGTTCAAACAGAATATTATTTGAATCTAAGTGGGAATACTGCAACCAAACGATTAAAAGCGGTAGGTGGAATTATTGTTTTAGGAAGTTGGTTTGATGAGAATGGCAATGTAGTAACGGCAGCCAATGATCATCGAACAACGACTGGATTTAATGATATTTTGATTGAAAATAATGTGATTCAACGAGTGGGACTTGAAGGAATTCGAACAAAAGCTGATTCAGATACCTCAAGAGGCAACACTTTCTACAAAACGTTTTCTAATATTACGATTCGTAATAACTATTTAGAAGATATTGCTGGCGACGGGATTGTCTTGTCAGAAGCCAAAAGTGGCGGTGTCGTCGAAGGAAATGTTGCTGTCCGAATGTGCAATGCCGATTATGGTACACAAAATTACGCGGGCGTTTGGGCAATGTCTGTAGATGACGGACTGTTCCAATATAACGAAGTATACGGAATCAAATATGGATTTAACGATGCCGAAGCTTATGATGTGGACATGCAGTCAAACAATGTTATTTATCAATATAACTATTCACATCATAATACTGGCGGCTTTTTATTGCTTATGTCTGATCAAAAAAATTCGGTTATTCGGTACAATATCTCAGCTAATGACGGCGGTGGTAACCGAGGAACAGGTAAAGACAATCCAGGCGGAGCTGGTGGCTACAATTATAAAGAACAAAGCATTTTCCATTATTGGGTGAAAAATGATGGAGCGGCAATGCCAACTATCCACAATAATACGATTTATGTTGGCGACGGTATTTCAACATCATTATTTGGTGAAGGAAATAGTTCTGACAACAGTGGTACAGTAGCCAATTTTTACAATAATATTTTATACAAAGAAGGTACCGGACAATTAAAATTCTTATCTAATTATCCAACAAATGGGACACAACCAATTGAACGTAAAATGGTCGATAATCCAGAAAAATATTTCAAAAATAATGTTATTTGGCCAAAAGAAATTGCTACAGAAAAAAGTGGTGCAACTGTTGAAAAATTAGTATCAAGTGGAAACATTTTTGAAAAACCACAATTAGAAATCACAGATAACCCTGAAAAAGTGAAAGAGTTGGCAGAGCAAGAATTTACGACATTGAAACCAACAAAAGATAATGTGGTTGAATTTACTTCTAAAGAACGCTTACGTCAGCGAGCACAAATGTTCCAGTTAAAAGAAACCTCTCCAGCGATTGGTAAAGGCTTGTCGGAAGTGAACAGTGCGGCCGAAGACTTCTTTGGAAATAGCTTGAAAAATAAAGTTTTAGATATTGGTGCGCAACAAGCATCCACAATTGAAAAAAGTATTCGTTATCAAAATCAAGTGTTAGAAATTAGTTCGGCAACAGGTGTGTATCCTAATTTGCCAGAGCAAGTTGAACTAACGTACGAAGAAGTCGTTAATGAAGAAGTGGTTGCGACAGGCAAAAAAGAATTTAAGTTACAATGGGAAGCAATCCCTCAAGAAAAAATTAATACAGCAGGTACAATTGAAGTTGCAGCAACAGTTATCGGCTTACCGATAGATGCTGTCAAAGTAACAGCCAAGGTCTCTTTTGAGGGCGAACTTGGTGAAGGAAAAGACACCGTTAAACTAAAAACAGCCCAAACTGCCTATGTTCAAAAGAGTGATGGTAACCGAGCATACTCTGCTATAGCAGGCGGTACCGCTGCCATTAGTTCAGGAGACGCCTATAAATATCCTTATGGAGTAAACTATACGGGCAATTACGCATTAAAATTAAAAAATGCTAGTTCTGCGGGGTATAATCGCCGGATTTACGTTGAAATTGATACACAAGAATTGAAGAACTATCAATCACTAAAAAGTGCCAATTTAGAACTAAATGTGATGCGTTATGATGCGTGGAATGGTGCTGGAAATACAAATGATGAACGTTTGAAAAATACGCAGTTCCAAGTAGATGTTTATGGAACAGATACTAATTGGATGAGTAACACCATTACTTGGAACAATGGTCCAAATAATTTAAATGTACCAAATGAAGAATTTATTGCTCGACAATCTTTTACAAATAGCTCAATTATGAATAATCAAAATACAATCTCTATTGATATTAGTAACTATCTACGGAAGCTAATTCAAAGTGGTGAGAAAATTCCAGCCAAGTTAAGTTTCTTATTAGCGCTTACAGACAGTCGTTTGCCTGGTTATGATTCTGATAATGCTGGGTTTGATGCTTTTTCAAAAGAAGGCGCACAAAAGGCCTATCAAGACTTTTTAACAGGCAAATTGACCTTGCCAACTGGTCAACAGCTAGCAGAGGATAGTTTAGCTCCTAAAATTGTTTTATCGAATGTTTTCGAAGTCAAACATGAGTCGATTGAGGTCACGACAGAAGCGGGTCAAGCCCCTAATCTACCAGAAAAAACAACTATTTTTTATTCGGATGGTTCACAACGAGAAGTGACTATCAATTGGTCAGAAGTTCCAGCATCTTCTTATCAAAAAGAAGGAACATTCACTGTTGTAGGACGAGCAGCAGGTGTCTCAATGCCAATTATTGCCAATGTAAAAGTCACCGCTAAACATATTGTTGGATTCAAGGAATTGCCTACGCTGGATCGCCTAACAGGCACCTCGCGAGGCGAACTGAATTTGCCAACTGAAGTAATTGCAAAATTAGATGATGGTAGCGAAACGAAATTGAAGGTTATTTCTTGGGATGACGATGTTAGTAATTATTCACCAAGTAGCCCGCCAGGTACTTACCAGTTCCCTGCTGCAGTAGAAGAAAAAATAGGAATTGCGAATCCTGATGAACGAAAAATTTTCCAAGTCGTGCAAACTCATGCGATTCCTGAAAGAATTCAATTTGCTACAGAAACAGCCACTATAAAATCAGGCGAAAATTATCAAATTCAATCTAAAGTGATTGGTCAAGCGCCGCACACAGAAACGGATGCTTGGAGCTCGCAAGTAACGTATGAATTGGTTACACCAGATGCTGGCAATACAGTAAGTGTAGATGAAAACGGTCTGATTAGGACAGAAGCAACGACTGCTGCAGGAAATTATCAAATCAAAGTAACAAGCAAAGTTTTACCGGTAGTGACTGCACAATTTTCAATTAAAGTCACAAAATAAACGAACTGTTTGAAGAGACTGGAACAAGAATTGCTGTAGCTTGCAATCTTTCTAGTCTCTTCGATTATCTAGAATCAATAAATATTCTATTGCCTACTATTCATTCTTTTTAAAACAAGGTAAAATAATAAATGAAAGTAAACGATAAAGGTGTGTAGACAATGAATACTATCTTAACAGGTGATCGTCCAACTGGTAAATTGCACCTAGGACATTACGTAGGTTCCTTAAAAAAACGAGTAGAAATGCAAGCAGACCCTACAAATCAATTATTTGTCATGATTGCAGATTTACAAGCATTGACAGATAATGCAAAAAATCCCGAAAAAGTTTCAGCCAATGTTTTAGAAGTTGCTTTGGACTATTTAGCAGTTGGTTTAGACCCTACGAAAACAACAATTTTTATCCAATCGCAAATTCCACAGTTAGCTGAATTAACAATGTACTATCTAAATTTAGTGACCACGTCACGTGTTCGTCGGAATCCAACGGTCAAAGCAGAAATTGAGCAAAAAAAATTTGGGGAGGGGGTTCCGACAGGATTCTTTATTTATCCCGTTTCACAAGCTGCTGATATTACTGCCTTTCAAGCGAACTTAGTCCCAGTTGGGGAAGACCAAAAACCAATGTTGGAACAAGCGCAAGAAATTGTGCATAGTTTTAATCAGACGTACGGTGAAGTTTTAGTTAGACCGGAAGCTGTGTTACCGCCAAAAGGCATGGGACGCTTGCCAGGAATTGATGGCAACGGAAAAATGAGTAAGTCTTTAGGCAATGGTATTTATCTTTCAGATCCAGCTGAAGTGGTACAGAAAAAAGTAATGAGTATGTATACCGATCCAAATCATATTCGTATAGAGGACCCAGGACAAGTTGAAGGAAATATGGTCTTTACTTACTTGGATGTTTTTGGGGAAAATAAAGAATATATTGAAGAATTAAAAGAGCACTATCGCCATGGCGGTTTAGGAGATGTGAAAATTAAACGTTACTTAATTGATGTCCTAGAAGAAGAACTCGCACCGATTCGTCGACGTCGTGAAGAGCTGGCTAAAAATCCAGAAGCGATTATGGAAATGTTGCATAAAGGAAGTCTTGCTGCTGAAAAAGTGGCAGCACAAACCTTAACAGAAGTCAAAAAAGCAATGGGAATTCAATATTTCTAAGCAATAAAAGAACTGGAACGAGTCAAAAGAAGAATGACTTGTTCCAGTTCTTTTTAAGTGGTTTGAAATTGACTATTATATAAGCTGGCGTAAAGAGTCGGAGCTTGTAATAGTTCCTGATGCGTTCCTTTTTCAATAATATCGCCATTTTTCATCACTAAAATTAAATCAGCATTTTCAATCGTGGATAATCGATGAGCGATAACGAAGCTTGTTCGATTTTCTGTGACAGTTTCCATCGCTTTTTGAATATGGGCTTCTGTTCGTGTGTCCACACTCGAAGTTGCTTCATCGAGAATAACAACGGGCGGATTTGCTAAAATGATTCGGGCGATGGTTAATAACTGTTGTTGCCCTTGTGATAATGCACCATTTTCGCTAGAAATAATTGTGTCATATCCTTGAGGAAGGGTCCGAATAAAATGATCACATTGAGCAATTTTAGCTGCTTCAATTATTTCTTCACGAGAAGCATCTTTTTTTCCATAGGCAATATTATCTGCTACGGTTCCTTCAAATAGCCAAGTGTTTTGTAAAACCATGCCAAATAAATTTCTTAGATTTTGTCGAGAAAGTTTCGTAATATCAATCCCATCAAAAGTAATGGCGCCTTGATTTATTTCATAGAAACGCATTAATAAGTTGACTAATGTTGTTTTACCAGCGCCGGTGGGTCCTACAATGGCCACTGTTTTTTTCGGTTGAACAGAAAAATCAACATTTTTCATTAAAATTTTTTTTGGTGTGTAGCCAAATTGAACATTTTTAAATTCAATGGCTCCTTTAGGAGAAGAAATAGTTTCTAAATGAGTTGCTTCTGGCTGTTCATCAGCTTCATCTAAGATAACAAAAATCCGATCAATGGAAGCCATCGCTGCTTGAATTGAGTTAATGACATAAGAAGCGGTAGAAATCGGCTCAGAAATTTGGTTGATATATTGCAAATACGCTTGCAAGAAACCAATCGTAATACCACCAGATAAAACGAGCATTGCGCCTAAGATAGCACTAATAATAAAAGCCAACTGATTAATAAAACGAATAGCTGGATAAATCGCAAAATTTAGAAACTGTGCTTTTTTAAAGGCACGATAATGTTGTTGATTAACAGCATCAATTGTTTTTTCAGCATTTTGTTGTTGATTAAAGGTTTTTGTGACCAAATTTCCTGCTAAATATTCTTCCATCTTATTATTTAATTGACCTAATTCAGCTTGACTTTGATCAGCAAACACCTTGTTTTTATTCGCGATTTTTGTCGTCATGAAAGTACTGCCGCCAATTAGGAGCAACACTAAAATGGTTAATTTTGCATCAATATAGAACAACATGATTCCTGCAAAAAGGATAGTCACGACGGAAGTGAAAAATTGGTTGATGCCTGTTAAAAGAACTTGTGACAATTGGTTTAAGCCAGTTGTTGAACGACTAATGATATCGCCCACTTGGTGATTGTCAAAGAAGGCCATTGGTAAAGTTTTAAACTTTTTTGTCACTTCTTTTCTAATTCTTAAAGTAACCCGTTCGCTTAAAGAAGCCATTGCTCGTTCCTGAATAAAAGAAGTGATACTACTAATGATTGAAAAGAGAATTAAAAGTAAGACGGGACCTAAGAGCGCTTCTTCAACTAAAGAAAGTGTCATGCCTTTGAGCCCGACATGCTTGATAGCTTCTAAGAGGTTATCAATCCCGATTGCCATAATATAGGTCATGGCAACAATTAATAAGTTTCCAATTAAACTGCAGATCATTAGACCATAAAAGATTGGATGCTCAGGTTTAATCATTTTCCAGAAACGTTTAAAGCTTTGAAGATTCATTGTTTTTTTCATTGTATGGCTTGAAAAGAAAACTTTCTTTCAAGCAGTCACATCCTTTCTTTAATTACTTGGGTAAGATACCTTGCGATTTAGCAAAGTCTTGGTAATAGCTATTAGTGGTAAGTAAATCAGCGTGGGTGCCTTGACCAACAATCCTTCCTTCATCTAGGACGATAATATTGTCAGCGTTCATGATTGTACTTAACCGTTGAGCAACAATGAGTAAAGTTTTGTCCGACATTTGTGCATGTAAAGCGGCACGTAGAGCGGCATCAGTTTTGTAATCTAATGCGGAAAAACTATCATCGAAAATATAAACATCTGCCGGTTTGATTAAGGCTCGTGCAATACACATTCTTTGTTTTTGACCACCAGAATAGTTGGACCCGCCTTGTGCTACGAAACTTTCAATCCCTTGTGGTAAGGAATCGATAAATTCAGAAGATTGTGAAATTTCTAGTGCCGTTCTTATTTCTTCTGTAGTTGCTTCGGCATTTCCCATTAATAAGTTTGATAAGATTGTCCCACTGAAAAGAAAGGCTTTTTGTGGCACATAACTGATGACTTGGCGAATCGTTTGCTGAGATAATGAGCGGATATCTGTGCCAGAATAGCTAATCGTGCCGGCTGTGACCTCATTTATTCGTAAAAGTAACTTAACTAAAGTACTTTTACCAGCGCCAGTTGCACCAACAATCGCCGTTGTTTTTCCTTTAGGGATGACAAAACTAACATTTTCTAAAACAGGATCAGCTGTTTCTGTATATTGAAACGTGACGTGATCGAAGCAAATCAAGGCTTTCTCAGGATGATAAGCAATGGTTGCTTCAGTGTGAGGATCGCTAATTTCAATTTCTTCTGACAAAACTTCTTGCAAGCGATTCAAGGAAGCAACGGACCGTGGAATGACAACTAATACCATAGCCGCGATCATTAAGTAGGCCAAAGTTAGAAGCGTATATTCAATCACAGCTGTAACGGTGCCAATTTGTAGGGTGCCTACCGCCACTAAATTACCGCCAAACCACAAAATAGAGGCATACACAACGCCCATTAATAAAAAGGCAACGGGAGTAATCCAAGCAAAGATTCGATTCACTTTGCTCATGCGTTCAGCATAATTTTTAAATGTTTGATTGGTTCGCTGCTCTTCAAAATCTTGATTATTGAACGCACGAATCATATTAATTCCAGTAAAGAACTCTCGTAAAGTCGTAGTAATTCGATCCATTTTTGGTTGAATTTTTAAAGATAAAGGGGTACCTTTTTTCATTAAAAAATAAACAACGACTAAGTAAAATACGATGGAAGCCAATGTTACCCAAGCGAGTGAAACTGAATAAGAAAATGTCATCACTAAGGCAAATAAACTAATAATAGGCGCTGGAAAGATTAATTGGCAAAATAGCACAATCATTGTTTGAACATTATCTACATCGTTGGTCATTCTAGTTAGCAAAGAATTTGAACCAAATTTATCAACATTTTTCATCGAGAATTGTTGAAATTTTTTAAAGAACAATCCTCTAACTTGAAAACCAAATTTAGCAGCTACTAAAGCAGACAAATAGCTAGAAATAATTGCGGCAATTGTTCCAATGAATGCACAAGAAACATTTGTATGCCAATCGTTTTAATTACTTGTTGGTCACCGCTAACGATGCCCACATCAATCAACTTGCCAACTAATTTAGGGACGCCAAGGGTTCCTGCGATTTGCAAACAGATGGTTAAAGTTGTCGCAAGAACAATCCATTTATTTTCTTTAATAAACTCTTTCATTAATTTCATGAAAATTCCTCCTTAAACAATACCGTTTTAGCTGTTACAAAGAGTCATTGTACACGTTCAAGTAACTTGAATGTCAACAGTAGAAATGCTAAACTTTTTGATGGAGGGAACAGTATGGAAAAAAATTACACAATAAAAGATGTTTCTGAGTTGTTAAATATCCCTAAGTCCACGATTCGTTATTGGGACGAGCAAGGGTTGATTAGTACAACACGCAATGAAGAAAACGGATATCGAACCTTTGATTTAGAAGATTTGTTCAAAATATATGATATTGATTTTTATCGAAAAATGGGGATTCCTATCAAAGATATGTTGAATTTATATAAAAAGACACCTACCGATCTCTATGCCACCATGGAAGCAACAGAAGAACAACTGGGGCAAGAAATAAAAAGGCTTCAACATAAATACAAAGAAATCAAGAAAAGAAAATTACATTTACATGCGTTAATTGATTTAGAAACATTGGTTTTTTCAGATGAACCAATTCCTTTTGATAAAATTGTTGTTGTTGATATTGAGGATCCAGAAGAGATGAAAGTTTACATGGAACACATTTCAACTTTAGGTATTTACGGGGATTTAAGTGAATCCAATGAACTGACGTATGGGATTTGTTTGGCAAATCATGTGAATAAAAAAAGTTTAGATAAAGTGATTTGGGTCAAAGAATCAAGTAGCCAATACAAAGGCTTTATTTTAAAAGTCAATACACAAGATACCCGTTTGAATAATATCGAAGAAGTAAAAAAGCGTTTAGCAAAACAAGGATTTGAAACAGGCATCGTTGTCGGAGAGCATATCTTGACACAACTAGAAGAGGAAAACCAATATATTGAATATTATTATGGTTGGATTGAAATTTTAGGGGAAAAGTAAAACAATTAAAAAAAGGAACTAGCAATAGCAAATGTAGCTAAGCTAGTTTCTTTTTTTGGTAAATGTAATGAAAATTACATGAAAAAAGTTTTAGTTTTTAAAACAATTTAGAACGAATGTTATTAAAGGGAAAACAATAAAAAAATTACTCTTAAAGCTAGAACTTACCTATGTTTGTATTTTTTTAGGGAAAGTCAATATATTTGCTTCATATAAAACGTGTTATTTAATTCACGATTTTTTGTTGAAATATCGGGTTTTTTTCTTTTTTTAGCTAATATAATGTGTTACTTTTTGATTATAAGGAGAAACGGAAAATCGTACGTTAAAAAAAGTTGTTGTAGCTAAATAAAGAAAGAATTGAAGGTTGAAAAGTATTTTATGGAGGTGGATGTTGAGAAACAATTAGTAATTGTAAAAGTTGTTTGAAGATGATTTGTTTAAGTAAATGAAAAGAACGAAGGAGAATGTAAATGAATAAAGCAGTTAAAAATTTTGTGAGTTACCTTATGATTACCATGCTGTTTATTTTAAATTTGTTACCAATGATGAACGCGTTTGCTCAAGAAGTAACAAGTGATGCTGAGAAGACTGTTGAAAAAGACGGGCTCAAAGTAATAGGGAAAATAGAAGATACATCGTCTCAAGAAGATATTAAAACGGTCACTTACGAAGTAACAAATACACGAGATGTACCGATCAAAGATCTCATTTTAAAACAAAAAAATACCAATGATAGTCCAATCAAATTTGTTTTAGATACTTTAAGTGAAGAGCGAGGACCTACGTCTTTAGAAGAACAAGCAAAGGTTGAAACAAATGAGAAAGATCAAACAACCGATATTAAACTGCTTAACCTTCAACCAAATTCGACAAGAAAGATTACCATAAATGGGCAAATAACTACAAAAGCGTCGAGCAAGTTATTGGTCAGCGTACTAATAGAAGATAATGAAAAAGGAACACTAGTAATTGATTTACCTAGTAAAGATATGCTAGCAGATAAAGAGTCGGTTTCGAAAGAAAAACAGGAAACTTCAGAAACAAAAGTAGAAAATCAGGCAAACGAAACAGTCTCTTCTACAAATGAAATGACCGCAACTACTAGTAACGAAACAAAGCCTGAAGCAGGAAAGGCGACAGAAAGTATTCAAGAGACAGCACTAACGCAGGCTACCGAAAGTCCTGAGCAACCTCCATTAAAGGCGCAACCTACTGGTCCGTTAGTGCCACCAACACCTGGTCGGGGGTTTAATACGCCGATTTATCAAAGCGTTCATAAAGGAGAACTTTTTTCAACGGGAAATACCAACTTAAAAATTGCGAATGAAAATACGGCGGCTGCACAAACATTTTTAAACACACGAGGAGCAAGTAGTGGTTATGCAATTAACAATTTTCCTTTAGAATTTGCAGATGTTGACAATGATCCAAATACGTATAACTCTAGTCGGGCTTATATTGATTTAAATGGTGCAAAAGAGATTGCTTGGGCGGGCTTATTTTGGAGTGCATCTAGATATAAAGGCCCTGCTTACGGAACAAATCTTTCTGATGAAGAAATTAGTGCACCAGTTCAATTTACTACACCAAATGGAACCGTACAGCGTGTTTCGCCCCAAAGGTACCATCGTATCGATCAAGATGCAACAAACCCAGGACAACGTTTCGGGTACAATAACACTGGATTTTCTAATTATGCAGATGTAACTTCAATTTTACAAGGGGATAAAAGTGCGACAGGGAGTTATACGTTGGCAGATATTCCTATGACAAGTAGTTTAAATGGTCAATATCAATATTATAACTTTAGTGGTTGGAGTTTGTTTGTTGTTACAAAGGATCAGGCAAGTAAGTCAAGAGCTTTTAGTATTTACTATGGAGCACGTGGTAATGCTGCTGGAACCAATAATGAATTTACTATGAGCAACTTTTTAACAGCAAAACAAGGAAATCTTGATCCAATTGTGACCTGGTTTACTGTTCAAGGAGATAAATACTGGACTGGAGACAACGCACAAATTAAAAATAGCGCAGGAACTTGGGTAAATATTTCGAACACGCTCAATCCAGTTAATAATGCTATGAACGCAACTGTGACAGATAACGATGAACATATGGTAGATAAGTATCCAGGAAAATTTGCGCCGGATCATCCTAATTTTTTAGATATTGATATCGATCGTATGGCAATTCCCGAAGGTGTTTTAAATGCTGGACAAAACCAAATTAATTTTAGAACAACAAGTAGTGGTGACGATTATTCTACGAATGCGATTGGTTTTGCTGTAAACGCAGAAACGCCTGAATTTGAAATTAAGAAAGAAATTGTGGAACCAAAAGAAACTTACAAAGTTGGTGAAACAATCACGTATCGTGTCTCACTAAAAAATACAAAAGCTGATTCAGAAGCGATAAATTCAGTCTCGAAGGATGCACTAGATGGTCGCTTAAATTATTTGCCAGGCTCTTTAAAAATTATTAGTGGACCAAATTCTGGTGAAAAAACGGATGCTTCAGGCGATGATCAAGCTGAATATGATGAAACCAATAAACAAATTATAGTCCGTGTCGGCAATGGTGCAACTGCTACACAAGGAGGTAGCTACAAAGCTGATACAGCTGAAACAATTTACGAATTTAAAGCGCGGATAAATGAACGAGCAAAAGCAAATGAATTAGTGCCTAATAGCGCAACCGTTGAGGCAGTAGATATTTTAACATCTGCAAAAGTCAACGAAACTTCTAATATAGTAGAAGCGAAAATTGCAGACGAACAAGTAACTGGCAAACTAACCGCAACAAAAACCGTTAATAACGCTAAACCAAAACTAGGCGAAACTATCGAGTACACCATTAGCTTCCGCAACACTGTCGAAAATGGCGTCTTAAACAAAGTGGTTATCACAGACCAACTACCAAAAGGACTGACATATGTCAAAGATAGCCTAACAAGTGTTGGTGATGAACCAAAACCAACCAGCTTGAAAGAAGCTAACGGCACAATCACAGCGGAATACCCAAGTATCACCGATACGAAAGAACGGAGTATTCGTTTCAAAGTGATCGTTAACGAAGAAGCCAAAGCGGGCGAAACAATTCTCAACAAAGCCAAAGTAGATGATGGCATCAATCCACCAGAAGAACCAGAAGTGCCCATTACGCCTGAAGAACCAGCGAAAAATAAAAAGGAAACAAAAAAAGTTGTTACAGACCAGAACAAACCTACAAAAAATAGTAAAAATGAAATTGCCATAAACAAGAAAGAAACGTCTAAATCATCCTATTTACCAAAAACAGGAGAAAAAGTCCAAAAAATATTTGCGTATCTGGGTGTAGGACTGATCTTAATTGTATTAATTCTCTATGTTATAAAGAGAAACAAAGAAAAAGAGGAGTAAACAAAATCGATTGTTTTAGAACGACTAATTAGCTGAAAATTTAAGAGTTGACGACATAAGTCAAAATGACCTATGTCGTCAACTCTTTTTGATTTATAACAAGAAATCCAACATATTGTGTGTGCATAAAGGCAAATAGAAAAATAGTAGTGAAATAGCTAGTAATAATAAAGAACCAGCTTGCATTAAAACTGCAAAAAAATAAACTACAATTAAACGAATTGCTCTAGTGTTTTTTACGGATAAAATTCAAAAATAGTCCTCCTCAAAAATAATTAGAGGATATCCTCTGTGAAACTATCAAGTTCTCATATTTTATAAAACAAATACACGCTAGCAAAATCGCTTTATGAGTGAGGTTTAGCCAATTGTTTTTAAGGTTCTTAAACAGTTGTAAAAAAAATATCAGATAAACGTTTTCACAAAGAACAGTCATTTCGGTAAATTTTTACCTTAAAATGACACAAAATCTATAATTTGTTTCTCAAATCCTATAATTTGTTCCTTAAAAAGATATTATGAAAACGCTATTATATTTATGAAAGGAGCGAAACGAATGAAGAAGAAAAACGGGTTTTTTCAAAATGTATGGCGTTATAAGGCCTTAATCCTTATGGCGTTACCAGGATTTATCTGGTTTATATTTTTCTTCTATATACCAGTCTTAGCCAATGTGGTCGCATTTAAAGATTTTCATATTTCACCAGATGGTTTCTTAGCTAGTCTAAGAGAAAGTCCTTGGGTTGGTTTTGAAAACTTTAAATTTTTATTTGCATCAAAAGATGCTTGGTTAATTACTAGAAACACCATTTTGTACAATGTCGTCTTTTTAGCCTTTAACTTATTCTTCGCGATTGCTTTTGCTATTATTATGAGTGAATTAAGAAATCGTCGCTTAGTTAAAGTTTATCACACGATGTCATTGCTACCATATTTTTTATCTTGGATGGTTATTAACTATTTTGTTTATGCCTTTTTAAGTCCAGATAAAGGGATTTTGAATCAATGGATTACTGGTAATGGCGGCACAATGATTAACTGGTATGCAGATCCACGTTGGTGGCCAGTAATTTTTGTCTTCCTAAATGTTTGGAAGAGTCTAGGCTACAACAGTATTATCTACTATGCTTCTGTGATGGGGATTGATCCGACATACTATGAAGCAGCGATGGTAGATGGTGCCAACAAATGGCAACAAATAAAAAATGTTACGATTCCACAAATTTTACCAATGATGTCTGTTTTATTAATTTTAAACATCGGCGGTATCTTCAGAGCAGACTTTGGTTTGTTCTACATCGTACCAAGAAATTCAGGTGCGCTTTACAACGTGACAAGTGTGTTAGATACCTATATTTACAATGGCTTAACGGCTACTGGTGATGTAGGCATGACGGCAGCTGCAGCGTTATATCAATCTGTCGTTGGGGCATGTTTGTTATTAATTGCGAATTTAGTTGTTCGTCGAATTGAACCAGATTCAGCACTATTTTAGGAGGAAGGATTATGAAAAAGAAAAAAGTCACTAGCGTTAACGTTCGATCCTTCAACCCGACAGCGAATTTGATTTTCAATATTGTCATTGCTATTTTTGCTATTTCCTGTGTGGTTCCGTTTTTCTTTGTTATTATGATTTCATTGACAAGTGAAGGATCATTAGCAGCAAACGGCTACCGGTTTTGGCCAAAAGAATTTTCATTGGAGGCCTATCGTTACATTTTCCAAGGGGCAATGAGTCAACGCATTATTCATGCCTTAGGGGTAACGGTCTTCATTACTGTGACAGGGACGATTGTCAATGCAACAATGACGTCATTATATGCCTATGTCATTTCTCGTTCCAACTTTCCATTTAAAAAATTCTTTACATTGTTTGCGTTAATTACAATGTTATTTTCACCAGGGATGGTTGCGAACTATTTAGTAATGACAAACTTATTGCAATTGAAAGATACAATTTGGGCGTTAATTTTGCCTTTAGCTTTAGGACCATTTAATATTTTAGTGATGCGAACGTTTTTCAAGAAAACCGTGCCTGACAGTATTATTGAATCGGCACGTATTGATGGCGCAAGTGAAATGCGCATTTTTGTCAGCATTGTGTTACCACTAGCCGTTCCAGGGATTGCCACAATTAGTTTGTTTGCGGCTTTGGGTTATTGGAACGATTGGTTCAATGCGTTACTTTACATTCAAAAAGATACCTTGGTACCATTACAGTATTTATTGATGAAAATTCAAAACAACTTAGAGTTCTTATCAAGAAGTACGGATATGGGTGCAGCAGCACAAGAAGGCTTAGGCGTTCTACCAAGTGAATCGGCTCGAATGGCGATTGTTGTCTTATCTACGTTACCAATTGCGTTAACTTACCCATTCTTCCAAAAATATTTCGTGGGTGGTTTAACAATCGGCGGCGTGAAAGAATAAAATTGTACAGGAGGAAATAAGGAATGAAAAAATGGCAAAAAGGATTAGCCGTAGCTGGCGCAGCAGCTTTAGCTGTAGGATTAAGCGCGTGCGGTAAATCTTCAAAAGATGCAGCGTCAAAAGGTGATGATAGTACACCAACGTTATTAATGTATCGTGTTGGGGACAAACCAGATAATTATGACCAATTAATCGATAATGCGAATAAAATTATTGAGAAAAAAATTGGGGCAAAATTAAAAATGGAATTTGTTGGTTGGGGCGATTGGGACCAAAAAATGTCAACAATCGTTGCTTCTGGTGAAAGCTATGATATTTCATTAGCACAAAATTATGCAACGAATGCACAAAAAGGCGCCTATGCTGATTTAACTGATTTAGCACCTAAATATGCCAAAGAAGCCTATGATCAATTACCAGATAACTATATTAAAGGAAATACGATCAATGGAAAACTGTATGCGTTCCCAATTTTAGGTAACTCTTACGGTCAACAAGTTTTAACTTTTAATAAAGAATATGTCGATAAATACAATTTAGATATTAGTAAAGTTGATGGTAGTTATGAAAGTGCAACCGAAGTTCTAAAAGAATTCCATAAAAAAGAACCAAATATTGCTGCTTTTGCTATCGGCCAAACATTCTTTGCAACAGGTAATTATGACTTCCCTATTGGTAACCAATATCCATTTGCAGTAAAAACAACTGATACTGGCTCACCAAAAATTATTAACCAATATGCCGACAAAGACATGATTAATAACTTAAAAGTCTTACATCAATGGTATAAAGATGGCTTGATTCCAACAGATGCTGCTACAAGTACAACACCATATGACTTAAATACCAATACTTGGTTTATGCGTCAAGAAACACAAGGACCTATGGATTATGGTGATACAATCTTAACACAAGCTGCTGGCAAACCACTTGTTTCTCGTCCACTAACAGAACCATTAAAAACAACATCACAAGCGCAAATGGCTAACTATGTTGTTGCAAACACGTCTAAAAACAAAGAAAAATCTGTTGAATTGTTAGGTTTATTAAACAGCAATCCAGAATTGTTAAACGGACTTGTTTATGGTGAAGAAGGCAAACAATATGAAAAAGTTGGCGATGATCGTGTGAAATTATTGAAAGATTACACACCAACAACTCACTTGAGTGCTTGGAACACAGGAAATAACTTAATCATTTGGCCAGAAGAATCTGTCACTGAAGAAATGGTTAAAGAACGTGATAAGAGCATCGAAGAAGCAAAAGATTCACCAATTCTTGGTTTTACTTTTGTAAATGATAAAGTGAAAACTGAAATCACTAACGTTGCTACAGTTATGAATCGTTACGCAGCAAGCTTAAATACAGGAACTGTTGATCCAGAAGAAACACTTCCAAAATTAATGGATGACCTAAAAACAGCTGGCTGGGATAAAGTTCAAAAAGAAATGCAAACACAATTAGACGAATATATCCAATCTCAAAAATAATCACAGGAGGCTGAGGCATTAGCTGAGCGCTTTTGGCTCAGCCTTTTACATAATAGAAAGGAAGAGGAAGATGGAAAGTACAGGGATTCAACGGTTGTTTTACCTTTCCTGGACAGTAATCAAACTAAATTTACTGTTTGTTTTATTTAGTTTAGCTGGAGGGATTATTTTTGGTGTTGGTCCAGCACTCCAAATGATGACTGATTTCATTTTGGAAGAGGGCATGAATTATCAAGCAATCACCGTTAAACGAGCATTTGAATCATGGAAAGCACATTTTAAAAGAAGTAACTGTTATTTTTTACTTTTTCTCTTCACTTTAGGATTTGTTTTTTATAATATTTATTTAGCCGTTCAATTTACCGGAATAATGTGGTTAATTATTACATTTATTTTATTTTTTGTTTCCCTAATACTCGTTATTTTTTACATTTATATGCTACTATATGAAGGAAGCTATTTTATCTCAACTATTGATTTAATGAAGCTTTCATTTATCAGTATCTTTTTAAACCTCGGTGTATTTTTTAAAGTCTTATTCGGTGTAATTAGTATCGTTGCTTTAACTTGGAAAATGAAAGGACTGCTACTATTTGCTTCGTTTGCCTTAATTATGATGTGGTGTGCCTATGTCACGCGCAAAAATCGCCAGTTTATTGATGGAAAGTTGGAACAAAATGAAGCGAATCTTCAAAAAACTGTTTAAAAAAAAATATTTATTAAATCGATTAGTACAAAAATACAGTCTACTGTTAACAAGTATTATTTTGTTAACGGTGGCTGCTTTGTGCGTTTATGTTACTTATACAATTAACTTATCAATTGATTCACAAAAAAATAACGCCGTTTCCCAAATTGACAGCTATGTAACGAATAAAAATAATGCGGCGACGAATATGATTAATGAATTAGCTGGCTCTGCAAGTAAAATTGAAAACATGCGAAAATATATGGAACTTTCTCCTCCTGAGTATTTTGACTATACTTACAGCCAATGGTCGGAAGATCGGGTCAGTACCCACTTTGGAAATAATTTAAGTACATTATTTAGCACCTTTCCTGACTTAGAAGAAGTGATTATTCGCTTAGATGAATTTGATCAGGTTTTGTTCGCCAATCGCACAGCTACAAATGGAAAAAAAATGGATATGTCATCAATTAAAAAACATGGCTTTCAACTAATGCGAATTATCTCCGATCCTTATACAGGACAACCACTGGGAGAATTGTACACTGTGTTTTCAAGTCAAGAATTGCTAGGCAACCAAGCAGACTTATTGAAAAAATCAGGTATTAATGCGTTTATCTATGATAGTGCTGGGAATCAAATTTTTTCTGAAAAAGCGCAATTTACCAAAGAAGAAGAGCGGCAACTAGATAAAAGAATGCACACCGATAGTGACATTCAACAGGTTTTTCATAATCGCTACGATATTACGGAAATAGAAAGCAGTGGCCGGAGTACCATTCTCTTATTAACAAGCCGCCGAGTCTTATTTCAACAATTGTTTATGAATTATGCGGCCATTTTAGGGATTGGGTTACTTTTGATTGTTATTTTATTAGTGGGCTTAAACCGCCTGTTTAAACGCTATTCTCAACAAGTCCAATTAATTTTAGAAGCGACACGAGCCATTGGCGATGGCAATTTAAAAGAACGAATTGACACGAATCAAGTTCAGGAAGAATTGAATGATATTGCTTCTGCGATTAATTTTATGGTAGACAGTTTAGATCAATACATTCACGATATTTATACTTTAGAAATTAAGCAACGCGATGCCCACATGAGAGCATTACAGTCGCAAATTAATCCTCATTTTCTTTATAATACGTTGGAATATATTCGCATGTATGCCTTGAGTCGGCAACAAGAAGAACTAGCTGATGTTGTCTATGCTTTTTCAACGTTACTTAGGAATAATATTAACCAAGAAAAAACCACGACCTTGGCAGAGGAAATCTCATTTTGCGAAAAATATGTGTATTTGTATCAAATGCGTTATCCCGACCAATTTGCCTATAAGTTCGAAATAGAAGAAGCAATTGCTGATGTTGAAATTCCTAAGTTTATCATTCAGCCGCTTGTCGAAAATTATTTTGTGCATGGAATTGACTATCAACGACAAGACAATGCTATCAAGGTCCACGCCTACCGAGAAGGCGAAAAAATTATTGTGGCTGTTGTGGATAATGGAAAAGGAATTACCGCCAATCGGTTAGAGGAAATTCGCGAACGTTTAAATCAAACAGAAATAGAAACGGAACAATCCATTGGGTTAAGAAATGTTCATGAACGTTTACAACGCTTTTTTGGGGAGAGTTATGGTTTAACCATTGAAGGGAAAGAAGGAGAAGGGACGACAATTCGTCTTTCGTTTGTAGCATAAGGGGTGAAAAGATGTATCGAGTGATGTTTGTTGATGATGAATATATGATTTTAGAAGGCTTAAAATGGATTATTCCTTGGCAAAAGTTAGGCTTTGAAATTGTTAAAACAGCGCGTAGTGCGCAAGAAGCATTGGCTTTTTTAGAAACAGAATCTATTGATGTTTTATTAACAGATATTACGATGCCGGAAATGAGCGGGATCGAATTAATTGAGCAAGCAAAGAAAAAAGGACATCAATTTATTAGTTTAATTTTATCAGGTTATCAAGAGTTTGATTACGTCAAAAAAGGCATGGCTTTGCAGGTCCAAGATTATCTTTTGAAACCAGTCAATAAGCAAGAACTATTAGCCAATATCCAGAGAATTAAAACAGAATTGGACCAACAAAAAAAATCCCATGCCCGCGTGCGTCTATATCTAGAAAATGGCTTGATGCGTTGGCTTAATGATGAAATCAGCGAAGGGGAATACGAAGAGTTAATGCAGCAATTTGCGACTATAAAACCAGGTGATTTTACCGTTTTATTGGTTGAAGCTGAGATGCCATTTTTAGAAACAATCAAGGAACTATTTATGAAAAAAGGCCAACTGTTATTCATTGAAAGTTGGATGAGTACGTACCACCAATTGTTACTTATCTATAAAGGGGCCAGACAAGAAGCGTTCTTATTTATTCGTGAAATTGAAGCGATTCTAGCTGGTCAAGGTCAGATTTTTGTAGGGGAATCTGTGAATGAATGGGAAACGGTTTATGAAAGTTATGAGAAAGTAAAACAGTTGCAAGCAATTGAAACGTTCTATCAAGAATTTCTGCCAAATAATCAAAAAGAACAAATGAATCGTTCGGCAGAAGATTTTACTTTCCTAGCGTTTAACCAAGCCTTGATGATTGGGGATATGCAGACCATTCAACGGGAATTAGATGCCATTTTCAATCAGTTAAGTCAACAACACGCTACGCCAGAATATGTACGCTATGTAGTCTTCTTACTTTTTTCAGATATCTCCCGTCAGTATCCAACTGTGTTAGAAGAAAACTATGAAAAAATCGTGGAAGAAATTCGAGCTAGCAACAATCTTAATACACTGTATGCGTTAATGCAGCAAGTCTTGGCAGAAGTGAAAAATAAACCTAAAATAAAAAAATATTCAGAAAGTGTTAGCCAAGCTGTAGAAAGAATTGAACAAGGCTATTTAGAAGAATTAAACTTAAAAACGGTGGCGGATGAGCTTCATTTGAACCCTAGTTATTTAGGCCAAATTTTCAAAAAAGAAACCAAGCGAAGTTTTTCTCAATATTTGAATCAAGTGCGTACCAAACATGCCCAGAAATTATTATTGTACACGGATGATACAATCAACGAAATTTCAGAAAAAGTAGGATTTAACAATACCAACTATTTTTCAAAAATGTTTAAAAAATTAAATGGAATTACGCCAAAAGAATTTCGAGAGCAATACCAATCAAATTACGCAGGTGTCGAAGAATAAAAAGAAAGATGTTCAATTTTTATGAACATCTTTCTTTTTATTATTTTTCCGTACTTAATGAAAACGGTCGTTCTGCTGTGGTTTGTGGATTCGGGACGATCCCTAATTGATAATCTAAAGTCCCGCCGTTTAATAGTTCTTGATGAGTAAAGTAAGGCGCAGTATGTTTTTCTTGGTTTAACTGAATTTCATGAATAAATTGTTGTTGGACTTTGTTTGGTGATGTCTGAATGGTTAATTGTTTACCATTTGACAGTTTTACTTCCGCCGTCTGGACTAAAGGCATCCCGATTACATATTCACCAGCTCCTGGTGTGACGGGATAAAAGCCTAAGCTATTAAAAATATACCAAGCAGACATGCTGCCATTGTCTTCATCACCTGGATAACCAGTTGGTGAAGCATCAAATGTTTGCATTAGTTGTTTTAAAAGTGGTTGAGCCATCTCTGGTTTGCCGATGTAGCTGAATAGAAACGGATAATGGAAACTTGGTTGATTTGAGATGGCTAATTGACCAAAATCAATTGCCGCCATTTCACTCATTTCATGAATTTCAAAACCATAGCCTTCAACGTTAAAGTTAGGCGCTTGATTGCATAGCTGAATTAATTTTTTTTCGAAAGCTAACTCGCTACCATATAGCTTAATCAAACCTGCAAAATCTTGATAAACCGCAAAACTTGATTGCCAAGCACTTCCTTCGGCGTAATCTTTGCCCCAACGAATATCTAAAAAGTCAGGACGGAAATTGCCTTCAGTATCCTTGGCTTGCATAAAGCCAGTTTCAGGATTAAAAAGTTGTTGATAATTCAAGGCTTGTTGACGATAAAACGTTGCGGTCTCTGAATCATTCAGTGTTTTTGCAACTTGTGAAATGCAGAAATCGCTGTACGCATAATCTAAGGTATGATTTACAGATTCATGATAGGTTGAAGGAACATAGCCATATTTTAGATAATCCAGAGTTCCTTGACGTCCATAATTTTCTCGTTCGCTTTGTTGTGTAGCGCCTTTTTTCATCGCTTCTAGGAACTGAGGCATCAAGTCAGGACGAATCTTTTTCACGGCGGCATCAGCAATGACAGCGTCAATCAAGGTGCCGGGCATTAAACCACGCTCATCTGGAGATAACCATTTTGGCAAGAAACCTGTTTCGTTGTAACTATTTAAAAAGCCTTCTAGCATCTCTTCGTATTTTTCTTGAGCAATTAGTGAGAACAATGGGTAGACCGTTTTATAAGTATCCCAAAAGCCATTATTGGTATATAGTACACCAGGACGAACCGTTTGCGAGAACGTATCATAATGAATCGGCTGCTGATTTTCGTCCAATTCATAAAAGGTTTGCGGAAATAGGAATGTTCGATACAGTGTATGATAAAACGTTTTAGTATGTTCAGGGTTTTCATGCGTTACTTTAAGGCGATCGAAATAATTATGCCAATCTGCGATTCCTTGTTGCAGCATCTCAGTAGAACGCAAAGAGATTTCTCGCGCTAAATTTAACTGCGCTTGTTTTTCAGAAATAAATGAACTACTAAAATGAACAACTTGTTGAGCAATATTTCCAAAAGAAAGAAGGATTTTGCCATCTTCACCTGAAGAAGGGGCAAACCATTTGGTTAAAGGCTGTTCAAAATGAAGCACAAAATAAAAACTAAAATCTGGATCTTCACAACCAGAATAGTTGATGACTTTTACAGCCACTTGATGGTCATCTAATTGTTTTACTTGATAACGTCCAGGCAGAGTTAGTAGTAAGTGATTATCTTTTTGTTGATAATCAATGGTTAAGATACCACCATACATGCTTGGGATTAATTGAGAAGTTATTTGATAGCGTAATTGAGTTAAGTTAATTTCGACAGGAGAAAAAAGGCTTTCTTCTGGACGATAAGAACTTTGGGCATGGAATAAAGAAAGTTCCGACAATGAACCACTGACAGGGGTCATTAATAAATGGCTAAAATCACCCATCCAAGGACTTGGTTGATGCGTTACTCGATAGCCTTGAAATGTTCGATCTTCTGGATGAAACCACCAGCTGCCTTTTTGGTCAGTTGTTTGCGGGGCGTAAAAATTCATCCCAAATGGCACGCCAGTATAGGGTAGACAATTTCCATTTGAAAAACTATGTTGGTTGGCAGTTCCGTGTCGCGTATCAATCGCTTGAATATTCATGAAAGTAGCTCCTTTGTTTTAAATGATATATCATATAGGCTGATTATAGCACAAAAAACAAGAAATGAAAGCGTATTTATTCGCTTTTTTATTTATTTTTAACGAATTGGTATATTCAATTTGAAGAGGGAATTGACAAGCATGTTACAATGGATAAGGAATCGATATTGGAGTGATTGTTATTTATTTTTTTAGTACAAAAAGTCAGCAATTTTTTGCGTATGTTTGGGCCATTTTCCCAGTCATCGCCTTTTTTTTGGTTAGTTTTTATACATTGGATTTTTTATTTTCCCCAAGCTATTTAATTATGGTGCCTGTATTTACTATTATGTTTAAAATTAACTATAAAAAAGATTATTCGTTTGTAGCGCTGCTCAAAATGAGTATCAGGCAATTTGTGATCAGTTTTTTAGCATTTATAGCTAGTAGTTCCTTTAGCTGGTCTATTATTTTAAATAGTAGTGTGACATTTTTAATTGTTTATTTATTTTATTCATCTGCGACACCGATGCGGTACCATAGTTATTTGATGATGTTTACGTTTTGTCAGTTAATCCAGGTTAAAGGAAATACATTTTTGATGCAATCTCAAGTTGTGGCCTTTTTAATTGGTCTTTTTTTATTGGCTTTAACACTAAACGCTTGGTGGCAAACGGGATTAAGTCAGCTTACCAGCTTAAAGAGTAGAGGCCATGTTCGCTTTTTTAAAAGCATTCAATTAAATATGAAGCAACAAAAATTGACGGTTATTAATTTCTGGCACGACTTACAACAGACTTTTTTTGGGATTACAAGTTTCAAACAATTTTTAGAAAGTCCTGACGAAAGAGTGCAACGATTTCGTTTAGCTATTCGTATGAGTTTCACCATTACGCTGAGTTTTATTTTAATGTGGAGTGTAGGAGGCATTAAAATAATTTGGATTCCGATGAATGTTTTTCTACTCTTGCATCCAGTGAAAGCAGAAATGAACACGCGTATTAAGACACGTTTTTGGGGGACTCTTTTAGGATGTTTCCTTAGTCTGTTTGTTGTCAATTGGCTTCAATTGCCACTGACACACCTCATTGTTTCTAGTTTGATTGGCATTTTTGTTTATGCCCTAAAACCAGGAACCGTGTTACAAGTGACAATGGCAACGATTTTTGGGTTATGTTTGGCAACAATTAGTTTACGAGGGATGTACGCCGCAGAGTTGCGGGTCTCTTTTGTATTATTGGCAATTTTTGTTGTTTGCTTAATTGATTTAGGTTTATTTGTTTATCAGCGTATTTTACGTTTTTAAAAAGTGTGGCACAGAGGGTGATTTACCCGTTGTGCCACACTTTTTAATTTTCTAAATTCGTTAATTTTTCCAAGTAATGATTTTCTATTTGCGGAAAATCTATTTTTTCTGGTGCTGCATCAGGAGTTTCAACTACTTGCTTCAAGCGATTGAGAACAATTGACCAACCAGCGATATCTTTATGGCGAGGTGTTGTAAAATTTTCTGGGAGAGATTCTGAAAAGACTAACAGGGTCTGATGAGGTGCTTGTTCTTTTAAGTCAAAATAGATGATACCAGTATCCCAAGTCACGCCCAGATATTTTTCCTCTGCATAATCAGTGAAAGGCATTGTTTCTTCAAAATCGGGCAGAATAAACCGCCAAAACCCGTTAACACCTAATTCACCAATTTCTAATTCTGGAAACCATTGTTTTAGCTTGTCTGTCTCAGTCAGGTAGCGCCAAATCGTTTGAGGGCTGGCTGAAATTGCCCGTTCTGTACCAAAATAAATCGTCTGGTTTTCTAAGCGAAAGGTATCTTTCATTTTGTTTCTCTCCTTTATTTATTATTCATGAAGTTCTAAAGGTAGTCCATCTGGATCAAAAAAGAAGGTCATTTTTTCACCCGTAAAATCATCTACTCGTAGCGGTTCTGTTTCAATTCCTTGCTCATTTAAAAAAGCAATCACTTCTTCAATATGTTCAACTTTAAAAGCTAAATGACGTAATCCTAAAGCTTCAGGATAAGAGGGGCGAGCGGGAAATTGATCAGAAATAAAAATTTCCAATTCTTGGCTGCCTAATTTTAAATCTAATTTAATATCGTTTTTTTCGGGACGATGATTTTCGCGAAGAACTTCAAAGCCCAACTTTTCGACATAAAAATTTTTAGTTGCTTGATAATTTGAGGCATTGATTGCCACATGATGAATTTCTTTAAAAAACATTTTTCATACTCCTTTTCGTTTTTTCCCTCTGTAGTATAGCAATAAAGAAGCAGCTAAAAAAGCGTTCTGTTTGACTCTTTAAGAAAAGACAAGGGATTTGCAAAAAAATAAAATTATTTTTTTGAAAGAAAGCGCTTGCCAAAAAAAGAATAATCGAGTATGATGTATATACAACTTAATTGTATATACAAGTTTGAGAGGAGAATGTAAAATGGGTAAGTTTCAAAGCGATGCACAACAGTTGTTGAAAGCAGTAGGAGGCAAAGAAAATATTTCAGCTGTTTCTCATTGTGCAACTCGAATGCGTTTTGTATTAAAAGATCCAAAAAAAGCGGATGTACCTGTGATTGAAGATATTCCTTCTGTAAAAGGAACCTTTACAAATGCTGGACAGTTTCAAGTAATTATTGGGAATGAAGTCCCACAATTTTATAATGATTTTTCTGCAATTTCCGGTTTAGAAGGGGTTTCAAAAGAAGAAGGGAAAGCAGCTGCCAAAAGTAATTTGAGTCCTGTTCAACGAGTTGTTTCTGTTTTAGCTGAGATTTTTACACCATTGATTCCTGCACTTGTTATCGGGGGATTGATTTTAGGGTTCCGCAATATTTTGGAAGGGGTTCCATTTGGCTTTCTTGATGGTCAAACAATCGTGGAAGTTTCTCAATTTTGGAATGGAGTCAATTCATTCTTATGGTTAATCGGCGAAGCAATTTTCCACTTCTTGCCAGTTGGGATTACGTGGAGTATTACGAAGAAAATGGGAACCACACAAATCTTGGGGATTGTCCTAGGGATTACATTAGTCTCACCACAACTTCTGAATGCTTATTCAGTTGCGACGACTAAAGCAGCAGAAATTCCTTTCTGGGATTTTGGGTTTGCTCAAGTTAACATGATTGGTTATCAAGCGCAAGTTATCCCAGCTATGTTAGCCGGCTTCTTGCTTGCCTATCTTGAAATTTTCTTTAGAAAAGTGATTCCTCAAGCAATTTCAATGATTTTTGTCCCATTGTTTGCTTTAGTACCGACAGTATTGGCTGCACATGTCATTTTAGGACCAATCGGTTGGACGATTGGTAGTTGGGTTTCTGATATTGTGAATGCAGGATTAACGTCAACATTTAATTGGTTATTTGGCGCCGTCTTTGGCTTTATGTACGCACCATTAGTTATCACTGGGTTGCATCATATGAGTAATGCTATTGATTTACAGTTGATTGCTGACTTTCAGTCAACCAACTTATGGCCAATGATTGCTTTATCAAATATTGCACAAGGTTCAGCAGTTTTAGCGGTTATCTTTATGCATCGTGGAAACAAAAAAGAAGAACAAGTTTCGATTCCAGCAATGATTTCTTGTTACCTAGGTGTGACTGAACCAGCGATGTTTGGGATCAACTTAAAATATGTTTATCCATTTGTTGCGGGCATGATTGGTTCAGCAATGGCCGGAATGTTTGCCACTTTAATGGGCGTTCGTGCGACAAGTATCGGCGTCGGTGGCTTGCCAGGAATTTTATCTATTGTGCCACAATATTACTTGCCGTTTTTAGGCGCAATGGTGATTGCCATTATCGTACCAATGGGCTTAACTTATATTTTCAGAAAGAAAGGCATCTTTAATAAAGTCGATCCAGTTGATGAAGCAACAGGGATGTTATACAGCGAAGAAGGGTAATCGCTTTTTGAAGTTAAGAAGAATTCGTAGACATTTGTCTACGAATTCTTCTTCTTTTTATAGAAACTATTGGCTTTTTTCTCTCTTTCAGTTAGACTAAAAAGGTTGAGAAAAGGAGAGCGTAAAAATGGATATTTATTTAAAAAAAGCAATTTTACACATTATTGATCGAGAAACTGGGACGCCGGTTTTTTCTGAAAAGGAACTAGATTTAACGACTGAGTATATTCGAACGTATTTAACTGCAAAAATTTCAAAACTTTCGACTGCACAAACAAAGACTGGAACATTGGCGGAAAATAGTTCCTTTGTTGACACGTTACGTGGGATTCCTAGTGATTTTGTAAAGAAAAGCCAAGAAGTTACCCAACATTGGTATGATGTTTATTCAGGAAGCGAAGATGCGCCTAGTGCTGATATTTTGTTCATTTTATATGAATTAGATACGGTGTTACATGTCGCAATGATTAAATTAAACTATAAAGAAAGTTACACGCATTACGTCGACTATGAAGAAGAATCCGTTTATAACAAACTGATTATCAATCGAGCAATTTTGTCTTCAAAATCACAAAAACCAGATGAAGGAATTACAGTTGACTTAGATACATTAGCGTTTGAATTACTAGAGAAAAGATATGAATTTTCAGGAGAAAAAATCTGGTATTTCTCTGAAAAAGTGATTGAGACGCAAGCGGCACCTTCCATGGAAGAAAATATCAAAGAAATTAAAAAAGCAGTCAAACGCATTGGAAAGAAATTTAACGAAGATGAGTTTGAACTAATGGCTTCTGTAAAAGAAGCGGTGTATGATAGCATTGAGGAAACGGGGACGATTGACAATGAGCAGATTGCTGAGCAAGTGTTTAAAGAAAATGTATCAGCTAAATTAGCTTACCAAGAAGAAGTGAATGAATCGAAGTTTGTCGACAAAACACCGCCAGTCAGAGAATCTCGCGAAATTTCTGAAAAGAAATTTGGCAAACAGAAGTTAAAAATGGATAACGGTATTGAATTAATTGTTCCGTTAGATGTTTACCGCAATGGCGATTTAATTGAATTTGTTAATAATCCAGATGGCACAGTGTCCATTATGCTAAAAAATATCGAAAAAATTAGTAATCAATTATAAAGAAAAAACCGTTGGTCGCTTGCCAACGGTTTTTTCTTTATTTTAATTTTTCTAAAGCTTTTTCAGGGACTTCTTTTTCTGTCACTTCATTCCAGCTGATCACGCCTTTACGGGGATTAACTTTCAATTTTAGATAGGCTTTCATACGCAAAGGTTGATCACGGGATTCGTTTAATTCCACGGTTTTTTCTTCACCGTTTTTATTAAACGCAGGTTGTTGATAGTAATAAATGGTCATTGCTTCACCAGAATTTGTTTTTTCATCTTTCTTTTCACCAGATGTTGTGATTTGTGTATAATAGGCTTCTCCACCGTAATAGTAATTATAAACGCCCCAGCTACCACCGGCTAAAATGACTATGGGAATTAATATTTTTAGTAATGTTTTCATTTTCCTCACCTCAAGGAATAGTATGCCTTTTTTTTAGGAAATTTGCCATATTTTTTTCCGTTAATTGAGTGACAATTTTGTTAGTTTCGGCACTTTCTTGAAAAATTCATCATTTTTTTAAACAAAAGACAACGTTTGTCGCTCCCTTTTTTTCACTATCATGCTACAATAAAGAAAAAAAGATGGAGGTAGAGGACAATGATGCCCTTTTATTTTGGAATCGATCCAACCTATATATTGGTAATTATCGGAATTGCGATTTCTGGTGCGGCCTCCGCATATGTTAACAGTACCTTTCGTAAATATGATCAAGTACGAAGCAGTAAACATGTTACAGGCACGCAGGCAGCACAATATATTTTACAAAAAGAACAAATTAATGATGTTGGAGTTCAGCAAATTGCGGGTGATTTAACCGACAATTATAATTCTGGAAACAAAATGTTGAGCTTATCCGAAGCCACTGCTCAATCGACATCGGTCGCGGCTATTGGCGTGGCGGCTCATGAATGCGGACATGCGGTACAAGATCATACGAACTATGTGCCTTTACGTCTTCGTGCAGCTATTGTTCCAGTTGCCAACATCGGTTCAACCATTTCCTTTCCACTAATTTTGCTTGGTGTTTTATTTAGTTGGAATCAAACATTAATCAACATTGGAATTTTGGCTTTTTCATTAGCCTTGATTTTTCAATTGGTGACTTTACCGGTGGAGTTTAATGCGTCTAGACGTGCATTAAGTATTCTTTCTGAAGGTGGGTTATTAACAGAAGAAGAAGTCCCAATGGCCAGAAAAGTTCTTTTTGCAGCTGCACTTACCTACGTAGCAGCGGCGCTTTCGACCTTTTTACAACTTTTACGTTTGGTTATTTTATTTGGTGGCAATAACCGACGAGACTAAGTGCTAGTAAAGGTCTTTCTATTACGCATAAAAGTAATAATATGTTATGATTAAAGTAGAAAATAACAGAGGAGCTGAAGGAAATGAAAGCATCAACAAAAATTGGTATCGGTTTAAGCATTGCTGCAGTTGCAAGTGTCTCTGTTGCAGTCATCGCTTCTGAAAAAATTATTAAGAAGGTATCTCATGTTTCCAATCGTTATAAAGTTAAAAAGTTTGTAGACGATAAATTTGATGGAAACCAAAAATTATTATCGATTGTCGATGATTTATCCGATGATGAATTAGATTCTGTTTTAAATGTTGTGGATCGTGTGAAAGATGGCGGTTCAAAATTAGCTGAATATGGCGAAAAAGTTAAAGACAATACAGATTCTTTAAAAGAACGCTTTTTCACATTTATTGAAGATGCAATGAAGTAAAAAAGATGGCCTAGGCCATCTTTTTTTTATAAAAATAATTCTTTTGTTTCAACATAATAGCCTCTGCCACCAACTAGAACTTGATCAATTGTCTTTTGGGATGTAGTGTTCAAACGCACTAAGACTTCTGAAGGAGCGTTTAAGGTATAACCTTGGGCAAAGGTGTAATTGGTTTTTTGTAAAATTTGGTGATGGTGCAGATAACAAGCTAACGCACCATTTGATGTACCAGTAGCGGCTTCTTCATCGATATCATAAAGGGGTGCAAAATTCCTACAAATGATATTTTCTTCAGACAAAGCAAAAAGATGCATCCCAATAACTCCATACTTTTGACTAAGTAACTTAATTTTTTCAAAGTTTGGTTGTAAATCCTGTAATAATTGCGCATTTTTAATGGGAACCAAAATATCTTTTAGGCCCGTTGACACAATCTGGATAGGAAAAGCAGTTGCCACTGCGTTTAAATCAAAGCAGCCGCTCAATTCTTCTAAAGTGAGCGTATCATAAAAAGTTGGGACAGTTTGTTCCATAAATAGTTGTTCACCGTTAGCCGTGATTGCGAGCAAACCGCTGTTCGTTTCGATTGTATATGCTGTTTGCAATAATTTATTTAAGTGCTTCATAATGGTGAAAGCGCCAATTGTCGCGTGGCCACATAAGTCGACTTCTTCTTTTGGTGTAAAATATTCAAGGCGGAAATCAGCAATCTTTGAGTCTGAAATAAAAGCAGTTTCTGCAAATCCTAGTTCTTTGGCGATGGCCATTTTTTGGGTTCTCGTTAAGGGCTGTGTCATAAAAACAACGCCTGCTTTGTTGCCACCTTCGTGGTTTTTACTAAATGCACTAGCGACATATGCGGTAATTTTCATTGGAACGCCTACTTTCTAATTGGGAATAAAAAACATACGAGTAAAAAATGGACGTACTACTTTCTTAATAACAAATAACAAAAGATTAAATCATCCATTTTTTTTAAAGATAAGCCAGTTTGTTCAAAAAACTTTTCCAACCGATAGTGTAAAGTATTTCGATGCATAAATAAATCTTTTGCAGTGGAGCTGATATTGCCTTGATTTTTCCATAAAGCGCTGATGATTGGCTGAATATCGGTGTCTTTATTTAATAAACGACGATAATACTCAACAAGTACATTTTGGCTCATGGCTTCCTTGGTAAAATAGTGGAGGGCAACATCAGTTAAACTAAAAACAGTCGTCCGACTAGAGGAATTAAGTTCTTCTGAAAAAATACGTTGTTCTTCATGGAAACAACGCCGGAGAATGTCTTCAGAGGAATAAAAATTGCCAACAAATACAGCACTAGTGCAATCAAAGTCTGTATCTAATGTTAAAAAGATCCCTTGAATTTCTTCTTGTTGAAAGGTATTTTTTGACTGTTCTTCAACTAAAATATACATATTATTACTTGGACTGAAACAATCAACTGTATCTGGAAACATCTTTGTTAAATTAAATTGCCATTCAGCTTGTAATTCTTTTGTGACATTCGTTTGAATTTGCAACATACGAAAGGTCCCTTCGGCAGGTAATTTTGCCTGTTGAAATAAGTAACTGAACCAAGGATGGTTACCAGTAATTGTTGGGTTTTCAGAAATCGGGAAAAGCGCTTCCAACAAATGCTGTTCTTTAATACTTAAGAAAGCTTTATTCACAATGAAAAATTGGTCGTCAACAGGAATTGAATAGGTGGCTTCGGAACCAATTGTTTTTGATAAATAGCCTTTGGGATAAAGCTGAGATAAATTTTCAATAATCATAGACACACCTCACTGATTTATTGTACCATGAAGCAAGACAGAAGTTTAGTGGGAAAAAGCCGAAAGGTGGAAATTAATTGGGAAAAAAAGAAACAACGTTAACACAAGAAGAAAAAGAATTTTTTATGCGAGAAGCCATTGCAGAAGCGAAAAAAGCAGAAGGTTTGGCTGAGGTGCCTATTGGAGCTGTAATTGTTCGGCAAGGGGAAATTATTGGCCGCGGGCATAATCTGAGAGAAGCACGGCAAGAAGCAACGGCGCATGCAGAAATGTATGCAATCCAAGAAGCGTGTCGCGGGATAGAAAATTGGCGTCTAGAAGAAACCCAATTATTTGTAACTTTAGAGCCTTGTCCAATGTGTAGTGGGGCGATGCTTTTAGCACGAATTCCAGAAGTTTATTATGGCGCAACTGATCCTAAAGCAGGCACTGCTGGCACATTGATGAATTTATTAGAAGATGAACGCTTCAATCATGTGGCCTATGTCGAAGCAGGCGTTTTAGAAGAAGAGTGTCGCTTATTGCTAGTTCAGTTCTTTAAAAAGTTACGGGCAAAGAAAAAAGAAGAGAAACTTTTAAAAAATCAAAAGAAAGACTAGTCAAAAGAATAAAAATACGTTATACTAGGTTTTGCCGAAAGGCTAGGACAATGGCGGGCTAGTGAATTGTGTCAGATCCGGAAGGAAGCAGCACTAAGCAAGTGCCGCCATGTGTCTGAATTGTAGTTGATATCAAAGGCTTTAAGCCTTTTTTTATTTGTTTTGAATTAAAAAAGGGGCACGAAAGGGGCAATTACTTGCCATATTTATTTAGAGCTTCTACCAGATTTGTTTTAGCTTTTTTTGTTACATGAGTATAAATTTTTAAAGTTGTTTCCGTGTCAACGTGGCCTACACGTTCCATTATTGCTTTTACTGGTACATTTAATTCTGCAAGTAGTGAAATATGAGAATGTCTAAAAATATGACTTGATATAGTTTTGTTTATTTTATTTTTACCTAGACTTTCATTAGCTTTCTTTAGAGAGGCATTGAATGAATTAACTTGAATTGGTTTGCCCGTTTTGCCAACAAATAGATAATTTGTTTGCTCTTTGAATTTTATTTCTCTTTCTAAAATTAACTCTTCGATTATTTTTACAGCTCTATTTGATAATTCTACTTTCCTGAATGATGCTAGAGTTTTAGGTAATTCTTTTGTAGCGTTTTTATAACCGTTAGAATAATCCAAAGTCCCATTAACTAAAATAGCATGTTCATTTTTTACATAATCATTTATAGTAAGACTAATTGCTTCACCAGCTCTTAATCCAGTTAAATACATAAACTCTGCTAAACGACCATGATGGACACTTTGAAATGTAGAATAATAATAGTTTAATAATTGATAAACCTCTCTCTCTTCGAGGTATTTACTTTCTATATTTTCAAAATTTTCTTTTGTTAGTGGGGGTTTAACAACTTTCACTCTATTGATAGGATTTTCATCAATCATTCCCATGTCTTGTGCATAAGTGAAGGACATGTTAAGCACACTTTTGAATTTTTTCTTATATTCCCACGAATGCGGTAAATCATTAATAAAGTCTTGGAAAAATTTTGTATCTGTGTTTCTTATGAGTACATCAACATTCATATTGGAAAATATATATTTTAAAATTTTTCCGTAAGCTTTAACTGATGTTTTCCTAATAGATAATTGATGTTGTTGCCACCAGCTATTTAAGAGATTCTCTAACGATACTTTTTTTTGATCTTTTTTCTCCATTCGATTATTAATCTTATCCTGTAATTCCATCATCGCTTGTTTTTTCGCTTGGTTAGACTTCGAATTAAGTGTAACTGAAACACGTCGATATTTTTCTGTGTACGGATCTTTATATCGCTCAAAGTATTTATATTTTCCATTAGGAAGTTTCTCAATCCACAATTTTAAAACTCCTTTCGAATGTATGTTCTTAATTTTTGAAAAAGAAAAGCCCTAAGGCTATTTCTTTTATTGTACAGGTATTTCAAATGTAGCAGCTTGACCAGTACGATTTGAATCATATTTTTTGAATAATATTTTGATGTTTCCACCAGGATTTTGAACGCCATATGCGGCCTGAGCCCCACTCATTGTTGCTCCAACAGGTGTTGGCTTTGCTCCTGTGGTAGAGACGGGATAAGTTTCACCCATTATTCCGGCACTATCTACCACATTTTCTGGCATAATAAATAAATCTTGAATGTCATCTTCATATCCTAGATTTTCATAAGTATAAGAAATTATAACTACTTGCTGTGGTGATTTATCTGAATAGGGGTTTCTTTCATCTGTAGGAGTCACGCTGTCAATTTTGAGTTTCCATTGATTGGGAACTTCCCACCATTCACCTAAATTATAAACTGTCTTTTTATTATCGCTAGTTGATTCAGTACTGGTACTGGTTTTTGTAGCAGATGTTTTTTCAGTTATTTTTGTTGTGCTAGTTTCTTTTTTGTTTTTTTCAGGTGCAGTACTAGAAGAATCGCAAGCACCTAAAGTCAATGAAGATAGTAGTAAAATACTGATAGTTATTTTTTTCATTTTTAAGACTCCATTCAATTATTTTTATAAACTAAATTAAAACTGTAAAATTTGGGGTGATTATTTGAACAAATCCCAAAAGCTAAAAGTTGTTTTATTATATACTTTATTATACATAGCTTTCTTGGGGTTCTTAATGAAACCAGTTCTTTTTTGCCCATAACCAGGAATTACTGCTTTTTTAAACTTACGTTTAGCTTTTCCAGTAGTACGAGCACTTATTGATTTTTTTATACTTGGTTTACGCATTCCTACTTTCATGGTTGTATCCTTTCTTTAAATAACAAAACTACGCATTTTATTATTTTTCTTCTGAGGCAGTTACATTTTTATACATATCTACTTTAAGCAAAGGAAGTGTATTGTTATCACCTAAGTTTGTAGTATAGTCATAAGAACCAGCAAATGAAGCCCAAAATAAAATTTCATCATCTTGTAAAACTTTGGAATAAACATTATCTTTTAATACCGCTAGCATAACATACTCTCTATCGTTTTTTGCATAAGTAACATAGCCCATGTAATAAATATATTCATCACTTGGTTCATCTATAATTTGAATTATTTTAGCTAATGAATATACCTTCTCGCCTTTATGTGCCTTTTCATCTCTTAACATCGAATTAACTCTAACGTTAGAACTATAGCTTTTTGGATCTGCGGTTTTATAATACTCAGATATCTTTTCTAATTTTTCCTTTTGTTCAGTGGAATCTTGATCAACTAAAATTTTATAGGTCTTTGAAGATTCTTGTGTAGAAGATTTCGAAGAATCAGGATTCACATTTTTAGAACAACCAACAAATATTACTACGACAAATAATAAAAAAGCCATAGATGCAAATATTTTTTTCATTTTTAAAGCTCCCCATTTCTGATATAATGTATTTATTGAATAATTCTCATAATGAGGAAAGAGTTCCGTGTTGTAGCACGGGGCTTTTTTATTGTAAATTTGTATTTAAAATCATGACTGATAAATCATTAAACTCGAAAATTCTTCCTTTATAAAAATGGGTATCACCAAATTTTTGTCGATAATAGGCGAGTACATTTTTGAGCGTTTCAACGTCTACCCCTAAAAATTCAGCACACGTGTAATGATTACTGAATCCTGATTCTGAACACTTAATTAGATCATCCAAAGTGACTAATTGTTCTAAAGCATATTGTCTAGCTTTTAGTTCTTGTTTACGATTTTCTAAACAATCTTGGTTTAATATGTCACCAAACGATGTATCGTGGTGGCCAAGTTCCTCAGCTAGCACATTCCTTTTTTTTATTAGACTCAACGATTTTTCAATATAAATTCTACCATCACGGTACAAACCATAGCATCCAGTATTTTGAAACAAATCTGTTTCAATAACTGGTGCTTTTTTCTGTACCTCTGACACCAACAGTTCATATTCGTTCATAAAATACTCCTGAAAATTATTCTTTATCATCTGATTCATCATCAAAAAGATGTTTACATTCTTTTTGCTTCCTATCATAATCAGCATCCACTTTATCTAGAAATTGATTAATTTTAAGTTTCTCTTCATCAGTAAATACTTTATCAGGGTCTGGTGAATGCGCAGCTAAAGTATCATATTTTTTCTTGTTAATGTTAACCACGTTATTAGAAGCTTTGTTTTGTTTTTCTAAATGAGACTTAGCTTCGTTATATATAAGCTGTTGGAGTTTGGGTTCTAACTGGTTGAATATAGGTACTATGTCGAAGTCATTTTTTTCACTAGATCTTTGTTCGTCAGGGATTCTTTTTTTAGAGACATCAAACCCCATTAGCCACGCTTCGTTAACATCTAAAGTTTTTGACAAAAGATAAATTCTATTTTGGTCAGGTGATTGCTTTCCAGTTACATATTGTGACAAAGTACTTTTACTCATTTTTATATTTAATTCTTTTTGATATGGTTCTGACAAACGCAGAATATCAACTTGTTTTAAATTGCGCTCACTCATAAGTTGCTTTAGACGAGCAGATGTTTTAACTCTATCCATTGGTACACCTCCTTATAGATTTAAGTATACAAGATATTGAATATATCTTCAACGAAAAAATTCATGAATCATGAACTTTTTCGTTGACAATAAGAAATGAACAATGTATTATATGGTTATAAAGTTCATGTTCATGAACTTGAAGGAGGTGTTTGTAAATGTGCTATGATTACTCAAAATTAGCAGGAAGAATTGTTGAAAAGTTTGGAACTCAATATAATTTTGCTATCGCAATGGGATTGTCGGAGAGAACAATATCATTGAAAATGAACGGGAAAGTCTCTTGGAAAGACACTGAAATTACGAAAGCTTGCAAATTGCTAGACTTGGAAACAAATTTTATTCATTTATATTTTTTTAAAGAGAAAGTTCACGTTTGTGAACAAAGGTAGTTTTGGAAGTATACAAATGAAAAAGGAAAAGTGTTCCATTAATGGAACGAAAGACAACCAGAATAGAAGGGATGAAATCATATGAACGAACTAATTAAAGTTACAACAAATGAAAATGGGGAACAGTTAGTTAACGGTAGAGAGTTATATGAATTTCTGGGAGTTAAAGATAATTATACTGATTGGTTTAAACGAATGATTAAATACGGGTTTGATGAAAATGTTGATTTTATCAGTTTCTCGGAAAAATCCGATAAACCTTTTGGTGGTCGCCCACAAGTAAATCATTATGTGAAACTAGACATGGCTAAGGAAATTTCAATGCTACAACGTACCGAAAGAGGAAAGCAAGCTCGTAGATATTTTATTCAACTAGAAAAGTTTTGGAATAGCCCAGAAATGGTGACTAAACGAGCTCTTGAATTTCAACAGAAAAAAATAGAAGTATTACAACTAGAAAATGAATCATTAAAACCTAAAGCATTATTTGCGGATGCCGTTGATGCAAGTAAGACTTCCATTTTAATCGGTGACCTAGCTAAGCTAATCAAGCAAAACGGCATCGACATTGGGCAGAATCGTTTATTCCAATGGCTGCGAGACAATGGGTATCTAATTGCTCGAAAAGGTGAAAGCTACAATATGCCAACCCAGCGGTCACTTGATTTGGGAATTGCGGAAATCAAGGAACGAACCCATAACAATCCAGATGGAAGTATTCGAATTAGTCGAACGCCGAAAATTACTGGTAAAGGGCAAATATATTTTGTTAACAAGTTCTTACATGACAAGACAGCATAGAAAGGAGATGTCTACATGCAAATCACACTAGCAAAGACTATCGATTTACAGCAAGCTTGGATGGCAAAAGATGAAGCAATTGTTTATTTTGGCTATCAGCATCACAAACCAACATTTCAAAAACTTCTGAGAGAGTTTAAGGAACATAAAGAATTTAAAGATGGGTATAGACTCGTTACATCATGCATGCCAATTATCCACATTCAGAAATTTGATGAATTTTTGGTTTGGCGGGAAAAAAACAAGTATAAGCGAAATAAATAGACGTTATAGGAGGTAAGTAATATGAGAAAAATTTATAACTTAAGAAGAATTGCAGTATTGCTCATTGTTTTCGGATTGGGTTTGCTAGTTGGTGGAAACTTTAATCCAATTATCCAAAATGTGTATATAGGCTTATTCATCATTTGGACACTGTTTTATGATCTGGCACTTGAAGATAGAGAGGTTAAGAAATGACAAGAAAAGACAAATTAGAACAAACGAAAAAACTTGCTGATTTATGGTACCAGCAACAAAAAAATAAAATATACATTGCGCAACAAAAAAATCGCAGAGGTGTTGCATGACGACAAAAAAGCGACTTAAGCCGGCAAGCAATAAGTCGCATACAAAAATTATACAAGAAAAATTATATCACAGAAATGAGGTCTTGTTAAATGGCTGAACAACTAAATGTTTATCAAAGATTAGCAGAAGTAAGAAAAAAAGTATCTTATTTAAAAAAAGAGCAATCAGGAAGTCAATTTAATTATGTTGGATCAAGTGATGTCCTAGGAGCTTTACATTCAAAAATTAATGAAATGGGATTGTTATTACAACCAGCAATTACAGGCCATAAAGTTAAGGACCAGATAGAGATTATAAATCAATACAATAAGTACACAAAACAAACAGAACAGAAACAAAGAATAACATATTTTACTGAACTTGAGATGACTATGCGCTGGATTAATATTGATGATCCAGAAGATTTTTTGGAATCAAAGTGGTATGCGCAAGGTGTTGATATTGCTGGTGAGAAGGGTGTAGGTAAAGCATTAACTTATGCAGAAAAATATTTTTTATTGAAATTTTTTAATATTGCAACAGATAAAGATGATCCTGATTCATTTCAAAAGAAGCTTGATGCTAAAGAACCAATAAATTTGGTTAATGGTAAACAAATATCAGAGATGAACGATTTAATAAGAAAAGTAGCGGAACTAAGCTCAAGCGATATGCAAGTTGTTAGAAATGGATTGTTGCAATATGTTGGTGCACAAACATTAGACAGTATGACAGATAAACAGTATCCAGAAGCAATGAGACAGTTAAATAAGTGGAAAAGTAACTATGAAATAGAGATCAATAAAAACAATACAAATGATCAAGTAAAAAATATTAACTGGGGGCAAAGGTAATGACAAATGAATTAACAACAAATGTACAGTTTAAAGTAGATTTTAAAGCCAGTGAAATAACAATTCAGAACGAATCGCAACTAAAAGAAATGGTTGATAAAGCAGTAAATCATTACTCAAGTATGATTTTTACAGATGCGAATATTCCAGAAGCCAAGCAAGCAAAAGCGGATTTAAATAAAGTGGCGACACTTTTAGATAATGAGCGCAAAGCAATAAAAAACGAGTATAACAAACCCTTGAAATCGTTTGAAGACAAAATTAAAACTTATGTTGGACAAATTAAGTTAGTAAGTGATGGCATCAACGAAAGTATCCAATTATATGAAGAAACAGAACGTTCTAAGAGGCTTGAAAAAATCAAAGATACTATTAAAGAAATGTCAGAAAACTATAGTGTTGAGGTAGAAGAAGTAGGTATTAGAAATAACTGGTTAAATAAGAGTTCTTTTACTGCAAAAGGAGAAATAAATAAAAAAACTTTAGAAGAAATTGCTGCCGATATGACAATGATTTTTAAAGAAAAAGAGCGAGTTATAGGAGAAAAAACGATTATAGAAAATTATGTAAAGGCACTAGGATTAGAGCCTTACTCGTGGTTAAGCCAAATTGATAACGGAAAAACAGCTGCAGAATTGATGGTTGAGATTGATGCTGCACTAGCAAAGAAAAAAGCCGCTGAAGAAAGGGCTATAGAACAACAGAAAGCACATGAAGAATATGAAGCAGCAATGCGAGAATTAAATGAAACAGTCGTAGAAGATAAAGTAATTGACAAAAATACAGGAGAAATAGTCAGTGAACTATCACCAAAAGCGGAAGTAAAAGATACAAATAAAAATACAGTAACATTACGACTTTCAGGTTCGCACAGTCAATTGACAGCACTTAATGAGTTCATAGTTGATAGTGGCATTATGGTGGAAGTGATTGAGTGATTGGAAAAATCATAAATCACATAGGAAATAAATTGGTCATCGAATTTGAGGATGAAATAAATTCAAATTTTCTCGAACTTCTGGCTAATAACGATGATAATTTAGCGAAAGTTGAATTCTTAGATAATCGACAGATGTCTCAAAAACAGAATGCACTTTCTCACGTTCTAATAGCCGATGTGGCACGTTGGAGCTATGACGAACCTAAATGGATTGAAAGTGTCTTGAAATACTACTACGAGGCTAAGAGTGGTGTTTATTTTGAACATAGTAGAGCTACCAAGAATGAAGCGACTGAGTGGATCGGTTTCTTGATTGAGTTCATTTTGAAAAACGATATACCACTGGAAAAAAGATACCAATACTTGCTTGAAAATAACAAATGGTTTTATTACTGCCTGAAATATCGTAAGTGCTGTATTTGTGGTAAACATGCTGATATTTGCCATATAGAAGTTGTTGGCATGGGACGTAATCGTAAAAAGATTAATCATGAGACATTCACATTTTATGCAGGATGTCGTCAGCACCATCAAGAGGAGCACCAAATAGGTACTAAGAACTTTTTGAATAAGTATCAAATTAAACCAGTGAAATTGAATACGGATGAACGTAAAAAATTAAACATAGGGGGATAACAAATGGAGAGAGCGTTTAAAGGTATTTGGATCCCTAAAAACGTTTGGCTTGATGATGAATTAAGCTGGATAGAAAAATTTTTGATAGTTGAGATTGATAGTTTAGACAATGAAAATGGCTGTTTTGCTAGCAATGAATACTTTTCAAATTTCTTTGGTCTTAGTAAAGATAGGGTTTCTAAACTTATATCTGGATTAAAAGAAAAAGGCTACATTGACGTAAGCTATCAGTACAAATCAGGGACAAAATCAATAGAGAGACGTGTAGTTAAAATTACCGATAGGTATAGGCGAAAACAACTAGAGGGTATAGGTGAAAATAACTATAGGGGTATAGGCGAAAACGCCAAAGATAATAATACATTACTTAATAATACAGAGAATAATACAAAGAATAAAAAGAATAGTGTTGAGCCGAGCTCAACTATGCCTGAATTATTCGAAAAAGTTTGGAAAACTTATCCAAAGAAAACCAACAAGAAAAAAGCTAGAGAACAATTTTTAAAGAAGTTCAAGACGGAAGAAGATTTAGAGTCGTTTAAAAAAGGATATAAAGACTATCTTGCGTATATTAAATTAAACGATTGGTACCATCCACAAGAATTGTTTCGTTGGATCCGTGATGATCGTTACAACGATGAATATGATCTGTCTCAAAAAAATAAACATCCTGCGTATTCTAAGGCGCCAGTGAGACAAGAGCAGTTACCAAATTGGACTGGAATGCAAGAAGATGTACCTTTATCACCTGAAGAATTAGCTGAATTAGAACGACAAAAACAAGAATTATTAGGAGAGTGACAATATGATAAACCAAGTTGTGTTAGTTGGACGTTTAACGAAAGATATAGATTTACGCTACACCGCAAGTGGTTCTGCAGTTGGAAGCTTTACTCTTGCTGTGAACCGTAACTTTACAAACAAAAACGGCGAACGAGAAGCGGATTTTATCAACTGTGTAATTTGGCGTAAGCCTGCTGAAACAATGGCTAATTATACTCGTAAAGGAACATTATTAGGAGTTGTTGGCAGAATTCAAACTCGTAATTATGACAACCAACAAGGCCAACGTGTCTATGTGACTGAAGTTGTTTGCGAGAGTTTCCAATTATTAGAGTCAAAAAGCACCAATGAGAATAGAAATAGCGTTCAGAGTTCGCAGAATAGCGTTACAGGCGTTCAAAATAATTTCGAGAGTAATTATGCCACGAATCAAAACAAAGGCTTAAATCAGCAAAATAACAGCCAACAAATGTCGTTTGGTGGAGATGTAGATCCGTTCGCAGGCGCAGGTAATTCAATCGACATTAGCGATGATGATCTGCCTTTTTAGGAGATTAAAAAATGAACAGTGTAATTTTTGAAGATATAGCACGTATTCAAGCTGAAAAAAAGCAAAAGCGAAAAGAAATGCTTAAGTTAATGAATGAAAACCCAGATTTATTGGAGGTCAAATAAATGGCGATTAAAGGAAGAAGCAAGTTTGACTTTGAAGTGTTTAATGGAGATTTCAATAATTGGATGGGCTTCAATAAACAAAAATATACCAGGGAACAAGCAATAGAGGAATGGCGGTCAGAACTAATGCTTGAGGAAAACACACCTTACATTGTTGAAGATGCATTTGTTAGATATCGTTTCGGAGTAAACGAAGACAATGAGAACCGTAGTTGCTGGTGGTTAGAATGGCGAGATTGTGGTCATAGGTCTGTGCCTGTTTGGTCCATTAGAACGCCTTTTCCGTGGGAATTGGAGGGAACAGAATGAGTACAGGGCGATTAGTAATTAATGGCAAAACGTGGGGCGAATTTGAGTCAGCTAAACGTATTAAAGGCCATATTGTCATAAGTGGCTATGAATCGTATGGTGGATGTCACACTGTTAGAGGAATCAAACAACAAAAACTCAACGAAAATCAGCAGATTGTGCTTGATTGGTTGAAAGAATCATGCAAATTATACGGATTACGTGAAGTTATTGAAATCATGGGATTTTTATCAACTACTGGTGGAAAAATGAAGTATAAGCAAGTAGCTTATGCATATGGTGACTTAAATGATGATGAATTGAAGCATGTCTTACAAGCGTTTAGCCGGTGGGCTATTGAACAGGAGGAAGGATAATGGGAGAAATTGCAGAAATGATGTTGGAAGGTGTCTTATGTGCAAGTTGTGGAGTATTCCTTGATGTAGATGGGAATGGGTATCCTGAATATTGTGAAGATTGCCAAGAACAAATAATCGAGGAGGACCATCGATGATTAAACAAGAATTGATTGGTATTTTAGAAGGTTTAGAAGGTGATTCATTCATCGAAAAGTACAACGAAGGATATGATCAAGCAGTTCGTGACTGTTTGATTGCAGTAAAACAACTTGACGAATCGAAAAAAACTGTATTGCCCAAAAAGGCCGATGACTTTATCAAAGAAGGCGAAGGCCTAGGTTCTGATAAAGTTGATATTATTGATTCAGCAATTTCTTTCGCAAGAGCAATGCCAAATGATGAATTTTCTTTGTGGTTTAAGTCGAATAGAAATTTATTTGTTAATGCATTAGCTAACGGCTACGAAGTCGAGAAGGAACCATTATATCATGTTTTATTACCAGACAAAGGGGCGACTAACACAGGATATACTTTTTTAAATTTAACGGGAACAATTGATTTTACGATATGTAAGGAAAAGGTGGATATGTTAACAGAAAATCAAATCAAAGCAATTGATGAGCGCTATTGGGCTTTTGCTGTGAAGGTGGAGGGATAATAAATGGAAAAATCAAAAAGTTTGATCATATGGCTACCGACTGGTGAAACAATGAAGTTTGAAGATGTTAGGCATGTTGAAACAGTTACAACTGATTTAGAATGGGATGTTTTAAAATTTAATTATCTAGGTATTTCAACTGGAGTAAGACGAAATGTAGTATTTGAAATGAGTAAATTAATGGGATGGGCATTGGAAGAATAATAAATGATCAAATTTAAAGAATTCAATACTCAACCTTACGATGTTCACATTACTAGATTTTTTGAAGATTTAAACAGAAACAACCCAGATGGTGTTTTTGAATATGTTGACTTGAAATGCGTTGATAGAAATTTAGTGATATTAGTTTACCGTCAAACTAATAGAAGCATACGTCAGCTCGGAAATGTACTTAAGGGAGGATAAGCAATGCTAAGTTATCCAGAAGTTTATATTTTAGGGCGACAAGTCGATGACGTTTATGTTGAATACCTGCGCGGATCAGAGCAAGCCGATTTATTTTTCGATTATACGATAGCTCGTGATGAAAGAAATCATATGAATAAAACCAATACAAAAGATGGCGAATGGAGAATTTTAAAATATGGGAGGCCAAGTACATTGGAGTTTTAACTTATTGCAACTTTTTTACAATAACTAGCTGATTTTTTGCAAACAAAAAGCCAGCCGACCAATGGCTGACTAATGTGGTAGTTAGCACTTTTCCCAAGTAAAGTGCTAATAGTGCCAACAAATAAGGTTGACATTGTGTCTCTGGTGGAGACAGGAACTATCGATAACTGTTTTCCGCCAGTTATCATAGAAAAGGAGAAATTTATTTCAGAAATAAAATCCCCAAGAAAGTTAATATGATTATATCATGAGTAAATGTATTTGAAAATACTATCTCATAGTACGTATTGTAAAAAGTTTATTTAGTAGAAAATAAAAAAAGCCAGATTGCTCCGGCTGTGAGAAATATTTTCGACATAGTTATTATACCACAAAAGGAGCGATTTCACTTGATTAAATTGCTAAAAGAAGTAGATTTTCGACAAACAAAAGCGAATGCTAGAAATGTGTTGAAGAATTTTAGACGTTTAGAGCGAATAGCTGGTCGCTCTTTGATAGATTTAAAATCACCAATTATTACAGATATGCCTAAAAGCCAAAGTCATGGGAACAAAGCAGAAGATGCGCTATTACAATTAGCTGATGCAGAAGCAGAAAGAGACGCAATTTTATCAGCGCTTATGGCATTGAGCCTAACTAGCAGACAAATTTTGCATTATAGTTTCTGTGTTCAGGACCATTATTCTAATTACAAGATTGCCAGGGAGGTTGGATATTCTGAAAGAAGTATTCAACGAATGAAATCAGAAGCTTTGATTGAATTTGCTGAAGCGTATCGAAATGGGAAAATAATTGTTTATAAGTGAATATTTTGGTTTTAGAAAAATATTTTATCGTTGACTATTCATTTTTGTGGTAAAATATTACTTGGGAGATAAAACAACTCCAGAGTGATTAATTGGCTTATAAAAAGTTTGGATATATTGAAATTGATGATGCTAGAATAGATGCAACTTGTGATGCTTATTTTAAATGGAAAGATCTAAATACTTATATTAAAAACACAAGTTCTCGAGGAATGAATATGCCTGACGCAATTAGTGAACCTATGGGATGCTATTGTTTAGGATATTTATGGAATCGAGGTAGTGAAGTTGGTGATGCTACGGATCCGACCACAAACAAAAAAATTGAGTTTAAAGCGACGTCTAAATTCGAAGGAGACTTATCTTCTTTTGGTCCAAAAACAGTTTTTGACAATTTAGTATTTTTAAGATTTAATCTTAATGAAAATAAATTGTACATTTACGATTTGAATATCAATTCAGAAGAGTTTGGGAAATTTCCAGCAAATAAGAGACAAACAATACAAGAACAAAAAAATGTTGGAAGGCGTCCACACGTAAGTTTACAATCACTATTTGTAGATGCAAAAAACTTACAACCAGATATTATTTTTGATATTCGGAGATGTCGAATTATCGAAGATAATCGAAATTAAATTGAAAGGAGGAGTTGTTTTATCTCCCCTTTTTAATTCAATATAATTGCGGCACGCCGCTATTTGTTGTATATTAAAAATATACTTGATTTATAGGAGAATGTTTATGTTAAAGATTGCTTCATTTTTTGCCGGAGTAGGAGGCATTGATTTAGGTTTTGAAAAAGCAGGATTTAAAACAATTTATGCTAATGAATTTGATGATTATGCTGCTGATACTTTTGAATTGAATTTTGATGTTAAAGTAGATCGAAGAGATATAAATGATGTAAAAGCTGATGAAATACCAGATTTTGATATTATGTTAGCGGGATTTCCTTGTCAAGCTTTTTCTATTGCTGGATATCGTCAAGGATTTGACGATGAACAAGGTCGAGGAAACCTTTTCTTTGAACTTGTTCGTATTATGGAAGCTAAAAAACCTCGTATTGCATTTTTTGAAAATGTTAAAAATTTAGTGTCTCACGACAATGGAAATACATTTAGAGTCATTTGTTCTGAACTGGATAGATTAGGTTATAAATATCTTTTTCAGGTATTTAATGCATCTGATTATGGGAATATACCTCAAAATAGAGAACGTATTTATATTGTTGCTTTCAAATACAAGGAAGATTATGCAAATTTTGAACTACCGAAATCTATACCATTAGAAACAACTATTCATGATTTTATTGACTTTTCTCAAAAAGTGGATGATAAGTTCTACTATTCAGCTGAGAAAAATAAATTTTTTGATGAACTAAAAGAACATATGACCAATCATGATACTACGTATCAGTGGAGAAGGATTTATGTAAGAGAAAATAAAAGTAATTTAGTACCAACATTAACTGCTAATATGGGAACGGGTGGTCATAATGTCCCGTTAATCCTAACGTATAGTGGAGATATTCGGAAACTGACCCCAAGGGAATGTTTTAACATTCAAGGATTTCCAAAAGATTATAAACTTCCAGATCAAAGTAATGGGCGACTTTATAAACAAGCAGGAAACAGTGTTGTAGTTCCAGTTATAGAAAGAATTGCTAAAAATATAGCAGATTCCATAAAATAAATAGTGAAATAAACCGCCAAATTTTTGGCGGTTTTTTGGCGGAAAGTTGTCGGTTTTTATCAATATTTAGATGTTATTATGGTAGTGTCGAAAGATAAGGAAACGAGGTAAGGCATGCATTACCTATCTTAGCTCCGTTTCGCTTATCTTTGGAGGCTACCTACAAAAAAATAAAGAATAAGGATGTGGAAAGTCCAGTTCTTTCTGTCTCGTTTAGTCGTAGGTAGCAAATATTGCAATAAACTTGGCATTAAGCTTACACGTAGACGTACGCTGAAAGCACTTGTCAAGATAGCGCTATGTAAGTTGCAATGATCACTCACAAATCAGACGTTCTCAAACTAAAAGAAATGGGGTGTAATTCCTCTCTCTTTTTTCTACAGGTTTGTGAGTGTTAATGGGATATAGCTTAACTGGTAGAGCAGCGGTCTCC
>OVXK01000052.1_pt1 | contig 116384 bp, 124 predicted proteins | sample 1732021 | NCBI WGS metagenome assembly OVXK01 (sample SAMEA4413051, study PRJEB24355) | metagenome | biome: human; feature: gut; material: faeces | place: United Kingdom | collected 2010 | reverse complement strand
TTCGTCTATGGTAAGATGTTTGTAGGTCATTTATGGTTACACTCCTTTGTTTTCTTTCGTCGGAAATACAATTTGAGTGTACCATAAATGCCTTTTTATTTTTCTAACTTAATTTTACAATTCGCGAAAGTAAAAAAAGACAAGAAGAAAACGTCAATAAGTAGGTAATCAACACCTACTTATTGACGTTTTCTCGTTGTTTTTTAATAAATACTGCGTCAATTCTTCTGAAAATTATGTCAAAAAGGTACTTTTTTTGCTTTTTTTATCGTAAATAATAGATGATTAGCTATTGATAGTAAAGGAACTACTACTTTTTTTAACAGTCAGTTAAAAATATTGAGGGTTCTCACAAGAATTTTTCTATATAATAGAAAGAGCAAGGGAAGGAAGGCGGGATAGAATGAAAAAACGGATGGAACAAATTGAAGAAATCTTAAGTTGTGAAGAAAATAGTGCCGGTGTTCGATTAAAGGAATTGGTTGAGGCCTTAGAATTAGAAGTCACAAATCAAAACTTGTTAAAGGTAACAAGTATCTTACATATGAATCCAAAATTTAAAAAAATTTATGCATACGAAGACAGTCGTGTTATTACGCTGTATCAACTTTTACAAAATAAGCCGTTGGAAGTAACGGAATGAAAAGAGGAAAACACATGAAGAAAACAATACTTATTCTTCTATTTGGTTTATTGACGGTGGTTGGTCTACCAATGGTGACTGAAGCGGCTGAACCAGTTGATGCAACAGATGCAACAATTTTTGGTGCGCAAGCGATGGTACCTAATAGCACATAGGATCAAACAGAGAAGTTACAGACATTACTGAGTCAGACAGCAAAGGAAGGACGGGCATTATTTTTACCACAGGGAAGTTATGCTTTGTCAAAAGATATTACGATTTCTTCAAATTATCAATTAATTGGCGATACAACAGGAGCCACTATTTTACATAATGCTACAGGTACACCGATTCAACTGAAAGACACTACGTACGGAACGAAAACCAATGTACGACTTCAAAATATTGCTTTTGATGGCATCAATGTGACCTTGAAATTGACGAATCAATTAACGCTAGCAAACAATATCTTCTATAATCCATTAAAAGGATTTGTGGTCAATTTAAATGCAGACATTGGCGTTAAGATTTCAGGCAATATTTTCATGCGAGACACAGCACACATGCAACCCAAGATTGATTTTAACCGAGCGATTTACATTGGTGGTTATTCAACACCAAGTCGCTTCCAGTATATGTCAGATGTAGACATCGTGGACAATTTATTTGGGTTAAAAGTGACGGAATTAGATGCGATTAAAAGCACCAGTCGTTCAGACTTAGCAGCAACTATTACACGTTTACAAACAGCCATTGAAGCAGGTGCTATTTCAGTACCTAATGAACAAAATTATCTATCCACCGGGGTTAATTCTTTTAATATGCTGAAGGATGTAACTGTCCAACATAATTTTTTCTATTCACCCTATGATAATGAAAACTTGAATGGTCTAGTGGGAGATCATGCAATTTATTTCCGTGGCGCCCAAAACATCACGGTGGTAGGGAATCATTTACGCGGACTACAAAATGGTCCAGCTGGCGGATTTAAGTTTAAATCAGGCCGTAATATTACGATTATGAATAATTATTTGCGAAATACAGGTCTCATTATGTATGGAACACCAGAGATTGGTTTAGCAGAAACGCAAGCAGAGGGTGCTATTTCAGAACTCTCTAACTGGTTAGTGGCTAATAACATTTTTGATTGGAAATACTGGGATAATCAATATGCAATTGGAATGGAATACAATCGACATACAGGAAATAACAATGTGTTCAATGGCGTATTTATCAACAATCAGTTTGTTAACTACCACAATATTCCGCAAAACCGACGTCGGGAATTGTTAATCGCTAGTGGCGGTGGTTTCCGACCAGAAACGAGTTTTGTGAAAGACAATACTCGAGATGATGGCCTTAAAAACGGCCAATTATTGGTAGAAAATTGGACAGAGGCGGACTATCGCTTAATGCCAGCAACATGGGAATCGTTAATTTCACCAACACTTTATGAGCAATATAAAAATACGCCAATTCCGGTTAGAAATATTTTAGCAACCCCTGTGGCTACAACGATTGTGCAAGGACAATCAATCGATCCGCAGCAACTGGTTGCTAATACAAATGACGCGGATGAAGCAGTCCCAGCCGCTAAAATCGTCAATCCAGAGGTCTTAAATGAAATCGGCCAACAAAAAGTGACTGTTCAATTAACTTATGAAACAGGGTCATTGGTAACAGTGAACGTACCGGTGACGGTAGAGGCCCCTGCAAAAAAGCTTGATTTGTCCCAGCTACAAACCGTTTATGCTTCGATTGGTGAAGCAAACCAATATACAGTTTACTCTTGGCAGCTATTCACTGCCATTGGGCCTAAAACAATTGTTCCTTCCTATTATCAGCAGGCGACACAATTGTTAGCAGAAGGTCAGGAGAGTCAGGACAAAACCCAAGAGCAAGTGGATCAGTTAACAAGTAATTTGCAATCTGCAATGAAAGTATTAGTCAAAAAAGCCGATATCACGCTAGAGCGTACAGAAGCAGAAAATGAACTGGCAAGCGTTCATAAATTAGACGAATCTGTATATACCAAAGACTCTTGGCAAGCCATGCAAGAAGCCTTAATAGATACAACAACTGGCGAAGGAAGCTCTAAGCAGTTACAACAACTGCTTGCTTGGTCAGATGAAGAATTATTAGAGCCAACACTTGGTGGCTTTAAAACGCCTGCAGATGCACAAAAGCGTATTAACCAATTAACACAAACCATAAAAACGGCGTTACTTCTGTTAGTTGAAAAATCAACAGAGACAACTAGTAACACAAGCGAAAGCAGCACCTCAAGCACAACCAGTGAAACCAGTAATACCAGCGAAAGCAGCACGCCAAGCATGACAAGTGAGAGCAGTAGTACAAGCGAAAGCAGCACCTCAAGCACGACAAGTGAAAGCAGTAGTACCAGCGAAAGCAGCACGCCAAGCACAACCAGTGAAACCAGTAATACCAGCGAAAGCAGCACGCCAAGCACGACAAGTGAGAGCAGTAGTACCAGCGAAAGCAGCACCTCAAGCACAACCAGTGAAAGCAGTAGTACCAGCGAAAGCAGCACGCCAAGCACGACAAGTGAGAGCAGTAGTACGAGTGAAAGCAGCACGCCAAGCACGACAAGTGAGAGCAGTAGTACGAGTGAAAGCAGCACGCCAAGCACGACAAGTGAGAGCAGTAGTACGAGTGAAAGCAACACGCAAAGCACAACCAGCGAAAGCAGTAGTACCAGCGAAAGTAGTACCTCAAGTGAAACAAGCAATACAAATGAAAGCAACACACCAAGTACAACCAGTAAAACAAGTAGTACCAGCGAAAGTAGTGCTTCAAGTACGACCAGCGCAACCAACAGTACAAGTGAGAGTAGCACCCCAAGCACTGTAAACGAAAGCAGCCAAAACAAAGGCCAGAATTCTGTCATTTACGCGGTAGAGTCTAATCAAGATCCTAATGACGCTCAAAGTAATTCAAAGCCCTCTGCCAAGGCTAGTCAAACAAATGAATCAGTAGCAGAAAACCAAGCAACTAAACAGATACAGACGAATCAAGAATCGTCAGGAACAATCAAAAAAGCGGATAATACGACCAAAATTGCCAAGAAAAAATTCCCCAAAACAGGGGAACAATCTTCAGCAGTTGGGAGCTTTCTAGGCCTGAGCTTTTTATCGTTAGCCATAGCAACCTATTGTTTTAAAGTGAAAAGATAACTCTTTAAAAACGGATAAGTAAACATCCTGAAACAAGAAATAGGACTTGTTTCAGGATGTTTTCATATAAAATTAAAAGAACTACAGTTTTTAGTGAAAAAACACACAAAAGTACTTGAATTTCTGTGATATAAGGGTAAAGTAAAGGAGGACAAAAAACAAAGGAAGTGAAATGTTTGTATACACCAGATGAAATTTTAAGTATTAGTATTGAAAATGGTCAGAAAAAAATTCAAAAGCCTTTGGTAGCAAAACTCATTTTAGGATTTATCGGCGGGGCTATGATTTCCCTCGGCTATTTGGCTTATGTGCGTGTTTCCGCCTCTATTCCAGCAGATTTAGCCAGTGTTCAAGCTTTAGTGGGAGCTGCGGTTTTCCCAATTGGTCTAATTGTTATTTTAATGGCTGGTGGTGAGTTAATCACAGGAAATATGATGGCAGTGAGTACGGCTTGGTTTGCTAAAAAGGTCTCTTTCAGAGAATTACTCGTGAACTGGGTCACAATTACATTGGCAAATATGGTTGGCGCCTTATTTGTTGCCTATTTTTTTGGTCATTATTTAGGTTTAACCAGTAGCGGCGCCTATTTAAATCAGGTTCTTTCTCTTGCAGAACATAAAGTTGCAGCAACTTGGCTTCAAGCAATTATTTCAGGTATTGGCTGTAACTGGTTCGTAGGTCTGGCCTTATGGCTTTGTTATGGTGCGAAAGATGCAGCGGGGAAACTATTAGGCATCTGGTTTCCAGTAATGATTTTTGTTGCAATTGGCTTTCAGCATAGTGTGGCGAATGCATTCATCATTCCAGCCGCAATTTTTGAAGGCGGCGTTCAGTGGGGAGACTTTTTCCGTAATTTTATTTTTGTTTATTTAGGTAATATCATTGGTGGTGCCATTTTTGTTTCTGGCTTTTACTATTTAAGCTATCGCAAACATTAAATCCATTTAGCAGATAAAAACCTACACAAAGGCTAAATGCCTTTGTGCAGGTTTTTTCTTTTTAAACAAAAAGGAAAACGGTTGAAAAATTATTGCTAGATTTTTAAAACAATGTTACATTAATGTTACAAAAAGATTTCTGGAGGTAACGAAAAATGAAAAAAATTGCTTTGTTCAGTATGTTAACGTTCAGTGTATTGTCTTTAAGTCTAGCAGGATGTGGAAACAAAAAAACAGCAAGCACAAATGATTCTAAGCCAAAGCAAGAAACAAAGAAAGCCACGCAGAAATCCTCTAGCCAACAAGAAATGAAAAGTAGTCATTCGTCTGTCACGGGTCAAAATTCTAATGTGACAGGGGAAAATCCGTCAGAAAATGCCACGCAGCCTTCTGCAGGAACTGATGAAACGAATGAAGTCCCTCAAAACCAAGCACCTGATACAAACATTACAATTACCAATGTTGTTTTCAATCCTGAAAGAAATGAAATTAATGGTACTACATTACCTAATGCAACCATTACAGCAACGGTAGTCGGTGATGCTTCTGCACAAGCAGGTGTTTTTTATGCGGATGCCAATGGCAATTTTACAGTAATTAGTCCCAGAGCGGGAGCGACTACTCAATTAATCGCAACCGTTGATCAACGGAATAGTGCACCTGTCCAAATTGATATTCCAAGTTCAGGACAAGAAGCAGCGCTTTCTTTTAGCAATATTACGATTGATCCGAAACAAGGGACAATTTCTGGTAAAACAGCACCGAATGCAACTATTTTAGTGTCACGTGCAGATGATGCGCGGGTGATTTTAGCAAGTTTTACTGCGGATGCCCAAGGGAATTTCACAGCCAGTAATTTAGTTCCCGGCACAAAAAATCGCTTAGATGTTACGTTAAATGGAGAAATAGGGACACCTTACTTGTTTGATTTACCAAATTAAAATAGAAGAGAAGTGATCAAAGCCACCAACGCTAGTTAGCGTTGGTGGCTTTGATGTTTTAAGCTTCTTCTTTTTTATGATTGCGGATATGTAAATAGATGGTATTTTTTGAAATACCTAATCGATCGGCAATCTTTATGACAGAATCTTTGAGATTAAAAATTCCTTGATCATATAAACGAATAACAATTTCTTTATTTTGATTCAAATGTGATACATTTGGATCGCTTTCTACTGCTTGTTTTACTTTTGTCAGTGAAGTAGTGATTAATTCGTCAATATTGTCAGAAAAATGTTCAGAATTTTTAAGCTCTTGGGACATATCATTTTGTTGTCCTGAAGGTAATAAGTCTTGCAAGTAATCAATTAATGGCATTTCTAAATGCATATTGATACAGATCAATCCAATAATACGATCATTTTCACCGATAACTGGAATGGTGGAAGATTTTAAAATAACCCCTTTTTGATTTTTATTGTAGTAGGGTTTCACAGCGTAATCATGTTCCGACTCTACTTGACTTAACATTTTTAACGCCATATCAGTAATGGGGGCACCTTCCTTGCGGTTACTGAAATGGCCATTGATGACTTTGATAGCTGAACTTTCCAAATTTTCTAAACTATGAAGAATGACTTCATGGGTACTACCAAAGAAGTTCCCTAATCCATCAAGCATTAAGGCATGTGAATGTAAGATTTGTTTATCTACTTCACTTAAACGTAAATATGACTCCAAGTGATATCCTCCCCTACACTGAAATTAATTTTAGTGTAATACTTTTTTAATGGAAAAGCAATAAGATTCTTTACGTTAAAAAAATACATTGACTAAACTTTTGTTTAGTCGTATACTCTGAATGTGGAATGAAATTTTTGTTACTCATTGTACTTTAGTTCATCGGAATGCTCGCTCATTCTTTCACTTGTTGAGCAATAAAAATTTTATTCAGGAGTACCATCCGTTATAAAAAAATATAGTTGGAGGCAAAGAAATGAAAACGTTATCAGGAATCTTGATGTTAGTCTTAGTTTTATGTGGCATGTCCCTATTCTCTTTTAAAGCACCGCGAGGGAAAAAATCTTTAAGTGCTTTGTCTGGTGCAGCTTGTGCCACCTTTCTACCAGAGGCATTTTTGCGGTATGCAGTAGGCGGCGTTTTTCATTTAGATTATGTGTCGCAAATTGGTGAAACAATGGGTAGTCTAGGTGGTTTAGCAGCTGGAGCTCTTGTGCCGCTCGCTTTCGGGATTAGTCCAGTTTTTTCAATTATTTTAGGTCTGTCATTGATTAAAGTCAGCTTGTTACCAGCCTTTATTACCGCATATCTTTTATCTTTTGTTGTTGAGCAGATGCAAAAACGTATTCCAGAAGGGATTGACTTATTAGTCGTTATTTTAGTCATTCCAGTCGCTGCTTCGTTAGTTGCTGGTTTTATTCAACCCGTTGTATTAGGTGTCCTAGAAGTTATTGGGGGCACGATTTTAAGTGCAGTAGATGGCAATCCATATGTGATGGGCGCAATTTTAGGTGCTATTATCCCGATTGTTGGTATGACACCGTTAAGTTCAATGGTTTTAACTGCCTTGATTGGTTTGACTGGTGTACCAATGGCTGTCGGTGCGTTGACTTGTTACGGCAGTTCCATTGTCAATGCGGCGCTATTTAAAAAGTTAAAACTAGGCACAGCTTCAACTCCGTTAGCTGTGGCAATTGAGCCATTAACACAAGTCGATATCATCAGCTCCAATCCAATACCTATTTACGCAACGAATTTATTTTCAGGAATGGTTAGTGGTATTGTAGTGACTTTCTTTGGCTTAAAAGTACCTGTGACAGGAATGGCAACACCGTGGGCTGGTTTACTTGTGACATTAGGTAACAATGCCATTCAAACGACTTTACTAGCAGTAGCGATTATCACAGTGGTCAGTCTGATGTTTGGATTTTTAGGTGCGCTGGTCTTTAAACGTTACAGAATTGAAGCGGTGGATAATACACCAGAATTTGAAGGAACGACGGAAGTAACCAGTGAAAAAGAAAAAGAAGCAGTAAAAACCAAAGGAGGAGTTACGTATGAACACAGCTATGGCCATCAATAAACCTAAAAAAGTGAACAAAGTAATGAACTACAAAAGTTGTTTTGACATTATCGGTCCTATTATGATTGGTCCTTCTAGTTCGCATACAGCTGGGGCCTTAGCAATTGGCTTAGCGGCAAGAAAGTTATTCGGCGGAACGCCAGAAAAAATTGTGATTAAATACTATGAATCTTTTGCAGACACGCATAAAGGACATGGAACTGATTTTGCAATTATTGGCGGAATTCTTGGACTAGCAGCAGATGATGCCAACGTAACACAATCCATTGAACTTGCGGAAGAACAAGGAATCGAGATTCAATTTTTAGAAATGAGTGAAGAAAGTCCAGTGAAGCATGCTAATACAGCATGTGTGACACTCAGTGATGCAACGCACGAAATTCATTTAACAGGAATTTCTGTAGGTGGCGGCACTATCGAGGTGAAATACATTGAATTAGACGGTTTCAATGTCCAACTACATGGTCCTTTACCTATTTTGTTAGTCATTAATCAAGAAGAGCAGGCGATGCAAGCTTTTAAAGATACGTTACAAAAAAATAATATTCAAGTGAATGCTGTGTCTCGTTATGTGGAAGGGAATCAAATTTTATTCATCTTTGACTTAGATTCGGCACCAATTTCCTCGGTGAAAGAACAACTGTTTTCACTAGATGACACATCGAAAATAATCTTATTATGATAGGAGTTTGACATATGTATCTTTCGATTGAAGAATTTATCGATAAAGCTGAAAAAACAGGAAAAAAAATCTCTGATTTAATGATTGAGCAAGAAATGGAACGTAGCCAAAAAAGCTATGAAGAAATTTGGACACAGATGGGTCAAAATTTGGATGTCATGGATGCTGCTGTCAAACGCTCGCAAGAAGGAGCAGGCGTTTTTTCTCCTACTGGGTTAACGGGCGGTGATGCAGCGCGTTTAAAAAAATACCGCGCAGCTGGCAAAACGTTATCAGGTGATTTAATGATGTCTGCAGTTCAAGCCGCACTAGGTACGAATGAAGTCAATGCAGCAATGGGCGTTGTTTGCGCAACGCCAACTGCTGGTGCAAGTGGCACCTTACCAGGGGTTTTAACAGCGATTAAAAATACCTTGAATTTAACGCGTGATCAACAAATTCGTTTCTTATTTACCAGTTCTTTATTTGGAATGGTCACAGCCAACAATGCGATGATTGCTGGTGCTGTTGGTGGATGTCAAGCCGAAGTAGGCAGTGCTTCAGCGATGGCCGCCGCTGCAGCTGTTGAAGCGGCTGGCGGAACACCACGCCAATCTTCTGAAGCTTTTGCTATGGCTTTAGGGAATTTATTAGGTTTAGTTTGTGACCCAGTGGCTGGGTTAGTCGAAATTCCTTGTGTTAAACGAAATACAGTAGGTGCAGGCAATGCGTTAATCGCTGCAGATATGGCTTTAGCTGGAATTGTAAATAAAATACCAGCAGATGAAGTGGTGGAAGCCATGAATAAAGTCGGCCGTCAATTACCACGAGAATTGAGAGAAACGGGTTTAGGTGGCTTAGCTGGCACAGCGACTGGCCAACGAATGAAGAATGAGATTTTTGAAAAAGTAAAATTCACCATTGTTTAAAATTTAATCATGAAGAGGGAAATAAGATGCTGGATATGAAAAAAATTCGCCAAAATGTAGAAGTGGTACAGAAAAAGTTAAAAACACGTGGTGTGGACGAGGAAGTTTTATTACGCTTTTTGGCTTTAGATGAAGAACGGAGAGCGTTACTTGTTAAAGTTGAAGAACTGAAAAAACACCGTAATCAGGTATCAGGAGAAATTGCACAATTAAAGCGTGCACAAAAAGATGCTTCACAACAGTTGCTAAATATGCAAGAAGTTAGCGAGCAAATTAAAGTTTTAGACCAAGAAGTTGTTCATTTGCAAGAACAATGCACAGCCATTGCAGAACGTCTGCCTAACTTACCTCATGAGAGCGTGCCTGTTGGCGCAGACGAAGCCGCCAACGTAGAAGTTCGGCGGTGGAGTACGCCGAAAACTTTTTCATTTGAACCGAAACCACATTGGGAAATCGGTGAAGCCTTAGGAATTTTAGATTTTGAAAGAGGCGCGAAAGTATCTGGTAGCCGTTTTCTTTATTACAAAGGCTTAGGGGCTCGTTTAGAACGAGCGGTCTATAATTTTATGTTAGATCAACATGTTAATGAACATGGTTATACCGAGGTGATTCCTCCTTATTTGGTCAATAGCAAAGCAATGTTTGGCACCGGTCAGTTTCCTAAGTTCAAAGAAGATGTCTTCCAAGTTGCAGAAAGTGATTTGACGCTGATCCCCACAGCGGAAGTCCCATTAACTAACTACTATAATAATGAAATTTTAGATGCGCAAGAGTTACCGATTTATTTCACTGCTTTAAGTCCTTCTTTTCGTTCGGAAGCGGGTAGCGCAGGCCGTGATACCCGAGGATTAATTCGTTTACACCAGTTCCATAAAGTAGAAATGGTTAAATTTAGTGATGCAGAACACTCCTATGAAGAATTAGAAAAAATGACCAACAATGCTGGAGACATTTTAGAAAAATTGGGCCTCCCTTATCGAGTGATTACTCTTTCGACAGGTGACATGGGCTTCTCGGCAGCGAAAACCTATGATTTAGAAGTTTGGATTCCGGCACAGAAAACGTACCGAGAAATTAGTTCTTGTTCAAACTGTGAAGACTTCCAAGCACGTCGGGCGTTGATTCGTTATCGTGATAAAACGGGTCATGTTCAATATGCCCACACTCTTAATGGGTCAGGACTTGCTGTTGGTCGAACAGTGGCTGCCATTTTGGAAAATTATCAAAATGAAGATGGAACCGTAACGATTCCAGAAGTTCTACGTCCTTATATGGGCGGTTTAACGAAAATAGATTAAAAAAGAAGGTTGATGTCACAACATCAACCTTCTTTTTTAATTCGTTAAATCCGTTAACCAATGCCCAATTTCTTGAAAAACTGTAGCTTTTTCCGTTTCTAATAAAATTTCATGACGCAATGTGGGAAATAGTCGTAACGTCACGTGCTGAAAACCTGCATGCTTTAATTGCTTTTGAATTTTCGCTGGCCCCTTGCTGAAATCACCAACTGGGTCTTCAGCGCCACTAATGATTAAAATAGGTAATTCTTTTGGGATCGCTTGGTACCAATTCCTTTGATTGGCTCGTTTAACAAGCGAAAAAAGGGTAGCAAAACCATTGTTGGTAAATACGAAGCCCATTAATGGGTCATTTTCATAGTCAGCCACATTGGCTTGATTTTTAGAAAGCCAATTAAAGGAACTTGCTTCAGGAAATTTTTTGCTAAAAGAACCAAATGCCAGCTTATCAATGAACGGAGCTGGTTTTTTCGGCTGTTTCTCGGCCATTTTTTTAATAAAAGGCAATGCTGCGGTTAAAGGTAACGGACTTGTTCCAGTGCCCATGAAAATGACTCCTTGCACAGTCACAGGATAGTCTTGCAGATAGTTGCGCAAGGCGAAAGACCCCATGCTGTGACCCATCATAAAATAGGGCAATTGTGGATATCGATTCACAGCCCATTGTTTCACTTGATGAATATCTGTAACGACATTTTCAGGCCCTTGTTCTCCAAAAAAACCATAGATCGGTGCGTTTGGTTGTACAGATTCGCCATGACCTAGATGATCATGACCAATTACGGTAAATCCTAATTGATTTAAAAAACGAGCAAATTCATCATAACGTTGGATATGCTCTGCCATGCCGTGAATCAATTGAACTACGGCTTTGGGTGAAGGACAGGGCCAATGACGTACATTGAGCTGAGTTTGTTGATCGTTTGAAGTGAGTATGAATTGTTCAGTCATAAGAAACCCTTTCTTTGCTTTTTGATTATTATACAAAAAAAAAGACGGTGTTCAAAAGAAAAACTCATGAGAAAACGCCTCAGCTTTCACTGAGACGCCTTTTTTTATTTATCTTTAATAAAAATAGCAATGATGTCAAAAAATAGTCGATTTTACTAAGTGATGAATTATGGGTGGTACAAATACTGCTGGAAATAGTTGTTAACTTCAAGGGCATCTTCTTTATTTTTTGAAAGAATTAAGATGGTATCATCCCCAGCGATGCAGCCCAAGATATGAGGGTTGTGGATACGTATGCGATCAATTAAAACCCCAATGGCTTGCCCGTTGCCAGGTAAGACGGTTAAAAGATTTGTGAACTCTATTTGTGTTAAAGAAACACCAGTTTCAATAATAATGTCAACAAGACGTTCTTCATCTGTTTTATATTTTGGACGAAGGGCAGAATTATTCAAGATACGATAATAGGCTTCTCCTTGACCATTGTCTACTTTGTTTAAATTCAGCTCACGAATGTCACGAGAAATAGTTGCTTGTGTGGTGTGAATATTTTCTTTTTCCAATAATGCTAGTAATTCACTTTGTGTATGGATTTCATTTTCTGTGACCAATCGCTTAATCATCGTTTGGCGTTTTAATCGGTTCATTACTTTCCTCCAGTTCAGTTAATCATGCAAAAAAACATCATTGCTGTTATTTAAAACGGTGCCAGTAATTCCCTAAAATCACTGTACAACGTTTTACTAAATTGTGCAAGTCTCACTTTTTTAAATGCGAAATATCCGACAAAATCAATGAGAACCTTTTAGCTAAACGACCCTTTTTCTATTCTAATTAGAGAGATTCTGCTAGTATTGCTTTGTAAATGTCTGGAGGAAGGGTGTTATTTGTGAATAAGCAAACACGCCAAAGTTTGATTAAAGAAATCATTCAAACAACCGTAATTCATAGTCAAAATGAGTTGTTAAGAGAATTAAAAAAGCGCGAGATAAATGTCGCACAAGCAACGATTTCACGGGATTTATGGGAATTAAAAGTCGTCAAAGCATTAGATGAGTCTGGCGAGATGCGGTTAACGATTTTTGAACAATTCACTTCTTTAGAAGAACGAAAAAAAGAACAGTTGATACAAGCAATTCGTGAGGTAGTGACCAAAGTTGAACGTGTCGCCTTTTTACTAGTGGTTCATACATTACCAGACAACGCAACATTGTTTTCAGCTGTACTTGATGAAGTGTCTTTGTGTGAAAAGAAATGTTCTGTCGCTGGCTTCGACACTGTTATTATTGTTTCATCATCCGAAGAAAAAGCACAAGAACTAGAGCAGTATTTTCAACAATTTATTCAGCCAACACCTTTGTCAAAAAGTAACGCATAAAAGGAAGTGAGCCAGAAGTCGTTTTGACTTCTGGCTCACTTCCTTTTACCTCTATAAGATTATAACTTTATGAAGTGTGTGGAGAAATAATTTTTTTTGAATAAATGCATTTTTTTTTATTTAATTATGCATTATTTTTTTAGAATATCTATGAAAGCGCATTCTTTTAGGCTAGAAATATGCATAAGAAAGAATACCGTTGTATATTTGGTATTTTGTTTGGCAAATGGCTCACGTCCTAGGTTAATCAGGTCTGTTATTCTGTGTTTGTAATTAAGTTGAGGAGGTTATTTCACATGAGTCATCCAATTAATGTATTTTCTGAAATCGGGAAATTGAAAACAGTGATGTTACATCGTCCAGGTAAGGAATTAGAAAATTTAATGCCAGATTATCTGGAGAGATTGTTGTTTGATGATATTCCGTTTTTAGAAAAAGCACAAGCAGAACATGATGCATTTGCAGAGTTGTTACGATCAAAAGATATCGAAGTGGTCTATTTAGAGGACTTAGCTGCTGAAGCGTTGATTAATGAAGAGGTCCGCCGACAATTTATTGACCAATTCTTAGAAGAAGCCAATATTCGCAGCGAATCAGCAAAAGAAAAAGTTAGAGAGTTAATGTTAGAAATTGACGACAACGAAGAACTTATTCAAAAAGCGATTGCTGGCATTCAAAAACAAGAATTACCTAAATATGAGCAAGAATTTTTAACAGATATGGTTGAAGCGGATTATCCATTCATTATTGATCCAATGCCTAACTTATACTTCACGCGTGATAACTTTGCGACAATGGGGCACGGGATTTCTTTAAATCATATGTATTCAGTAACTCGACAACGGGAAACCATTTTTGGGCAATACATTTTTGATTATCATCCTCGTTTTGCTGGAAAAGAGGTTCCTAGAGTCTATGATCGTTCAGAATCAACCAGAATTGAAGGTGGCGATGAATTAATTCTTTCAAAAGAAGTAGTGGCCATTGGGATTTCTCAAAGAACGGATGCCGCGTCAATTGAAAAAATTGCGAGAAATATTTTTGAACAAAAATTAGGATTCAAAAATATCTTGGCTTTTGATATCGGTGAACATCGTAAATTCATGCATTTAGATACCGTTTTTACCATGATTGACTATGATAAATTTACGATTCATCCAGAAATCGAAGGTGGTTTGGTTGTTTACTCGATCACGGAAAAAGCAGATGGAGACATCCAAATTACAAAAGAAAAAGATACATTAGATAACATTTTATGCAAATACTTGCATTTAGACAATGTTCAACTAATCCGTTGCGGCGCTGGAAATTTAACAGCAGCAGCCCGTGAACAATGGAACGACGGTTCAAATACATTAGCAATTGCCCCTGGGGAAGTTGTTGTTTACGATCGGAATACGATTACGAATAAAGCGCTAGAAGAAGCAGGCGTGAAATTGAATTACATTCCAGGAAGTGAACTAGTACGTGGCCGTGGTGGCCCTCGTTGTATGAGTATGCCACTTTACCGTGAAGATCTTTAAAAAACACCCAAAAATAGGAGGAATCATCATGAATTCAGTATTTCAAGGACGTAGTTTATTAGCAGAAAAAGATTTTACAAGAGCAGAATTAGAGTATTTGGTAGACTTCAGTATTCACTTAAAAGAATTGAAGAAAAAAGGGATTCCACATCACTATTTAGAAGGAAAAAATATCGCTCTTTTATTTGAAAAAACTTCGACACGGACACGCTCTGCATTTACTACAGCAGCGATTGATTTAGGGGCACATCCTGAGTATTTAGGCGCCAACGATATTCAATTAGGTAAAAAAGAATCTGTTGAAGATACAGCGATTGTTTTAGGTAGTATGTTTGACGGGATTGAGTTCCGTGGGTTTAGTCAAGAAGTAGTGGAAGATTTAGCGAAATATTCTGGTGTTCCTGTTTGGAATGGTTTAACGGATCAATGGCATCCAACACAAATGATTGCGGACTTTATGACAGTGAAAGAAAACTTTGGTCGTTTAGAAGGAATCACTTTAGTATATGTCGGCGATGGCCGTAACAACATGGCAAACAGCTTGTTAGTGACAGGTGCTATTTTAGGCGTAAATGTTCGCATTTGTGCACCAAAAGAATTGTTCCCTTCTGATGAAGTCGTTAATTATGCAAAAGAATTTGCGAAAGAATCTGGTGCAGAATTAATGATTACAGACGACGTTGCTAAAGGTGTTAAAGGAGCCAACGTGTTATATACAGACGTTTGGGTGTCCATGGGTGAAGAAGATAAATTTGAAGAACGTGTCAATCTGTTGAAACCTTATCAAATTAATATGGCTATGTTAGAAAAAACCGAAAACATGGATGGCGATTTAATCGTATTACACTGTTTGCCAGCCTTTCATGATACGAAAACACAATACGGAGAAATGGTTGCTGAAAAATTCGGCATTACTGAAATGGAAATCACGGATGAAGTCTTCCGTAGTAAATATGGTCGTCAATTTGAAGAAGCAGAAAACAGAATGCATTCTATTAAAGCGATCATGGCAGCTACTTTAGGCAACTTATTCATTCCTCGTGTGTAGGAAGCAACTGAAAAAACATTGAAAAAAGAATAGTCGTTTCGCCTTTTAAGAGATTCTTTTGAAGGGCGGCCTATTCTTTATTATGATAGGAAAGAAGGATTTGTAATGGGGAAAAAAATGGTCGTTGCACTAGGCGGAAATGCCATCCTTTCAAATGATGCTAGCGCACACGCACAACAGCAAGCATTAGTTCAAACATCTGCCTATTTAGTTCATTTAATTAAACAAGGGCATCGGTTGATTGTTTCACATGGCAATGGTCCACAAGTCGGAAATCTATTATTGCAACAACAAGCAGCTGATTCTGAAAAAAATCCAGCGATGCCGCTAGATACGTGTGTTGCTATGACACAAGGAAGTATCGGCTACTGGTTGTCCAATGCGCTTAATCAAGAATTAAACAAAGCAGGAATCAAGAAACAAGTGGCTACTGTTTTAACACAGGTGGTCGTAGATCCAGCAGATGAGGCATTCAAAAATCCAACAAAACCGATCGGTCCATTTTTAACAGAAGCTGAAGCCAAAGAAGCAATGCAAGCAGGTGCTATTTTTAAAGAAGATGCAGGACGTGGCTGGCGCAAAGTCGTTCCAAGTCCTAAGCCAATTGACATCCACGAGGCTGAGACTATTAATACCTTAATAAAAAATGATATAATTACCATTTCATGTGGTGGTGGTGGCATCCCTGTCGTAGGACAAGAATTAAAAGGTGTCGAAGCAGTAATCGATAAAGATTTTGCTTCTGAAAAACTGGCAGAATTAGTGGATGCGGATGCACTAGTTATTTTAACTGGCGTGGATTATGTGTGTATTAATTATGGCAAACCAGATGAAAAACAATTAACCAATGTCACTGTAGCAGAGTTGGAAGAATACAAACAAGCGGGTCATTTTGCACCAGGTAGTATGTTACCGAAAATTGAAGCCGCCATTCAGTTTGTAGAAAGCCAACCCAATAAACAAGCAATTATCACTTCTTTGGAAAACTTAGGAAGTATGAGCGGCGATGAAATCGTAGGAACGGTTGTGACAAAATAAAGTATAGTATTTAGGAGAATTAAGATGATGATAGAGAAAATAATCACTAAAAATAATCAAGATTTTCAATACTTTTCTGAATCAGAACTAACAGAATTGCGCAACGAGAGTTTCGTTCGCTCCTATAAAAAAGGCCAAGTCCTTTTTTATCCAGGTGATCCGAGAAATCATTTAATTTTATTGGTTTCAGGTGTCATTAAAATTGAAAAAAATGATCGCAGTGGTAATTTTTCCTATCTGCATTTTATGAAAAAGCAGGCTCTTTTTCCGAGAATCGGACTGTTTCAAGATGAGGTTCATTACGACTCCGCGATTGCCTATACGGATATTGAGGTTGTGTTTGTGCCAGTTAAACTGTTTGAGCGTTTTCTCCAAAATAATCCCCAGCAATTGATTCATTGGATTCAAGAACAATCGGTCCTTTTAAAAGAAAGCATGATCAAAATCCAAAAAGGAACAACCAATGATGCATGTGAACGGATTGTGACATCACTGGCGATGTTATTAAATGATTTAGGAGAACGAATTGACAACAGAGAACGCGTTGCAATTACTTGTCCAATTACCATTAATGACATTGCACGAATGAGTGGAACTACGCGGGAAACAGCAAGCAGTGTTATGAAAAAATTAGTCCAAATGAACCGTATTAGCTACAGTCATAAATTCTTAACTTTTCTAGATACGCCATTCTTTATTGATCGATTGAGTAATTAATCATAGAGAAGGGAGATACAGGAAAGTAGGTTCCTGTATAAAAGGATATGGCAGAAAAAAAGAAGAAAAACAAAAAACAGCTTTCGTCTTTTAGTATTTTATTTATTATTTTAATTGTTTTAGGTATCGTAACGGTCTTGCTAAATGGCCAGCCATTTACCCCAAGAGAAATTGATGGCAAAATGGTTGACCACGTGGTAGGGGCCAAATTATCGGATATTATCATGGCTCCATTCAATGGGTTTAAAGATGCCATTGAAATTAATATTTTTATTTTAGTACTTGGTGGCTTTTTAAATATTGTGACACAAACTGGGGCTCTTGAAGCAGGGATTCAATCAGTCGTTAAAAAGTTAAAAGGGAACGAATTGAAAATCATTCCGATTTTAATGATTTTATTTTCTATTGGTGGTTCGACTTATGGAATGGCAGAAGAAACAATTCCTTTTTATGGTTTATTGAGTGCCACCATGGTCGCCGCTGGTTTTGATACGTTTGTCGCAGTGGGTACTGTGTTATTGGGTGCAGGATCAGGTGTTATCGGTTCAACGGTTAACCCTTTCTCCACAGGGGTAGCGATGGATGCGTTGCGAGGTATTGGCATTCAGCCGAATACAGGAATTATTTTAATTGTCGGTGCTATTTTGTGGGCGGCCTCTACTAGCTATTCTATTTTCATTGTGATGCGTTATGCGAAAAAAGTGAAGGCGGACAAAGGTTCAACAATTTTATCTTTACAAGAACAAGAGGATATGGAAAAAACGTATGGACAAGCAGCGTCGAAAGAAATGCCATTTACGAATCGTCATAAAAAAATCTTAATGGTATTCGCTTTCTGTTTTGTCATTATGATTGTTTCCTTAATTCCATGGAACGACTTTGGAGTGACGATTTTCAAAGGCTGGACGTCTGTTTTAACAGGCAACAGTTTCGGTGACTGGTACTTTGGCGACTTAGCGATGTGGTTCTTCCTTTTAGGGATCATTGCTGCCTTGATTGGTCGCTTTACTGAAAAAGAAACCATTGAAGCATTTATCGACGGTGCCAAAGATATGTTATCCGTTGTTTTAATTATCGTAGTTGCTCGCGGGGCATCTGTTTTGATGTCTAAAACGTATTTAGATTCATTTATCCTTGATAAAGCGGCAGGCTTATTACAAGGACTCTCCCCAGTCTTATTTGTCATCGGTGCCTTTGTTTTATACTTAGGTTTATCTTTCCTAATTCCTTCAACTTCTGGTTTAGCGTACGTTTCTATTCCTGTAATGGGTGCGTTAGCTAAAAACATTGGTTTAAGTCCAGAAGTGATGGTTATGATTTTTGCTTCAGGTTGTGGTTTGATTAATTTGATCACGCCAACATCTGGTGTCGTAATGGGTGGTTTGGAAATTTCCAAAGTTCAATATGCCACTTGGACAAAATTCATGGCCAAACCAATGATTGTCTTAGGCTTAATTAACCTAATTATCTTAATTGGCGCGATGTTACTCTTTAGCTAATCAAAAATTTTTTATGTTAGGGCTTCGGCTTTCGGAAAAAAGAAGAAGCAATGAAACAACAGCGACTACCTAAAAGTAGTCGCTGTTGTTTCATTTTGATAGTTGTTGAATTAACAATCTTGCGACAGCGCGGACAGAAAAAGGATTTTGCCCAGTGATTATACGGCCATCTTGATACGCAAATTCTTTATAGGGACGCTTTTTCGCAAAATTAGCACCATGTTCTTTGGCAATTGTTTCGTTTAAGAAAGGAACAACTGCTTTTTTCATGGCTAAAATTTCTTCTGCAGTAGTGAAGCCAGTAATGGTTTTATCTGCAACCAAATAATTTCCTGACGCATCTTTGACATTTAAAAGACCAGCAATTCCGTGACAAACAGAAGTTAGGTATTTGCCCTGTTCGTAAAGGCTACGAGTGATTGCTTGCAACTGAGGATTATCAGGAAAGTCCCACATAACGCCATGGCCTCCTGTAAAGTAAATCGCTGCGTATTCATCTGGATCAATTTCTTCAAGAGAGAGGGAATGCGCTAGCGCTCGTTCTTGAAAATCGGCACTTTCATAAACCGCCATAATGGAGGAATCTACATATTTCATACTCCGGGGATCCAAAGGGACATAGCCTCCTTGGGGACTAACATAGTCAACTGAAAATCCTGCTTTGGTTACTTCTTCCACGAACTCCGTGGCTTCACCTAGCCAGAGGCCCGTTGGTTCTTCGGTGCCGTGATAACGGGAAACGTTTGTGAGGACCACGAGAATTTTTTTCATGCTTGCTTCCTCCCTGGCATAATCGACGTAATGTGGGTCAATAGTTGTTGGAGTTGCTCAATTTTGGTGGTATCGTGAGAAAGTGAGTAATAATTTTTAGTTCCTTCACTGCGACAATCAATTAATTTGGCTTGTTTCAAAATTTTTAAGTGGTGAGAAACAGCGGGACGTGAGAGTTGTGTCGCCTCTGTTAACTCAGTGACACGACGGCCAACACAGGCCTGGTCTTCTAACAGTGCAATAATAATTGCTTGGCGTTTTTCATCACCCAATGCGATTAAAAAATCACTAAGCGCAGTAAATTCTGTTTGAATTTCTTCTAATTCTTTCATATTCTTTCGCCTCTTTGGTTCGTATTTTTAAACGATTAAACCATTTTTCGTGTTTTTTGTCAATAAAATACGCTGAGGGCTGAAACTTGACGTGGATCCCATTTTTCGTTAAGATACTAATTGATTAAAGGTTTAAACTTTTAAACCAATAAAAGGGATAGAAAGAGAGGAAAGATTCAATGATGAAAGCCGCTTTAATTCATAAATACGGACAAAAAGAATTAGCAATCGAGGAGGTGCCCTTACCCACCATTCATGACAACGATGTTTTGGTCAAAATTATCGCTGCCAGTATCAACCCGATTGATTTAAAAACAAAAGATGGCAAAGTAAAGATGCTTTTAAATTATCAAATGCCACTGATTTTAGGCAGTGATTTTGCTGGGATTGTTGTCTCTGTTGGAAAAAAAGTTCAAAATTTTAGGCTGGGCGATGCAGTTTACGGGCGAGTACCCAAAAATCGCGTGGGAACTTTTGCTGAATATATTGCAGTGGATCAAGCGGCTGTAGCTATGAAGCCGAAAAATTTAACGTTTGAAGAAGCTGCGGCCATTCCGTTAGTCGGTTTGACAAGTTATCAAGCGCTACATGATATTATGAATGTACAGCCAGGCCAGAAAGTCCTGATTCAAGCAGGTTCAGGAGGGATTGGAACCATTGCGATTCAATTAGCAAAACTAGCAGGCGCTTACGTTGCCACCACAACGAGTAGTAGAAATAAAGAATGGGTTCAAGCGTTGGGAGCAGATGAAGTGATTGACTATCGGACACAAAATTTTGAAGAAGTTTTATCCGACTATGATTATGTGTTTGATACAATGGGGGGGACAATCTTAGAAAAAGCTTTTTCAGTGGTTAAACCTCAGGGAAAAGTTGTTACATTGTCAGGCATTCCCAACGAACGTTTTGCTAAAGAGTATGGCTTGCCGCTTTGGAAACAATGGGCCTTTAAAATAGCTACTCGCAAGATTCATCGATTGGAGCAAGCCACAGATGTTAGTTATCATTTTTTGTTTATGCGTCCAGATGGCGAGCAATTAGCTTTACTCACTGAGTTTATTGAACAGGGAAAATTACAGCCGATAATTGACCGAGTCGTTCCTTTTAGCCAAATTCAAGAAGCGGTAGATTATTCATTGACAGGACGAGCGCAAGGGAAAATTGTTGTGAAAATCGCCGATGTTAATCACGACTAAGTAAAGGAAACTTGCAAGAAAAATAGGCCCATTTTTCTTGCAAGTCTCAAAGTTTACCATTTAAACGCCTCCTAACGAAAGTGATTTTAGGCGGGAAAAGATTTTTATAGAAAATCCTCATTTTTCCAGTTTCTATTTTGCAAATTCGTTATTTTTTGTTATTCTATTGATGGTTGTGTATGCGCTTTCTTTTTTAGGTGGATACACAAAAATGAACGGAGTGCAGAAAGGAATGGTGTTCAAAGTGGGGAACAATTTATCGACAAGAAAAGGAGAAAACAGAGAAACAATTGTCAGTTGGCTGGGTCTTTCGTTATTGGTTGGCTTGGTGTTTATCTTATTTAGTCTGTTTCATCAACCAATGATCAGCCAAGCCAATGAGCCGACCCAAGAGAAACATTTTATGGTTTATTATCGGGCTTGGCGTGACAAAACGATGCAAGGAGTTAATACAACATTGCCAGATGAAAATTGGCTAACGATGCACGATATTCCTTATGGTATTGACATTGTGAATGTCTTTAGTTATGTGCCAAAAGGACAAGAAGCACTTGCACAGCCATTTTATGATACGTTAAAAAATGAGTATGCGCCAGCACTGCATGCACGAGGTGTTCGTTTAGTTCGTGGGATTGATTACAGCGAGCTATTAAAAGTTCCTTACGCAGGAACAACGCCTACAGAAGCAGAATTTGATGCTTATGCGAAAGAGTTGTTAACCAAATTTGTCGATGATTTAGGAATTGATGGGTTAGATATTGACATGGAAACTCGTCCAAGTGAAAAAGATATTGTTCTATCTAATGGTGTCATTCGTGCATTATCAAAATACATTGGACCGAAGTCGGGAACGGATCGTCCATTTTTGTATGATACCAATGCAGAATATTTACCACCTTTACAAGATGTCAGTGACTGTTTCGATTTTCTCGCGTATCAACAGTATGGTAGCGATGACCAACGCACGCAACGAGCATTAAATAATTTAAGTCCGGTTCTCAATGGGGAACGATTTGTTCCAGGATTAACTTTCCCAGAAGAGCAAGATCGCAACCGCTGGTATGACACAAAAGAGCCGTATATGGAAAGTAACATGTATAAAGTAGCTCGTTATTCTTATGAAAATAATTTAGGGGGCATGTTCCTCTATGCCTTAGATCGCGATGGTCGCACCTATAATGAAGACGATTTAAATCAGATAAAACCTTCTAATTTGCTTTGGACAAAAACGGCCATTGCAGAGAGTAAAGGCGTTTCTCTTGGAGAGATGAAAGCGGCTGCGCAGCACTATTTAAAACGAATTAGCTACGCCAACACAGACCTTGAAGCACAAAATAAAGCCGCAGAAGCAGTGACACAAGCAACGACGCTTTATGATGTGAATAAAGCTATTTTAGGTGGCGATTATGGCCAAGGTATTTCAAATACCTATGATGCTGAATTAGAAAAAGGCTTGTTAGCCATTGACTTAACCACTTTATATCGTACGTTGGATCAAGCAGTTACAGCCATTGAAAAGGAAGAAAACTATACACCAGAAACGATTCAAGCACTACAAACAACAAAAGAGACAGTCGCAACAGAACTTGCGGGAAAAACGTATACAGCCGCACAAGTGACTACTTGGCAAACGGAGGTCCAAACAGCTTTGGATAATTTAAAAGAGAAACAAACACAACCTTTAAAAAGTGTCTTTTCCATTGATGCGGGAAGAAAATATTTTTCCGTGGAGCAACTGGAAGAATTAGTGGCCAAAGCCAGTCAAAATGGGTACACAGATGTCCAATTAATTTTAGGAAATGATGGCTTACGGTTTATCTTGGATGATATGTCGGTCAATGTGAATGGTAAAAAATACAACCACAACCGGGTTTCAAAAGCAATCCAACGAGGCAACAACGCGTATTACAATGATCCTAATGGCAACGCGTTAACACAAAAAGAAATGGATCGGTTGTTGGCTTTTGCGAAAGCGCGCAACATCAACATCATTCCCGTGATTAACAGTCCAGGACATATGGATGCCTTGTTAGTGGCCATGGAAAAACTAGCGATTAAAAATCCCGCTTTTGATGGCTCAAAACGAACAGTAGATTTAGGGAACCAAAAGGCAGTGAATTTCACAAAGGCGATTATCAGTAAGTACGTGGCTTATTTTTCCGCGCATAGTGAAATTTTCAATTTTGGTGGCGATGAGTATGCAAATGATGTCGACACAGGCGGTTGGGCGAAACTGCAATCTTCTGGGCGCTACAAGGATTTTGTCGCTTATGCGAATGATTTAGCTAAAATAATTAAAGATGCGGGCATGCAGCCAATGAGCTTCAATGATGGCATTTATTACAACAGCGACGATTCTTTCGGTACATTTGACCCAGAGATTATTATTTCTTATTGGACAGCCGGTTGGAGCGGATATGACGTAGCCAAACCTGAGTACTTTGTTCAAAAAGGACACAAAATTTTTAATACCAATGATGCGTGGTATTGGGTAGCTGGCAATGTTGATTCTGGCATTTATCAATATGATGATGCTTTAGCAAATATGTCGAAAAAAGCATTTACAGATGTGCCAGCAGGTAGCCCAAATCTTCCAATTATTGGAAGTATTCAATGTGTTTGGTATGATGACCCCAGTCGTGACTATGATTTTGAACGAATTTATACGCTAATGGATACGTTCTCGGAAAATTATCGTGAGTATATGGTGGTTAAATAAAACTAGTTAAAGCTAACGAGTTATCTATAAAGACTGGCACGAATCAAGCTTGATTCGTGCCAATCTTCTTTAACGGAAGAAGATTTGTTTGAGGGCCAACAATCAATTTAGGAATGCCTTATTGAAATGTTCCTGTTCTTATTGTAGACTGAAAGAAGTGGTGGTGGAAAGCTATCACCATTAATAGAAAAGCAGGAAAATAAAAAGGAGCTTGTTGGAAGTTTAATGCTTGGAAATGTAAGCGGAATCATTTTTGTTGGAATGCTAAAAAAGGGAGTAGAGTTATGAGTAATGAAAATATCGTCTTAGCAAGAAATACAGAGCGTGCACCAAAGCATCCTCTCGCAGCCCAAACAGTCGCATTTTCCCACTATAATCATTTGTCGGCACAGTTACCTATTGAGCCAACCTCTGGACAATTGGTAGAAGGTGGCATTCGGGCCCAAGCGACACAATGTTTGAAAAATATCCAAGCGGTTGTTGAAAGTATTAACCATGTGATGAGTGACATTGTCAGAATGACCATTTTTGTCAAAGATATGCGGGATGTTGCCGCAGTTGAGGAGGTCTATGCGGCCTTTTTTACCCATTATTATCCAGCTAAAACAGTGGTCGCCGTCGCAGATTTGCCGTTAGGCGCTTCTGTTCAAATGGGGAAGGAACTATCCCTAATGCACCTCAAGCTGGGGATTTAATTAAATTAACAAATCAGACTGTTCAGGCACCAATTGATGCTCTAGCCAGTCAAACGGTCGCGTTTTCTCACTATAACAATCTGTCTGCACAATTGCCTATAGATCCTCAAACGGGCAGAGTTGTGGCTGGCTGTGTTAAAACGCAAACAAAACAATGTTTGAAAAACATAAAAGCCATTTTAACCAGTATTGATGTGCCTTTTGATGATATTGTGAAGGTCAATATTTATTTAAAAGATTTATCTAAGCTAGAAGCTGTCAATCAAGTATATGCCGCTTTTTTCCCAGATTCAGGAATTGCGCGTACGGTCAATTACATGCCAGCACGAACAGTGATTGCTGTTGCTGATTTACCAATGGGGGCGGCGGTGCAAGTAGAAGCGGTGGTTTCTCATGGAGATGGTACGCCACCACAAGCGATTGAAGATCGACATGGATTAATTATTGAAGCAAATAATACAGATCACGCACCGAAGTGTCCATTTTCGACACAAACTGTTGCTTTTTCTCATTACAACCATCTATCAGCTCAGCTACCATTGGACCCTAAAACAAATGCGTTAGTCGCTGGCGGAATCAAGGAACAAACGACGCAATGTTTAGAAAACATCAAAGCGATTATTGAAAGTGTGGATCACAGCTTAGCTGATCTGGTGAAAGTGAATATTTTTGTGAAAGAGATTGAAGAGCTGGCGGTAGTAGATGACGTCTACCAAACGTACTTCCCTGAAGGCACGCCTGCCAGAAGAGTGATTGGTGTGACGGATTTACCAAAAGGTGCCCAGATTCAAATCGAAGCGATTGCTGGGAACGCAGAAGGTACGCCACCAATTGGTTAAACAGTAGAAGAAACAAACGTCAGCTGGCTTATGAAGCCAGCTGACGTTTTTAGTATTTAGATAAATCAGTAAAGTAAGTTAGTTGCCATTTTTGTGTTTTTTTGGCGGTTTGATTAAGATTTTGGCACCAAGAAGGATAAAAACGGGCCGCCATTTTGCCTTTTTGTTGGTGCGTTTTGAGAATTTTTTGTTGGATTAAACATTCTTTCGGCAGAAGAAAGAGACCTTGCTTTTCTTGATCAGCAATGACAATTGCTAACATTTCAGGGGCTTCCGTAGCATCAAAGGCTTCGTTCTGATTTTGTTGATTTTTTTCCCAGAAGGCTACAAAATAGCCTTCTTTTTTCGGCGTTTTTTTGGCTAAGCGACTGCGGATAAGTTGTTGCGATTCATTAACTTGACATAAAAAGCCTTCATATTCGGCATTTTGTTTTTCTTCGGAAAGCAGGGTGATTGCGCCCACTGCTTTTTCAAGTATTGGCAATGAATTCATAGGGAATGTCCTTTCTTTTCGTTTAATGTCGGTAAGAGTTCTTGTATAATGGTTAATCCTTTCGCCAATACCTCAAGCTGATTGGAGGCCAAGGAAATTCGTAAAAAAGCATCTGGCTGATTTTGCACAGTAAAGCGGCTCGAGTGAAAAAGACGTACCCCATTTTGGAGAAATTCTTGTTCAATTTGCGGCGCCGTTTTTTCGGTAGAAAGGGGAATAGTTCGGTAGTACGGCAAAGGATTGCTAGGTCTAGCTAACCCAAAAATGGCATCAAATAAGTCATTGGCTTGTTTTGTTAAAGCCAATTTTTCTATCACTAATTCTTCTGCAACTGGTGAGCGTAAGACTTGGGTGACAATTTCAGCATCAAAGCCAGAAGTTTTAACGTTAATGTTAAAAATCGCACGCTCTATTTCTTGGCGAAGAAGCGGAGGGAAAACAAGGTACGCAATGCGTAAGCCTGTACAGACAAACTTTGTCATCCCCGCTAAGTAAATCGTTTGTTGAGGTAAGAGTTCTTGAAACGTTGGTAAAACTGCTTGCTGTGCATAAGTTGTTAAAAAAGAATGAATGTCATCTTCAATTACCCATAAGTGTTCTTGCTGAATGATTTCAGCTAAAGTCATTCGGCGGGCGCTAGACATTTGGAAACCAATCGGGTTATTACATGCGGGCATTAAGAAAATACCGTGTATTTTTTTCTTTTTGCATTCTTGCAGTAAATGCTCTGGGTCCATCCCCTCGGAATCATAGCCAATCGGGACGATTTCTAAATGATAAAGCTGGGCGAGTTCAATAAAATTTGAATACGTGTATCGATCTACGGCAATCCGCTGACCTGGAGAAAAAGCGGCGGCTAACGTCACGGCCAGCCCATTCTGGACACCAGATACAATGGCAACTTCTTCGGCATTGGTCCGAACGCCTTGTGTCTGAAGCCATTCGGCAGCGGTTGCTCGTTGAAAGTGCGTACCTAAAGGATCGCGATAATTTAGCAAACTGTTAAGGGCCGCATTTTTACTAACGGATTCAATAAAAGGTAAAATCCGCTGATTACACATATCAAAGGAACTAACCAGCCCTAAATCAATTAGATGGTCCGCTACTTGGTTGGTAGAGATTGTAATTGAGTGAAACGCGTTGGGAGAAACGAAAGTGCCGCTACCGATGTTGGTATAAAGTAAGCCTTTTTCCATAGCGTGTTTATAGGCTTGACCAATCGTCGTGAAATTCAGATCCAAGTAATCAGCTAATTCTCTTTGCGAAGGCAATTTCACATTTTTTTGAAGCGCACCAGATAAGATATCCGCTTCTAATTGTTGAACCAATGATTGGTAATAAGGTCTTGTTAAACGTTCTTTAACAGGGCGCCATGACAACGCATAGTTCTCATAGGAATTAATCGGCATGAGGGGAACTTCCTTTCTATAAAATTGTATTCCATACAATTATAACATTGAGTGTATTGTTTGTCTGGTTTATGATAGCGCAAAGGGAGGAATTCAGATGGACATTATTTCTTATGAGAGGGTCATTCAACAATTGTCGTTTTCCGAAGCAATTCAAGTGATGAAACGTTGCTTTGCAGAGTTGCAAAAAGGAAAAATTTCGCAAAGTGAGCGCCATGTAGAGGTTTTACCAGATGGGGAAAATCAGAATCTTTTTGCATTAATGCCTGCTTACTTAGGAAAAAATCGCTTTTTTGGGGCAAAAATCATTACAGCTTTTCCAGAAAATCCACAAAAAAATTTGGCCTCACATCTTGGTCAAATTTTATTGTTTGATAGTTCTACTGGAAGACCAGTTGCGATGATGGACGCCAATGCGATTACGTGGCTTCGCACGGCAGCTGTTTCTGCTTTGGCAACCGATTATTTAGCAGCTCCAAAGGCAAAAAGTATCGCTTTGATTGGTGCAGGTCAACAAGCTTCATCTCATCTCGCAGCGCTACAAAGCGTTCGGGCGATTGAAAAGGTTTTTATATATGACCGCACAGCAGAACGCGCACGAAAATTAATCGCTAAGCAACAGCACAATTCCCCCGAATGTACCTTTATTGGTTGTTCTTCTGTCCAAGAAGCCGTCCAGGAAGCGGAAATTATCTGTACACTAACTTCCAGTCAGGACGCATTTTTAGAAGAAAAAGACGTTTTGCCGAATGCCCATATCAATGCGATTGGCACATTCACGCCGACTTCCAGAGAATTAACAAGCGACCTTGTTAAAAACAGTCAAGTGTTTGTAGATGAGTACGCGGCTGCATTAAAAGAAAGCGGGGATCTTTTAATTCCGATTTCAGAAGGTGCCTTTTCAGCTGAAAAAATTGTAGGTTCTCTCGGCGAATTAGTCACTGGCAAAGTTAAACTAAAGGCGGAGCAGAAAGGCCGCACGATTTTTGATGCGGTTGGCTTAGCAGTTGAGGATTTGTGTTGCGCGGAATACATTTATCAAAAAATACAAGGAGAGAATTAAAATGAGTTATCCCTATTATATTGTCGATGCTTTTGCGGAGGAAGTTTTTAAAGGCAATCCCGCCGCTGTTTATGTTTTGGAAAAATGGTTGCCAGAAGCGGTGATGCAAAACATTGCGATTGAAAATAATTTGTCAGAGACTGCTTTTACGGTCAAGGAGGGACAAAGTTACGCCCTGCGCTGGTTTACGCCGGAACGAGAAATCGATCTCTGTGGACATGCTACATTAGCGACGGCTTTTGTGTTATTTAACTATTATTCCGTTGCGGAAGAAACACTCCATTTTACTAGTCAAAGTGGACCGCTCGCAGTGACCAAAAAAGAGGAATACTATTATCTAGATTTTCCTTATATCCTACCGGAAAGGATTCCAATTTTGCCAGAGTATGAAGCCGCTTTAGGCACGAAAATTTATGAAGCTTATTTGGGTCGCGATTTATTTTTTGTCTTAAAAGACGAAGAGACAGTGGCAAAAATCACACCAGATTTTTCTGCATTAAAAGCATTGGATTTAGGAGTAGGAGTCATTGTAACGGCATCAGGAGACTCGGTGGATTTTGTTTCACGAACTTTTTTCCCGAAACTAAGAATTAACGAAGACCCAGTTTGTGGTTCTGCGCACGCCAATTTAATTCCTTATTGGGGAAAACGGCTCAATCAAACGACCCTTTCGGCCTATCAAGTGTCCCCAAGAGGCGGCTTTTTAACTTGTGAAGTGAAAGAAAATCGAGTCATTATTGGTGGTACTGCTAAACTATTTGCAAAAGGGGAAGCTTACTTACCTGTATAAAAGTACACCGACCGCTAGCAATTCGTCGTTAGCGGTCGGTGTACTTTTTAAATAGAATAGTTGCGAGAAACAAAGGGAACTTCTTCACCATTTTCGAGCTGATTTAGGTACAAGGCTAACATGAAAAAGTAACCTGAGAGTAAGTTGACTACATCATACAGCTGCGGATCAATTTTTTTACCACCATAGTCCATGCGATAAAGTAAACGAACAATATCTTTGGCTTTGGCTCTTAAAATGTGTGCATAAGAGGAACAGATTGTGCCCATCGGTAAAACAAAAGGACGATTTTCTTCGTATGTCAGTTCATTCATAGCATTGACACGTTCCAAAAGCCAGGCTATTTCGTCCTCTGTGACTGTTAATTTTGTTCGGGTCGTTGGATTGACATGGTAGATTAACTCGCAAATTTTAGCTAGTTCTTCTGTTAGTGCAGGCTGTTCAGGGACGTCTAATTGTTGCACATATCCTCGTAGAAGACCTGTCATCGAGGCCAATTCATCAGTCATTAATTCAAAATCACATCGTAAATCTTCTGGTTTAGAAGATAGATACGGATACGCTTCATACGGACTGCGGTACATTTTTTCCATTCAATTTCCCTACTTTCTAAAAATAAAAAGCCCTCAAAAAGAATGCACGAAAGCCAATCTTTTTGAGCGCCGTTGCTCGACTGTTCACAGTACACCATTGTACTTGCTAAGGTAATCATAGCCAAGAGTGAAGGGAGAGTCAAGGGGGAATCAAAGTTGGAGAAAGAAAATGAAGCTAAGAATTACCAGAAGTAAACCAATCAATAAACTGACAAGACCAGAAAGTTGACCTAATCGTTGTTGGGTAGAAGAAGGCTGGTCGGTAACTGTGAGCAAACTTGAGAAAAAGTTCATTTTTTTCACGAGTATTAAATACGCAACAATAAGCAAAAGAATACCCGAAAAAAGGTACGAAAGGGGCTCAGAAATAAATTTTTGGGCACGAAGTAAAAAAATTCCTATGAAGAGGACAACAAAACCATACTTAAGAAAAGTTTTTTTTGACATGTTGAAATCGCTTCCTTTTAATTGATGAATTTTATTAATAGTCACTATTCTTATGATTAAATTATAGGACTTTGAGGGCGGTGGAGCAAAGGAAAAATGGAGAATGGTGGGAGGAAAGTGTGATAACACAAAAGAAAACCCGCTAGAAAACCTAATTTATAGGTTTTCTAGCGGGTTGATTGTTATTCCCTCCCAAAAGCCAACAACTTTGGTAATAGGAGAGGTGATATTTATGCAGATGTAAAGTAATTTAAAATAGGCATGTTCATTTAGAATATTATCAACTAAGGTTAAATAAGTCTTTAGATATTTAGGTTTTATAAAATAAAATATTTCAACATCAGTAATGATTTTGGTAATAGGGCTTTTCCAATAATTACATAATAATTATTTCGTAGAAACTTAATTTTATCACCAAAAATTAGTTGATTATAAAGAAACTTTTCATTCGGACTTGTATTAAGGGTTTGTGATTAAAAACATATTGTTACTATTCAAACTATGAACAACACAATTCCCATTTAAGTTATATGAATTATACAAGTATCATTTTGTTTTCTAGGACATGCGGTACGGAAGAAACACCATCTAGGTTCTATTGATTTTTGCGAAAGCCAAATCATTAACAAAACACCTCTCTTTCAGTTAGTTACCTTCTAATCTCCAACACCAGTACAGAGGGTTACAACCATTATACTGAGTACAAACTCTTATGACACATGCACCTCTAGGTTTAATTTCGTTATAGTCTTTTAACCAATTCATATTCATATGCTCCTTTCCTATTGTTTAAAGATTGATATAACAAGATTTATTCCAACACCATCTCCATGCGCAACCCCCATTATTTGGACAAGAAACTGAGATACAAGTTTTAATTCCGCAAGTTAAACCTGAACAATTGCCACGCAGTGAAGGTTCACTAAAATTTAACCAATTCATTTCAAATTCCTCCTTTCTATTTAATTATGAAAAATATAATAGTAGGCAGAAAAATGACTACTATTAAAATAACAAAAATAATTAATAAAATTTTAAGAATCTTGTTCATCATTTATTCCTCCTATATTTAACAATTTAAAGTTTTAAAATCGAGTAAGAACTTTTTACATTTAATTTTTGATGAGAAGAAATAACAACAATTTTTTCTTTTGATAACTCTTCAACAAAGTTTGTGATTAATTTGGCGTTGTAAGCATCTAAGGACGATATTATTTCATCAAAAATAAAAATATCTGGATTAGTTAGTGCAGCCCTAGCTATACATAATCTTTGTGCCTGTCCACCAGAGATAGTTTCACCACCCTTATAGATGTAAGTATCATAACCATTTTCTAACTTGCTAATAAATTCATGCAAATTTAGTTTTTTGCAGATATCAATAATTTCTTCTTGAGTAATATTTTTGTTGTATAATTTCAAATTATTAGAAATAGTTTCTGAGAAAATAAGACTTTCTTGAGTCACGTAGCATATTATTTTCCTATATTCTTTATTTGGAATATTTTGTATGTTAACTGTATCAAAAAAGATCTGTCCTGAATAACTTGTTATTAGTTTGGTCAGTATATTAAATAATGTAGTTTTTCCAGAGCCGCTTTCTCCACTAACTAAGTTAATACTACCACTACGAAATTCAAAATTCAGATTCTTTAATATATGTTTGCTGTCTACATAGTAATTCAAATTATTTATTAGGACAGTATGAATATTTTCGGTCTTAATATAATTCTCTTCAACTACCTTAAAATGATACTTACCGTTTGTTGTTATATTATGGATTCTTTCTAAGGAGACAAGCATATTTTGAATACTGCTATTTATTTTTGTTAGGCTTAATGCCGATTGCTTGAACTTTTCGGAATAGGAATTGAAAGATATCAGGGAACCTAAAGTAAATGTCCCCATGAATATCATATAAATTCCTAAGATGAGAACTACCATATTATTTATGAACAAGACAATTTGAAGTAGAATTTCGGATTTTGTTTCAATTAGTATTTTTGTAATACCTATATCATAAATATTTCTGATTTTGCTAGTGAAGTGGTTACCCCGATCAGTCTCTTTATTGAAAATTTTTAGCAATTTAAAATTATTGAGAGATTCTGTGATAAATGAAATATAGTCATCATGTTCATTTTTCAATTCCAGTTGTTTTTTTCTCAATTTTTTTCCTGTGAAATAATATATAAAACTTGTAATTGGAAAAATCAATATGAAAATGATGCTTAGTGTAGAGTTTAAGAACAGCATAATTCCAATTGTAATGAAAAAACTTAAAATATCTATGATCATACTTAAAAGAGTAGATAAAATATTTGAAAAAACCATAGCATCTTCTTCAATAAGGTTTAACAATTTACCGTCGTTATTTATTAGAAAATCTTTGTAGGACATCTTAAAAATAGAGTTGAAAATTTTTTTTTTCATATCAATTTCTATCTTACTGACTATTTCAATTGTTTTTTTGTTCTTAATATATAAGAAAAACATTGAGAAAACAAAGAAAGTAGCCATGAATAAAAGATTATTAACTATTGCTAAATTTGAAAATGTTGTTACACCATCTATTACTTTTCCTAAGAAAAATGGTTGAGTAAGATTTATTAAATTTGCCATTATTGTTGCAAACAATAATGAGGAAAATTCCCATTTTGATAGATCTAGTTCTAAAATATATTTGAAAACTAAACTGATTTCTTTTTTCATTAACCATCTACCATCTGATTTGAATATACTAGCTCAATTAGTTTTTCTGCATTGTAGCGTATAGAATTACATTTTCTTTCAGAATTAATTGTTATATAAGGACATCCTCCCATACATGCTGGCAGTACCTTACACTCCATACATTTTTTATCAGTAATTGCTTCATAATTCAAGTATTCAACCATAACATTATTATACAAGGGACCTTCAACAACATTTCCAACAGCTTTTTCTTTTCTACCAATTTCATTCCAACATTTATACAAATCGCCTAGTGGATCAATTACATAATTATTCAATGAAATAGCACCACAAATCCCTAAATTTTGACCAGGAATATTTATTAAATTAAATCCTCGTTTAAGTGCTTCAATATAGAAATTGAACTCTTCCTCTGAGAATTCTTTATCGCTAAAACATTGTGGATTAGGCTTTTGCGAAGCGCTATCATCTACTGCAGCGATATAAAAACCTAATTTATTTCGAAGACCTTCTTCTTCTAATATATCTAAAATTTCATGAACTCTAGATATATTAGTGCGGTCTACGTTTACTCGAATAACTATCTCCAAAAGATCATATGAATTTTTGATATTTTCTAATATGGTATTGAAAGTTTTTTTACCATTCCTAGGAACTCTACGAGTATCGTGGATATCTGGGGGTCCATCTAACGTAATTTGAGCAGTTTTAACCCCTAAACTGGCTAATAATTCTGCATTTTTTCTAGACAGGTAGAATCCATTTGTAATTATATCTGCTTGATAGCTTTCTTTTAAAGATTCATTTTCAAACAATTTGTTAGTAATTCTTTCGATATTTTTAATGCCCAATAATGGTTCTCCACCATACCAACAAATACCAAAAGGAGTATTTTGTATGTAAAAATTTTTTATGAATTCTATTGTTTCATTCTCGATTGTTTGAGTCATTGTATTATATCTAACTCCTTCTTCAAAACAGTAAGGACATGCAAAATTACATTTCATTGTGGGAGCAATAGTAAAACTAATTCCTTGAGTGTTGAAACGAGTCGCATTGTTTAGTACCTTTAGTTGTGACACTTCATCTACTTCATCTGAAACAAGCATACTTCCTTTAGTCAATTCTTTCTCTAAATCTTTTTTATTACATTTTTTTCCTTTTTTTAAATTAAGATATTCATTTTTATATTCATTGTTAAGAAATAGAACACCAGAAGAAAAAGTATTATAAACTATGATTCCATCTGGAATTTCTTTTTCAATATTAAATGTAGATAATTTCACAATGATCACTCCAATCCAGCTAGAATTTCTAAAAATAAAGTTAGTTAATAATTAATAAAACAATTACCGTTGTATGAAGAGCATTTTCTGATTTTGCAGTTAGCGCTGTTACTTGTACAATTGAATAATGTACACGTTATAACACCTCTTTTTTCTATTTTTGTTTCTTCAGTAAGCCATTTCATAGTAAAAACCTCCTTTTTTTATATATTACACAAGAAAGCGATTTCAGTCAATACTGTAATGATATTTTCTTCTGTATTTTATTTCTTTAAAATAATTCACAAAAATTTTATTATTAAAATGAGATGTTTTAGATGATATTTTAAGAAATGTAATTTGTTTTTTTATTTAATGACTTTGATCAGCCAAAATCTCTAAAGAGTTTTCGATAAAAAAACACGCATACTGCGCGTGGAGGTCAGAGCTTTAGCGATAAAAACTCCTTTCGATATAATAGATAAAGGCTACCAACCGTTATCAAATCGAAAGGAGTTTTTGAATGTCGAACGACGATAAAAGTTTAGCACATACTCGTTGGAATTGTAAGTATCATCTTGTGTTTACACCAAAATATAGAAGAAAAGTAATCTATGGTCAATTGAGGCGAGATATAGGGAAAATACTAAGAAAATTGTGTGAAATGAAAGAAGTCGAAATCGTTGAAGCGCATGCAATGCCCGACCATATCCATATGTTGGTAAGAATTCCACCGAAGTTGAGTGTATCAGGTTTTATGGGTTTCTTAAAAGGAAGAAGTGCAGTAGTCATTCATGAACGTCATGCGAATTTAAAATACAATTATGGAAATCGATATTTTTGGTCAAAAGGCTATTATGTGAGCGCTGTAGGACTGAACAAAAAAACGATAGCTAAGTATATACGAGGGCAAGAAGCAGAAGATCGAGTAAGGGATAGTATAAACAAAAGAAAGTATAAAGATCCATTTAGGAAGTAACAACTAGATAAGAATAGAAAGTATAGTATTGATTGCTTTTATTTTTTCAGCATTTGATAATAATTCGTAATGTGATACGTAAAAGTCATAGTTATATGTTTGACCATCGATCCAGTTTTTAGGTTGATCGGTGACTGAATTAGATAGATCAAATTCATTTTCATCTAATCCCAAATTTTTTGTTGCTGGCTGATAGGATTCGCCTTTCTTAATCGTTTTGTAATATACGTTATCGACATAAATTTTCATATTGAATGTATCAACTAATTCTACTTTTTTGTAATCAAAACTGATTGTAGTATTATTATTTACTATGACAGATTTTACATTATATTCGTTTAAGATGTAGCCGCTAATTTCTTCCGCAAAGTCTGTGTACTGCTTACCTTTTTCAATCATTTCACTTTTAGTCTTTATAACTTTACCTTCACAAATTACATTTACAGTCACCTTATATTTAGTGACAGGCGTTGGCTTTGGTGTTGTCGATTCCTTTTTAGTACCGTACCATGCTATTCATTCATTTCTCCAGCCAACTTTTAACAGCTTTTTTTGTTCTGCATAGTTTACCGTGTAACTTTGGGAACTAGCTTTTGCATTTTGATTATACGCACGATATAGTGGTACAGTTTTTTCGTGTCTGAATACCATCCGATTCTCTAATACTTCCAACCAACTTTATTAAAATGATTCTTTTCATTAGTGTTTGCCGTGTAAAAATGCTCTCCGCTGTTTGGGTTGTACAAACGATGCAAACATTGCTAAGCTTAAATATAAAAGTGTCACTAATTTTTTCCTTTTCATTTTTCGTACTCCATTTCTAAATTAACAACTGATGTAATCATATCAAAAAAAGTACTAATAAATTTATTTAATGTCTAATAAAAGGTCTTTTGATTTCTAAACAAAATGGTGAAATACCTTTAATCTTGATTGAGAGAGTTTAAAGGGGATAGCCATTATGAAATTAGAACAGGAAATAGTGAATCGTATTAGAGAACTCAGAACTTCTAAAAACATGACTCAAGAACAGTTAGCTGATAAAATTGGGTTTGCTGTTTCGTACTTGGGTAGGATTGAATGAGGGAAGTCTGCAAACATTCAAATAAGTACACTGGAAAAAATTATCGAAGCCCTTGATGGAGATTATCCAGCTTTCTTTTCATTTGGAACAACAACTAATAGAGAAGCTGCTGTTATTCACGCTCTATCTTTATCAAAGAATAAAGATGAACTGCTCAATATTATTGAAAGAATTGTTAATATTGAGCAAAAATAGATTGTAGAGACTGTAAATATTGGCGGTTTTTTTATTGTGCATATACATGAGATAGAGAATAAATTTTTGCTGAGGTTTATGCTTCTAAATGCTTTTTTCCTGTTAATAATGGAAAAACGTTTCATTTATTGTGGTATAATAATAATAGTTATTTAAAAAGGTGAATGATATTATCTCTAATAGTAGAGGAGTCTTAAGGGAGGAATTATTATGAAATTATCAATTGTTAATTTTTCGGATGTTCATTTTATGGCAGGAAATAATTCTATATTAGAAAAAAAACAGCAATTGATCAAGGCGATAGCTTCTAGAATTAATAGTAGTGAAAAAAATTATTTCTAATGAATGGAGATTCTGCATTTAGTGGAAAACAGGAAGAATATGATGTTGCATTTGATTTTTTTTCGGATGTTATTTTTGAATTTGAAGGAACTGATTTTTTATGTGTTCCGGGTAATCATGATTGCAATTTTAGTGTTATGGATTCAGTAATAAGAGAAACCATTTTAGAAAGAATAAAAGATAATGAAGACAAAAGAGAGAATTTGATCCAAAAAATTACATTACAAGATCATTATGATGATTATTTCTCCAAGTTTATGGAGTTCTGGGAATCTAGTGAATTAATATCAGACTTTCCTATTTTCAAAGTCGTGAATTTCTCAATAAATGAAGACCAAAAAATAAAAATTAATTTAATAAATACCGCTTGGGATTCTACATTACATGAAAATGCAGGAACTAAGTATATGCCGATGACTGAACTTCAAGGGCTAGAATATGATAATGATGCTCTTTTCAATTTTTCTATTATTCATCATCCTACTCACTGGTTAGAGCCAAATAACAAAAGAGAATTTGATCACCTTTTAGAAAATGTTTCTGATTTTATATTTACTGGGCACGAACACCAAGAGTCACAAATTTCTAAAATATCACCGTTAGGAGAAACAATAATTCTCGAAGGAAATGTACTTCAAGAAAATTCTGATCCTAAAATCAGTGGATTTAATATTATTACTATAGAAATAGAAAATTCAATTGTTGTAAACATCGATTTGGAACAATTTGCTTGGGATTCTCAACAAAATATGTATATTGTAAATGATTTCGAGGAGATAAAAATAGATACAATGCGTCGAAGAATTAACCATGCCTCTACAGGTGAAAATAATCGATTCTTTATAAAAGAAAGCATGTCAAAATTTATTAATGATTTAGGTGCGTATGTTGTTCATCCAAGACATGGGAATTTGTTACTGAACGATATCTTTGTATATCCTGATTTTGAAAATTCTCTTGAAGAGAAAAAAAATAAGCAAGATATGAAGGCTTCACATTTACTTAATGAAATAGGTGATGATAAAGGCGTTTGGTTTATTGAAGGAGATAAAGAATCAGGTAAAACCACTTTATTAAAAAAAATGTATCGTGATTTTCATGAGAAAGAATGGGTTCCAGTATTTTTAGATGGTGAAAAAATTAGTGATATCCCCGTATTAAAAAAAATAGAACAACTCATAAAAAAGGAGTTCTCCAGACAATATGAGGGAAATATGTATGAGCATTTTTTGCAATTTGATATATCTAAAAAGATTTTGTTATTGGATAATTGGGATCGAGTAGACTTAAATAAAATTGGAAAAAAAGAGCTTGTAAAAATTTTTACCAAATTTTTTTCTACAATAATTATAGTTGCAGAAAGTATACCTAATAATACTTCTGATATTTTAGGACTTAATGATGAGCTTGAAAGTAGAATTAAATTTATTGAAATAAAAAAATTTGGATTTAAAAAAAGAGAAGAATTAGTTGATAAATGGATTCGTTTTGGAAATGAGTATGTAAAAGAAGAAAAGGATATAATATTTGATATTGATAAATATACTAAACAGATAGATGAAGTTATAGGGAAGAGCTATGTGCCTCAAGTTCCTTTATACATTTTAATCATACTTCAATCTATAGATAGTGGCCGTGATTTATCAGATTTTAATAGTCAATCAAATGGTTACTATTACGAGTTACTAATAAAACAACTAATTAATGACGTTGGTATAAACAATAATGAAATGGCTCTATTGCACAATTATTTGAGTTATTTTGGATATAAAGTTTTCTCAAATAATGAAAAATCTCTAAGCTATTCTGAATGGCATGGTTTTCACGAAAATTACTTGGAAAAATATGAACTAGATTCTCAAACTATGTCGTTTGAATACTACAAAAAAAGGCTTATCAAGAGTAGAATTATAAAAGAATTTTCAGAAGGGAGATACACGTTTACTTATAATTATGCATTGTATTTTTTTGTTGCACAGTACTTGTCAAACAACATATCAGAAGATCTAATTAAAAATATTATAGTAAATTTGATTCAGAAAATAAATGTCGAAATAAATGCGAATGTATTGATATTTTTGACGCATTTATCAAAAGATGAATTTATCTTGAATACTGTTGTTGAAGTATCAAATAAATTATTGGCAGATTTTCCTGAATTAAGAATGGAAGATGATATAATAGAGTTAAACCAGTTAATGACCGAACTACCAACTTTAGTTTTTGAAAATACAAATGTATCAGATAATAGATCGAATTATAATAGAGTAAGAGACTCAAATGATAATGAGGAAAAGCATTTTATTGAAACTGCTGAGAATGGTAAATCAGAGATTAGTGAGGAAACAGATACAGAAAGCTCATTAACTGAAAAAAATGAAATTCTTGTTGAAATGGACAAGGCACAAAAAATATCAGAAGTTATAGGTCAAATTTTGAAAAATTATTCTGGAAGCATAATTAAGGAGACTAAGCGAGACTTATTAGAGTCTGCATATAGTGTTACCTTACGAGCGGGAAGTAATTTAATCAATATTGTGAAATCTGAAAAAGATGAACTTGTTTACTTTATTTCAGAAAAAATAGTTGAAGATGGAGTTATTGAACCTAGTAATCAAAGGGAAGTAGAAGCTGCGGCAAAAAGAATACTCTTCAAGTTTGTAGAGATGATTTGTTTCTCTATAATTCATAAAAGCATTAAGGATACTGGTAGTAGTTCCCTTAAAATTACCTATAAAAATTTGATAACGACCGATTTAAGTATGATAAAAAAATTAATAATTAGTGGTAGTTATTTAGAAACGATGTACATTGATCCAAGCACAAGCTATATACACGAAGTTTTCCAAGAAACAGAGAAAAATTTAATGTCTAGATCAATTCTTCAACAGATGGCAGCTAAATACATGTATCTATTTGAGTTAAGTCCACAAGAAAGACAGAAAATAGCAAGTAGATTTGAAATTAGGTATGATCCTATTGTAAAAGCAAGATTGGATCATAAGAGATAAATTTTTGGATTCAAAGTTTCGAATGCAGAAAATTCATAGCTTTCAATATACTGCCAAAGTTATGGGTTATCAACTCAATATTTTAAGTAATAGAGCGTTTCTAATCTCAGAAATACTGCTTAGTAAGTTACAAAAAAGTAGAGATAAATAAAATGAATCCCTGTCTTGAATAAATCACTACAGGGATTTTTTAGTAGGATAAACGGGCTCTATACTTTCTGATGTTGGTATTTTTACCAACATCTTTTTTGTTTCACAAAAAAGACACCTCGAAATCCTGTAGAATTAAAGTCACCTAACCCATTCTAAGGAGGAATCAAGATGTCCTATACTGAGCTTATCAAAGAAACCCTAAATATTCTAGACCTAAATGTTATTTTTGAAGAAAATTGTTTGCGAAAAGAAAAAATAAATGGACAAATTAAAACAACCTTCCCAACCGTTCTTCACTTTGATGAATTTAAATCCGTTCGTCAGGTTTCTGGCGCCATGAGTTTTATCATTTTAAATGGGCAAACAAGAAAATTATTTGATATTGTTGAAAACCGCCAACTGTCTTATTTAGAACGTTATTTTAATCGTTTTCCACTATCTGTGCGGGAAAACGTCCAATTTATTGTCATTGATATATACACACCTTACGTTTTTCTCGTGAAAAAATGTTTCCCTAAAGCAAAGCTCATCATTGATCGCTTCCATATCGTTCAACACATCGGTCGGATCTTTCGAAACCATCGAATCACTTGGACAAATTATCTATTAAAAAGTTCAAGTTTGGCTGAAAAACGCCAAGGAAAATAACTCAAAAAATACTGGAAGTTATTACAAAAAAATCAAGAGAAGTTGGATAGTTTAAACCGCCGTCGGCGCCCTTCATTTAAAACTTATTTGACCGAAACAGAGCTTGTGGACAGGCTTCTTTCCTGTAGTGTTGAGTTAACACAACGCTACACATTGTACCAAGACTTTTTGTATGCCGTTCATAAACGCAACCAAACGTATTTTGATGCCTTGAATTATCCTTACTCGAATGGACAATTGGAGTGTCTAAATAATCATATCAAAGTGTTAAAGCGGAATGCCTATGGTTTTCGTAACTTTTATAATTTCAAATTACGTATTTTCGTCCAACAAGGACAAGCTATACAAACCAAATAAAAAAATCCAGAGGATTTTCTCCTCTGGACTCGACATGATTCTACAATTTCTCTTTACCAACATTATTTGACAAAGAGCTTTTTTTCGACTGACTTCGTGGTTACAAACGGGGTACACAAGCTATCAAATTTGCATAATTTTGTTCTTCTGGAATAATTCAATGGTGAAAGAAACCCATATAAATCAATAAGCTTGTATGGCGTTCACCTATATATTATTCCCACTCTGTAGTAGAAAGAATAGTTTGAATTTCTTTTGCTTGTGTATCAAGATTTAAGCTTAGTTGAATTACTAAAATATAGCTTAAAATGATATATACTGTGATAGAACTGTGATAAATTTTTGTTGGAAAATATATGGTAGTAACTAAAATTTATCTGAACTTATTTTTGTCATTAATTTGAATATTATTCTTTTTTGGTTTTTTGACAATTTGAAATTACTGTATATTTCGATTGTAATGATAAGTGAAATATACAGTAATTATGGTTGTAGGTAGTTGTTTCTGTTTCAATGTATTGAGAATACTGGTTTCAATTGGATTTATTTTCATAATAAATAAGTTTAAAAAGCAATAATTGTTAGCCCTTGTGTTAGTAGTTATTTCTTTTTAAATATATACTAGTCATTTAAAAAAAATATTTTTTTCAGTAAATGCTGTACTTGTTTTATAGATATCGTTAACTTATTTGTAGGAAATATAGTACAGTAAGGACTATATTAACTGATATACGAAAATATGGGAATATGCATTTTATCTTAAACTTTATTCGTGATAAACTAACCATAAAGTAATAAGGTAAATGAAATATTATAAATTCTAACATTGGATTTATAATAAAAGGAGAGAAAGCTGAGTGGAAATAAAGGTCTTTGATATTAGTGAAGATGCGTATGAAGAGAAACTAGAAAAAAAAGATATTCAGAATATAAAAAAAGTTTTTCAAAAAATATTTTCTTCAGAAAATGCAGATCATTTAAGAATTGATTGTAGTGCGAGAGAAGATTCTATTTTGAACAAATATATGAATTCAAAAACAATTTTTAATATGTATGAATTTGCCGAGAGTTTGAGAGGGGCAGAACTAAAGAAAGATGGGACTAGAAATAAGCAAATTACAAAAGGAAATTTATTCATAAAAAAAGAAGATGAGCAATTAATTTTATTAAAATTAGAGAATATTGAGGTTGTTGATAAAGAAAAAAATTATGAGATGAAAACATCATTTTCTACTGAAGCAAATTATTATAAGGGATGTATTTTCGACGGAAATTTAAATAAAGTAGTCGTTATTGATCGAAATAAAACTATTGCAAAATACTGGAGAGAAGATTTTTTAAAACTTTCATTAAATAGGGATTCGTACCAAAATTCAATTGACTTAATTGATTTACTAAAAGAAAATAAACTCTTTTCAGAAAATATATCTTCAAAAGGCAATTTACAGGAAATAAAAGAAGCTACAGAAAATTATATTTTTAAAAATGAAAGTTTTGATAAGACACAATTAAAAGAGTTATTAGTAGAAAAAAGTTTAATTAGAGATACAGAATTGAATTTAGTCTACTCAGAGTCTTCAAAAAATATTGATACTGGTTTTGAAATTTCAAAAAAAGCTATAAAAAAACGTTATCATAAAGAAATTTTTGTATCAGAGGATACAAAAATATGGACTGATAATTATGAAAAGTTAATCAGGAGACAGGGAATAGAATACGAAGACGGAAAAATAATATTATCTGTTTCTGAAAAATTTGTAAATAATTTACCTAAGGAGTTAACTGATGGAAATTAGAGGGGAATTTATAGATACCGCTTTTCAATTTTCGAGTGCGTGGCCTGAAGAACTGCAAGATTATGTAGAAGACAGACAAATATATAACACGCCTTCATTATTATTCTATGAAGAAGCATATATAGATAAGTGTAACAACTTTTCGAAAATTATAGATAAATTTAAAAAAAAAGTTTTTGATAATAATTTAAAAATTTACAAAAATAATAAGATAGAAAAAGTACTTGATTATTCGAAAGACGTTCTTCAATTCAGTAATGTTATCAGGGAGAATAATATAAATGGCTTGCAGAAGGAAAAATTAGGTATATCTATACAACATTTTACAAATTATGAACAAACCGATAAAGTTAAATTTATCCAATCAATATATATATTATTGTTTCTATCTAATATTACGAATTATAAAAATAATATTTTTAATTTTAAGGTTAGATGTGATGACAAAGAGTTTAAAATGGATATTAATTACTGCGATATTAAGGTGTTGAATTTATATGATACTTATCTTTGGATCATAAAAAATGAAGACAATATACAAACAAGATTAAAGATAATTCGGGAGCTGATAATTAGGAAAAAGTCGTTTGATTTATCTAATAGAGACTTATGTAGTGCTGATTCTGCATTTAATAGAATTATAAAAGAAGAAACAGATAAATACTTTTCTCAAGTAAACTTGTTGAAAGATGACTTTTTAAAATTGAGTAAGGAAAAGCAAGAAAGTTATCAAGCGCTTCACTTAAAATTTCTTGGTTGGTGTTCTGCAGTGGCTCTCTATATATATGATGAGTTAAAAAGTGTTGATGGAGACAATTTGTGGAAAAAAATTTTATTTTCTAAATCAGAGAAAAGCTTATTAATTTTACTTATTTTTATATTGTCTTTAATAGTTATTTGGTTACTTTTTATAAAAGAAACATCTGAACTTAAATCAGAATATGAAAAATTAAAAGATCTATATATAAAACAGTTGTATTTTGATAAAAAAGATTTTTCTAATCATATTAAAGAACCGGAAATACCTAAGTTATATCAATCTATTTTTTATACTTTTTTAGGAATTTTAGCTTTGAGATTCTTTGTGTGTTTTCTTTAGGGTATTTTTTCAAAGAGAAAAAAACTGATATTTTTTTGTATATACAATTTATAATAAGTTAAGCAATGATTGTCAGCTCTTGTGTTAACAGTTATTGCTTTTTGAATGTTTAAATATGTTTTGTTATTAAATGCTGTGAATGAGGTATTCATAATTTTTATAAAATAGCTGAAATTTAAAAATATGGGAATATGCATTTTACATTATAATTTCATGGTAATAAAATAACTATTTTTAAATTATGGTTGTTCGAATTTCCATTGATACAAAAATTAATGATATTTTTTTGTTATTAATTTTTTTATTTTTATTGTCTAAGCAAGAATTTTTAGAATTTTCAATACAAAAACATGTTTTTTTATTAAAAAAAGATGAGTTTTTCCTTGAAAAATAATTACGTAATGGTAAAATAATTTTATCAATATTGATAAAATTATAACGGAGGTGTATTAAAATGAATGTTGAAGAAATTTTAGTGTCACAAAAAACCCCAACTGCAATTAATGAAGAGCCTGAATTATATGGGTTTGGATATGGTTCTGTTGTTGAGAACATTACTGTCTCTAAAGGCGGCGGCGGTGGTGGCGGCGGTGGCGGTGGCTGCTGTTGTTGTTGCTGCTGTTGTTGTGGGGGTGCCACAGGATTAGAAGAATAGAAACTTCATAAGGTAAGTGGACGCACTTACCTCTTTACATAATCAAGTAAAAAGGAGTGAAAAAATGTATAAAGTAAACCCTTTTATATGGCATGATCTTAGTGAAAAAGAAACATTCTTTCAAACAAAACTATCGTCGATAATTATTACTAATAAAAATTTAGTTAGAATGTTAAAAGATTTAGAAAAAAATGAAGTAATAAATTTTGAGGAATCTCTATTATCCAATTATTTTAGAAGTAACATGATTAATAATGTACTGGTCTTTTTAGAAGAAAATAAATTAATTAAAAAGCTTGATATAGAAAATAACAAGATTAATGAGGTTTTGGTATATACCGATGATTCTGAATTTTCTGAATTATTCGATTACGTATTTTCCGAAAAATTTATAATTAGTCATCAGAGCAGTATTTCCCACTTAGAATCTAAAAATATGGATGGTAAATTGCTTATAGTATTTTTAAAGGCTTTCAATTTTAAAGAATATGAAAATATTGTAAATATAGCTAAGGAAAAGAATGTAGTCATTAAAATAATTTTTAGCTATAATCATCATATTTATTTTTCGAATTTCTATAAAAGGGAATGGTACAATCCATGTCCAATATGTTTTTTTTCTGAACTAGAAAGCCAATTAAGAGGAGAAATAACTTCTGATACAGCTAATTTTCAGACAATTATAGATTTACTTTATACAAAATCACAAAATTTTGCTATAGAATACCCGTTGCAAAAGGATGATTATTTTACGATAGTTTATACCATAATGAGGAATTTGGATAGCGATTTAATGAAATGTGACTTAGATGAAGTTTTATCTATTGATTTAAATAATCATTTAGTTACAAAAGATATTGCTTATCATTGGGGGTATTGTGATTGCTATGAGTGATTATTATTGGAATGAATATAAGAATGTACTATTAGATGAAGCATATTTAATTGATACGTTAAAATATCAACAAAGGGTAGTGAATAAACAAGTAGAAGAAAATAATTTAGATGAATTGAACGATGTTTTAGGTCTCTATAATGTGAAATACTCGGATATTAGGTTAGCGGCATATCCTTTTGATGAGTTGCCTGTTTTTGTAAAAACGTTAGCTAGTGATTTACAAAAAAATTATGCTTCCTTTATATATAAAGTTAGTATGCCAATACTAGCCATAACAAAAAAAATAGGGAATGTAAATGCTGGCTGTTATTCTTTCGATTTTAAAAATAATTTTTTGATTCTATATGAAACGGATGTAACTAAGGTTAGAGAAATAGTAAATGATAAACTAGTGTTAGCTTTTTTTTTAAACATAGAGGATGCAATTTGTTTATATAGAAAAAAGGCGTACACAAATGGTATAAAAGAAATTGGTTACGTTTCTAAAAGCAGTCAATTAGCGATTAGTAAAGAAAAAAACATAATAATAAATGAAATGCTAGTACCAGAGCAACAACTGACAAATGGATTAGGTATAAACTTGAGAAAATGTTTGTTAATGGAAACTTTAATTTTAGAGGTGTTAACTGATGCTATTTACGAATAAAAGTTCCTACGGTGTGAAAAGTGGTATGTTTTTATCAAGTATAAATATTGGATATGTAAATTTTTCACGTGTCAAGATTAAGCAAGGAACGACAGCAGGTAGTGCTTTCTCAGTTGATGAAAATAAACAGTTATCACTTATTAAAAGTTATAATGAATATTTAGAAAGACTTTTCTTAGGGGTACCATTAAGTACAAATAAAACTATTTCTTCTGTAAATTTAGAAAAAAATATTGTAAGTAGCAGAAAATATTCAGAATTTGGATATGGAAATCATGAGTTTGGATTTAATGATACGACAGGAACTTCATCTGGAAAACTTTCAGAAGTAATAATCCAAAAGGCACTAACAGAATTGATTGAGAAAAATGAAGTTTTTTGTTTTTGGTATGGTTTGAAAGGGGAAAAGTTAACACAAGATAAAGAAATTCATGACTTAATTAATGAATATAATTTTATTTCAAATATGTTTAAAATTTATGTAGTTCGTGAACTTAGTAATTATTCAACAGTGATCGTGATGGGGTTTTTAGAAGGGAAATTACTAACCTCAGGTGTATGTTGTAGTATTACTATAGAACAATCTCTAATTTTGGCCTTGAAAGAAGCTAAGGGAATAGAGTGGCAAACTTTTAATAATCCCTTAGCAAAAGCAAATAAATTTTCTGATAAATTGCATAAACAAATTTTTGAAAAAGTAAAGTTTATGGATGAAACATACAAAGTTATTACAAAAGATTCTATACAAGCCACGAAATATATTAAAACTGCTGATTGGATTGACAATGTTGAGGTATCCGTAATTGGAGATGACATAAATAGAGGAGTTAAAACAATAAAATGTATATCCAAACAGTTACTAAATTCTTTACCAATTAAGATAAATATTGAAAGACAAAAAGATAAAGAGATTACTAAAAGATACTTAATTGATTACTCTGTTGATTGTCCTATCCAATGATAGAAAGGAGAATACTTTTGAAAGGTTTTTTAAGAAATAAGGTGAATTTTGTTTTAAATGAGGACTTATTTATGTCACATCACTATAACGTATATATAGAAAAATATTCTAAAAGACCTATCAAAGCCTATGAGGTTGATTTAAAGAATAAAAGGCAGCATATTCTTTCGACTATAGGAGAGTATTTGGAGCGAGAAACACTCATCAACGAAAATTCACCAAAAGAGCATACGGTTATTGCCACGAATTTAATTGATGGAAGCATTAAACAAGTCAATCTTGATATGATTTTGTTTAAAAATAGTTTTGTGGATTCTTCGGGTATGGCCTCGCATAAAAAATCAAAGCCATTAATATGGACAGCATATAAAGAATTCTTTGAAAGACAGAGCTATATTACTAACTTCTTGTTTCATACTAAGGCTCAGCAATTAAACATAGATAAGATAGAAGAAATAAAAAAAATAGACAGATATTTGACTAATTATTTAGACAATGTCAAATATTATAATATATCTTTAAGTAAGAACCTTTACGTAGTACTTGCCGTTGGGTATGGTGAAAAATACAAAGCAGTGGGTTTGGGAACTAGTCAATCAGCGAGAAAAGCAGTAATAAAATCACAAAAAGAAATATTACAATATTTTGCTACATCATATTCAAAATATAAAGAAGGACAGGTTAGTCAAAGATCTGAAGTAGTAATTGACAATAAAGATATTTACCATGACTATTTTGACAGGTTGAGACCAGAAGAAGTTAAAGAGTTATATGCATATCTAGAAGGTAGTGAACTTATAACTGTGGATAATGAAGAGGAAATAGAAAAAGTTAGTCATACAATTATTATCAAAAGTACAAGCAATTCTCTTAATATGTCACCATATATTGCAATGTTTGAAAATAATCATGCTGAGAATGTGAAAGTAGTGAAGGTGTTTGATCCAAAGTGGTTTCCTAATATGGCACCAAGAAATTTTTCACAAGAAATAATATTAAATGTAGAGAATATACTAAAATTAAAAAGAAAAGATTTTTCAGAACTGTTACCATTTCCATAAGGAGGAGTGAAAATGTTTATTCCAGTTAAATCATATGCGGTGTTTAATATTAAAATGTTATTAAAAGATAAGATCCCTTTACTGTGGTCAATTGCCTTGCCTGTAATTACTTTTTTTATGAATTATAGAAATGTAACAAATGAGTGGGAATTGGCATATTGGTGGGTATATATTATTGTTTGTTCCTATGTTTATGGAGTGGGAGTTTATGCATTACAGTTGAAAGAATACGGAAGTTTAAAAACAATATTTTCAATAAATAATTCACCTTGGGCATTTTTTTTAGGCAATCTATTGACGCAAATTATGTTCAGCTTTATCAGTGTAAACTTACTTAATTTAATTGTGGTCATTTTACTACCACTATCGTTTTTTCGTCTTTTTTTATATAGTTTTATTACTATTATAGCATGTTTACCAGTTGCGTTTGTTAGTTACAATTTAACTCTAGTAAAAAAAGTGCATGCAAATACTATAAATTCAATATTTACAATGCTAATTTTTGGTTTATTTATATTGTTAAATACGAATATAGAGTTAAATAAATATAACCCGCTATCAATTTTATCTAATGTTTTGATTGATCATAAGAATGAGGATGTTTTAAAATATGTTACAATTTCTATATTTTTAGTTCTTATTAGTATGTATTCGATAGTAAAATTTGAACCAATTTCAAATGAAAGAAGGTAACGCTATGATTGAAATAAAAGATTTAAATATTCCTTATGTAGATAAGAAAATAAATATGAATATTTTAAAAGAGTACAACCTATTTCTTGGAGATAATGGTAACGGAAAAACCTTATTATTAGATTACATTTCAGGAATAAAAAAGGTAAAAAGAAATGTAATTAAGGGGAATGAAAGTATCATATATATTAATCAAAACATATATTTTTCTGATCGTTTGTCAGGAATGGATTTTTTAAAATTTAGTTATGGTTTAGACGGAAAGAAAAGTATTCAATCTTTTTATCAGTTAAGCGATAAAATTTTAAAGCGTGAAGATGTTGATAAGTTGCTAAAAAAACAATGGGGTATGCTTTCAGGAGGGGAAAAAAAATTCCTGTATGCTCTTATTTTGATGTCTTTAGAAAGGGAATGGTATATTTTAGATGAACCATTTGCTTTTATAGATAAGAAAAGAAAAAAAATGTTATATAAGATTATAGATATTAAGATATCAGAAGGTAAGGGAATTATTTTAACTACTCATGAAGAAGATGAAGTAGTATTACAATCAGTTAGCAGGGTTTTTGAAATATAAAAATAAGAAGCTTTTTTATTATTTAGAATATTCAAAACGTTATGATAAGAGAGTGTATTGTAACAAATTTAGAGCGTAGTTTAATTTATAATAGATATAAAAATAGTTATGGCTTTGTATAGTAGTTTCTGTTGAAATGTATTGAGAATACTGAGTTTAAATATTCTTTGTTTGCACAGTAAACAAGTTCAAAAAGCAGTGATTGTTAGCTATTGCGTTATCAGTTATTGCTTTTTTATATAGTTGATCAGACTTAGTAATTTAATATGAATATGGAAGCGACTAAAAATTTAGGGTTTGTTGTGCATGACTTATAGATGACAGTTGTGTTAATTAGAGTTTTTAATTGTTTTAGGGGTATTTTAAAACGATCATTTTTAATTTAAAAAAGCCTAATTTTGGAGAAAGGGAATTATAATAATGGAAAAAAATTAATTTGCTAGTAAGGCAATTAAGAATATATGATGGATTGAAATAAAAAGATGCAAGAAGAGGGAGAATGGAAGCATCAGCTTATTCAATATTTGAAAATGGTAAGGAGACAATAGATTTTATTACTCTGAATCTGAAATAGTTAATGAATTGAAGGGAAATAGTTAATGTGGAGTTTACTAAACAAAATATGGCATCGGAGGTTACCAATCAATTCACTAAAGGAGTAAAAAAATAAAGTGTGATAAAAGTGTGATAACGCAAAAGAAAACCCGCTAGAAAACCTATAAAATAGGTTTTCTAGCGGGTTGGGTGTTATTCCCACTCATAGTAGAAAGAATAGTTTGAATTACTTTTGCTTGTATATCAAGATTTAAGTTTGGTTGAATTGCTAAAATATGGTTTAAACTGATATATACTGTGATAAAACTGTGATAAATTTTTTATTGGAAAGATACATAATAATAACTAAAAATTTGTCTGAATGTATTTCTGTGCTTAATTTGAATAATGTTCTTTTTTAGTATTTTTGACAATTTAAAATTACTACATGTTTCAATTGTAGTAATAATTGAAATATACAGAAATCATGGTTTTGTAGAGTAGTTTCTATTAAAAAATTTAAGGATATTGGGTTTTAATACCATTGTTTGTATAGTAAATAAGTTCAAAAAGCAATGATTGCTAGCTTTTATGTTAATGGCTTTTGCTTTTTATTGAAGCAAGCAATCTATGGAGGCTAAGTCGCTATTAAAATAATTTGAGGTGTTTTAATTGAATTTTAGTGGTAATTGTTAATAGAAATTCTACTATTGTAAATAGGAGTCTTAATTTCTATATTGGAGCTGAATAAAAATATTAAAAAAGGAACAGCCATGGTTTAATTGATAGCTGTTCCTTTTTTTGTTTAGTAAATGAATTTTCGCTTGTACATAATAATGTAAAGAAGATATAAAAACTAGTTTCCGCTAGTTTTTATATCAGATAGATTGTAATAGAAGTTATGAACTCCTACCAAATGATTATAGCAAAAAAAATTTGATCATGTGAATGAAATACTTACTATCATTCTACGTTTTTTTGCGTGAATAAAAAAATAATAGACATTTTTAAAGGTATTTAGTATTGAAAATTTGAAGTATTGTAAGCATGACATTACAATAAATTAACTTAGTCTAAAAAATTTTTTGTGTTTGAAAAATATATAGAAAAAAACGATTATTTTCTATAGAAAAGACTGATTAATTAAACTAATATTGGTTGAGTAGAAATGGAGCTGTGCTATGAACTTTAATGTTTTTTTAGATGAAGATCAAAGATACAAATATTATATTGTAAAGTTGCTTGAGTTGAAACAAAATACATTTTTTTCTCAAGCGCAATTGATGGAGGCATTAGGAGTTTCAAAATATAAAATAGATAGATTTTTAAAAGATATTGAAGAAGATAGTGAATTGTTAAACTTACAAATCAGCATAGTTGTAGATACTTCAGGAGAAATAAGAGCACAAGGTTTTAATAACTTAGTAACTAAAAAATTACGATTGTATTATTTGGAGCAGAGCAAGCAGTATCAATTATTATATGAAATGTTAGTTGGTAGCAATCAAAGTGCGGAATCATTAGCTACTAAATTATATGTTAGCCGAGCTTCTATTTACAATGAATTAAAAATCTTGAAAGATAATTTAAAAATTTATGGACTTAAAGTTAAAAATTTGAAAATAGTAGGACGAGAGCTAAAGGTACGCTCCTTTTTTTTCTCGCTATTTAATGATTTTTATTGCGGAATAACTAAGCCTTTCTCTCAAAAATTAAATAAAAGAATTAATAGCTTCAAAAATTTACTATTAGTAAATAAAAATATTTATCCTACAAAAGTACAAGAATATCGACTTGAACTTTTTATTGGTATTTCCTTTATACGAAAAGAAAAAAACTTTTTTCTAGATGAATCTGTATTAGATGTTCCTGAGTTGGATTTGTATCCTTATTTTAAGTTATACGGTAGCAGTAAAAATAAATCTAACCTAGATATCCAAAACGAAATACAAAATATATTCTTTTTTTGTTACACAGAGAACTTGATTAATGATCTACAATGGAAGATAAATTTTAAAGATAATAAAGAAGCATTAGATATTAGTGAAAACTTTGTAAAGGAGTTAGAAAAAGTTGTTATTTTAGACATTAAAATTAAAGAACAAATAAGAAAAGAAATATTTAGAATTAATCAGAAGTGGTTGTATTTTCACTTTAAAGAGGCAACCTTTGTATTCGAGAATCAAAAAAGTTATTTTCAAGAAATATATTTTAAATGTGATTCAATTGTACGTACGTATTTAGGTCAGAGTTCATTAGAAAAATTATTTGAAGATAAAGAGGAAAAAGTGAAAGTATATTATGATTATTTATTTCTATTAACTACTATAGTTCCAGCAAATTTTATAGAAGAAGTGATTTATGTATGTGTGGACTTTTCTCATGGAAAATTTTATAACGATTTTATCCAAAATAGTATAAGGTCATTTAAAAATTTGAACATAGTTTTTGAGCATAAAATTACAAATGAAACGCAAATTTATATATCCGATTTTGTTTTAGATGGTATAAGATGTCAGCAAGTAATTTGGAAAAATCCACCTGGGCCAAATGAATGGAAATTGTTTGGTGATCTAATTGTCAAATTGAAAGGAGGTGAAACATGAGTAAATATTTTCTATTTAGTTATCAACTATTAGCACCATTAATGTTATTAAATATATCGACCGATACTTTTCAAGAGTTCATTAGTAATGAACTCATACAAGTTGCTCAGGTGATAGATAATCAAGCAGAACTACATTTTGGTGATAATCAAAAGAAAACTTCTGAAAAACCAGAAGTACAAATAAAAAAGGAAAAGAAAAATATTGAAATAGAAAAGAAAAAAAAGAAGAATAGGTTTGATGATGTTGATAAAATGATAACTATTTTAGAAAATCCGCCGTACTTAATTGAAAAAGATTCAGAAGAAAGTATTTTAGGAAAAGTTTTATTTAATCTTTCTGGAACAATGCTTTATGGATCTAAAGCAGAGAAAATTTATTAAATGAAAGGATACATTATATGAACTGGAAAAAGAGTTTGTCAATAGTAGGCACATTAATAATGGTAGTCGGGCAAAACATTGCTGGAGTTACTGCATTTGCTGAAACAATTAGCAATCAAGAGTCTATTGTCGAAGATATTTATTTTGAAAAAGATAATACTAAAATATCAGAAATTACTTTAGAACAAGGAAAAGAAGAAACTATTACTTTTGTTGATGAAAATAAAGAAGATGAAGAGGCAATAGTAACTTTACCAGAATCGACAAAGTTAAATCTAACAGAAACTAATTTGCAATTAGGTGATGCAAGTATTGTAAATTATAATGAAGATACAAATCAAGTAAAAATTGCATTCAAAAATAAAGAACAAAATATCAAACGGACAAATCTGATATTGGTTACAAGTGATACAGTGGAAAACAACCAAGCACGCATGTACGCACAGGTTATAAGGCAAGATAGTCAAACCTATATGTCTAAACCAGTAATAATTACAACAACTACAAGTTCAGAAAATAATAAACAACAAGAAGAAACACAAAAGAATGAAGAAGACGGAGAATCTGCCCAGCAAAGTATTCCAAATAACGAAGTACCAACTCTTCGATCAGGAAATGCAAATGTTGATTTAGACATTTCATCAGTGACAGATTCAGTTTTAGCAGGAGAAGATTTAGTTTATGCGTTAAATTTTAAAGTTACAGGTAGTCAAACTATTTATCATAATGCTAAGATATCCGTAAATATTCCTTTAGGTTTCAATTTGAATTATGTAACGCACAAAGAATTTAGAGTATAGGATTTGAAAAGGCTCATTAAACTTTGCAAAAATAGGAGGAGTGGCATTTGGAACAAGTATTTTTAATTATTGGTAGTACAGTTATAGGGGGAATCAGTGTTTTTATAATAGTTTTTTTTATAATAAAACTCAATCTCAATACTAGAAGTGTTTACCAGTTGTATTGGACTACTCAAACAAATTTATTTTCTATCAAAGTTTTTAAGGGGCAATTTAGAATAAAAGCAAATAACTTAAATTCAGCAGAACAAATAGGTGTTAAAAAGCTACAAGAAAAATATCAAGATAAAGAATGGTTTAAGGATATTAAATTTACTGTTAGAGGTGGAGGAGAGAAAAGCGTTTTTGAAAGAGAAGATTGGATACTTTTGAGAAACATATTATGAGTAAAATTGATTATGCACGAGTGAGTAGTAAAGAACAAAATCTAGATAGGCAATTAGAAGCATTACAGAGCGTTTCTAAAGTCTTTTCAGATAAGGTGGTTAGCAGACAATTTACTGAATAGCCATACTGGTTCAATAGAGTTCTGTCTAATTTTATTTGTTTTTTTTCTATTTGAAGAAAAACAAATAAAATTAGACAGAACTCCTAGTTTTATTTCTAATTAACTTTATTATAATTATTGTTAATCAAAGCAATTCTTTAAGTATCTTATTAGTCATATGCTATTATATAGTCCAGGTTACGTTGGAAAAATTTAATATTTAATGAGATAGGAGGAAAGTTATTGGATATTTTTAAGCTACTTGATGAAGATCAACGCTATCAATTATTTATAATTCGTTTTTTAGACGTAACGAAGGACGAGTACATCACAATTTCGAAGATAGTGGAGATAACTGGGCAGTCTAAGTTTAAAGTTATTAACTTTATTCACGCATTAAATTATGACATACGTAAGTTTAAAGAGAATTGTAAAATAGCTATACAAGATGACCTTATAATCACAGAGAACGTAGACTTGACAATAATCAAGCTCTTGCAGATTGATTATTTTAAGACAAGTCAAACTTTTCTGTTATTAATTTATCTGCTTGAAGAAGGAGGAACCATTGAAAAATATGCAACAGATAATTTTTTGAGTACATCAAAAGCTTATGCAACAAGACGTCAGTTAATAAATTTCTTAAAGTCATTAGGAATAAAGGTGAAAAAAAATCGACTTGTTGGAGAAGAATTTGCTATTCGGAATATACTTGGCACATTAATATTTGAAGCGTTAAATGGCTATTATTCTCCCTTTTCGAACGAAATAACTATATTTGTAAAGAAGATTAGAGAGCTTTTAACTTACTTTTACAATCTTCGTTTGACACCCACGCAAGTAAAAAAAATGGAAGTATTACTAGCTATTAGTTTAATACGTTGTAAAAATGGCAATACTATTAATAACTCATTCATTACTGACTTAGATAAGTTTTTTCGTGATATAAAAAACGAAATTTATCATATTTCAAACTATATTTTTGTGGATCCAAACACATTGATGGATGAGTTTTCTTATAATTCAATGTTCTTATTTACTGAAGGCGTATTGGAAAAAGAGTTTAATGATAAATTTAACCTCAGTTACTTTGAAGAATTAGATAATAACAGTGGTAGAATAAGTGAAAAAATTATCCATAAACTTGAGGATAGTTACAATACCAAATTTTCTATAGAAATTCAAAAATTTTATACTCAACGTTTAAAACAAGCAAATAGAAGAAAATCAATTTTTAGTTTTGAAACTTCTAGTTTTGCTACAAATAATCAAGTACAGTCCGTAAGGGAGTTATATCCAATTTATTCTGAAATTGTCTGGCAGGTGATTGAAGAAGAATACATTGATGTATCAAAAGATGATTTGAGCAGATACTTTTATGATTATTTGTTTATTTTAATTGATGTAATTCCTCCTGCTAAAGTTGAACGACCTATATATGTTTGTGTTGATTTTTCTCAAGGAATCGAGTATACCAATTTTATTATTAAACAAATTGAAGGTTTTAAGGATCTTAATCTTATTATTGAATACAGATTAACATCACATACCAATATATTAATATCAAATTGTGTATGGGAGAACTTTAATGGCACACAAATAGTTTGGAAAAACCCACCTATGCCAAGTGATTGGGAATATTTTGGGAATGCTGTAATCAGAGCTAAAAGGAAGTTGTTATATGAGGATATTTCTTTTAATAAAGGAGAGGGAGAGATGAAATGAAACGTTACTTAGGTATTTTAGGCGCATATTTAATTGTTCAACCAAGCCTCTTCACAGGAATATTAGGAAGAATAGATCAAAATGATAAGGATAAAACTGCAGAATTCAGAAAATTATCTGCTACAGTTGAATATCAAAATGATCAAGTTGTTATTACGAAAGCTAATCAGAGGAAAAAAGATAATTCAACAAAGAAAACAGATAGCATGCACTTAAATAATTTAGAGAATTATCTTATGATATTAGAAAATGAGCCTAAGCTAAATGAAGGCACACCAAGTTCAACTCAGTTAGGGCAAAAAATGAAACATTTATCAAAAACATTTCTGTTTACTGGTTGAGAAAAAAAGAGGGAGAGATTTAATTGAAAAAAAGAGCGATTAAATTGTTTTATATATTTACAAGTTTAATTATGGTGATTGGTCAATTAGGGATAGCAGAGGTATTTGCTGAAACCGTTAGCAATGATAATTCACCAAGAGAAGAAAATCAGATTTACCATGACTATGGAGACTATCAACAAGCATTAAAGGAGTACAATAAAGAGTATGCCCAATATGAAAAAGATTTAGATGAATACAATGAGAAAAAACAAGAACATGATGATGCACAAGAGGAAGCCAATCGAATTGAAAAAGAAAATGCAGAAAAGAAAGCTGCATATGAAAAAGTATTAGAACAGTATCAAAAAGATTTAGAGGAATATAAGAAAAAACAAGATGAAATCAATGATCATAGCTCGAAAGGTCAGTATATAGGACCAAATATTTATTCAGTATATTCTCAATTACAATCTTATCTAGTAAACTATTCTGCTATGGTACAAATGTCCAATTCAGGATTATCTTTAAGTGGCGATACTCTAATTTCTGTAATTAAGAATAATATGGCGACAGATCCAATCACTGGTAGTTCTGAAGTTGAATCAAATGTTCAAAAAGTAATTGACCAATGGAATATTTTTGCAGAATTTGAAAAATCAATTTATGGAGATGCTCCATCTATGAATATTAGTGGAGTGTTTCCTGGGGCAATTAATGGCGCTTACTATGATGGATTCAAAGGTGTGGAGTTTTATCATACATTCACTAGTAATACGGGGCAAACATCAGATAATGTTCCAGTTTTTTTAGATCATCCAACAGAAGATAATATTAAGCAGGCTTTGACGGATTTATTCATCAAAACTGGTGGATCAGCATTTGATGCTGCGAATCAATCAATGGATAAAAATACATTCATGGTAGACCAAAGTATGGTCGATAAATGGTCTTCAGCATTAGAAGAGGCAAAAGCGCAAGGGTTAAATTTATATTCGACAGCAATCGAACAATACATTGAAGCTTTTAAGAAGTATAATAGTTCTAATTATGAGACGGATGATTACAATAACTTCATGAATGAAATAAGTGGAGCAACTGAAACTCAGAAAAAAGCAATGAATTTAATTGGGGGAATGAATGGTGCTACATTAGAAGATGAGAATAATAGTGCTCCTTTCTATAATGATTTAAAAAATTTGTCTGTTTCTGATATGGTTAATAAATATGGGTATCTTAAACTATTAAGTAATATGGCTAGTGAAGCAACATATGGTTACTTTCACTTACTGACACCTCAGGCTGGAGAAGTGATTGTTGTAGCGACGGCTAGTTCATGGTCAAACAGTTATTATACATTTGGAAAAAGCAAGGATAATTATGAACCCAATTTAACTCCCCCAAGTGAACCTACACCACCAATGTATGAAATAGTACCAAATGTTCCTGACGAACCTGTACCACCCGTTCCACCCGTTAAACCAGTTTATGAACCATTAAATACAGTTAACTTACTTAAAGTGGATAAGGATACAAGAGAACCTTTAGCTAAAGCAAAATTTCAACTGATTAATATAACAACTAATGAAATTATAGGAACTTTCAGTAGTGACAATGACGGGCTTATAATAATTAATAATCTTAATCCTGGAAATTACTCACTTACAGAGATTGAAGCCCCAGAAGGATATATATTAGATAATACTCCAATTTCATTTATTGTTCATGGAACAGAAAATGAAAAAATTCAATTAGAAAAATCTAATACTGCTACAACTGGAAGTGTAGAGTTAATTAAAACAGATGAAAAAACCAAAGAGCGACTTCAAGGAGCAGTTTTTGAAATTAGAAATTCTAGCGGTGAGATTGTTCGTTCAGCGTTACAAACTAATTTAGAAGGAAAAATAGTAGTTGATGGATTAAAAGCAGGAGAATACTCCTTTATAGAAACTAAAGCACCAACAGGTTACGTACTAGACAATACTCCGATAAAATTTATGATTAAAAAAGATCAAACAGAAGCAGTACAAGTATCAATGTCGAACAAGTTGACACCAGGAGGTGTAATTTTAAATAAAACGGATGCTAAAACAGGTAAAACATTGCAAGGAGCAGTGTTTGAGCTACAAAGTAAGGACGGAAAAATACTACAAAGTGGACTTAAAACAGATGCATCTGGAAAACTAGCAGTTGAAGGATTAGAACCAGGAGACTATCAATTTGTAGAAACTAAAGCACCAACAGGTTATGATTTAGATCAAACGCCAGTGAAATTTGCTATTGAAAAGGGTCAAACAGAAGCAGTACAGGTTTCAATGACAAACAAGCTGACACCAGGAGGTGTGGTTTTAAGTAAATCGGATGCCAAAACAGGTGAAACATTACAAGGGGCAGTATTCGAACTGCAAGACAAAAATGGAAAAGTGTTACAAAGTGGACTTAAAACGGATGCATCTGGAAAACTAGCAGTTGAAGAATTAGAACCAGGGGACTATCAATTTATAGAAACCCAAGCACCAACAGGCTATGATTTAGACCAAACGCCAGTGAAATTTGCAATTGAAAAAGGCCAAACAGAAGCAGTACAGGTTTCAATGACAAACAAGCTGACACCAGGAGGTGTGGTTTTAAGTAAAACGGACGCTAAAACAGGTGAAGTATTACAAGGGGCAGTATTCGAACTAAAAGACAAGAATGGAAAAGTGTTACAAAGTGGACTTAAAACAGATATATCTGGAAAACTAGCAGTTGAAGGATTAGAGCCAGGAGACTATCAATTTGTAGAAACCCAAGCACCAACAGGCTATGATTTAGACCAAACGCCAGTGAAATTTGCAATTGAAAAAGGCCAAACAGAAGCAGTGCAAGTATCAATGACGAACAAACCTACTGTTGGTTCTGTAGTACTAAATAAAATTGATTCTGAAACTGGTGATAAATTAGCAGGAGCGGTATTTGAATTACGAGATAACAATAGAAATATAATTTTAGAAGATTTAAAAACAGATAATAATGGAAAACTCGCTATTAATGATTTGAAACCTGGAACTTATGAATTAGTAGAAACGAAAGCACCAGATGGATATACTTTGGATAGTACACCGGTTGAGTTTATTATAAAAAGCAATGCATCTACACAAAAAAAGGTAACTAAAACAAATAAAGGTAAAGTCACTTCAGTGAGACTTGAAAAAAGAGATTCACGTACAAATGAAATGTTAGTAGGTGCAAAATTCAAGTTGCTAAATTTTGAAGGGAAAATTATTAAAGATGATTTAGTTACAAATAGAGATGGCGTAATAATTATTGATGAATTGAAAGAAGGATACTATCAATTGGTTGAGGTACAGGCTCCAACAGGATATGTATTGGATGAAACTGCTATTAACTTTACAATTAACAAGAATTCTTCTCTAATTAAACTAACCAAGCTCAATACTGAAAAAAGGAATCACTTAAATTCTGAAACCTCGGAGGATATTTCAAATTCAGGATATAGTTCAAATACGTATTCCCCCAAAAATTTACCTAAAACTGGTGAGGATAATAGCATTATATTAGTTCTTCTTGGAATATTTATAAGTAGCATTATTACTGTGATTTGGTTAGAACAACGAAAAAATAGGTATAAATTAAAATAAATTAGAGTGTTTAAGGTAAAATTTATTTGTTCTTGGACTGCAGACAACCACTTAAATGCGTTGTGTTGTTTGTAGTCTCTTTTATTATTTACTAAAAAATTGGATTAGTTATCCTAGTGATTGTTCCAATTGTTGGATATAAATTAAAAGACTGTAAATATAAAAGAAATTACAGAAATAGCTGGTAATATTAAGTAAAAAGAGGTGAGAGTATAATTTTTGTATAATAGTTTCTGTCGAAATGTATTTAGAAAACTGATTTTTAATGTCTTTATTTACATATCTGTTGAAAGTTAGACTAGTTAAAAATATTCGGTTATATGAAAAAGCAATTTAGAAATTGAGAATAGAGAGCATGATTTTATGTTAATTAATAAAGTGGAGAGTTACAAAGTTGAACTTTTTGACAAGTATTACAAAGAAAAAATATACAGAAGAAAGTTTATTTTTTAAATATAAGAGAAAAATAAGGGATTTGCCATTTTTTTAATAGAGATGAGGAAGTAGTTATAGAATTTTTAAATGACAATGACATAGATAAAAGCTGAAATTCAGATAAAAAAGGAAGACTAACTCAAGGAAATTCATTTGAAGTTTTCTTGTCGTTGGAACTTATATTGGCTAGGTTTGATGTAGAAATTACCAAAAAAATTACATGAAATAGTTTGCCGGATATTGTATAAAAGTGACCTGATTGCTAGTCGGGATTTATTTTAACAAGATGGAATGATAAAAAGTACAAATATTTTAAGGGCGTACAATATATCCGATTTATAAACATGCAGAAAGTATAAAGAAAAAAAGAGGTATATGGGGGTTCTTTATTAAAATAATCAATTAATTAGAATTACTAATTAAATATAAGAGTGTTAGAAAATTTTATTTTAGCACTCTTATTTTTTTCTAGCAGATTTATTTTTTTATTTATGGTTTGACAGAAATAATTGTATTGATTAAAAAGGAAAGAACTTATAATAATAGATTGAGTACGATAAAAAATACCTTTGCATATTTTTTTAAAATGAAATTGAAAAGTATAGCTCCTGTTCATATACAGAAGTGGCAGAATGAGCTTTTGGAACAGTATGAAAACACGTATGTAAGAAACATTTATGGACTGTTTCAAATGTCTTTAGATCGAGCTGTTGTGTTAGGAATGATTTCTTCAAATCCAGCAAAAATCGTTGGTAATGTGAAAAAAAGTAAGAAAGAAATTGATTTTTGGACAAAAGAAGAATTTGAAAAAGTTATTAAGACTTTTTATATAGAATATTATTATCAAAATTTTTCTTTTATTTGTATCTGGTTATTATTTATGACAGGTATGAGAATAGGTGAGGCTACTGCTTTAACTTGGAAAGATGTGAATTTAGATGGAAGATATTTAACAGTAAAAAAATCACTATATTATAAAAATGCACAAACTTATGAATTTGTATCTCCAAAGACTAGAGCCAGTATTAGGACGATTTATTTAGATGAAGATACAGTTCACTATTTAAGAGATTGGAAAAAAAGGCAAGATGATGTTGGAGGAATTGAATTTGTTTTATCTTATAATTCAGTTCCTACGCAAAAACATACAGTAAGACATATTATTAAACGTCATGCAAAATTGGCAGGGGTACATGATATTAGGATTCATGCTTTAAGACATTCTCATGCGTCTTTATTAATAAGTATGGGTACTAATGCTTTGTTGATAAAAGAACGATTGGGTCATGAAGATGTGCAAACAACTTTGGGAACTTATGGACACTTATATCCAAGTAGTTCCACTGAAATAGCTAATGAATTGAAGGGAATAGTTAATGTTGAGTTTACTGAACGTAATATGGCGTCAGAAGTTACTAATCAAATTACTAAAGGAGTAAAAAAATAAGTGTGATAAAAGTGTGATAATGAAAAAGAAAACCCGCTAGAAAGCCTATTATATAGGCATTTCTAGCGGGTTGTTTATTATTCCCACTCCACAGTTGCAGGTGGTTTTGAAGTAATATCGTACACGATACGGTTTACATGTGCAACTTCGTTCACGATGCGCACAGAGATTTTTTGTAAAACATCCCAAGGGATACGGGCAAAGTCAGCGGTCATGCCGTCGATAGAAGTCACAGCACGGATACCGACTGTGTAATCGTAGGTACGGCCATCGCCCATAACGCCTACTGAGCGGATGCCAGGTAAGACAGTAAAGTACTGCCAAATGTCACGATCTAAGCCAGCTGCTGCGATTTCTTCACGTAGGATAGCATCTGAATCACGAACGATTTGTAATTTATCTTCTGTAATTTCACCAAGCACACGAATACCTAATCCTGGTCCTGGGAATGGTTGGCGCCAAACGATTGCATCAGGCATGCCAAGTTCAGTTCCTAAGGCACGAACTTCGTCTTTGAATAATGTATTTAAAGGTTCAATTAATTCAAATTGCATGTCTTCAGGAAGACCACCAACGTTGTGATGTGATTTAATTGTTTGCGCAGTTTCTGTACCAGATTCGATGACGTCTGTGTAAAGAGTTCCTTGTGCTAGGAATGAAACGCCTTCTTCCCCAGCAAGTTTAGTTGCTTCGTCATCAAAAACATACACAAATTCGTTACCGATGATTTTACGTTTTTGTTCAGGGTCAGAAACGCCTGCTAATTTGCTTAAGAAGCGTTCTTTTGCATCTACTTTAATAATGTTTAAGCCAAATTTACCACCTAAACTTTCCATTACTTGTTCTGCTTCACCTTTACGTAATAATCCATGGTCAACGAAGATACAAGTTAATTGGTCGCCAATGGCTTTTTGTAAAAGCACGCCGACAACACTTGAGTCAACGCCACCTGATAAACCAAGTAAGACTTTTTTATCGCCTACTTGTTCACGGATTTTAGCGACTTCCATATCGATGAAGTTTTCCATGCTCCAGTCACCAGTACAGCCACACACATCAAAAGCAAAGTGACGTAATAAGTCGTTACCATATTCTGAATGACGAACTTCTGGGTGAAATTGTACGCCGTAGAATTTGCGGTTGGCATCTTCGATAGAAGCGATTGGACAGTCGTTGCTTGTCCCAACTTTTTCGAATCCAGGAGCGATTTCTGTTACTAAATCACCGTGGCTCATCCAAACGGTTTGTTTCGCAGGTGTTCCTTGGAATAATGTCGCATCACCAAGGATTTCTAATTCTGCTTTTCCGTATTCACGGTTTGCGGCAGGTTCTACTTTTCCGCCTAAGTTATGAGTCATTAATTGCATACCGTAGCAGATGCCAAGAATGGGAATTCCTAACTCATAAATTTCTGGATCAATGCTAAAAGCATCTTTGTCATACACGCTGTTTGGTCCACCTGAGAAGATGATTCCTTTAGGCGCGATTTTGCGAATTTCTTCTGCCGTAGTTCGGTGGCTTAATAACTCAGAGAATACGCCAAATTCACGAATACGACGAGTAATCAATTGGTTAAACTGACTACCAAAGTCTAAAACAATAATTTTTTCGACAGATGTCAAATCGGCAACGTTAGTCACGTCTATTACCCCTTATCCATTTAAATTTATCTAAAGAAAAGGCGGTTAAAAAGTGGTCAGCACCAAGAATTAAGAAAGGATTTTCAAAAATTGTTTTACGATTTTTAGAAAATTTTGGCTTAATTCCGCAGGGGCTACTTTTAAACAGCCGAGAATCAGGCGATTAAAAAGTGGTTCACTTTTGTTCCGTACTCTTCTTTGTCTAGCTATACTTATTAAAACATTTTACTCCTTGAAAGTCATGCATTCTGCTGAAAATTTTCAAGGATATTTCTACAAAAGATACAGGATATTTCTTAGCTCGTCAACCCTTAATATTTACGTAGATAGATTTGGTCAATCAAATGATTTTCCGTTTTATGCAAAATAATGTCCGCACGTCCGCGCGTTGGCAAGATATATTCCTCCAAGTTCGGCAAGTTCACGGTTTTCCAAACATTCCGTGCCATGGCGAAAGCATCTTCTCGTTTGCCAATTGCATATTGGTAATAATAATTATTAGGATCTAAGAAAGCCGTATCTAATAAGGCCCCAAAACGTTCTAGGTACCATTTTTCAATTAAGGCTGGATCGGCATCCACAAAAATAGAAAAATCAAAAAAATCACTCACATAAATTTGTTGATTGGCGGGTAACTGTAAGGTGTTAATGCCTTCAACAATCAAAATATCTGGTTGTTGAATCAACTCATATTCGCCTTCGATAACATCGTAGACACTGTGAGAATAGACGGGTGCTTTAATTTCGTCTTTGCCGCTTTTGACTTCGTTTAAGAAATTAATTAGCTTCTCCATGTCATAACTTTCAGGAAACCCTTTTCGGTCCATAATTCCCTGTTCTTCTAACACTTTATTGGGATACAAAAATCCATCCGTTGTAATGAGTTGAACGTTTCTTCGTTTAAACGTTCGGGCCAGAATTCTTTGCAAAAGACGAGCGGTGGTGCTTTTACCAACGGCGACACTGCCGGCAATTCCAATGATGAATGGTGGTACAGAGACATATTCATGTAGGAATAATCCTTTGCTAAGTGTTAGCGATTCAAATTCTTTCATGTATAAATGAATAAGATGCGTTAAGGGTACATAAATTTCTTGTACATCTTTTAGTGAAATTTGGTCGTTCACACTTTTAATGTTATCCAATTCTGCTTCGGTTAACGGTGCTTTGCCGTCATGATAAAACCCATGCCATTCTTCTCTGGAAATTGGGTAGTAATTCATTTTATCGTCCATTGTTCCTCCACCAAACCCTGTTCAATCTTTGTACATTTTACCATAATTTCACAAGGGAAACACAGGATTTTACAAAAGAATTCCCTTCTTCGCCAATTTATGATGAAAATGGTATCATGAAAAGAGAAAACTGTTAGAAAAGAGGGGAAAAGCCATGAGAAAAATTGTATTATTTGGTGATAGCATTACTGCTGGTTATTTAGACGAAGCCGTCTCACCTGTTCTTGTTGACTTAGTGAAACGGGATATTGCTGCGATGGGTCTAGAAGAAGTGGCTGTTATTAATGCTGGAATGCCTGGCGATACAACAGAGGATGGTTTAAAACGATTAAATAAAGAAGTACTAATTGAGAAACCTGATGAGGTGGTGATTTTCTTTGGCGCCAATGATGCGTCACTGGATCGAAATATAACAGTAGCCACGTTTAGAGAAAACCTTGAAACAATGATTCACGAAATTGGTTCAGAAAAGGTGATTTTAATTACGCCACCATATGCGGATAGTGGCAGACGTCCAGAACGTCCACAGACGCGTATCAAGGAATTGGTCAAGGTTGCACAAGAAGTCGGAGCGGCACATAACTTGCCAGTTATTGATTTGTATAAAGCGATGACTGTTTATCCTGGAACGGATGAATTTTTACAAGCGGATGGTTTGCATTTTTCACAAGTGGGCTATGAATTATTAGGTGCCTTGATTGTTCGAGAAATAAAAGGTAGACTAAAACCAAAACAAGCATAGATAGGAAGAACAAAATGGCGAATCATTATTATACAGAAAATCCAGAATTAGCACATGATTTAGAAAGCTGGTCTTTTCCATTACGTGGTCGGACCTTTCAGTTTACGACCGATAGCGGGGTCTTCTCAAGAGGAACAGTGGATTATGGTTCTCGTGTGTTGATTGATGCCTTTGAATGGGAAAATTTACCAGCAGGCCGTTTGTTAGATGTTGGTTGTGGCTATGGACCAATTGGGTTGTCCTTAGCAGCGGCGACTGGTCGACTGGTGGAAATGGTGGATGTCAACCAACGGGCAGTTGGGCTAGCTCAAATGAACGCCCAACGCAACCAAATTACTACTGTGGATATCCATTCTTCCAATGTGTATGAAACCTTAAACGAAACGACCTACGCGGCGATTGTTAGCAATCCGCCCATTCGTGCAGGCAAAAAAGTTGTCCATGGCATTTTAACAGGGGCTTTTCCGTTGTTGAAAGTTGGTGGCACACTAACGGTAGTTATTCAAAAGAAACAAGGTGCACCTAGTGCAGAAAAGAAAATGGCTGAAGTATTTGGCAATGTTGAAATTGTGACAAAAGACAAAGGCTATTATATTTTACGAAGTGTTAAAGAAGCAGAGTAAAAAAGAACCTCCACTTTAGTGGAGGTTCTTTTTTAGAATAGATATGCTTGATCAATTTTTTGGTTCAACAGTTTTTTTTCGTCTGGCGATAAAAAAGCACCTGCAAGCGCATTTTTAGTGAGTTGCTTCATTTCGTCATAACTTAATTGATACCAAGTGGCCAATTTCATGAATTCTTTCGTTAACGTAGTATCTGAAACAGTGCGATTATCGGTATTGATGCAGACGGCTAAGCCAGCCTCTATAAATTGTTGAAAAGGGTATTCAGCCAATGTTTTGACGGTGCCTGTTTGGAAGTTGCTAGTTGGACACATTTCTAAAAGAACCTTTTTTTCTTTTAAGAGCGCCAAGTATTCGGGTGTATCTTTCAAAGCAATACCGTGGCCAATCCGAGTAGCACCTAAAGTGACAGCATCAGCGACATTTTTGCCACAGCCGCATTCCCCAGCGTGGAGTGTTAATGGAATTGACAATTGGTTGGCTAAAGCTAATACGTCTTCAAATGTGTATGGAGGGAAATCGACTTCATTGCCAGCTAAATCAAAGCCGACAACGCCTGTCTCTCTGAAATCATGCGCTAAGTGAACGATTTTTTCTATGGCTTGTTGTTGATCATGCCGCATGCCGCATAACAGTGCATTGCTTTTTACACCAAAATCTTCTTCGCCTTGTTTTAAGCCAGTTAAAACAGCAGTCACGATTTCAGGTAACCGTAAGCCTTTTTCTGTATGTTGCGAAGGCGCAAAACGCACCTCTATGTATGCCACGCCATCTTCGGCAGCTTGGCTAATCACGTCATACGCCGCTGCTTGCAAAGCTTCAGCTGTTTGTAGACAGGTTAGCACGAAGTCGAACCGAGTTAAATAATCATTCAAATCGGTGCATTTTTCAGGGGCAACCACTAACTCTTTCAAGGCTTGTTCGTCTTGGGGTAATGGAATGTTTTGTTTTTCAGCAATGGTGCGTAAAGTGGTTGGTCGAATCGACCCATCTAAGTGACAGTGCAGCTCGATTTTTGGTAATTGACGGACACGGGATTCTTCCATGAAAAAAATAGCCTCCATTTTCTTTTGTTTTTTAATCTTTTTAGTCTATTTCTTTTGTCTTTTTTTTGTTAAAATGTAAAAGATTCGATAAGTATTTTGAAGACTGTAACACGTCTACAAATGTCTGTCAATGCAAAAGGAGACGTTGGGAGGGGCGCGATGAAACTAACGATTAAAGAAATTGCTGATATGGCTGGTGTTTCTGTCACAACCGTCTCACAAATTCTGAATAATAAAGGGAGTCGTTTCAGTGAAAAAACCCGCAACAAGGTGTTGGCGGTAGTCGCTGAAAATCATTACAAACCAGATTACTTTGCTTCGAATGTAATCAACCGTCATTCCAAAACCATTGGTATGATTGTGCCAGATGTGACGGATTTCTTTTTCTCAAAAGTGATTGAAGGTGTAGAAACATATTTAAATTCGTTAGGCTACATGATTTTGTTATGCAATTCAAAGCATGATTCCGAGCAAGCGATGCAATATGTTAGCGAGTTGATTCATCGGTCGGTGGATGGCATTATTTTTGCCACGCCGAATGTTTTGCCAGAAAATCATATTTTAAAAGACCGACGAGAACATCCGATTCCTGTCATTCTTGTCGATCGTGGGATTAATCCACGAGATAGTGGACGATTAATCGTTAAAGAGTACGAAGGTGCTTATCAAGCGGTCCATCATTTGATTCAACAAGGGCATCAGCATATTGGCATGTTGCGTGAAAGTGCCGGCTATTATCGTTTAACGGAACGAGTGACGGCGTATCAGCATGCGTTACAGGACAACAATTTACCTTTTCGTCCGCATTATGTTTGTGCTGGGGAATTGAACTTGCATGGCGGCTATGCTGCGGCGAAAGAAGTTTTGAAAAATGAAGAAATCACAGCAATTTTTTGTGGTAATGATGAAATGGCGATGGGAGCTTATCAAGCCATTGAAGAAGCAGGTAAGAAAATTCCTGACGATATTTCGGTGGTTGGTTTTGATGGCTTGGAAATTTCCGAATATTTGGTGCCGAGTTTAACAACCGTCTATCAGCCGAGTTTTGATATTGGCTATTATGCAGCAAAATTTTTGGTGGAAGCTATTGCAGATCCAACAGGGAAAGTTCCAAATAAAGTTTTTGATGCGACGTTTATTGCTAGAAAAAGCACAAAACCGATTTAAAAAACAGCTTAGAAATGGAATGTTCGTGTTGTTTGCGTTTTCACAAGAAAAAAATAATAGTAAACTGGTTTACTAAATGGTTTAAAGCTGAACGATTTTGTTGTATAATACATTATCGGGAAATCGGAGGGAACGAATTCATGAGAATGGTAGACATTATTGAAAAGAAACGTGACGGGCATCAACTAACAAGCGAAGAAATTCAATTTATTATCAACGGATACACAGATGGTTCAATTCCAGATTATCAGGTAAGTGCCTTTTTAATGGCTGTTTTTTACCAAGATATGACAGACGAAGAAATTACACAAATGACGTTAGCAATGGTCCATTCAGGCGAAATTGTGGATCTTTCTTCTATAGAAGGAATCAAAGTCGACAAGCATTCTACAGGTGGCGTAGGCGACACTACGACGCTTATTTTAGCGCCATTAGTTGCTAGTGTCGGGGTCAATGTAGCAAAAATGTCTGGTCGTGGCTTAGGCTACACGGGCGGTACGTTGGATAAATTAGAAGCGATTCCTGGTTTTAAAGTTGAATTGACAGAAGAACGTTTTATTCAATTGGTGAACGATACAAAAGTGGCAGTGATTGGTCAGTCAGGTGATCTAGCACCAGCAGACAAAAAACTTTATGCGTTACGTGATGTGACCGCCACTGTTGACTCAATTCCATTAATTGCAAGTTCCATTATGAGTAAAAAAATTGCCGCAGGGGCAGATGCGATTGTCTTAGACGTGACTACTGGTGAAGGGGCCTTTATGAAAGACCTAGCAAGTGCTCGTCGATTAGCGGAAACAATGGTTCGCATTGGAAAACTGGCAAATCGCCAAACGATGGCAGTAATTTCAGACATGTCACAACCTTTAGGGGAGGCCATCGGAAATAGTTTAGAAATCGTTGAAGCAATCGAGACCTTGCAAGGAAATGGGCCAGAAGATTTAGTGGAGATGTGCTATGTCTTAGGAAGTCAGATGGTTGTTTTAGCTAAAAAAGCCGAGACGTTAGACGAAGCACGGGCTTTATTAGAAGAAGCATTAACAAGCGGTCGAGCGCTCGCGAAATTTAAAGAAATGATTGAAAATCAAGGCGGCGACAGTTCCGTTGTTGACCAGCCAGAAAAATTATTAACCGCGACTTATCAATTTGATTTACCTGCCAAAGAAACAGGCGTGGTACAAAAAATCGTTGCCAATGAAATTGGCGTTGCCGCAATGTTGCTGGGCGCTGGTCGGGCTACGAAAGAAGATACGATTGATTTTGCAGTTGGCTTGAAACTTCACAAAAAAGTAGGGAGCCCAGTTGAAAAAGGCGAATCATTACTAACCATTTATGCCAATCGTGAAGACGTGACAGAAGTTGAACAATTGCTTTATAAAAACATTGAAATTGGACCAACCGGCGAAGAGCCTATTTTGATTCACGATATCATTACGGAATAAAACAAAAAGAAAAGAGGAATTCTCATCATGGAATTAAACCGCATGATTGACCACACTATTTTGAAACCAGAAGCGACAGAAGCCGCTGTCCAAAAAATTATTGACGAAGCTAAGGAGTACAACTTTTTCTCTGTATGTATCAATCCTTGTTGGGTCGCTTTTGCTAGCGAGCAATTAGCAGATACCGACGTCGCTGTGTGTACCGTTATTGGCTTTCCCTTGGGGGCAAATACACCAGAAGTTAAAGCATACGAAGCAGCTGATGCGATTAAAAATGGTGCGAATGAAGTGGATATGGTGATTAATATTGGTGCATTAAAATCACAACAATACGATTACGTACGTCAAGACATTCAAGGCGTAGTAGATGCAGCCAAAGGAAAAGCGTTAGTCAAAGTGATTATTGAAACAGCATTATTAACAGATGAAGAAAAAGTTAAAGCTTGTGAGTTAGCCAAAGAAGCAGGTGCCGATTTCGTTAAAACATCTACTGGCTTCTCAACAGGCGGCGCTAAAGTAGCAGACATTCGTTTAATGCGTGAGACAGTTGGTCCTGACATGGGCGTTAAGGCTTCTGGTGGCGTGCATAATGCAGAAGAAGCGTTAGCAATGATTGAAGCTGGGGCAACACGCATCGGTGCAAGTACGGGTGTAGCAATTGTTTCTGGCGCAACTGGCGAAGGGTATTAATTCGTATTTCAAATTAAACGAAGGTGTGGCGAAAAAGATGACAGTAAAACAAGAATGGCTTGATTGTGCCGTAGAAGCATTGGCACACGCCTATGTACCGTATTCTAACTTTCCTGTGGGCGCTTGCTTAGTGACTGCAGACGGGAAAATGTATCAAGGAGTCAACATTGAAAATGCCTCCTTTGGTTTAACAAATTGTGCAGAAAGAACGGCGATTTTTAAAGCCATTTCAGAAGATGAACGGACCTTCCAACATTTAGTTGTAGCAGGTAATACAGAGGCACCCATTTCTCCATGTGGCGCTTGTCGTCAAGTAATGGCTGAATTCTTTGATCCACAAATGCCGGTCACGCTAGTTGGTAAAGATGGCGCGACTAAAACAATGACAGTTGAGGCATTATTGCCCTATTCATTTACAGATAAAGATTTTTAAAAAAAAGGACATAAGGTTTCGTTGGGCTCAAAGTAGATTTCAATAGCATAAATGCGAATGAAATAATAGATAAAATAGTAGGGGGCTTTTCGGAAAGTGAAACAAGCAAAATTTTTAGGTCTAGGATTGGCAGCAGTTGCCTTAACCATTGGGTTAGCTGCATGTGGCGGCAATAGCAAAAAGAACGCCAACACAAAAGGTGATCCACAACATAGTGTCGTAATGGTCACAGATACAGCCGGCATTGATGACAAATCTTTTAACCAATCTGCGTGGGAAGGAATGCAAGAGTGGGGCAAAGAGCACAAACTTCCAGAAGGACCTCAAGGGTATGCGTATATTCAATCAAATGAAGCATCTGATTATACATCAAACATTGACCAAGCCATTTCAAGTCAATTTAAAACGATTTTTGGCATTGGCTATTTACTAAAAAATGCAGTAGTAGATGCAGCGGATGCCAACCCAGAAACGAATTTCGTTCTAATCGACGATACAGTTAATGGGAAAAACAACGTCGCTTCTGCAACATTTAGAGATAATGAATCTGCGTATTTAGCAGGTGTGGCAGCAGCTAACACTACGAAAACCAACAAAGTAGGATTTATCGGCGGGGTTGAAGGACCTGTTATTGGCCGTTTCCAAGCTGGTTTTGAAAAAGGTGTAGCAGACGCTGGCAAAAAATTAGGAAAAGATATTCAAATTACGTCTACTTATGCAGGGACATTTGCAGACGCTTCAAAAGGACGGGCCTTAGCTTCTTCTATGTATCAAGCAGGTGCCGACATTATTTATCACGCAGCGGCGACTACAGGACAAGGAATCTTCCAAGAAGCCAAAGCGCTAAATGAAACAGGTTCAAAAGATAAAGTTTGGGTGATTGGTGTTGACCGTGACCAAAACGAAGACGGTAAATATACAACCAAAGATGGCAAGGATGATAACTTAACGTTAGCTTCAACCATAAAAGGTGTAAATATTGCTGTGAAAAAAATCTCTGATCTTGCATTAGAAGATAAATTCCCTGGCGGCGAACATTTAACTTATGGATTGAAAGATGGCGGTGTTGATTTAACAACAGAAGCCTTAAGCGATCAAGCCAAAACGGCAGTTAAAGAAGCCAAAGAACAAATCATCTCTGGTGACGTAAAAGTCCCAGACCAACCTTAGAAACAACTTAGTTGTTTAAATACATTAAACTATTTTTAGGAGGCTTTACAGAAATGAAAAAAGCAAAATTATTCGGTTTTAGTTTGATTGCATTAGGTTTATCAGTTTCACTTGCAGCATGTGGTGGTGGCAAAGGCAAAACCGCTGAAAGCGGCGGTGGCAAAGGGGATGCAGCGCATAGTGCTGTAATCATTACAGATACAGGCGGCGTGGATGACAAGTCGTTCAACCAATCTTCTTGGGAAGGATTGCAAGCTTGGGGTAAAGAACATGATTTACCAGAAGGTTCAAAAGGGTATGCATATATTCAATCGAATGATGCAGCTGACTATACAACAAATATTGACCAAGCGGTATCAAGTAAATTCAACACAATCTTTGGTATTGGCTACTTGCTAAAAGATGCAATTTCTTCTGCAGCAGATGCCAACCCTGATACAAACTTTGTTTTAATCGATGATCAAATCGATGGCAAAAAGAATGTCGTTTCTGCAACATTTAGAGATAATGAAGCAGCTTACTTAGCCGGTGTTGCTGCTGCAAACGAAACAAAAACGAACAAAGTCGGTTTTGTTGGTGGTGAAGAAGGGGTCGTAATTGACCGTTTCCAAGCTGGTTTTGAAAAAGGTGTGGCTGATGCTGCGAAAGAATTAGGTAAAGAAATTACTGTTGATACAAAATATGCGGCTTCATTTGCTGATCCTGCCAAAGGGAAAGCTTTAGCTGCTGCAATGTACCAAAATGGCGTTGATATCATCTTCCACGCTTCTGGTGCGACTGGACAAGGGGTCTTCCAAGAAGCAAAAGACTTGAATGAATCAGGTTCTGGCGACAAAGTTTGGGTAATCGGTGTTGACCGTGATCAAGATGCTGATGGCAAGTACAAAACAAAAGACGGCAAAGAAGACAACTTCACGTTAACTTCAACCCTTAAAGGTGTCGGCACAGCGGTTCAAGATATTGCCAACCGTGCGTTAGAAGACAAATTCCCTGGTGGCGAACATTTAGTTTATGGATTAAAAGATGGTGGCGTTGACTTAACAGACGGCTATTTAAACGACAAAACAAAAGAAGCTGTTAAAACAGCAAAAGATAAAGTAATCTCAGGTGACGTAAAAGTCCCAGAAAAACCAGAATAATTTAAGCTCCTAAATGAAAAAAGAAGGGCTCATTATTGTTCCTTCTAAAAATAAAGTGGTCCTTGGCAGCGACGGCTGCCAAGGAAACCCTTTATGATGTTTGGATTTTTAACTAAATAGTTGAGGTTCTTCAACTACTTAGTTAAGGGTCAAAATTACCCTCTAAAGTATTGCCAATATAATTTTGTTAGGAAGTGAATAGACCTTGTCTCAAGAAGAAAACGTAATTGAGATGCGTAAAATCACCAAAGAATTTGGGACGTTCAAAGCCAACGACCAAATTGATTTACAAGTAAAACCTGGTGAAATCCACGCACTGCTAGGTGAAAATGGTGCAGGTAAGTCGACCTTGATGAATATCTTATCAGGGCTATTGGAACCGACCTCAGGTGAGATTTATATGAATGGCGAAAAAGTCAACATTACAAGTCCTACTGCAGCCAATCGTTTAGGAATCGGAATGGTCCATCAGCATTTTATGTTAGTTGAAGCCTTTACTGTGACTGAAAATATTATCTTAGGTAGTGAACCTACCCATGGCGGTATTTTAGACCGGAAAAAAGCGAAAAAAGAGATTGAAGAAGTGTCTAAGCAATACGGGTTGGATGTAAATCCCAATGCCTATATTCGCGATATTTCTGTGGGTATGCAACAACGGGTTGAAATTTTAAAGACCTTATATCGTGGTGCGAACGTTTTAATTTTTGACGAACCAACCGCAGTATTAACGCCACAAGAAATTGATGAATTAATGATTATTTTGAAAGAACTAACCGATGAAGGCAAATCGATCATTTTAATTACACATAAGTTAGATGAAATTAAAAAAGTGGCGGACCGTTGTACGGTTATTCGCCGGGGGCAAAGTATTGGCACCGTCAATGTGAAAGACGTTTCTTCGCAACAGTTAGCCGATATGATGGTGGGTCGTTCTGTTTCCTTCAAAACAGAGAAAAAACCAGCGCAACCGAAAGAAACAATTTTATCAATTAAAGATTTAGTAGTGAAAGAAAGCCGCGGCTTAGATGCAGTGAAAAATCTTAGCTTAGATGTCCGAGCAGGGGAAGTTGTTGGGATTGCGGGGATTGATGGCAATGGACAAACAGAATTAATCCAAGCCTTAGCAGGATTAACCAAAGTCGAAAACGGGTCCATTCATTTGAATGAAAAAGAGATTACTAATCGCAAACCTCGGGAAATTACGGAAATGGGTGTCGCCCACGTTCCTGAAGACCGACATAAATATGGCTTGGTATTAGAGATGACATTGGCTGAAAATATTGGCCTACAAACGTATTACCAAAAACCATACAGTTCAACAGGTATTTTAAACTATCGAATGATTAACAAACACGCCCGTGAATTAATTGAAGAATATGATGTACGGACTCCTAATGAACTAGTACCAGCTCGGGCGCTTTCAGGTGGGAATCAGCAAAAAGCAATTATTGCCCGAGAAGTTGACCGCGATCCAGATTTGTTGATTGTTTCTCAACCAACACGCGGTTTAGATGTCGGAGCTATTGAATACATTCATCGTCGACTAATTGAACAAAGAGATAAAAATAAAGCTGTTTTATTAGTAAGTTTTGAATTAGACGAAATTTTAAATGTTTCTGATCGTATCGCTGTTATTCATGCGGGGGAAATTGTCGGAATTGTTGATCCGAAAGAAACGACAGAAAATGAATTGGGCTTGTTAATGGCTGGCTACTCATTGGAAGAAGCCCGTGCTGAGTTATCAAAAGTAGAGGCAGGTGAAACTGTTGAATAATCGTTCTGAAAAAATAAGAAATATTTTAGTCCCTGTGTTATCTGTTATTATGGGTTTCCTCTTAGGGGCAATTATTATGGTTATCTTTGGCTATGACCCAGTGGCTGGGTATCAAGCGATGTTTGAAACAGCTTTCCAAGGAAAGAAAAGTATTGGTGAGATTTTTGTCACCGCAGCTCCGTTGATTTTTACCGCTTTAGGATTCTCGGTGGCAAATTCGGCTGGATTCTTTAATATCGGGCTTTCAGGACAAGCCTTATGTGGTTGGGTGGCTAGTATTTGGGTCGCTTTATCCATGCCTGATGCACCCCGGATGATTGCGTTGCCGGTGGCGATTATTGTTGGGGCAGTTGCAGGAGCTTTAGCAGCAGCCATTCCAGGTTTCTTGCGTGCCTATTTTGGGACGAGTGAAGTTATTGTTACGATTATGTTGAATTATATTTTATTATACACAGGAAATCATATTGCTAATAATGTCATGAAACCAAGTATTATGGCGAATAAAGGGATTACCAAAATGATTGGTGCGAATGCATCATTACGCTCACCGTTTTTAACAAGTATCAGTGATGGCTCTCGTTTGAACATCGGCATTTTCTTGGCCTTCATTTTCCTTATTCTTGTGTGGTTCTTGATGAAAAAAACAACGCTTGGTTTTGAAATTCGGTCGGTGGGGTTAAACCCATTTGCTTCTGAATATGCTGGAATGAGCAGCAAGCGAACGATTATTTTATCCATGATGATTTCAGGAACGCTGGCTGGTTTAGGTGGTGCGGTCCAAGGATTGGGGACTTTCCAAAACTTCTTTATTCAAAACACATCGTTGAGCATTGGGTTCGATGGTATGGCCGTGTCTCTATTAGGAGCAGGTAGCTCAATCGGGATTTTACTTTCCGCATTACTGTTTGGAATGTTAAAACTTGGTGGACAAGGAATGCCGTTGATAGCTGGTGTACCAACAGAATTAGTTGATGTTGTTATTGCAGCGATTATTTTCTTTGTGGGAATTAGTTATTTAATTCGTTTCTTGTTAGCAAAAGCGTCTGGTAGTAAAAAAGAAGTAGCGATTGTAGAAACAATTGAAGCGGCGCCAGACAAAAACAATCAAGAGGGGGGAGACATCTAATGGATTTAGCAACAATTTCCTCAATCATCACGCAAACATTAGTGTATGCAACTCCGCTCATCTTGACAGCATTAGGCGGAACGTTCTCAGAACGAAGTGGTGTGGTTAACGTTGGTTTGGAAGGTATTATGGTAATGGGCGCTTTCAGTTCGGTCGTTTTTAACTTGACGTTTGCTGATACATTTGGCGCGGCGACACCATGGATTGCTTGTTTAGTAGGAGGCGTTGTCGGGATTGTCTTTTCTCTCTTACATGCCGTTGCAACTATTAACTTACGAGCAGATCATATTATCAGTGGTACTGTCATTAACTTGATGGCACCGGCGCTAGGGGTTTTCCTAGTAAAAGTTATTTATCAAAAAGGACAAACAGATATGATTACACAATCATTTGGCTATTTTTCTTTCCCAGGATTGTCAAAAATTCCAGTGATTGGTGAACTATTCTTTGCAAAAACCTCTTTACCAGCTTTCGTAGCAATTTTGATTGCGATTTTAGCTTGGTTTGTCATTTATAAAACACGTTTTGGCTTACGGTTACGTTCTGTGGGGGAACATCCACAAGCGGCAGATACATTGGGAATTAATGTCTACTTAATGCGTTATTCTGGCGTCTTGTTATCCGGCTTCTTAGGCGGTATGGGCGGAGCTGTCTTTGCTCAAAGTATTGCGGGTCGTTTTGGGATTACCACAATTGCAGGACAAGGGTTTATTTCAATGGCCGCAATGATCTTTGGTAAATGGAATCCACTTGGGGCAATGGGCGCAGCCTTATTCTTTGGTTTTGCACAAAACTTGAGTATTGCTGGGGAAAACCTACCAATTATTTCAGAAATTCCAAAAGTTTATCTACAAGCAGCACCATACGTATTGACCATTTTAGTCCTGGTTGTGTTCTTCGGAAAATCATCGGGACCAAAAGCGAACGGGAAAAATTACGTCAAAACGAAATAAGAAAAGAAATGGGCCCTCCGTCAAAGCGACGGGGGGCCATTTCTTTTCTTAGGATAATCAGTTGAACACAAGCGGCATTAGGCACTGCTTCACTGCAAAAAAGCGAGTTGATAAAGATAACTTTACTTTTTTCTTTTGGCTGTTTTTTACAATTCGAAGGAAGTGTCGAAATTTTGAAAAAAACCAACAGGTCTAGCAGCTTTTTTTCAAAAATCGTTGGTTTTTCTGCTATACTTTTGTTTGTAGTAAGCATAGGAAAAGTGGAGGACGTTCAATGAATAAAACACGTGTAGAAGCATTTAGTGATGCAGTCATTGCCATCATCATGACCATCATGATTTTAGAAATTAAAACCCCTCAAGTGGGTGTTTTGGCAGGTTTGATAGAAAATATCCCATATTTTTTATCGTTTATTGTCAGTTTTATTTTTATCTGTATCGCATGGTACAATCATCATTACATAATGTCCGTAACTCATTGGTTTTCTAAAAAAGCGTTTTGGGCAAATAATTTTTGGTTATTCTCCATGGCCTTCATTCCGGTAGCAACTGCTTGGGTGAGTGAATTTTGGTGGATGCGGGCACCCGTTTATTTTTATCTTGTTGTGTATACAATTTGGGATTTTGCCTACTTCTTGCTAACAAGGATCATTTATGAAGACAATGTAGTGAAAGATCCACAAGGTGCAGCTAAGTTAAGAAAATCGAAATCTTATAGTAAGGCAACAAAAATCATTCATCTTTGTCTTTTCGCAATCGGATATATCGGCATTTATTTTTATCCGCCCATTGGCATTGGTGTGATTTTATCAGAAGCGGTTATCTGGTATTTAAATGTGCCAAAAGAGGGAGACCGCTTGGAGTGTTAAAAGTTTCGATTGGATAAAGAGTCGTGTTCTTTTTAAGGAGCAGGCTATTCGAAAAAAACAATAAAAAAGTTTCCTAATTACGGTGGGAGACTTTTTTTCTTTCAGTTTTTAAGCCCTGCTAAAATCGAAGGAATCAGTGAAAATTTTAATGCTCTTTCAGGCAATAATAGCGGATTCATGGTATAATTGAAGAGCTGAGAATAAATAGATTATTCTGTTTGATTCTCGAGACTATTTAAAAGGCTAGCGTAAAATAATTGTCATTCTTGACGTATTTACGACCTTAGAGGAGGAAGCAAGTGTGTTTAAACGTGTTCATTTAATCGTACTAGATTCAGTCGGTATTGGTGAAGCACCAGATGCTGAAAAATTTGGAGATGTCGGCAGTGATACACTGGGTCATATTGCCAAAGAAGCGGGACTAACCATTCCTCATTTAGAAAAACTTGGATTGGGAACTATTGCTCCTTTAACAGGTGTCAAAGCAGTGGCAGACCACGATGGCTATGCCACCAAATTAGAAGAAATTTCTGTTGGAAAAGATACTATGACCGGTCACTGGGAAATTATGGGCTTGAACATCAAAAAACCTTTTCGGGTATTCCCAAACGGCTTTCCTGAAGAATTGCTGAAACAAATTGAAGATTTTTCTGGGCGAAAAGTTGTTTGTAACAAACCATATAGCGGGACAGCAGTCATTGATGATTATGGCGAACATCAAATGAAAACAGGGGATTTAATCGTTTATACTTCAGCAGACCCTGTTTTACAAATTGCGGCGCATGAAGACATTATTCCATTAGAAGAATTGTATAAAATTTGTCAATATGTTCGTGACATTACGAAAGACGAACCTTATATGATTGGTCGGATTATCGCTCGCCCGTATGTTGGTGAACCAGGTAATTTCACTCGAACCAGTAACCGTCATGACTATGCTTTAGATCCTTTTGGCCATACTGTTTTAGATTCGTTGAAAGAAAACGGCAATGATGTGATCGCTGTTGGGAAAATTAACGACATCTTTAATGGACAAGGAATTACTGAAGCTATCCGCACGAAGAGCAATATGGATGGGGTGGATCAATTATTAACGGTCATGAACAAAGATTTCACAGGTTTAAGTTTTACTAACTTAGTGGATTTCGATGCGCTGTATGGCCACCGTCGTGATGTGAAGGGCTATGCAAAAGCCATCGAAGATTTTGATGGTCGTTTGCCAGAGATTATGGCAGCTATGGCCGAAGATGATTTGCTTTTAATTACAGCAGATCACGGGAATGACCCAACTTTCCCAGGAACAGACCACACACGTGAATATGTGCCTTTATTGGCTTATAGTAAAAAAATGACAAAACAAGGCAGCTTGCCACAAGGATTTTATTCAGATATTTCAGCAACGATTGCTGAAAACTTTGAAGTTCCTGCAACGGAAAACGGTCAAAGCTTTTTAAATCAATTACAATAATTCGAGGAGGCAACACATGACAACGTTAACGAACCATTTAAACGAAACAACTGAGTTTTTGAAAGAAAAAGGGGTGCAACAAGCAGACTTCGGTCTAATCTTAGGTTCTGGGTTAGGTGAATTAGCTAATGAAATAACCGATGCGATTGCTATTCCTTTCTCTGAAATTCCCCATTTTTCTGTTTCAACAGTCGTTGGACATGCTGGACAATTAGTTTACGGAACGCTTTCTGGAAAAAAAGTTTTGGCGATGCAAGGACGTTTTCATTATTATGAAGGACATTCGATGCAAACGGTCACTTATCCCGTTCGTGTGATGGCTGCTTTAGGCATTCATTCAATGATTGTAACCAACGCAGCTGGTGGCGTAAATGAAACATATACACCAGGGAATTTGATGTTAATCAATGACCACATTAATTTTACAGGCGATAATCCGTTAATTGGTGAAAATGATGAAGAAATCGGGCCGCGTTTTCCAGATATGAGTCATGCTTACACGCAAGAATATCGGGAAGTGGCAAAAAAAGTGGCTGCGGAACAAAATATTGATTTAAAAGAAGGCGTGTATATGGGCTTTTCTGGCCCGACATATGAAACGCCTGCAGAAATTAGGATGTCACGGACGATGGGTGCGGATGCAGTTGGCATGTCAACTGTTTCGGAGGTCATTGTAGCTGTGCATAGTGGCATGAAAGTACTAGGCATCTCTTGTATTACGAATTTAGCAGCTGGTATGCAAAGTAGCTTAAATCATGCAGAAGTAGTTGAAACAACTGAACGCGTTAAAGGACAATTCAAAGAGTTAGTGAAAGCAACACTAGCAGCTTTATAAAAAAGGAGTAAACCAGAATGAGTGTGCATATCGAAGCAAAACCAGGTGAAATTGCCGATAAAATTTTACTACCAGGGGATCCCCTCCGAGCAAAATATATTGCGGAAACTTTTTTAGAGAATCCTGTCTGCTATAATCAAGTTCGTGGGATGTTAGGTTACACAGGAACGTATAAGGGACAGCGTGTTTCGGTCCAAGGAACAGGGATGGGGATGCCTTCAGCAGGTATTTATGCCCATGAGTTAATTAACTCTTACAATGTGAAGAAGTTAATTCGTGTTGGTACGTGTGGTTCTATTTCAGAAAAAGTCAACGTTCGTGAATTAGTTATCGCACAAGCAGCAGCGACACCTTCTTCCGCGATTCGCAATGATTTTCCTAAATATGATTTTCCACAAATTGCGAGCTTTGATCTTTTACTCAAATCTTACGAAATTGCTAAAGCAAAAGGCTTTACTACCCATGTTGGTAACGTATTGTCAGATGATGTTTTTTACAAAGATAGCTTAGATGATGTCTTTCGTTTAGGTCGATACGGGGTATTAGCGATTGAAATGGAAGCGGCAATGTTATATTATTTAGCAGCAAAATTTGATGTAGAAGCATTGGCGATTATGACGGTGAGTGATAGCTTGGTGACAGGCGAAGAAACAACGGCAGAAGAACGCCAAACGACGTTTAATGAAATGATTGAAGTTGGTTTAGAAACGGCAATTGCTAATTAAAAAAATGCTTGGATGATTATTTTCATCCAAGCATTTTTTTAATTTAAGAGCGCTTTTTTTACATCTTCAACAATTTGAGTATTCGCAATAGGTCCGTTGTATAACCAACTACTTTTTTTATCATAGGTATGAACTTGGTTATTTTTCACAGCAGGTAAGTTCTTCCAAATTGCTTCTTGGAAAAGAGGTGCTGATTCATCGCTGTTTACAAGGAAAATGTGGTCTGCGTCAAGCTCAGCTAATTTTTCTAAAGAAACTTGATTCCAATCCGCAGTAGCGTTTTTAGAAATTTCTTCCACTAATTTTGGAACTTGGAGGCCTAAGTCCTGATAGAGCACGGTTCCGCTTGAGCGATTATCGCTAACCATAAAGACTTGGTTGTTGGTTACCCATAAGACTGCCGCAGATTTGCCAGCATCCTTTTTGCCGAGGTCTTCTTGGACGCCTTTGGTTAAGGTATCATAATCTTCTAACACTTTTTTCGCTTGTTCTTTTTTATCTAAAACAGTGGCAATATCTTCCAATTGATCACGCCAGGTGACATTTTCGCCGTTTTTGACTACATAAGTTGGCGCAATTTTACTGTATTCTTTGTATTTACCGCCTTCAACTAGAGCAGATGAACTGATTAATAATAAGTCAGGTTCAAATTTTAGAACCGCTTCATATGGCAAGTCATAGGAAATAGTGGGGACATCTTTCAATTCTTTCGCTAAATAATCTTGAATGCTGCCTTGTCCAACTGTCCATTGTGCCACTGGTTTTTCTCCTAATGCAACTAGATAATCTTCTAAATAACTCGCAATAATCCGTTTGGGTTTCGCGGGGACGGTTACTTTATTGCCTAAGGTATCTGTTACTTCATGTGTTTTGTCAGCGTTGTTGGCTTCTTTATTCGTATTACCACAAGCTGCGAGTAAGAATGAACCAAGAAGAAGGGTTGTACCAATTAGGACCGTCTTTTTTAAAAGTTTCATTGTGTAACTCCTTTATTTTTAGTTGATAACGATTCTCATTATCAGTTAAAAACGACCGTTTGTCAATCATCGCTTGCTTTTTTGAGCAAATAAGTTGCATTTTTTAGATAATTCGTTTTTTTGATTGGAAGAAACATTGCTTTTTAAGGAAGGGTCTTTTATAATCAAGGAACAATGAGTGAGAACGATTCTCAATAAATGTAAAATAACGACAGAAAAATTAAAGAGGAATGGTTATGAATTATTTAGAGGCAGAGGACTTAACTACAGGATATGGTCGTCAAGTGATTAGTGAAGCGCTGAACTGTTCATTTGAAGCGGGAACTATTACAAGTATTATTGGACCAAATGGTTGTGGCAAATCGACCTTGTTAAAAACACTTGCGCGTATTTTGCCAGCTGAGAAAGGCAAGGTGTTCATTAAGAACCAAGAACTTCAACATTTTTCTTCAAAAGAAGTGGCGCAAGAACTAGCGATCTTATCACAAACGCCAGAAAATACAATCGATTTATCTGTTTTTGACCTCGTCTCTTTCGGGCGGTATCCATATCAATCGGGCTGGAAAAGTGTCACCACAGAAGATCAAGAGTACATACAATGGGCATTAGAATTAACAGGCTTAACTGAATTAGCTAGAGAGTCTGTGGCGATTTTATCAGGTGGACAACGTCAACGGGTTTGGATTGCTATGGCGCTAGTGCAGGATACAGATATTTTAATTTTAGATGAACCGACCACCTATTTGGATCCAGCGCATCAGCTAGAAATTTTAAATGTGTTAAAACGAATTAATCAAGAACATCAGAAAACTATCGTGATGACGATTCATGATATTAATTTAGCTTCTCGTTTTTCTGATCGCGTGATTGCGATGAAAGAGGGAAAGATTATCAATGAGGGAACACCGCAAGAAGTGATTACTGTTACTGGCTTAGCAGATGTTTTCGCTATTCAAGCAGAAATTAGTTATCATAGTCAGACACAGCGGCCACTAGTGCTTTCTTATGAGTTGATGGAAATGGAGCTGGATGGATGAAAGGCATAAGCGGATTTTATAGACACCAATGGCAAGTGTTGCTTGTCTGTCTTTTTTTGCTACTGGGGACAATGCTTCTGTCATTGATGTTTGGTGCGACGTCGGTTTCGATTCAAACGATTATTGATTCATTTACGCACTTCGATGCGACCAATCAAGCGCATCAAGTCATCCAAACGGTTCGGTTGCCGCGGATTTTAGGGGCCGCTTTTGTGGGGGCAAGTTTAGCGGTGAGTGGGGCGTTAGCGCAAGGGATTACACAAAATCCATTGGCAGATTCTGGCTTGCTGGGTATCAATGCTGGGGCTGGCTTGGGCTTGGCGCTTGTTTTTGCTTTCCTCCCTCAGGCAAGTTATTGGTGGCTTTTAGTTGTTTCTTTTCTTGGTGCCGGCGTGAGTGTGGCACTGATTTATTATCTTTCTAATCATTCAATTCGAGGAGCAAGCCCCATGCGTCTGACCTTAGTGGGAGCTGGTATTAGTGCCCTTTTTTTATCATTTAGTCAATTCTTAGCCATTCAGTTCAATTTGAGTCAAGAGTTAACGTTTTGGTTTCTTGGCGGTGTCAGCGTTATTTCTTGGGCACAATTAAAAATAGTCGTCCCTATCTTTCTGGGCGCATTTGCATTAGCAATTCTGATTAGTCCGTCGGTGACTATTTTACGGTTTGGCGATGATGCAACAATTGGTTTGGGGCGAAATCCGCAGCGTATTCGGTTGTTTGCCAGTATAACGATTTTGCTTTTATCAGGATTGTCTGTGGCGCTAGTTGGCTCGGTCAGTTTTGTTGGTTTGGTGGTGCCTCATGTGATGCGAACAGTTTCTGGAGAAAATTACCGGCGCTTGATTCCGTTCTCGGCGTTAGGTGGTGCGCTCCTCGTTTTGGTGGCAGATTTAATCGCTCGAATGGTGAATCCGCCTTTTGAAACACCATTTGGGATTATCACGGCCTTAATTGGCATCCCATTCTTTCTTTATTTATTTCGTAAAGGAGGGCAACTAGGATGACACAGAAAAAAGTGTCCCGTTGGGTGGCTATCTTAATAGTTGGGATTATCCTAACTGCTTGTATCAGTTTAACGCAAGGGGAATTATCTGTTTCCTTCATGGATTTAAAAGCTCTTCTTTTGGGACAGGGAAGTCAGGCCAAACAACTGTTAGTTTGGGATTTTCGGTTACCACGGATTGTGCTTGCGGTCCTAGCGGGCGCAGCTTTAGGCTTAAGCGGCGCTATTCTTCAAGGGATTACTCGGAATCCGTTGGCAGATACTGGGATTTTAGGCATTAATGCGGGTGCGGGTTTGGCAGTGATTTTGTTTATTAGTTTTATTGAAACGACAAGTATCACGATGTTTGCACTTCCGCTCGTGGCCTTAGTTGGCGGCTTGCTAGCGGCTGTTGGGATTTTAGTAATCGCGTATCATCATCGTTTAGGATTGACGCCAGTTCGAATGGTCTTAGCGGGTGTCATTTTGAGTACGGGTATTTCAGCACTCACCTTATTAATTACATCAAAAATTGACACTGAAAAGTACCGTTTTGTTACAATGTGGCAAGCAGGCAGTATCTGGGGCAGTAATTGGTTCTTTGTGGGCGCTTTGTTGCCTTGGCTAGTCATTGGGTTCTTTTTTGCGATGAAGCGTCATCGTCTGTTGGATATTTTACAATTGGGGGACGAAACAGCTATTTCTGTAGGTATTGCTGTGAAAAAAGAACGAATCGTTTCGTTGCTGTTAGCGGTGATGTTGGCGGCTTCAGCGATTTCCGTTACAGGGGGAATTAATTTTTTAGGTTTACTTGCGCCACATATTGCTCGCAAATGTGGTTTTACGCAACAAAAACAGGTATTGCCATTGGCGGCGTTGTTTGGGAGTTTACTTTTATTGGTTAGTGATACGATTGGTCGGCTATTGCCTGGCAATGGAGAAATGCCTGCAGGGATTATTGTTGCGATCATCGGTGCGCCTTATTTTCTTTATTTGTTAATCAAAACAAGCGATTCGTTATAAAAAAGAATCAAAAGCTGGGTCAATCGGTCGTTGTGAAAGCAACTGTCATTTGCTCGGCTTTTTTATTGGCGGATTTTTGAAAAAATAGTATGATAAATGCGTAAGAGCATTGAATGGAGGATGAAAGAATGGAAAACTTTAATTTTTATGTACCAACAGACATCCGTTTTGGGAAAGATCGTTTAGACGAATTACCTGCTGTGTTAGATCAATTTGGCAAAAATGTCTTACTTGTTTATGGTGGCGGTAGTATCAAACGTAATGGCTTGTACCAACAAATTACTGATTTGGCCCAAAAAAACGGGCATACACTGATTGAGTTGAGCGGTGTCGAACCAAACCCGCGCATTGAAACCGTTAGAAAAGGAATTGAGTTGTGTAAAGAAAACCAAGTCGATGTTATTTTAGCAGTTGGCGGTGGTTCAACCATTGACTGTTCCAAAGCAATAGCTGCGGGCTTTTATTCGGAAGAAGATATCTGGACAGTTATTGCAGCCAGAAAAGGGTATACTGGTCCTGCTTTACCAATCGTGACTATCTTGACTTTAGCAGCAACAGGTAGTGAAATGAACGCAGGTGCTGTCATTTCTAACTTAGAAACCAATCAAAAATTAGGCTTTGGTGGTCCGAATATGATTCCAAAAGTTTCGTTCTTGGATCCAACGAATACTTTTACGGTTCCTCAAAATCAAACAGCAGCTGGCTCAGCGGATATTTTCAGTCATTTGATTGAAAACTATTTTAGTATTTCGACAGGCACAGACGTCCAAGATTTTGTGTCAGAAGGCTTAATGCGAACGGTTATCAAAAATTGTCCTATTGCTTTAGAAAATCCAGAAGATTATGATGCACGTGCTAATTTAATGTGGGCAAGTAGTTTAGCCTTAAATGGCTTAACAGGGCGCGGCAAACAAGGTGTTTGGTCTTGTCACCCAATGGAACATGAATTAAGTGCGTTTTATGACATTACGCATGGGATTGGCTTAGCAATTTTAACGCCTCGTTGGATGAATTACGTTTTGTCTGAACAAACCGTAGGCAAGTTTGCACAGTTTGCTCGAAATGTGTGGGGAATAGTCGAACAAGAAGAGGAAGTAGCAGCGAAAAAAGGTATTCAAGCATTGTATGATTACTTTGTGGCTTGTGGCATTCCAATGACATTACCAGAAGTTGGCATCGAAGCAGATAAATTTGAAGAAATGGCACAACAAGCTGTGGACCATAGTGCAATTGCCGAAAAGGCTTATGTACCATTGGATGCAGCGGATATAGTAGCGATTTATAAAGATTGTTTAACCGAAAGTCAATTTATTTAATCCATAAAAAAGCGGTTTGCCTTGGCAAACCGCTTTTGTTAATAAGAAACAAGTTCTTATAAGTAGTATTTTTCTTTCACAGTTAAATCATCGTTTAATTCATAAACTAATGGTTTACCTGTTGGGATTTCAAGATCCATAATATCTTCATCAGAAATGCCTTCGATGTGTTTAGCTAAAGCACGTAATGAATTACCATGAGCCGCTACTAAGACAGTTTTGTTGTCTTTTAAAGCTGGCGCAATTTCATCTTGCCAGAATGGTAATGCACGTTCCAAAGTAACTTTCAAGTTTTCGCCACCAGGAATATCGCGTTGGTCTAACATTGCATAACGACGGTCGTTTGCTGCAGAACCTTCATCTGTTGCTTCCATTAATGGAGGAAGAGTATCGTAAGAACGACGCCAGATGTGGACTTGTTCGTCTCCGTATTTTTCAGCAGTTTCTTTTTTGTTTAGTCCTTGTAATTTACCATAGTGACGTTCGTTTAAGCGCCAAGATTTGATTTGAGGCACCCATAATTGATCTGAGTATTCTAGTAAATAGTTACAAGTTTTGATGGCACGAGTTAAAACAGAAGTATAAGCAACGTCGAATTCGATGCCTGCTTCTTTAATTTTACGGCCGCCTTCTTTTGCTTCTTCAACACCTTCAGGTGCTAAATCTACGTCAGCCCATCCAGTAAATTGGTTTAAGGCATTCCATTCGCTAAGTCCATGACGAGAAAAAACTAATTTTGGCATGTATAAGCTCTCCTTTGAGTTTAGTTTTCTGAAAATAAGATTTCCACGTTTATTGTACACCGTTTTGCGCAAGATTTCCAATGGAAAATAGTAAAAAAACGTGAAAGTTGCTGAAAAATTAGAGTGAAATCGAATCAAAAAAGAAGCCCCATCTGAAGGACTTCTTTTTTATTCTTAGGAATACAGCCGTTCGACATCTGTTTCAGGTAAATTGATGTACTTATAACAAGTGCCCACCGAAACGCCGCATTTATTAGAAATAAACTGGATGGTTTCTTTGTTTTCGTAATATAATGCACGGATTTTGCGGACGGTGCGTCCATCGATTTTTGGACGTCCACCTACTTTTCCGTTTTCACGAGCTTTGTGGAGCCCAACGAGTGTTCGTTCTTTAATTAGTGCACATTCCATCGCAGATAAGCTCTCCATTAATTGGAAATAGGCTTCACCTGTTGGAAGGTGAGTATCAATTCCTTCTGAAATGCTGACAAAATCAACTTGTTTTTCCTTTAACATTTTCATAAAGTCTGTTAATTGGCGGGTTGTTTTACCTAAATGGTGCAATTTACAAACAATAAGTGTATCCCCAGCAGAAAGAAGTTTTTCGACTTCGTCTAAGACACTGATCTCCGCTTGAGGATCAAATGTCTCTTGGAAAATATCATCACAACCAAACGATTGGAGAGTGGTTAGTTGATTTTTTAAATCGTCTTCAATAATAGTTGTGCGTGCATAACCAATTCGTTTCATATATTATCCTTCCTATATAAATAATCTTTTTTCACACATTCTTAACGTGCGGGAACATGTAAGGTTTTCGGTCCATCTTCATAACCGACGATTACCATAGAAACCATATTTAAAAATAAGCCGTGTTCAACGACGCCAACCAAGTTGTCTAAATAAGAACCTAAAGCTTCTGGATCTGTAATTTTTTCTAAATGCAAATCGATGATATGGTGGCCTCCATCTGTTATTAATGTTTCGCCAGCAGCGTTTAGACGAAGTGCTGGGTGATAGCCTTTTTCTTTAAATAAATGCACTAGTTGGCAGCTGCCATAAGGGACAACCTCAACAGGAAGTGGGAAAGCCCCTAAATCGTCCACCATTTTTGATTTATCCACAATCCAAATACATTTCTTTGAATAAGTGGCCACAATTTTTTCAAAAAGTAAGGCAGCGCCACCGCCTTTGATTCCTTGAAAATCAGCGCTGATTTCATCGGCGCCATCAATCGTAAGATCCACATACGGAACCTCATCAATACTTTTTAAAGGAATGCCCAAGGCCAAGGCTTGTTTCTCTGTTTCTTTTGAAGTAGTAACCCCTACGATTGACAATCCTTCTTCTTTTACGCGACGACCAATTTCGTCTACCATAAATTTTGCTGTTGAGCCAGTACCCAAACCGACAATCATGCCGTCTTCTACATATTTTGCAGCTTCGATTCCTACCATTTGTTTCAGATTCATCGCTGTTTTCCGCCCCCTTCAATAGTCAAAGATATTGTACCGTTATTTAACTAAAAAAGATAGAAAGTTTTTGAAAAAGTCATAAAAATTTTTAAAGGAAAAGTACGTTTAAATAGAAGGAAAAGCTTTTTTTCGAAAGGAGAAAGAAGAGGGTTGACAGCTGATACTTATCGTGGTATCCTAACAAAGGTGCTTTATCTACAGGTTCCTTATAGGGACGTGCTGACTGTCTATCAAAGCATATTTGATAAAGAGTGCAGAGATTGCATTATTTTTTATCGCGAAAAAAGAACCACCTGGATGTGTGGAACTAGAAGCGAAGTAAGGAAGGAGGAGAACAAGGAATGCCTACAATTAACCAATTAGTACGTAAACCTCGTAAATCTAAAGTAGAAAAATCTGATTCACCAGCCTTAAACAAAGGATATAACAGTTTTAAGAAAACTCAAACAAACGTTAACTCTCCGCAAAAACGTGGAGTTTGTACACGTGTGGGTACGATGACACCTAAAAAACCGAACTCAGCTTTACGTAAATATGCCCGTGTTCGTTTGTCAAACTTAATCGAAGTTACAGCTTATATCCCAGGTATCGGTCACAACTTACAAGAACACAGCGTGGTATTATTACGTGGTGGACGTGTAAAAGACTTACCAGGGGTACGTTACCATATCGTTCGTGGTGCGCTTGATACTGCCGGTGTTAACGACCGTAAACAAAGCCGCTCTAAATACGGTACAAAACGTCCTAAAGCTTAATTATAATAAGACAATAACAACTTGAAAAATCATATTTCGGAAGGAGGAGTTACGGATGCCTCGTAAAGGTCCTGTTGCAAAACGTGATGTTTTACCAGATCCAATTTATAACTCAAAATTAGTAACTCGCTTAATCAACCGTGTAATGGTTGACGGTAAACGCGGGATTGCTGCTAACATTATCTATAATTCATTTGATATCATCAAAGAATCTACAGGTAACGATCCATTGGAAGTTTTTGAACAAGCAATGAAAAACGTTATGCCTGTTCTTGAAGTTAAAGCACGTCGTGTTGGGGGTTCTAACTACCAAGTACCAGTTGAAGTTCGTCCAGAACGTCGTACAACTTTAGGTTTACGTTGGGTAGTTAACTACGCACGTCTACGTGGTGAACACACAATGGAAGAACGTCTAGCGAAAGAAATCATGGATGCTGCTAACAACACTGGCGCTTCTGTTAAAAAACGCGAAGACACACACAAAATGGCAGACGCAAACCGCGCATTTGCTCATTATCGTTGGTAAGATCCTCTCTGTCTGTCGCGTAAAGTGGCAGCAGAAAGTCAATTTACAATCGATTTAAATAAAGAGAGGAGTAAACATACAAAATGGCAAGAGAATTTTCACTTGAAAAAACTCGTAACATTGGTATCATGGCCCACGTTGATGCTGGTAAAACAACAACAACTGAGCGTATCTTGTACTACACTGGTAAAATCCATAAAATCGGTGAAACCCATGAAGGTGCTTCACAAATGGACTGGATGGAACAAGAACAAGAACGTGGTATCACGATTACATCCGCTGCGACAACTGCACAGTGGAAAGGCTACCGTGTAAATATCATCGATACTCCAGGACACGTGGACTTCACAATTGAAGTACAACGTTCTCTACGCGTATTAGATGGTGCGGTAACAGTTCTTGACTCTCAATCAGGTGTAGAACCTCAAACAGAAACTGTTTGGCGTCAAGCGACTGAATATAAAGTTCCTCGTATTGTATTCTGTAACAAAATGGATAAAATCGGTGCGGACTTCTTCTATTCAGTAGAATCATTACATGATCGTTTACAAGCAAACGCTCATCCAATTCAAATTCCAATCGGAGCTGAAGAAGACTTCACTGGAATCATTGACTTGATTAAAATGAAAGCTGAAATCTACACAAATGATTTGGGAACAGATATTCAAGAAACTGATATTCCTGAAGATTATTTAGAAAAAGCGCAAGAATGGCGCGAAAAATTAGTTGAAGCTGTTGCTGAAACTGACGAAGACTTAATGATGAAATATCTTGAAGGTGAAGAAATCACTGAAGAAGAATTAGTCGCTGGTATCCGTCAAGCAACAATCAACGTTGAGTTCTTCCCTGTATTAGCTGGTTCAGCATTCAAGAATAAAGGGGTTCAATTAATGTTGGACGCTGTTCTTGATTACTTACCATCTCCATTGGATATCGATGCTATCAAAGGGATCGATACTAAAACAGACGAAGAAACAACTCGTCCAGCTGATGACGAAGCACCTTTCGCTTCATTAGCATTTAAAGTTATGACTGACCCATTCGTAGGTCGTTTAACTTTCTTCCGTGTTTATTCTGGTGTCCTTGAAAGTGGTTCATACGTATTGAACGCTTCAAAAGGCAAAAAAGAACGTATCGGTCGTATCCTACAAATGCACGCCAACACTCGTCAAGAAATTGACAAAGTGTACTCTGGTGATATCGCTGCTGCTGTTGGTCTAAAAGACACAACAACTGGTGATACATTATGTGCATTAGATGCACCAGTTATTCTTGAATCTATTGAATTCCCTGACCCAGTTATCCAAGTCGCTGTTGAACCTAAATCAAAAGCTGACCAAGATAAAATGGGCGTGGCTCTACAAAAACTTGCTGAAGAAGATCCATCATTCCGCGTTGAAACAAACGTTGAAACTGGTGAAACAGTTATCTCTGGTATGGGTGAATTGCACTTAGACGTTTTAGTAGACCGTATGAAACGTGAATTCAAAGTTGAAGCTAACGTAGGTGCTCCTCAAGTATCTTACCGCGAAACATTCCGTGCTGCGACTAAAGCAGAAGGTAAATTCGTTCGTCAGTCTGGTGGTAAAGGACAATACGGTCACGTATGGGTTGAATTTACACCAAATGAAGAAGGTAAAGGCTTCGAGTTTGAAAACGCAATTGTCGGTGGTGTGGTTCCTCGTGAATACATCCCAGCAGTTGAAAAAGGGTTAGAAGACTCTATGAACAACGGTGTTCTTGCTGGTTATCCATTAGTTGATATCAAAGCAAAACTTTACGATGGTTCATACCACGATGTCGATTCAAATGAAACGGCCTTCCGTGTAGCTGCTTCTATGGCATTGAAAGCTGCGGCTAAAAATGCAAACCCAGTTATTTTAGAACCAATGATGAAAGTTACAATTACTGTTCCTGAAGATTACTTAGGTGATATCATGGGACACGTAACAAGTCGTCGTGGACGTGTTGAAGGTATGGAAGCACACGGTAACTCTCAAATCGTTAATGCGATGGTACCTTTAGCTGAAATGTTTGGTTATGCTACAACATTACGTTCAGCAACACAAGGACGCGGTACATTTATGATGGTATTTGACCACTATGAAGACGTACCTAAGTCTGTTCAAGAAGAAATCATCAAGAAAAACGGCGGCAACGCATAATTTTCCTTGAGAATAAAAGGTTTGTTTTTAGAACTATCCTTTTTTCAAGATTTCGTGTAAAATAGCTTATGATGATCAGACGATTTTTAGTAGCGTCTATCACATATAAAACAAACAATAAAATTTATATTTTTAGGAGGAACATTCAAAATGGCAAAAGAAAAATTTGACCGTTCTAAATCCCATGTTAACATTGGTACTATCGGACACGTTGACCATGGTAAAACTACATTAACAGCTGCAATTGCTACTGTATTATCAAAACACGGTGGCGGGGAAGCACAAAGCTACGATTCTATCGATAACGCTCCAGAAGAAAAAGAACGTGGAATCACAATCAACACTTCTCATATCGAATATGAAACTGAAACTCGTCACTATGCACACGTTGACTGCCCAGGACACGCGGACTACGTTAAAAACATGATCACTGGTGCTGCTCAAATGGACGGAGCTATCTTAGTAGTTTCTGCTGCTGATGGTCCTATGCCTCAAACACGTGAACATATCTTATTATCACGTAACGTTGGTGTACCATACATCGTTGTATTCTTAAACAAAATGGATATGGTTGATGACGAAGAATTATTAGAATTAGTAGAAATGGAAGTTCGTGACTTATTATCAGAATACGATTTCCCAGGCGATGATGTTCCAGTTATCGCAGGTTCTGCTTTGAAAGCTTTAGAAGGCGACGAGTCTTATGAAGAAAAAATCTTAGAATTAATGGCTGCAGTTGACGAATATATCCCAACTCCAGAACGTGATACTGACAAACCATTCATGATGCCAGTCGAAGACGTATTCTCAATCACTGGACGTGGTACTGTTGCTACAGGCCGTGTTGAACGTGGTGAAGTTCGCGTTGGTGACGAAGTTGAAATCGTTGGTATTAAAGACGAAACATCTAAAACAACTGTTACAGGTGTTGAAATGTTCCGTAAATTATTAGACTACGCTGAAGCAGGCGACAACATCGGTGCTTTATTACGTGGTGTAGCACGTGAAGATATCGAACGTGGACAAGTATTAGCTAAACCAGCTACAATCACTCCACACACAAAATTCAAAGCTGAAGTATACGTATTATCAAAAGAAGAAGGCGGACGTCACACTCCATTCTTCACTAACTACCGTCCTCAATTCTACTTCCGTACAACAGACGTTACTGGTGTTGTAGAATTGCCAGAAGGTACTGAAATGGTAATGCCTGGTGATAACGTTGCTATGGACGTTGAATTAATTCACCCAATCGCTATCGAAGACGGAACTCGTTTCTCTATTCGTGAAGGCGGACGTACTGTAGGTTCAGGCGTTGTTACTGAAATCGTTAAATAATTAACTTTTTAACTATAGTTTTAACCAGCGTGAAAAACTGGGGTATTCGGACGTAAGACCAGAGAATTTATTCTCTGGTCTTTTTTTTGTTTAGAAATTGGCTGGCTAAAAAATAAGCCAATTGGCTGTTTTAGCAGACTTGTTTCTTCCGTATACTTGGAGAAAAAGGTTAGGTGATTTAATGGAAAAAGTATTGACGATTGCAGGCTCCGATTCAACTGGAGGGGCAGGGATTCAAGCAGATTTAAAAACATTTGAAGAGTATGGAGTTTTTGGATTTTCAAGTTTAACCTCGATTGTGACGATGGATCCTACGACAGGTTGGTCACATGAAGTAACTGAATTGCCAGAAACGCTCTTAGAAAAACAATTGATTTCGGTTTTTGCAGGCGGTCCAGTAGCGGCTTTGAAAACAGGGATGATGGGTAATGAACAAAATATTAAAATGGCTAGTAAGTACATTAAACAAGAAAAAATTCAAAAAGTCGTGATTGACCCAGTCATTGCTTGTAAGGGAACGGCACAAATTCTGCAACCCAAAAGTGTGGAAGGCCTAAAAAACGATTTACTGCCATTAGCATTAGTTGCCACGCCTAATTTAATTGAAGCGGGCATCTTATCTGGTTTAGGCGAAATTTCTTCCGTGGCGGAGATGGAAGAAGCGGCAAAACGAATTGTACAAATGGGAGCCAAGCATGTCGTGGTTAAAGGGGGACATCGCTTAGCTGGTGAAAAAGCACTGGACTTATTTTACGATGGTCACACCGCGCATCTTTTGGAAAATGAATTATATCCAACTGATTATAATCATGGTGCAGGTTGTACTTTTTCAGCGGCAATCACAGCTGGCTTGGCGAAAGGTTATTCGGTGTTAGAAGCAGTAACTTTAGCGAAAAAATTTGTAGCAGCGGCGATTAAACACGGTATTCAAGTTAATCCTTATGTGGGGCACGTGTGGCATGGCGCTTACACTCATGCGGAACAACGGATGCGTAAGAAAGCATAATATTTAGAACTAGAGGAGTCTGTCAAGGACTGGCTCTAGTTTTTTTGTGATAAAGAATAACAATAGTAGGTATTACGTTAAAAGAATGTTCAAATTTTTAAAAGAGGAGTAGAATAGAACTGTAATTGCAAAAAAAGAAGCGGAACATAGAAGGGGTGTTAACTTTTCTGTGCTTCAGTTTAGAACGGACTGTGGTGTTTGTTTTGACGAACTACCGGAAAGCGACTTCTTTTTGTTTTGGCTTCAAATGGTATTTAATGGAGGGAATGCAATGTTAGAAAAAGAAACGTACAGTCAACTGTTTAAATGGTCTTTTTCAAAAAAGACACAAGTCACATACTGGGATGGTACCGTCAAAGAGTATGGGCAAGGGTCGGGGGATCCGGTTTTTAAAATTGTATTCAATGAAAAAATTCCTGTGAAGGATTTACTGAATAACGCTTCGTTAACTTTAGGGGAAGCCTACATGGATCGCAAAATTGAAATCGAAGGTGATATCCAAGCACTGATTTATGATGTGTATAACCAAAAGGATAGCTTTTTACACAATGCTAAATTTATTAAATGGCTTCCTAAAGAAAGTCATTCAAAAAAACGTTCGCAAGAGGATATTCACAGCCATTACGATCTAGGAAATGATTTTTACAAAAAATGGCTTGACCAAACAATGACGTATTCATGTGCTTATTTTAAAACGCCTGAAGATACATTAGAACAAGCGCAAGTGAATAAAGTTCATCATATTTTAGATAAATTGTTTATCAAAGAGGGCGACACTTTACTGGATATTGGCTGCGGCTGGGGCACGTTAATTTTAACTGCGGTGAAAGAATATGGAGCCAAAGCAACTGGGATTACATTAAGTGAAGAGCAATTTCATCATATTTGCCATATTATAGAAAAAGAAGGCCTACAAGATCGAATGACTGTCAAATTGATGGATTATCGTGATTTAAAAGGAGAGTCTTTTGACCATATTACGAGTGTTGGGATGTTTGAACATGTCGGTGCAGAAAATCTACATGAATATTTTGACGTCGTTCAACGAAATTTAGCGCCTAAAGGTACGGCGTTGATTCATGGGATCAGTCGCCAACAAGGTGGGGCTAAAAATGCTTGGATTAATCGTTATATTTTCCCAGGTGGCTATATTCCTGGTGTCACTGAGCTAGTCGGCCATATGACAGAAAACGACTTGCAAGTGATTGACTTGGAAAGTTTGCGCAGAGATTATCAATTGACGTTGGAACATTGGACAAAAAACTTCCATAATATAGAAGCAGAAATTGTTGACGAAAAAGGCGAGCGCTTCTATCGAATGTGGGACTTATATTTGCAAGCATGTGCAGCCTCATTCCAAGCAAGCAATATTGATGTTATTCAATATTTATTGGTTCATCCAGATAACAATGATATTCCAATGCGCCGGATTGGTTAATAGAATAAAAAAGAGAGAATTTGAGATTCTGGTAAAAAAGGAATCTCAAATTCTTTTTTTATAAAAATAGAATGAAAAGAATTGAAAAACAAAACAAATGCTTTTCAAAACAAGAAAAAATTCTTTCAAAAAAACGCAGAAAATCCTTGCTAACACTATCCTTTCATAGTATAATCAAAAAGGTGCTGTTTACAGGAGTGTAAAAAGCATTGGTAGATCAACGATTTGATTTGCCGGCTGTGAAGCGAGAGGTTGCGACACGCTCGGACGCTTTGCCATGAACGAGCATGCCGGATAAATTTTCGTGGAGCTATGTCTACTTTTAAAATAGGCGAAGGAGGGAACAAGATGGCAAAACAAAAAATTCGTATCCGTTTAAAAGCGTATGAACACCGTATTTTAGATCAATCAGCGGATAAAATTGTGGAAACAGCAAAAAGAACTGGAGCTGACGTATCAGGTCCGATTCCATTACCAACAGAACGCTCACTTTACACAGTTATTCGTGCGACTCATAAATACAAAGATTCTCGCGAACAATTCGAAATGCGTACTCACAAACGTCTAATTGACATTGTGAACCCAACACCAAAAACAGTTGACGCTCTAATGAAGCTTGACTTACCGTCTGGTGTTAATATTGAAATCAAACTATAAAATTAAGATGGAGGTGTACTCATGACCAAAGGAATCTTAGGGAAAAAAGTGGGAATGACACAAATCTTTACTGAGTCTGGTGAATTAATTCCAGTAACAGTAGTTGAAGCTACGCCAAACGTAGTTTTACAAGTAAAAACTGTTGAAACTGACGGATACGAAGCTATCCAAGTTGGTTACCAAGACAAACGTGAAGTTTTATCAAACAAACCTGCGAAAGGTCATGTTGCAAAAGCAAACACGGCTCCTAAGCGCTTCATTAAAGAATTCAAGAATGTTGAGCTAGGAGAATATGAAGTAGGTAAAGAAATCAAAGTAGATGTTTTCCAAGCAGGAGACGTTGTTGATGTTACAGGTACTACGAAAGGTAAAGGATTCCAAGGGGCAATCAAACGTCACGGCCAAAGCCGCGGACCTATGTCTCATGGTTCTCGTTATCACCGTCGTCCTGGGTCAATGGGTCCAGTAGCGCCTAACCGTGTATTTAAAAATAAACGACTAGCCGGCCGTATGGGTGGCGACCGCGTAACAATTCAAAACCTTGAAGTTGTTAAAGTGGACGTAGAAAGAAATGTTATCTTAATCAAAGGAAACATTCCTGGAGCGAAAAAATCTTTAATCACAATCAAATCAGCTGTGAAAGCTAAATAAGTGTAGGGAAAGGAGGAACTAAGGAATGCCGAATGTAGCATTATTCAAACAAGATGGAACTCAAAACGGTGAAATCACTTTAAATGAAGAAATCTTCGGAATCGAACCTAATGAAAGTGTTGTCTATGATGCAATCATCATGCAACGTGCTTCATTAAGACAAGGAACACACGCAGTTAAAAACCGTAGCGCTGTTCGTGGCGGTGGCCGCAAACCATGGCGTCAAAAAGGAACTGGTCGTGCTCGTCAAGGTTCAATCCGTTCACCACAATGGCGTGGAGGTGGCGTAGTCTTTGGACCAACACCGCGTTCATACAGCTACAAACTTCCTAAAAAAGTTCGTCGCTTAGCAATGAAATCTGTATTATCAGATAAAGTTGCTGAAAATAACTTGGTAGCAGTAGAAGGTTTAAGCTTCGATGCACCAAAAACAAAAGAATTCAAACAAGTTCTTGCTAACTTGTCTATCGATACTAAAGTATTAGTTGTTTTAGAAAATGGTAACGACTTTGCAGCTTTATCAGCTCGTAACTTACCAAACGTTTCTGTAGTAACTTCTGATAACGTTAGTGTGTTAGATGTTGTGTCAGCTAACAAAGTCTTGGCAACACAAACAGCTCTTACTCAAATTGAGGAGGTGCTTGCATAATGGAATTACTAGACGTAATCAAACGCCCAGTGATCACTGAAAAATCCATGTTAGCTATGGACGAAAAGAAATATACTTTCGAAGTGGACACTCGCGCAAACAAAACTTTAGTAAAACAAGCTGTTGAATCAGCATTCGATGTTAAAGTAGCAAACGTAAACATCTTAAACGTGCGTCCAAAATTCAAACGCATGGGTAAATATGCAGGTTATACAAAAAAACGTCGCAAAGCGATCGTTACATTAACTGAAGATTCAAAAGAAATTCAATTATTCGAAGCTGCTGAATAAGCAGTCCTGAACAATATCAACGTAGGAGGGAAATAAGACGTGGCGATTAAAAAGTACAAACCTACCACAAATGGCCGTCGTAACATGACAAGTTCTGATTTCGCTGAAATCACAACTTCAACACCAGAAAAATCATTGTTACAGCCATTAAAAAACAATGCCGGTCGTAACAACAACGGTCGCATTACGGTTCGTCACCAAGGTGGCGGTCACAAACGTCAATACCGTGTGATTGACTTCAAACGTAATAAAGATAACGTCGCAGCGGTTGTTAAAACGATCGAGTACGATCCAAACCGTTCTGCTAACATCGCGTTAGTTCATTACGAAGACGGGGTTAAGGCATACATCTTAGCACCAAAAGGATTAGAAGTAGGCATGCGCCTAGTATCTGGTCCAGAAGCAGATATTAAAGTAGGTAACGCATTACCATTGGAAAACATTCCAGTTGGTACAGTTATCCACAACATTGAAATGAAACCTGGTAAAGGTGGACAATTAATCCGTTCAGCTGGAACAAGCGCGCAAGTACTTGGTAAAGAAGGCAAATACGTATTAATCCGCTTAAACTCTGGCGAAGTTCGTATGATCTTAGCAACTTGCCGTGCAACAATCGGTTCAGTTGGTAACGAACAACACGAATTAATCAACATTGGTAAAGCTGGCCGCTCTCGTTGGATGCGTAAACGCCCAACTGTTCGTGGTAGCGTAATGAACCCTAACGATCACCCACACGGTGGTGGTGAAGGTAAAACACCAATTGGACGTAAAGCGCCAGTATCTCCATGGGGTCAACCAGCAATTGGATACAAAACACGTAATAAAAAAGCTAAATCAGACAAACTTATCGTTCGTCGTCGTACTAAATAATTTTTTTGACCATGTGTCGTACATTTTGAGAGGAGGTTCACCATGGGTCGTAGTTTAAAAAAAGGACCTTTCGTCGATGATCATTTGATGAAAAAGGTCGAAGCACAACAAGGTGCCGAAAAGAAAAAAGTAATTAAAACTTGGTCTCGCCGCTCTACAATTTTTCCATCATTCGTAGGTTTCACAATCGCTGTATATGATGGACGGAAACATGTCCCTGTTTACATTCAAGAAGACATGGTAGGACATAAATTAGGTGAATTTGCACCAACTAGAACTTATCGTGGCCACGTTGCTGACGATAAAAAAACTAAACGCTAATTTTGAGGGGAGGATATGCAAATGTCAGAACAAATTACATCAGCTAAAGCAACTGCAAAAACAGTTCGCACTTCACCTCGTAAAGCACGTTTAGTAATCGATCTTATCAGAGGGAAAAGCGTTGCGGATGCAATTTCAATCTTGAAATTCACACCGAACAAGTCTGCTGGAATCATTGAAAAAGTTTTAATGTCAGCAGTTGCTAACGCAGAAAACAACTTTGACTTAGACGTTGAAAGCTTAGTCGTATCTGAAGCATTTGTTAACGAAGGACCAACAATGAAACGTTTCCGTCCTCGTGCAAAAGGTTCAGCTTCACCAATCAACAAACGTACTAGTCACATCACAGTAGTTGTAACAGAGAAATAAGTCTCATGAAATAGGCTGTTTTCTTTATGAAAACAGAGCTTAAACATTTAAGAGGAGGGACAATCAGTGGGTCAAAAAGTACATCCAATTGGAATGCGTGTAGGCATCATCCGCGACTGGGATGCGAAATGGTATGCTGAAAAAGAGTATGCTGAATTCTTACACGAAGATTTAAGAATCCGTAAATTTATCGCAACAAAACTTGCTGATGCTGCTGTATCTACAATTGAAATCGAACGCGCTGCAAACCGTGTTAACATTTCAATTCACACAGCTAAACCAGGTATGGTTATCGGTAAAGGCGGATCTGAAGTCGAAAACCTAAGAAAAGAATTAAACAAATTAACTGGCAAACGAGTTCACATCAACATCGTTGAAATCAAAAAACCAGATTTAGATGCAAAATTAGTAGGCGAAGGAATTGCACGTCAATTAGAAAACCGTGTTGCTTTCCGTCGTGCTCAAAAACAAGCTATCCAACGCGCAATGCGTGCTGGCGCTAAAGGAATCAAAACTCAAGTATCAGGTCGTCTAAACGGTGCGGATATCGCTCGTTCAGAAGGATACTCTGAAGGAACTGTACCACTTCACACATTACGTGCGGACATTGATTACGCATGGGAAGAAGCGGACACTACTTACGGAAAACTAGGAGTTAAAGTGTGGATCTATCGTGGAGAAATTCTTCCAACGAAAAAAAACACTGAGAAAGGAGGGAAATAATCATGTTAGTACCTAAACGTGTAAAACACCGTCGTGAATTCCGCGGAAAAATGCGCGGTGAAGCTAAAGGCGGAAAAGAAGTAGCATTTGGTGAATGGGGTTTACAAGCAACTGAATCTCACTGGATTACTAACCGTCAAATCGAAGCAGCCCGTATTGCAATGACTCGTTACATGAAACGTGGCGGGAAAGTATGGATTAAAATTTTCCCTCACAAGTCTTACACAAGTAAAGCTATCGGCGTACGTATGGGTAAAGGTAAAGGGGCACCAGAAGGCTGGGTATCACCAGTTAAACGTGGTAAAATCATGTTTGAAATCGCAGGCGTTCCTGAAGAAGTAGCTCGTGAAGCTCTTCGTCTTGCATCTCACAAATTGCCGGTAAAAACTAAGATCGTAAAACGTGAGGAAATGGGTGGTGAATCGAATGAAGGTTAAAGAAATCAGAGAATTAACCACTGCCGAAATGCTAGATAAAGAAAAACAATTAAAAGAAGAATTGTTCAACTTAAGATTCCAATTAGCAACAGGTCAATTAGAAAACACTGCACGTATTAAAGAAGTACGTCAATCGATTGCACGCATCAAAACAGTATTGCGTGAACAAGCTAACTAATAGTGGAAGGAGGCCAAACGCGTATGACTGAAGAAAGAAATCAACGTAAAGTTTACCAAGGTCGCGTGGTATCAGACAAAATGGATAAAACAATCACAGTTGTCGTTGAAACAAAGAAAAACCACCCTATCTATGGCAAACGTATGAAATATTCTAAAAAATATAAAGCGCATGATGAAAACAACACAGCGAAAGTTGGAGACATCGTAAAAATCATGGAAACTCGTCCATTATCAGCTACAAAACGTTTCCGTTTACTAGAGGTAGTCGAAGAAGCAGTTATTATCTAATAAAACGAGAATTTCCTAATAGATTGAAGCACAAAATCTGAAAGGGGGATACACATCGTGATCCAACAAGAAAGTCGTTTAAGAGTCGCTGACAATTCTGGCGCACGTGAAATTTTAACGATCAAAGTCCTAGGCGGATCTGGTCGTAAAACTGCTAACATCGGTGACGTTATTGTTGCTACTGTCAAACAAGCAACGCCAGGTGGGGTTGTTAAAAAAGGTGAAGTAGTTAAAGCCGTTATCGTTCGTACAAAATCTGGCGCTCGTCGTGCTGACGGTTCTTACATCAAATTTGATGAAAATGCTGCGGTAATTATCCGTGACGATAAAAGCCCACGCGGAACACGTATCTTCGGACCAGTTGCACGTGAATTACGTGAAAACAACTTCATGAAGATCGTTTCTCTAGCACCAGAAGTATTATAATCTCGAGCCCACGTTAAAGGAGGTGCGAAACAGTAATGTTTGTTAAAAAAGGCGATAAAGTAAAAGTTATCACTGGTAAAGATAAAAACAAAGAAGGCGTTGTCTTAGCAGCGTTTCCTAAACAAGATAAAGTTATCGTTGAAGGTGTCAACGTCGTTAAAAAACACCAAAAACCAAACCAAGCAGCCCCACAAGGTGGAATCCTTGAAGTGGAAGCGCCAATTCATGTTTCTAATGTAATGGTGATTGATCCTTCAAACGGAGAAGCTACTAAAGTTGCGTTTAAAGAAGTCGACGGCAAAAAAGTCCGCGTTTCTAAAAAAACAGGTGAAGTTTTAGATAAATAAAAATTGCGGAAGGAGGGCTTACTGAATGAACCGCCTGAAAGAAAAATATATTAAAGAAGTAACACCATCATTGGTGGAAAAATTTAATTACAGCTCAGTTATGCAAACACCTAAAGTTGATAAAATCGTTATCAACATGGGTGTGGGTGATGCAGTATCAAATGCTAAAAACTTAGACAAAGCTGTTGAAGAATTAGCATTAATCACTGGTCAAAAACCACTTATCACAAAAGCTAAAAAATCTATCGCTGGATTCCGTTTACGTGAAGGAATGCCAATCGGTGCGAAAGTAACGCTACGCGGCGAAAGAATGTACGAATTTTTAGATAAATTAGTAACAGTTTCTTTACCTCGTGTACGTGACTTCCACGGTGTCAGCAAAAAAGCTTTCGATGGTCGTGGTAACTATACTTTAGGTATTAAAGAACAATTAATCTTCCCAGAAGTTGATTATGATTTAGTAGATAAAGTACGCGGTATGGACATCGTAATTGTTACAACAGCGAACACTGACGAAGAGTCTCGCGAATTGTTGGCACAATTAGGTATGCCATTCCAAAAATAATATAAGGAGGCGAACTACGTGGCTAAAAAATCAATGATTGCTAAAAACAAACGTCCTGCTAAACATTCAACACAAGCTTATACTCGTTGTGAACGTTGTGGACGTCCACATTCAGTTTATCGTAAATTTCATCTTTGCCGTATTTGCTTCCGCGAACTTGCCTATAAAGGTCAAATTCCCGGCGTGAAGAAAGCTAGCTGGTAAACAAGTAAACTCGCATAAAGGAGGTAAATAGTTCAATGGTCATGACAGATCCAATTGCAGATTTTCTAACTCGCATTCGTAATGCGAACATGGTTAAACATGAAACTTTAGAAGTACCTGCTTCAAAAATCAAACGTGATATCGCAGAAATCCTGAAACGTGAAGGATTTATCCGCGACGTAGAATACATCGAAGATGACAAACAAGGCGTAATCCGTGTTTTCCTAAAATATGGTAAAAACGAAGAACGTGTTATCACAAACTTAAAACGTATTTCTAAACCAGGTTTACGTGCATACGTAAAAGCTGACGAAGTACCAAAAGTATTAAACGGTCTAGGAATTGCAATCATCTCTACATCAGAGGGTGTAATTACTGACAAAGAAGCTAGAGCGAAAAATATCGGCGGCGAAGTAATCGCCTACGTATGGTAATTCTAAAAAATACACAAGGAGGTGTCTCTAAGTGAGCCGTATTGGTAATAAAGTTGTTGTTCTTCCTGCTGGTGTTGAAATCAAGCAAGACGGAAACAACATTACAGTTAAAGGACCTAAAGGTGAATTAACACGCGAATTTTCTTCTGATATCAAAATGAACATCGAAGGAAACGAAGTGACATTCACTCGTCCAAACGATTCAAAAGAAATGAAAACAATCCACGGAACAACTCGTGCAAACTTCAACAACATGGTTGTTGGTGTTTCTGAAGGTTTCCAAAAAGCACTTGAACTTATCGGGGTCGGATACCGTGCCCAAGTACAAGGCAACAAATTAACTTTAAACGTTGGTTATTCTCATCCTGTCGAAATGACAGCACCAGAAGGCGTAACATTTGAAGTACCTGCGAACACACAAGTTATCGTTAAAGGCATCAACAAAGAAGTTGTTGGTGAATTAGCTGCTAACATCCGTGGCGTTCGTCCTCCAGAACCTTATAAAGGCAAAGGGATTCGCTATGTTGGTGAATTTGTACGCCGTAAAGAAGGTAAAACTGGTAAATAATAACAGCTGTGTAGAAAACAGAAGTCAACAACAAGCAACTGTCATTTTATGGGATTTTTCCAATAAAATGCTTTTGTCTTGTCTGCCAGCTTCTCTTTTCCGTAATCTGCTGACTGCTTGAAATATTAGTAGTAAACATTAAATCAAAGAGGTGAAAATTGTGATTACAAAACCAGATAAAAACAAAACACGTCAAAAGAGACATCGTCGTGTACGTAACAAAATCTCTGGTACTGCTGAGTGCCCACGCTTGAACATTTTCCGTTCTAACAAAAACATCTACGCGCAAGTCATTGATGACGTAGCGGGTGTGACGCTAGCAAGTGCCTCTGCCTTGGATAAAGAAATTTCAGGTGGAACAAAAACAGAAACAGCTGCAGCTGTTGGTAAACTAGTTGCTGAACGTGCCGCTGAAAAAGGCATCAAAAAAGTAGTCTTCGACCGTGGTGGATACCTTTACCATGGCCGCGTGCAAGCTTTAGCTGAAGCTGCTCGTGAAAATGGACTAGAATTTTAGGAGAAGGAGGAACACCATTCATGGTTTATATTGATCCAAAACATTTGGAATTAGAAGACCGCGTTGTAGCGATCAACCGTGTAACAAAAGTTGTTAAAGGTGGACGTCGTTTACGTTTCGCAGCTTTAGTTGTTGTCGGTGACAAAAACGGACACGTTGGTTTCGGTACTGGTAAAGCACAAGAAGTACCTGAAGCTATCCGTAAAGCAATCGAAGACGCGAAGAAAAACTTAGTTGAAGTGCCTATGGTTGGTTCTACTATCCCGCACGAAGTAATTGGCGTATTCGGTGGCGGCCGTATCCTTATGAAACCTGCAGTAGAAGGTTCTGGGGTAGCTGCTGGTGGACCAGTTCGTGCCGTATTGGAATTAGCTGGTGTAGCAGATATTACATCTAAATCACTAGGTTCAAACACACCTATTAACGTTGTTCGCGCAACTGTTGAAGGTCTAAAACAATTAAAACGTGCCGAAGAAGTGGCAGCACTTCGCGGTAAATCTGTAGAAGAAATTATCGGTTAAGGAGGACAAAAATAATGGCTGAATTAAAAATTACTTTAAAACGCAGTGTTATCGGACGTCCTCAAAACCAACGTGCTACAGTTAAAGCGTTAGGTTTAGGTAAAGTGAATAGTACTGTTACAAAACCTGCCAATGAAGCAATCAAAGGTATGGTTAACACTATTTCACATTTAGTGGACGTAGAAGAAGTTTAAGATTTATAGATTTGTAATAGAAGATTGCTTAAGGAGGTGCCAAACCTATGAAACTTCATGAATTAAAACCTGCTGAGGGCTCACGCCAAGTACGTAACCGTGTTGGACGTGGTACTTCATCTGGTAATGGTAAAACAGCTGGCCGTGGACAAAAAGGGCAAAAAGCCCGTTCAGGCGGTGGTGTTCGTTTAGGATTTGAAGGGGGTCAAACTCCATTATTCCGTCGTTTACCAAAACGTGGGTTTACAAACATTAATCGTAAAGATTACGCTGTTGTGAACTTAGATACTTTAAACCGTTTTGAAGATGGAACAGAAGTAACTCCTGTTGTCCTAAAAGAAGCAGGAATCGTTAAAAACGAAAAAGCGGGAATCAAAGTTCTTGCAGATGGTGAGTTAACGAAAAAATTAACTGTGAAAGCAGCTAAATTCTCGAAATCAGCACAAGAAGCTATCGAAGCTGCTGGTGGTTCAATCGAGGTGATCTAATTGTTCAAGCTATTAAAGAACGCCTTTAAAGTCAAAGACATTAGATCAAAAATCTTATTTACAGTTTTAATCTTGTTTGTATTTCGCCTAGGTGCGCACATTACTGTGCCCGGGGTGAATGCAAAGGGATTGTCTGATTTAAGTAGCTTACCCTTTTTGAATATGTTGAATATGGTGAGTGGTAGTGCCATGCAAAACTTCTCTATCTTCTCGATGGGGGTTTCGCCATACATTACAGCCTCTATTATTATTCAACTATTGCAAATGGATATTGTACCTAGATTTGTAGAATGGTCAAAACAAGGGGAAGTTGGGCGTAAGAAATTAAATCAAGCAACAAGATATCTAACGATTGTCTTGGGTGTGGCTCAGTCAATGGGGATCACTGCTGGTTTTAATAGCTTAAGTCAAACTGGGATTGTAAACAATCCAACCTTAGGTACCTTTGTGATGATTGCAGTTATTTTAACTGCTGGGACGATGTTTGTGACTTGGATGGGTGAACAAATTACAGAAAAAGGAATCGGAAATGGTGTTTCAATGATTATCTTTGCCGGGATTATTTCTCGTTTGCCAGGAGCAGTCAAAGAAATCTATGAAGATTACTTCGTCAATATCGAGTCTTCTCGTATTTGGCAATCTGTTATTTTCATTGCAATCTTAGTTATTGCTATTTTGGTGATCGTTACAGTCGTAACGTTCTTCCAACAAGCAGAACGTAAGATTCCAATCCAATATACAAAACGTGTTTCTGGTGCACCAACAAGTAGTTATTTACCGTTAAAAGTAAATGCTGCTGGGGTTATTCCAGTTATCTTTGCCAGCTCGTTAATTGCAACACCAAATGCCATTTTACAAGCTTTCTCATCAAAATTCGCTGGTGAAAATTGGTATGACATTATGACAAAAATCTTCAGTTATAACACAGTTCCAGGGGCAATCATCTATACTGTCCTAATCGTTGCGTTTACGTTCTTCTATGCATTTGTTCAAGTAAACCCTGAGAAATTAGCGGAAAACTTACAAAAACAAGGAAGCTACATTCCAAGCGTGCGACCAGGTAAAGGTACAGAAGAATATGTATCTGGCGTGTTAATGAGATTAAGTGTTGTCGGCTCAATTTTCCTAGGACTTGTTGCTTTACTTCCAATCATTGCGCAAATGGTTTGGAACTTACCTCAATCAATCGGTTTAGGTGGAACAAGTTTACTAATCGTTATCGGGGTTGCATTAGAAACAACGAAACAATTAGAAGGATTAATGATGAAACGTCAATATGTCGGCTTTATCAATAAGTAAGAATCGAGTGTTGAGGTTTTACCTCAGCACCATTCTCACATATGGCTAGCTTCATAAGCCGGTCTTTAAAATTAGGAGGAGAATATATGAACCTCATTTTAATGGGATTACCTGGAGCAGGTAAAGGCACCCAAGCAGAAAAAATCATTGATACGTATGGCATTCCACATATTTCTACTGGAGATATGTTCCGTGCAGCAATGAAAAATGAAACTGCCTTGGGCCTAGAAGCGAAATCTTATATCGATAAAGGTGAACTGGTTCCTGACGAAGTAACAAACGGAATTGTTAAAGAACGCCTTGCTGAACCAGACACAGACAAAGGATTCCTATTAGATGGTTTCCCACGTACACTGGATCAAGCAAAAGCATTAGATACAATGCTTAAAGAATTAAACAAAAAAATTGATGCTGTCATTGACATCCATGTAGAAGAAGATGTATTAATCGAGCGTTTAGCTGGACGATTCATCTGTCGCACATGTGGCGCAACGTATCATAAATTATTCAACCCGCCAAAAGTTGAAGGCACTTGTGATCGCTGTGGCGGACATGAATTCTACCAAAGAGAAGATGATAAGCCCGAAACGGTTAAAAATCGTTTGGCAGTCAACATTGAAAGTAGCGCACCAATCTTAGCTTTCTATAAAGAACAAGGCTTGATGCATACAATCGATGGCAATCGCGAAATCGATACTGTTTTTTCTGATGTGAAAAAAATCATTGACGAAAACTAATTTCCAATTGCCCGCAGTTTAACCCTGTTGTTGTATTCAGTTTCTCTTGCCAAAACATAACTAAATATGGTAGAATATATCAGTCCGACTTCTACAGTTTTGTGACATCAAAATGAATAACGAAGTTAGTTGAGAATTTCTAGGTGGGAGCTGGAGTTTCCGCCGTTTTATCGTGTGAAAACGCGAAACAAGTACAAGGAGGTACTGTGCGTGGCAAAAGAAGATATGATTGAAGTCGAAGGTACAGTCGTCGAAACTTTGCCGAATGCAATGTTTAAAGTCGAACTAGAAAATGGACACCAAGTTCTTGCTACTGTTTCAGGTAAAATCCGTATGCACTACATCCGTATCTTACCTGGTGACAAAGTAACAGTTGAATTATCACCGTATGATTTAACGCGTGGCCGTATTACTTATCGCTTTAAATAATTGTACTCCGTAAAACCACAGGAGGTATTATCATGAAAGTAAGACCATCAGTAAAACCAATGTGTGAACATTGTAAAGTAATTCGCCGTAAAGGACGTGTTATGGTTATTTGCCCAGCAAATCCAAAACATAAACAACGTCAAGGATAATTAGGAGGTGTAACGAATAATGGCTCGTATTGCAGGAGTAGACATCCCTCGTGACAAACGTGTAGTAGTTTCTCTTACTTACATTTATGGTATTGGTAACACTACAGCTAAAAAAGTTTTAGCAAACGTTGGCGTATCTGAAGATGTTCGTGTACGTGATTTAACAAACGAACAAACAGATGCGATTCGTGCGGAAATTGATAAGTTAAAAGTTGAAGGGGATCTTCGTCGTGAAGTGAACTTAAACATCAAACGCTTGATGGAAATCGGTTCATACCGTGGAATCCGTCACCGTCGTGGATTACCAACTCGTGGACAAAACACGAAAAATAATGCACGTACTCGTAAAGGCCCTACTAAAACAGTAGCAGGCAAGAAAAAATAATTCCTAAGTGAAGGAGGTTAGAACTTCATGGCAGCAAAAAAAGTTAGTCGTAAACGCCGTGTCAAAAAGAATATAGAATCAGGTGTAGCACATATCCATTCTACATTCAACAATACAATCGTAATGATTACTGATACACATGGTAATGCATTAGCATGGTCATCAGCAGGATCATTAGGCTTTAAAGGAAGCAAAAAATCAACTCCTTTTGCCGCTCAAATGGCTGCAGAAGCCGCAACTAAAGTGGCAATGGAACATGGACTTAAAACTGTAGACGTAACAGTTAAAGGACCTGGTTCTGGACGTGAAGCAGCAATTCGTTCATTACAAGCAACAGGTTTAGAAGTGACTGCAATTCGTGACGTGACTCCAGTTCCTCATAATGGATGCCGCCCTCCAAAACGCCGTCGTGTTTAATGAGCGCCACTCATTCTGAGTTTGAATTAGGAACGTCATTGAACAAGACACTTTTCGTTTTGAAAGGGGTATAGATAAGAATGATTGAATTTGAAAAACCAAGAATCGAAAAAATTGATGAAAATAGAGATTATGGTAAGTTCGTCGTTGAACCATTAGAACGCGGTTACGGAACTACTTTAGGTAACTCTCTACGTCGTATTTTATTGTCTTCTTTACCAGGAGCTGCAATTACGAATATTCAAATCGATGGTGTTTTACACGAATTCTCAACCATTCCAGGTGTACGAGAAGACGTAACACAAATTATTTTGAATATTAAAGGCTTAGCATTGAAATTATATGCTGAAGAAGAGAAAACCCTTGAGATCGATATTACAGGACCCGCTACCGTGACTGCCGGCGATATTATCGTGGACAGTGATGTTGAGATCCTAAATAAAGATTTAGTTATCTGTAGTGTTGCTGAAGGAGCTACTTTCCATGCTCGCTTAACAGTGAAACCTGGTCGTGGCTATGTTCAAGCAGACGAAAACAAAAAAGAAGATATGCCAATCGGTGTACTTCCAGTTGATTCCATCTACACACCCGTTCGTCGTGTTAACTACCAAGTAGAAAATACACGTGTTGGTCGTCGTGATGATTTCGACAAATTAACAATGGAAATATGGACAGATGGTTCAATCATTCCTCAAGAAGCACTAAGTTTAGCTGCGAAAATCATGACTGAGCATTTAGATATCTTTGTAAACCTTACTGACGAAGCGAAAAACGCTGAAATCATGGTGGAAAAAGAAGAAACTCAAAAAGAGAAAATGCTAGAAATGACGATTGAAGAACTTGATTTATCAGTTCGTTCATATAACTGTTTAAAACGTGCAGGTATTAATACTGTACAAGAACTTACAAACAAATCTGAACCAGAAATGATCAAAGTACGTAATTTAGGTCGTAAATCTCTTGAAGAAGTAAAACTTAAATTGCATGATCTAGGATTAGGATTACGTAAGGACGATTAAGACTTTTACGAAGTTTCCAGTCCTGCTTAACAGCAGTGGCTCGTGAGAACAGAAACGAAGGAGGGAACCCAACGTGAGTTACCGTAAATTAGGACGCACATCAAGCCAACGTAAAGCTATGCTACGTGATATTACAACTGATTTAATCATCAACGAACGCATCGTAACTACTGAAGCTCGTGCGAAAGAAGTACGTTCAACTGTAGAAAAAATGATTACTTTAGGTAAACGTGGAGATCTTCATGCACGTCGTCAAGCAGCTACTTTCGTTCGTAATGAAGTTGCTAGTGTTCGTGAAGAAGATGAGTCTATCGTTGTTGAATCAGCTTTACAAAAGCTATTTAACGATTTAGGACCTCGTTTCGCGGAACGCCAAGGTGGTTACACTCGTATCTTGAAGACAGAACCAAGACGCGGCGATGCAGCACCAATGGTAGTTATCGAATTTGTTAAATAATTAATAAACCGATCACTTTATAGATGTTTCTTTTAGAGTGTTATGATGTTGGAGGCGACTCCGAGTCTAGCTCTGCTTTCCCTGCTAAAGATGGCTTTAGCAGGGGAGCACTCATCATATAAAGGTGATTTTTTTTTGCTTTGGGAAAACGCTGTTTTCTCAAAGCTTTTTTGTTTCATAAAAGCATTGCGGAAGCTTTTGCGGTTTGTTATACTGGTTATTAATTGGAATTTTCAGATAATTAAGCATCTGAGTTAGTAGAAGGGGGAATTATATGTCGCAAATGTTTGCTTTTTCGTTGCTGATGGTTATTTTATACATTGGTGATGTAGTTTCTATCAAAACAAAAGCTTGGATTCCATCTGTTTTTGTTTGTGGTGTTTTATTTATTCTTGGTTATTGGACTATTTTTCCACAAAATATTGTGGAAGTGGCAGGGATTCCTACAGTGGTTGCCACTTTATTAATGTATCTGTTGATTACTAATATGGGCACTCTGCTCTCTGTTAAAGAATTGGTTAATCAATGGAAAACGATTGTGATTGCTTTGTCAGGTATTCTGGGCATTATTGCCTTGTTGTTAGCTGTGGGGACTTTTGTTTTTGACTTAAAAACAGTTTTAGTTGCAATCCCGCCGTTAGTAGGAGGTTTAGTTTCTTCATTAGTAATGTCAGAAGCGGCTCAATCAGCTGGTTTAGCCTCACTTTCAGTTTTGGCAATTTTAATTTATGTCATTCAAGGGTTTGCTGGTTATCCCTTAACTTCAATTGTTCTAAAAAAAGAAGGAAAGCGGAAGCTTCAAGAATATCGAGCAGGGACATGGCAGCCGGTTCATGAACAAGAGGGGCAAGAAACAGGAGCAGAACCAGATGTGCCTAAACTATTTGAAAAAGTACCCAAACGATATCATACAGTTTATTCACGAATTTTACGTTTAGCCTTAGTTGCCACACTTGCTTATTATGTTTCTGTGTGGACGGCACCGTTTGTGACGATTAGTCCTTTTGTGCTGTGTTTATGTTTTGGCGTGATTGCAACGTCTTTAGGCTTTTTAGAAAAGCAACCATTGCAGAAAGCAAATAGCTTTGGTTTTGCGATTTTAGGGTTAATGCTTTTTGTCTTTGATGGCTTAAAACAAGCCACACCTGAAATGTTGATGGATTTATTTTTACCAATGATTGGGATTATTGTGATTGGTGTTATCGGGATGTACATCTTTTCAGCAATTGTTGGTCGTGTATTAGGTGTGAGTAAAGAGATGGCATTCGCAGTTTCATTGACAGCTTTATATGGCTTTCCAGCCGATTATATTATTACTAATGAAGTGATTCAATCATTGACAGAAGATGAACAAGAACAGGCGGCTTTAACGAGCCATTTAATGCCACCGATGTTAGTGGCAGGTTTCGTAACAGTCACCATTGTTTCGGTTATTTTAGCGGGTATTTTTTCAAGTATTTTATTAAGTTTGTAGAAACGGGGCGTAAGTATGAAAAAAATCAAAGCACTAGTCAAGCAGCATTCACAAGAAATGATTGCTTTTCGACGGGATTTACACCAACATCCAGAATTACAATTTGAAGAATTTCGAACGACAGAAAAAGTCGCGGCAGTTCTTGATCAATTAGGAATTACTTATCGCAAAACAGAACCGACGGGTTTAATTGCTGAAATTGTGGGCGGCAAACCAGGCCGAGTGGTTGCGCTGCGGGCTGATATGGATGCCTTACCTGTACAGGAATTAAATGAAGATTTAGCTTATAAATCTTTAGAAGCTGGCAAGATGCATGCATGTGGGCATGATTCCCATACCGCGATGTTAGTAACAGCGGCTAAAGTATTAAAAGAAATCCAGGAAGAACTTCAGGGAACTGTAAGATTAATTTTTCAACCATCTGAAGAAAATGCGCAAGGTGCTAAAGCAATGGTTGCGCAAGGCGCAATGACCGGTGTTGATGATGTATTTGGCTTACATATCTGGTCACAAATGCCTGTAGGAACCGCTTCGTGTCGAGTGGGCTCAAGTTTCGCATCCGCAGATATTTTTTCTGTTGATTTTAAAGGCCGTGGTGGCCATGGTGCCATGCCAAACGCTTGTATTGATGCGGCAGTCATAGCTTCTTCTTTCGTGATGAATCTGCAAACGATTGTTTCTCGAGAGACAGATCCTTTAGATCCAGTAGTTGTCACGATTGGACGGATGGATGTGGGGACCCGTTTTAATGTGATTGCTGAGAATGCACGTTTAGAAGGAACGGTTCGTTGCTTTAGTGTAGCAACGCGTAATCGAGTAGAACAGGCGCTGCAACGCTATGCGGAACAAACAGCCGCTATTTACGGTGGTACGGCTTCGTTAGATTATCAATATGGAACGTTGCCAGTGATTAATGATGAGCAAGATGCCTTGTTTGCTCAAACACTAATTAAGGAAAATTTTGGTGAAGCGGCCTTAAGACAAGAAGAGCCGACAACCGGTGGTGAAGACTTCAGTTATTATACTGAACATGCTTCTGGTTGTTTTGCCTTAGTGGGAAGTGGTAATCCAGAGAAAGATACGGAATGGGCACATCACCATGGTCGTTTTAATATTGATGAAGATGCGATGGCAATGGGTGCTGAGTTATATGCCCAATATGCGTTTGAATATTTGAAGACACATTTTTAAAAGAAAATCAGTAACTTCTTGTTTTATGAGAACAAGAAGTTATTTTTATGAAAAATAGACCTGTCAAGACAGATAAGAGCTCCCATAATGACCGTTCTTTTGGTATAATAAAAAATAGTGTGAAGAATCAGAACAGATGATTGAAAAAACGCTACTTTTTTGGTAGTGTTAGAAAGAATAAATAGATTGAGGGAGTACGCGATGCAACCAATCATTGAACTAAATAATATCCAATTTAATTATCAACCAGAAGATGCTTCTCCCGCTTTAAAAGATGTGTCTTTTTCCATTCAACAAGGCGAATGGGTCGCTATTATTGGCCATAATGGTTCTGGTAAATCAACGTTAGCCAAAACGATCAATGGGCTGTTACTGCCAGCTGCTGGGACTATCAAAGTTGGCGGCAAAGAATTAAATGAAGCAAACGTCTGGGATATCCGGCGTATGGTAGGAATGGTCTTTCAGAATCCAGATAACCAATTTGTCGGTTCAACAGTCGAAGACGATGTGGCTTTTGGTTTAGAAAATCAAGGTATTCCGCGTGATGAAATGGTCGAACGTGTCCACGATGCCTTAGAACGGGTTCGTATGTTAGCTTTTGCCAAGCGAGAACCTGCTCGGCTATCTGGTGGCCAAAAACAACGAGTAGCTATCGCTGGTGTGGTTGCTTTGCGACCAGATATTATTATTTTAGACGAAGCGACAAGTATGTTAGATCCAGAAGGTCGTGCAGAAGTAATTGCTACCATTCAAAAGATTAAAGAAGAAAGCAATTTAACAGTTATTTCTATTACCCACGATATTGATGAAGCGGCTAATGCGAATCGTATTTTAGTGATGCGCCAAGGACAATTGACAAACGAAGGAACACCAGAAAAGATTTTTTCTGCAGGAGAAGCGCTTGTTGAAATGGGCTTGGATTTACCGTTTCCTGAAAAATTAAAAGTAGCTTTGAAAGAGCGTGGCGTTGTTGTGCCAACGAATTATTTAACAGAAGAAGGGATGGTGGATTGGTTATGGACATCCGTTTTAAACAAGTAGATTTTACTTACCAACCCAATACTCCTTTTGAGCAACGGGCATTATTCGATATTAATTTAACGATTCAAGACGGCTCTTATACAGCGATTGTCGGTCATACTGGCAGTGGCAAATCAACGTTATTACAACATTTGAATGCTTTGGTGAAACCAACTAAAGGCCAAGTGACAATTGGAGAGCGTGTAATTACGCCAGAAACTGATAATAAGAATTTAAAACCAATTCGTAAAAAAGTTGGGATCGTTTTTCAATTTCCAGAAGCACAATTGTTTGAAGAAACAGTGGAGCGAGACATCGCTTTCGGACCGAAAAACTTTGGTGTTTCAGACGAAGAAGCGAAAAAATTAGCTAAGAAAATGCTTGATTTAGTCGGCTTAGATGAAAAATACTTACAACACTCTCCGTTTGAGTTATCAGGTGGTCAAATGCGCCGTGTCGCAATTGCTGGTGTGCTAGCGATGGAACCAGAAGTCTTAGTATTAGACGAACCGACTGCTGGTTTGGATCCTAAGGGTCGTAAAGAAATGATGGAGATGTTTAGTCGTCTGCATAAGGAACATAATATGACCATCGTTTTAGTGACACATTTGATGGATGACGTGGCTAATTACGCAGATCATGTGATTGTTTTAGAAAAAGGACAAATCGTCCGAGCGGGAGCACCACAAGAAGTGTTTCAAGAGACACAATGGCTGAAAGAAAAACAATTAGGCGTGCCAACTGCAGCCGAATTTGCTGAAAAATTAGTGGCAAAAGGCTTTTCTTTTGAGCAATTACCATTAACGGCCGATCAATTAGCCGATCAGCTTCTGAAAAAAATGCAGGAAGCAGGTGAGGCAAAATGATGAATAAATTGATTTTTGGGCGCTATATTCCAGGTGATTCTTTTATCCATCGTTTAGATCCGCGCGCAAAATTATTAGCTAGTTTTTATTTTATTGGAATTATCTTTTTAGCAAATAATTGGCAGAGTTATGTTTTAATAGCAGCCTTTACTGCTTTTGCTATTTCATTATCAAAAATCAGCGCCCGCTTCTTTATCCGCGGTGTTCGGCCATTATTATGGCTAATTCTGTTTACTGTGGCTCTTCAAACCTTGTTTACACAAGGGGGAGAGGTGTACTTTCAGTGGGGAATTATTTCCATTACCCAGTTTGGTGTGACGAATGGGCTGTTTATTTTCTGTCGTTTTGTTTTAATTATTTTCATGTCAACGTTATTAACTTTAACGACGGCACCATTAGAGTTATCAGATGCGATTGAATATTTGTTACGCCCACTTCGTGTGGTGAAATTTCCAGTTCATGAAGTTTCATTGATGTTATCAATTGCCTTACGTTTTGTCCCAACATTAATGGATGAAACGGAAAAGATTATGAATGCCCAACGTGCCCGTGGTGTTGATTTTGGTGAAGGAAACTTACTTCAAAAAATGAAAGCTATTGTTCCACTTTTGATTCCACTTTTCGTAAGTAGTTTTAATCGTGCGGAAGACTTAGCGACTGCCATGGAAGCAAGAGGTTATCAAGGTGGCGAAGGACGGACAAAATACCGCATTCTTCATTGGCACCTACGAGATACAATAGTAATGTTTGGCTTTGTCTTGTTAACCATTGGCTTATTTGTATTAAGAACTTAGAAAAGGTGAAGAAAAATTATGCCCCGCTATAAAGCAATCATTGCCTATGATGGCACTCATTTTCATGGCTTTCAAAAGCAGCCTAATGAGCGTACCGTTCAAGAAGAAATAGAAAAAACGTTAGCACGCATGAATAACGGACACTCCGTGACGGTTTTTGGTTCAGGACGAACAGATGCAGGTGTTCATGCAATGGGCCAAGTGATTCACTTTGATTATCCGCAGGAACGTCCGTTGGAAAAAATGCGCTTTGCGTTAGATACACAAACACCAGAAGACATTGCTGTGCGCAGCGTGGAACGTGTTTCAGAAGACTTTCATGCACGTTATCACGTGATCGAAAAAACCTATCAATTTAAAGTGGATATTGGCAAACCGCGAAGTCCATTTCGACGTTTTTATGCCAGTTATTTTCCGTATCCCATTGATCTCGAAAAAATCCAACAAGCTTTACCTGATTTATTAGGCACCCATGATTTTACCTCTTTCTGTGCCTCAGGAAGTTCGGTAGAAGATAAAATCCGAACTATTCATGAAGCCAGTGTTCATGTCAATGAAACGGGGGATGAATTAACATTCACTTTTCGGGGCGATGGTTTCTTGTACAAAATGATTCGGATTTTAGTTGGTACGCTATTGAAAATCGGCAATGGGCGGCTGGAACCAACCGCGATTCCAGCAATTATCGCAGCCAAAGATCGAAATTTAGCGGGTCCGACTGCTCATCCAGAAGGATTGTATTTAGCAGAAGTGAAATATGAAAACTAAAAAGACGTAGACCTTTGAGCCGACCCCCAAAAGTTAGACCTAGAAATCTAACTTTTGGAGGTTTTTTTGTATGGCAAAATACAGTTTTGAATTTAAACTTAAACTTGTTCATGACTACTTATCTGGTCAAGGAGGTCTAAGG
>OVXK01000050.1_pt1 | contig 119711 bp, 104 predicted proteins | sample 1732021 | NCBI WGS metagenome assembly OVXK01 (sample SAMEA4413051, study PRJEB24355) | metagenome | biome: human; feature: gut; material: faeces | place: United Kingdom | collected 2010 | reverse complement strand
TACTTCACCATGCACATGTGATTAGCATAACTGGAGATTCATACCGGTTACGAAACCATATGCAACAGAAGGAATAACTGTACATTGTACATCGTCAAAATTGTACATTCTTATATTGACATTTACACCATATATTACCAAACATAAAAATCAATACTAGAACTTTATCACCTAATGGGTATAATTCCAACACATAACGATCATAAATTAAGCCACAAAAAACATATATGGAAATACACCAAATTACTAAGAGTAATAGCTTTACAACGAGGCCTAAAACAATTTTTATAATTGATTTACACACCTTCACAAATATCTAACCCTCACAAACTATATGATATAAAAATATAATAACCTAACCCCAAAAAGCACAATGTTTCTCAGCATCAGTATACTATGCTAAGAAGCATTGTGCCTATTGTTTTATGGTTTATTCGTATTTGACGATATATACAATTCTATCTATAATATAAGAAGATAGTCAGACGAGTCGAAACGTCAGGCGCATCTCGAAAATAGTAAAATCTTAGGAAATGGCCTTTCAGTTATCTAGTTACACTAGGCAACGGAGGGCTATTTTGCTATTGCTAGACAAATAAGCGCTATAAGGGCTCCAAAGGATATCAATAACTATCATATTATATGAATATATAGATATAACGCTATCTTAGAAAATCTAAGATAGCGTTTTTTATGCCCATACACATGGTGTTTTCAGTAAGTTCTGAATGATATTGTGCCCTGCTATGACGGTCATGACTGACGGAGCGCAATAGGTAAATTCTGGATCTGGCAAAATCGTTTTGATGTAACAATCTTGTGTTTCCATAAATGATTTGTATGTATCAAGTGAAAACAGTCCATAATTACCACACAATTCCCATCTATCTTTAGCGAGAAGGGACAAAAATTCATCGGCATGTGGGTCATATGCAATGTTAGGTACGGTGCTGGTTGTTAGCCCCGTATCACTATTTGTACATGGAGAAATATGATACATATACCCTCTTGGTGTGATACAAAGCATCCAGGGAATTGCTCTAGACATAAGGGTTCGTTTAAAAACGCCAAATACTTCTTGTAATCTTGATTTTCGCACATACAGAGCATAAAAGGTTTCTCTATATTCCGTTGGATCATCAGGCGTATCGAGATAGGTTTGTTCCACTATATCAAAGGGTACATTACATATATTAGCGAGATTTTCAATCGAATGGCGCCATATTCCTCTACGTACTAAACTAATACGCCTTTTGGGGAATAGTAAAATATATTCACTACCAATATAATCAGATAAAGCACCAAAATGAATGCCATCTTGACGATTAAACTCAGGAAATTGCATACGCCGATAATCAGCGTCAATGCCCGTACAAGCGTAGCTTTCACCTAAAACAGTGCTACCATAGGTCTCAATCTGATGAGGATCCCAGTCCCCTAAGTTATCGCCATACCGCATCTTGCCATGATCATAACGAAGCATCTTGGTGTGCCCCGTAGGCGACACGCAGAGCACGCAAGGATACCCATACTGTTGCGTATACCAACCGCCCACGCTGTGCCAATCCACAATCCGATTTTCAGGCCATGCAAACAAGGTCATTTCCACCGGCTGCTGTCCATGTACACCATTCACGGACGCCGTGCCATGAATCGTATGCTTATACCAATTTCGGCCAATCATATACTGCCATGCCAACGGTGGCGTCGGACCACGTTGGCCAACAGGATCACTAATCACAATGAGCAGACCCATCCGCGCTTTTCGATAGGGTCTAACGATATCATTAATTTGGTGCACTAAACCTTGATTCATAGGACATCCCCCTTTTACCTTACTAATCTTGATGAAAGCTAACGCTGTTTACACCTTTAGTATAAATGAGTAGATGTGTAAAATTTAGTGCATAAAGGCATGCAAACTCATTACTGCTTAACATATAAGAAAGTTATATAATTATACTTAATAAAGAGAATCTAAGTATTGTTATAGCTCCTATAAAAAGGAGCATGTAAGCAGGAGAAGCTATTATGCCAAAATTACCACTCATAGTGGGTGCTTTCATCATGAGCACTATACTGTCGCCAGTAGGGGCCATCGACGTCAACATTCCTGGTGCGGATTCTAAAATTCCAAAGGATGCGTATATAGATTATCAAGCCACAAACCACGCCATTGAACAGGATGTGGCCAATTATGTAGAAACGTTAAAGAGCACCGATAAAGCCAACGGTATTAGTAGAAACGAACTAGCCTATGCAAAGGAGGCCTCTATATATCGCGGAGAGCATTACCACAATACAGTGATTTCCGTTCACAATCGATACAGCCAGATTCGGCTTTCATTCCCCGTAGCAGGTATAAAGAGCGAATATAATATTGGTCGGTATAAAAATCCAGATCGCACCATAGAGGATTATCGCGTTATAACCGATAATGGCAGTCTTAATCTAGAAATCGACTATGCAGATTACAAAGATCAGGATTGGCGCAACACTAAAATTGCCTATGAAAAACTAACAGACAAAGACGTTCGTAAGTTCTTACAAGATAATGCAAAGAAGAATCCAGAAAAGCATATTTCTGATATAAAGGCGACTGTATTTTCATACCCTGCCGTTACCTACAGTACCTGGGACAGCATGAAAATGCCTCACCTCAAAAATGGGCAAAAAACGACGATGACCGTGGATACCATCAACTTTAAACATATGGGCTTTGCCATACGGTATCCTCTATATCACGCAGGTATCGCCTATTTCGATAATAAACCGGTGTTGAATAAGGTGCCTACTGACAATCTACTCGCCAATTACGTGCTTCCATCGATGAAAAATCTCAATGAGTTGAATGAATATTCACGCATAGAAAATCTAAATGGCATACAGTATCGCGTACCTAAAGATGCCCTATTCGAAGGTGAAAGTAAAGAAGATTATCAAGATATTAGATATTACAAAAAAGGATCCATAACCTTTTTTGTTTCTACTATCAATCTTACTAATAATCCGTATACTCGTAATCTTATCATTGATGGGCATTACAATTTCAGTAGGAATTTACATTCATTCTGGGATATATACCGGTACCACCCAACACCAGAGTATATTAATTACGCTGTTGTATGGAATAATAATATACCTGGCCTATCCATACATAGTTATGAACCATATAGTGATATTCAAATCCTAAACTTTGAATCCTATGATGGCACCTATGGTTTTATCTATACCATCTTTTATCCGAACTTTTTAAGTGCTGATGAAGTTCAAAAATTACGGAATATGATTGAGTTCTTTGATTCTACGAATAATCCGGAGTTTAAACTACAGCAACATGTTGTGCTTCCAGAGAATCGCTAACTAGAAAAGTAAATACAACTAATCTGCTATCTTAAGATACACAAACAGCCAGTACCGCAATCGCAGTACTGGCTGTTTGTATGTGTAGTGTATTCTATTCTGTTATTATATAACTATTTAGAATTTTTGAGGTCTCTATTTTGTCTTGCCTTGTTTTTCATGTTGTTCTACAAGAGCAAGAAATTCTTTAAAGTTGTTGATTTTAACGGCTTGCCATGTGCCATCATCAAGTTTTTTCATAGCAAGGTTAAATGTTACGTCTTGGTTAAGTTCTTTGGAGTTAAATGTAACAGGCACAACAGCGCTATTACCATCAACAGTGGCAGAACCAATACTTTTGAACTCAAGATCTTTAATACCAGTTTTTTCTTTCATTTCATCAGCTGCTTGTTTTTCACGAGCATTTTGATTTGAATCTTCAGGTTGCTTTGCAATGGCATTGTAAATTTCATTACTCAAAATAGGCACAATCTTAGGTTTCAAACCTTGGAACATCACCTCAGCAAGGCCTTTAAGTGGGTTGTCTTTAATTTCAGGATCTTCCAGTTGCATAGCCACAACATCATCATAACCTGAACCGATGATAGAATCTACATCGACATGTTTTTTGAAAGCATTCACATCGTGTTTTTCTACGGCTTCACGAGCAAGGTTCAAGGAATAGACCGGTGTTTTTGTAAAGTACAAGAAATACCAACCTAGAGCAATAGCCACAATGGCTACAAGTACGGCAATGATAATCTTCTTTTTAGACATAAAGGTCTCCTCTCATGCGGACACAATAGTATATAACTTACTTTCAATTTTACACTAAAACCCTACTAGTTAGGAAATTAAATTCCATTTTATTCAAAAAAATGTATGATGTTGAATCCTATTTCTAACTATTTTATGGTTCATCGTCATAAGTTAAGCCATATGCCTTCTGGTAGATTAAATTAGGCAATGTATAACGTTCCAAACCAAATGTAGCAGGCAATATCATGGCCTCTATATTTGCTTGCTGAAGTGAGGCGCGAACGCTACCATCATTGGTAAAAGCACCTGCGGCTTTCACCATCCCAGTAATCCCAGAATTCTCATCCTTAGCACGCCAAATCGAAATATATGGTGTGTGGGCGCCCTGTTTAAGTGCTTTTTCATGCGCATTAATCAGATGGCGCAATGATTGATTAAGCTGGTAATCGTATTCGATTTGAATGCCTTGAATGAGATTGGATGCAGGCATCAATACATACAGAGTGGCCTCAATGCGGCGGTGTCCGTTAGAATCTACGATAGTTCTAATAGACTCAAGATTCAGGTATTTTCCATCGCCTCGGCCAGAATCAACAGACGAGTCGATATGTTGGAATCGTGCCGTATCTAATAATTCAGACTGTGATATGGCTTGACCTTGCAACGGTAATACGAGGCAGACTAATAACCATAGAAAACATAAATATATTCGTTTCATTGTCCACCTCACTGTACCACAATATCATCAAAGTGTTGCTGATACGTAACCATAAACATAGTATCTGCTAAATCATACAGGATTCGATGATTACGATTCACTGGGAACTTACGTGTATCCTCTGAGTACTTTGTCCATTTCACGGTTCCGTCTGCTTCATATCTCGCCACATCAACATCAGACATATATAAGCCAGGATTGCTTTCACTAGCTTGAATCAATGCAATCATGGACGGACTTGGATTCATCGTGCGAGACGAACGAATCAACGTAGCCAATGAGTAATTCGTATCATACTCTACAGTAAGCTGTTTCTCTTGAATCCCAACCCCATAGGATGCAACCGTAGCTATATAATAGATTCCACGCAATGTGTACTGCGGCGGTGCATAGTGCAAAGGCTCTATAGAATAAGTATTTAGGTAAACGTAGATGCCCTCTTTTGTAACAGGGTTACTAAACTCATGGTGATGAACCAATTTAAACTGCGGCGATGTCTGTAACTCTTGTAATGTAATTGCCTCTGTAGGCATGGTAAAAACTAGCAACACAAAAGCTAGCATTAAAATACGTCGGATCATAAAAACCTCTCTCAATATAAATAAGCACACCCCTATTAGCATAAGTATACTATGCAAATAAGGCTGTGCCTATAATTTATAAAATATATACTATCTTATTTTTTGTAGTGCCAATTTAATTTCTTGAAGTTCAGCACGTAAATCCGCATTATCAGCTTGTAAGTCCTTAATTTGCTGTGCCATTTCAAAGCGGCTCATTTTTAGGCTAGGATCTTGATAGCCTAATTTAAAGGAAGCACCAAGGTTAAAGGTGCTTTCACTACCTAAGGCAACGCCTAGATGAACCATCGTATTTTCATTCGGTTGATAAGACGTACCGATAGCACCAGCTGTTGCATTTTTATAATGGCCTACGCTAGTCGCAAAGGACCATTTATCATTCGGATTGTAGTCCAAGTAATGCAAGCCAGATAAAGCAGCTGACACAGCACCAGCCTTGTTAATTTGGCTGCCTACGTTCCCCATAATATTGCTAACATTAACATTCGCAGTAGCTGCGCGCAATTGACGAACGTTAACAGCATCTGTATCTGCTTGACCATCATCTACATTTTCAATTTTCATATCCCCTGCATGAATACCCGCTTCCGCATCATACGTCAGATTAATGCCATCTGGTCGACCATCACTAATGGTTATACCCGTCGGTTTAACTTGTGTAGCATGTACTTTCACAGTACTTGGATCCGTCCCTGGCACAATAGAGTTAACGGCCCCCACATCAACAATGTTCAATCCATTGTCATCAAAATCCATACTAGTATTGTGATTCGACATAGATAACGTGCCCGGTTTAATAATGACACGTTCATTACTACCATCTGGAAACTCATCATTAATCCAAAACTGCTTTGAAGAAATAGTGGTACCATCAAAGCGATTATTTGATGACATACTGCCGATAGTAATCGTATCAGTACCAACATTCACTGGTGCGCCCATAACATTCACACTCAAAACAGACAAAATTCCCGTTAACACTAATAATCTCTTATTCATGATAACTCTCCCTCTAACCTACAGGATCCAACACACACAAATAACCCTTATAGATCCTCATTCATACATACTTATGAATATAGATAAATACTGAAAGAAATCTCATATTCCCCAATATAATTTCATTATAAGCACTACTTATTTTTACGTCAACGATGTATTTTCATCCTTTATTCATTTGTTTCTTTCATTCTACTCACTATAATAAATAAGGTAATAAGTTATATTCTTTTACATCACTTAGCACATTACTATTTCCATGTCGATCACGTTGGTACCGAATCAATACAACCTGATTCGTATATTTATTGAATACAAAAGATAAACCTTCGTTGTGATACCCTACGTATTCACCCACATAGTACCCAGTATATTTATCATATCCATGATAGATATCTCCATATGGTTCTGCTGGTCGTCCCCATTCAGTATCCTCAAGAAGCGGCCCATAAAGAGATTCTACTTCGCTTCGCGTCATACCTACCATAGCCCCTTTATTAGTTGCATACCCAGATTTTGTAATATATATTGTACTCGGTTGTGTACGCAAATCCCATAATGAAATAATAACCGATTGGTCAGCAGAGATATACATATTATGATAGGAATAACGATGATCCGCTAGCCATAAGGAATAATGGTAATAGTTTAAATAAGAATACATATCCGAATTAGATTCTAAACCGGCTAAAACGCCAGCATCATCAGTTTTAGCAAACGCAGTTTGCCCCAAATAACCAATAATAAAAATAGAACTTAACAAGAGTTTTACAAGCAAGTGTTTCACTAGAATCACCTCTTAAAGTTTGTAGCTATGGCCTTTTCGTTTATCTAGCTACCAAGCGGTAACGGAGGGCTATTTGCTTTTTGTAAGGCAAATAAGCGCCCCCTATTTCACAACTACATCATCAAATTGCATACCGTACACACGTTCATACAAGCGGTTAGCCAAAAGATATCCTGCAAAGCCAAAATCTACAGGGGCCGTTGCCATCCATCTATCTCTCGCTTCGCTTTGTGCATCATATCGGTTTCCATCTACATGGAACACTTTAAAATCAATAATAGTAGATGAAATTCCTGAATTCTTTTGTTTAGACAACCATAGATCTTTATACGATGCTAATTGATGGGCATCCAATTTCTTAATTAAATTGGCAAAGGACTGCTTTGTATTAAAGGTGTAAAGAACCTGCTTTTCCTGAATCGTGTCACCAGCAGGCATGAGCACATACTGTGTGATGGTAATTTGCTTTGTTCCATTCGGCCCGTTAGAGGCCTTGATGGAATTCTTATCTATATAGGTGCCATCACCATTGCCGCTTTCACCAAAGCCAAGAAGCATTTCATAGTGGCTAGTATTTTGTAATTCCTGCATAGACATGCTATATGTTGGCACCACACAAGACAGTACCAATGCCATTGTTATATATAATACTTTCATCATCTGCCTCATTTCACCACCACATCTTCAAAATGCATCCGATACGCTTCATAGAATAAAGTATCCGCTATATCATAACGCGTCGTATTCGGAGCCATGCGCAAAATAGCACGCGTAGAGGCTTTCACCTGAATCGGCAACGACTGACCATCAAAAGAGAATACGCCTAATGGTTCCTCAGTTCCCACCATGCCTGTTTTCGTTTGTGCCGCATCAATAACCGTCGTCAACGAAGCACCGGCTTGTTTTGCATGATATACCTGACTCGCCAGCGATAAACGAGTGTCATAGGATACAATCCAGGAATCACTATAAATAACATGTTTCCGCGGTGATTGGTACGCATTGTATACCGTAGCTTTACTTTTAAACATAGGTGGTGCATACTCTAATACCTCTATGGAACGCGTATCTAAATACCACGTAGTATGCTCATCCGCATTAGGACCATCAGGCGTTACCTCATACATCACCTTAAACTGTGGTGACGACTTGAGTTCCTGTATCGATATCGCTTGGCTAGGTATGGTGAAAGCTAACGCTACTGCGAACATTACAAAAATACGTTTTAACATAAGACTCTCCTCTTAAAGATTATAGTTATAAACACTATACCTCATTCATCTTAATTTGACGATATATCATAACCTTATTTTTTCTTATGTATTAAGTTTTGATGCATTGTATCTCTTAGCATCTTAGCGTTCCCAAAATCTAAATATTCCATTATATCGCGTAGTTCGATGTGATTATAGTTTGCTTTTCCATCTTCATAGGTAAGATATATATTGTATTCATACTGATCATCCTGTATCAATTGAATCATACGAGATTTTTTACCAGAATTATATTGATCCATAAGATAAGAAGGAACCCCATTATTCCACACCACTGCAGACTGAATCGGTACCTCTTGTAATAGAAGTGATGGAGATGCATAGAGATAGTCACGTAGAACACGATTACAATATGCCAATATCGGGCTTTCAGTATCAGTAACAGGACCTCTTTCAATAACGAATTCCATTCCATGCCCCTGATACACACGCTTATTTGAATTGGAATGATTCGTATCATTCGTTTTTAGCACCATGCCCTTTGGCACACGATACGTAATATTTTCCCATGTAATAAGATCGCTGATGCTATCCAATGTATCCAACGATTGCATAGAAGGAATCACAATATTCGCCATTGCTGACTCTAAATTCGTTACAACATCCGATTGACCAAACTTACTCAACGTAGCGATGTACGTATGATTTGGCTGGTCATCAAATATAACATGGGCAAGCATCATAGGATTATTATCGTTCTTTGATGATTCTGTTATTATCCAAGTTCCTGCTCGTATACCAGGATATATGAAAGTTCCTTTACGTCCAGCGCTACTTTCATTAAAAGCTTGTTCCGGCGTTTCCGTAGTGCCAGAAAGCGAAGCCATTGCATAACGGTCTATGGCAAATGATGTAATATCCTCACGTTTTAAAGGGGTCACTATACCCTCCACAGTCCTAATCGGAGCTGTCAGTTTAGCATTATACCCCTTTTCATGTAATAAAATGACCGTTGAATCATGGGAAAGCAAGTCCATATACCTAATATTAGCCTTCTTTAATGCATCAGCATTGGCTAAACTCATTCCAGGCTCACTTGCAACGTCGTCTATCTCTTTAAATCTGAGTTTTAGAGATTCCTTAATCTCAAAGTCAGGTACTTTACTAGTATTGCCATACCGATAATTCTGATATGCATTTCCTGGAATACTTGCATCTGCCCCTGGCACAGGCGGTTGTCCCTCGGGCACAGTGTATTGCGCCGCATTAATAGGCATGGTAAAAGCTAACGCCATAGATACACCTAGCAATATCGTTTTTAGTTTCATACAACACCTCTCACACAACAATAGGCACGTTCTCTTATTGGTATAAGTATACTATATCCACGAGAACGTGCCTATTTTATATTCTATACGTCAATGCAACGATGCTAATGGAACACATAGCTCATCCAAGACACCAGTGCCTTCTTGTACTCTTCAATGGTAGAAAATTTCGGTGTATAGTTTGTTAACCATTCGGTTAGTGTAGGTTGTGTCGCCTCTGGGTCTACGGCAATTGGCAAATCCCAGATGTTACCATGTCTACCTTCAAAGTAGCGCCATTTATCTTGGGCAAAGCTCACCAAGGCGTAGGCCTTATCGTATTGCTCCTTCGCGAGATCTAATTTGCCTAAGCTCTCATTAATCTGAGCCATAATACTATAATCCGATGCATTCCATGGATATCCTAATGCAGTACCGGCCCAGCCAAATCGATACTCCTCATCGATGAGAGTTTGTAAATTCCGTTTGTATAGCTCGGCCCGACGGGTGTCGCCAAAATGAACGGCCAATTTCACCATATATTTGACGCATTCGAGGTACGCGTAATGATCCTGCGTATGACGCGCATAATTTGGATTGTCATAGGTCGCATCCCACAAGGTACCAAGTTCATCCCAGCACGCTTGGTCCATGTGATCTAGGTGAAAGTGCCATACGGCCTTGACCCACAATAGGAATACTGCATTCGTATAATTCCAATAATGATTGCCCTCTGTATACTCATCTTCCGCCTCATGACCATTCTCATTTAAGAGCACATGCATCTGGCTAATCCAGTCAAAACGCATGGAGAAGAGCGGTGGATACACAGTTTCAATATAGCGCTCATAACCAACGCGATTGTCCGTTTCTACATAAAAATGCAATAACGCAAATTGCAAATAGTCAAGGTCAAAGGCACTCGACGGATTTGCCAAGTTATTAATGAATGCATCCGAATAACTTTCATACTCTAATGGATCCTTTTCCTGAGCCTGAATCAACTCTTTGAATAGACTTTCAGCCTCACTACGACCTGTGAAAGCATAGGCCAGCGCTCGATACCACTTGGATAGGCGACCTACTTTCAACATATACTCGTACTGCCACGAATCCGGTGAAGGAATGTCCGCATGAGCGACCAAATCGTCAAGGAAATTCACGATAGGAATCACATTGTGGTACATGCGCTCGCAGCGAATGGCGCGCTGACACGCATCTAGCGCACAATACACGTGGCAACATAATTCCACGTCCACCGGCGGCATATCATCCGCTTTATTCATGCCAAAGGGGTCATCAAATCTAAAGGAATCATCCGTATCAATCAAACCTTCTAGGCCAAATGAAGTATCCCTGCCAAACGGACGATTCATACTGAACGGATTGGAGTCATCCATTACCGATAAGAGCTCGTCACCCACCCCCACATACCGCTTGCGATACAGGTCTTCGACGCGATCTACATAAGGAACGAGAACATCCAAATACTGCTTATACTGATGCACCTTCGGATGCAATTCAACGCCCAGATTCTCTGTTGAAAGTTCCCGAATTATGTGTGCCACAAGAGGAAATACCTGCTGTTCTTTCACAAAACCGAGCACGCCATCATCATAAGTAGGCACCTGCTTTAAGGTACGACGGACCATCGTATATTGGATATTCCAACATTGCCGAATCAACGGATTCAGCCAACGTTCACACTCATCATAGACGCCAATAGCTGCCTCTTCAGAAGGTCCCATGTACATTTTATACATGGACTCACAAATATTTTGTAACAATACATCCTTCGACAAGGTCTTGAGCGCGTCCGATTCTGTTTCTCCGTCCATAGCTTGCACCATATAGGCACCAAGCGCATCGGCAAGGAGTAAAAATTCAGAATGAACCTGTGTAGGCTCGGTCATTACGTAGTGATTCGGAACCGAAAAGGCATCAACACCTTCACTGAATATATCCTCATCCGCGGCCTTTATATCCTCCAAGGACTGTTGCAACACGCCGAGAGATAGAGGCGTTTCTATATGCTTAACGTCGGATAAATGGCCATATGTCCCCTCATCGGAAAACAAGGTCGTTATGAAATGACGTAGCATATTATCGAAAACATATTGCACTTCATCCTTAGGTGGGCGGCCCTTTTGAAATAATAACTTGCGACCTCTGTGGCTTTTATACAAGACATACACCTCATACTCACCCGTACGGGGTTTTTCTAATAGAGGCTGTCCGTTATACGTACCATAGCGGATAAATTCGGGCAAAGAAAACAAGAACGCACTGCGACACTCCTCAAAGGGCTTGCCCATCTCCTCACACACGGCCTTGACGAACGCGCGAATCCGCTGCCGTTCCAGCTCAACATGAGGACCATTGACAACCACATCGTCTTGCTCCTCATCATAAAATGGGATGATCCCGCCTGTATTAAAATCCAAGCCAAGTAAAAACGTCGTCATTTTCTTCCCCTCTATCGGCGGGAACAAGGACGGCCGGATAGCATTAAATATGCCCGTTGTGCTAATCGTAATGTGACTCATAGTATTTCCTCCTTACCTACGCAGCCATGACGGATACGCCGTAATCTAGCAATCGCTGAATTACGGCGGGGTCATCATCATAAAAACATAAATCCTGTGGCCCACATTGAAATAATGAGCAAAAATCTTGAATGGCGTGAACCACATCACCAACAGACTTATCGCTAAACCGAATGGCCTTGTAATCTGTCACATTGTGAAAGTTCAACAGCAATCGTACTCGTTCTGGATTAGCCGCTGTCCACAAAGCACAATGCTCACTGCCTTGAGAAATTAGCAAGTGAGCCATTGCAAGATTAAGCGTGGTTTGTTCCAAATGTGTACGCACATACGCTTGCTTATGGGATGTGATGAATCCTAATTCTTGATCTGTGAGCTGCGGATACCAGTTGCGCACCACATCACGGGTAATGCGATCCGGTATAGTAGTACTTAGTTCCAGTCCCACCTGAGCCAAGGCGTACACATAACCAGCTGTATTCAATTGATTGGTAAACACTAATGTGTTATCTACATCGACGATGTGAAACATAGAACCTCCTCTATCAAACTATACCTATTACTTCTAACTGTTTCGTAATGATGCGGACATCATAATCACAACAGCCAACTACTATAGAACTTAAAATAGTGTATCTGCCAGTTCCAATGATGGGTTCACGAGCTGAACGATATCCTCGACAGTGACTGCCAATGTATCTGCTTTTCCCTTCGCCACCACAAGTTGTCGCGCTTGTTGCGATGCTAGTAAGCTACGATTTAACTTCATATCCCGTGCATTGTCATCGGTGGCAGCATTATACATGGCACATGCCATATGACCATATTTGCTAGCCTTTGCCATCGCATGACGGGAACCGCTATCCCCATCACGACCTTCATAGCTAGCAATGAGGATGACCGCCTTAGCAAATAAAGCTTGCAATCGATCTCGTTCTACAAAGCGGTTGATGGCTTCATGACGGCTATGCGGTTCGTCGCAATACTCGGTAATGATGAGGCCCCCCGTTTCAACGATGCGCTGCGCCATATCACGATGAGCAGCCGGGAATATGGAATTCAAAGGTGATGGCAAAATGGCAATAGTTTTTCCACCACAATCCATGCATACCGTATGGGCAATACCATCGCAACCCTTAGCGAGACCACTCACGATATGCTGATTGTAATGGACTAATTGCTCAACAATCTTGCTTTCACGAGCCACCTGCTCATCGGTAGGCGTCGTATACCCGATGACCGCCACATTGCGGTTCAAATCGTCAAGTAGGCTAAGGTCGCCCTTGTAGAACAAGAGATAGGGCCGGTCGCCATTGGGTGCGCTGGTGTTCACGATGGGAAAATCCGCATCAAAGCAGCACACGGCGCCATCCATCCAGTCCATATCGTCCGCCGCCACGGACAAGCTGTGCACCGCCTCATCAATGTGAGGGATGTCGTCCATCATGGCGAGGAATTCATCGGCTGTTTTCCACGTATTGTGAAAGCTAGCTCTCGATTTGATCTGGTTGGTGGCTTGTTGAACAGCCCAAATTTTCAAAGCTATAGGTGAAATGTTCATATTATGCTCCTCTTTTATACGCATTTCGATTGGTGTAGGCTACAGCGTAGAAAACGACGCGCGCTGCACCAGCATCGTACAATGCTTGAATACAATCTTCGTCAACATTGACTGTTTTTGTATAAATATCATCGATTAAAATAACCGTTCTACCCTTGATGTACTCGTTCTGGATATCGCAAGTATCCTTGGTAATCCCTGGGTAGGGCTCACTACCAGTATTCTCAAAATTAGACACAGGCTTACGCAAGTGCGTCATCTTGGTACTCGTATGGCGGAAAATACAATCCGTACCGTCAATGACGGATAAATTATCGGCCTGTAGGGCTTTCACAGTAGTCCGCACAGCAGCCTTAAACCCGAGTTGCCAATTGCACATGCCCGACTTGGACCGTGGCACCGCCATGAGAATGGCCGTATCCAAACCTTCAACATCCATGACCTGCGGAATATCCTGTATCATTAACGCTGCTGCTTGCCTAGAGGCGGCTCGCAACGTATCTGGATGTGTAGAAACAAATATATTTTTCAACGTGTTCAAATAATCCGGATTGCCTGGTTGTCCGTACCCTACATAATATAGGTGAAAGTAACCGGTACAATCATGGGATAAAAAATCATTTTTCTGAATAGTAAATCGTTCCATAACGAACCTCCGTGTATAAAAACTCATATAACTCATGTAATACAAACAACATACTAGGCTAAGCCCATCGGAAGAAACCAGCTCACCATCTGCACGATTCATGTTCTATCAGAAAGGAGTCTATTATTATTTCTTATTCAAAGGAGGTATATCATGCTACTGATTTACAACCAATGGACTTAACTTGTGAGTTCATTATACGGAGATTCTCTATGGGGAGATAATCAAAAAAACTAGGAACAAAAAAAGAGCCGTTTTAAAACAGCTCAGAATTCATGTCCTCCATACTTAATGGCAGAACATATAATAATATAAACAAGGACATACTTGTTCATCTGTGTTTGACGATAAACGTAACCATCGTTATACTATAAGAAGATAGTCAGACGAGTAGTTGCGTCAGGCTCATCTCGGAAAACATAAAATGTAGAAATGGTCCTTAGTTAACGATTTTTAAGGTAACGAAGGGCTATTTCTATTTACCTGGGCGAATAAGCACTATTAATATCCCAACAATAATGACTGTGATCATCTATATTTGACGATGAATGAAACCGTCGTTATAATATAAGGAGATAGTCAGACGAGTGGATACGTCAGGCTCATCTCTGAATTATATAGTAATGTAGAAATGGCCTTTCTGTTATCGAATTATCAAAGATAACGAAGGGCTATTTGTCTTTTCCTAGACAAATAAGCGCTATTAACGCCCCAAAGGCAATAACCACGGTCATCACCTGTAATAGGAGCATAATGATTTCATAATCACTCATAGGCTTACCCCTCCCTTCAATAACGAAGAGAGGCCCAACCTCGTCCAACTATCTTATGTTAATTATATATCAAACAAATATACGATACAATAAGTATCGTATTATAGAGATTTATAAATGAAAACTCTACCTTAGGAGATCTAAGGTAGAGTTTTTTGTGTTTGTGACAATATATCAAGCACATACCTTCGCCAATGTGAGCCTGTAAATCTATTATAAATTTAATACAAAAAACCACCTATATATAGGTGGTCTAATATCCTAAACTTGCAAATATTTCTTTAACTTTTTTATCTGTTTCAATTTTTTTTAAGCGTTCTTCCTCTTTAGAATACATTTTAGGTTGCTGCATTAATTCTTCAAATTCATCCAGAGTAAAGTCGATATAATCTAATAACATTTCATTATTCACGTTTTTCATATATTAGTCTCCCCTTTTTATGTAAATCTTTCAATGCTATATCAGACGCCCTATGTAAAGCATAAGTTTCTTTATATATATTAGTTTCAATACTGCAATCAGTAAGTACTTTCACTCTATCCTTTTCGTTTCCCCTTCCCTTTGGTCAGGGACTAGAGATGTGCGGTCCTCATCGTCTCTTCACTCCTCTGCTGCCTCGCTCCCTTCGTCGCATACCGCAAGCGGTAGATGCTGTTGCAACTAAATTCCTTCAAAAGATGTATGGTCGTACAAATGAGTTTCAATACCGTAAACAGTAAGTACTGTTGCAACGAAAAAGCTATGGCAAAGTCTTCAACGAATATCAGTTTCAATACCGTAAACGGTAAGTACTGTTGCAACACGTTTACTAAATCTTAATCGTTCGAGCATATTTAAGTTTCAATACCGTAAACGGTAAGTACTGTTGCAACCACACCAAACGCTAAGCACAGAATGCAATGCGTGAACAACAGTTTCAATACCGTAAACGGTAAGTACTGTTGCAACTGAATCATAATTCTCCTTAGCATTTTTACATATGTTTCAATACCGTAAACGGTAAGTACTGTTGCAACAATTAATAAGCTTGAAAAAGAATATCAAGGCTGTGACCGTTTCAATACCGTAAACGGTAAGTACTGTTGCAACACAAAATACCTACTCTCTTTACAAGAGAGTATACAGGTTTCAATACCGTAAACGGTAAGTACTGTTGCAACAAATCCGCTGTTGTGGCAGGAACTCCAGGTGTACGTGACAGTTTCAATACCGTAAACGGTAAGTACTGTTGCAACACATAGGAACCCTGAAGTTATCGCTTATATGAGCGAAAGTTTCAATACCGTAAACGGTAAGTACTGTTGCAACTACATTTAGCTAATGCTATAGACATAACACTACCTAAGTTTCAATACCGTAAACGGTAAGTACTGTTGCAACAATAGTAATACGTTAAGCTTTTTCGCCATGAATGGCGTGTTTCAATACCGTAAACGGTAAGTACTGTTGCAACAGCCTCTTTACCTTCGTTAACGATAACGCTAGTGGCACCCAGTTTCAATACCGTAAACGGTAAGTACTGTTGCAACGTGAGCTTGAATATAGTCTTATAGGAGCTAGGTAGGTTTCAATACCGTAAACGGTAAGTACTGTTGCAACAATGCAATAAAAAAAGCATTATATCTTTATATGCGAAGTAAGTTTCAATACCGTAAACGGTAAGTACTGTTGCAACCATATCTAATATTGTGAGGAGGAAACACATTATGATTACGTTTCAATACCGTAAACGGTAAGTACTGTTGCAACAGTGTTAAGATCTCCAAAATTGAAGACGAGTTTAAAAGTTTCAATACCGTAAACGGTAAGTACTGTTGCAACTAACTGCATCTTCTGAGGACTTAGCAATTTTACCTATAGTTTCAATACCGTAAACGGTAAGTACTGTTGCAACCTTCTGCTGCATGGTCATGAGGCATGGGAAATTCCACGCCGTTTCAATACCGTAAACGGTAAGTACTGTTGCAACTGATGGAGTAGAATACTCTGTCACATCTACATATTCTAGTTTCAATACCGTAAACGGTAAGTACTGTTGCAACCGTTGTAATAGGACCCAATAGTTTACGCATTGTACTAGTTTCAATACCGTAAACGGTAAGTACTGTTGCAACTTGCAAGCGGTTTTGAGATTGAAGGAGTGGTATACCTGTTTCAATACCGTAAACGGTAAGTACTGTTGCAACACAAAATTTGAATTACAAAACATCATCAAAAACGCTAAGTTTCAATACCGTAAACGGTAAGTACTGTTGCAACTGAACTGTCGTTTCCTCGTAGTGATTTTCCCCATTGGGTTTCAATACCGTAAACGGTAAGTACTGTTGCAACGCTAGACGATGTTGTAGTACTGCCATTTTGATAGTGTTTCAATACCGTAAACGGTAAGTACTGTTGCAACAAAACATAAGGGGAAAAACATCCTCAGACCAATTCAGTTTCAATACCGTAAACGGTAAGTACTGTTGCAACCGAGATTAAATATTATAGAAATGATATTGTCTCTGTAAGTTTCAATACCGTAAACGGTAAGTACTGTTGCAACAATTTGACCGTGGTGTGTCCAAAGACGGCATTAAACTTGTTTCAATACCGTAAACGGTAAGTACTGTTGCAACGAACTTCGTAGCTTGAAAAAATCCTTTGGCTCTACTGGTTTCAATACCGTAAACGGTAAGTACTGTTGCAACCTTTAGCTTCTTTGAAAAACATACCGGTAAACATGAGTTTCAATACCGTAAACGGTAAGTACTGTTGCAACAATTATAATCATGTAATCAAAAATAAAATTTTGCCTGGTGGTTTCAATACCGTAAACGGTAAGTACTGTTGCAACGAATGCAAAGCTAAAGAAGGGATTAAACATTTCAAGTTTCAATACCGTAAACGGTAAGTACTGTTGCAACTCCATTTGTCTGGATTGTTATGGAAAAATTCTTTCATGTTTCAATACCGTAAACGGTAAGTACTGTTGCAACAATCTTCTTCGTCAAATTCTTGCAACTGTTAATGTAGCTGGTTTCAATACCGTAAACGGTAAGTACTGTTGCAACTTAGTCCCTCTAACAAATTATCGACAGAATTCCTATAGGAAGTTTCAATACCGTAAACGGTAAGTACTGTTGCAACAGCATTTAAACGTCTTGCATTAGCATTGAAAGATGCACAAGTTTCAATACCGTAAACGGTAAGTACTGTTGCAACTCAAGATTGCTTATTATCAACATAAGTTGAATAAGCGATAAAGTTTCAATACCGTAAACGGTAAGTACTGTTGCAACGTATTTGCTCCGGAAACCGAATGTTATAGATTTGCTGTACGTTTCAATACCGTAAACGGTAAGTACTGTTGCAACCATAACAGAAGTTCTATTAGCAACGAGCACATTAAAGTTTCAATACCGTAAACGGTAAGTACTGTTGCAACTCTTTAGCTTGTTCTTTAGATTCGAATGTTACTTGTTTCAATACCGTAAACGGTAAGTACTGTTGCAACCCAAACCTACACGTATCGAAGTCGAAGGTACATCTTAGTTTCAATACCGTAAACGGTAAGTACTGTTGCAACGCTAATAATTTCTGCGGACGATTGCTATTAACCGTCGTTTCAATACCGTAAACGGTAAGTACTGTTGCAACTTATGTACGGCTATGTACATTCCTCTATATATCAGTTTCAATACCGTAAACGGTAAGTACTGTTGCAACCGAGTTTCAGGGTTCATGGTAGTATCCCATAACTCTTGTGTTTCAATACCGTAAACGGTAAGTACTGTTGCAACATAAACTACCTAATGAGATTATACAGAAGAAGGTTTCAATACCGTAAACGGTAAGTACTGTTGCAACCTTTACAAATAAACAAAACTCTCTGCCATTATGATATGAGGGTTTCAATACCGTAAACGGTAAGTACTGTTGCAACATTCACAATGAAAACAGTATCCGCAATGAACACATAAAGGTTTCAATACCGTAAACGGTAAGTACTGTTGCAACAAGCTGACACTGTGAAAGATGTCGGTATTGGTGCCGTTGGCGTTTCAATACCGTAAACGGTAAGTACTGTTGCAACTCAGCGAGCGACGATGTTTTAATTTTATATACAGTGTTTCAATACCGTAAACGGTAAGTACTGTTGCAACAGCAGGCCTTATAAAGCCAGTATTCATGGAGCTTCAAAATAAGTTTTGGAAAACCTCATACCGTAAACGGTCAAAACACGCTCCCATTTGATCCACAAGGCCTATAGATATAGATAAATACTGGAGGAAAATGATATTTCCTAAGATACAATTATTATAAGGGTTTATCAATTTTACGTCAATAACTCGATTCATTTTCCATTCATCATATTTAACAGGAATACAGATAATATCTGTTGAGTTTTTATTTTTGCCTCTTGGTAAATGTCTACTCATGCAATTATAAAGAGCGAGCAGATTACATTCATAACCCACTCGCTCTTTGTTACTTATCTATAACCATCTAGATTGCCTTTAATCCATAATATATGTCATATACGGAGCCAATGCTCGTTTATAGGCTTCGATTGAAGATAGTTTTGGCATATCTGCCTGATCTATATATCCAAAGATAGTCCCTTTATATTCAAAACGAGATATTGGTATTTGCCAAGCATTTCCATTGCATTGTTCATAAAACTCCCAGCTAGATTTTGCATGCGTCTTAATGATATAAGCTTTGTGAAATTCTTCCATCGCTTGTTCTACAAGGCCTAAGCTTTGATCCGTATCAGCCATAATGTAATAAGAAATAGCCGTCCAAGGATAATTACCAAACTCTGGCATGCCCATATCATGCATAAAAGTAGAGACATCATCAGAAACGGTTTGCTTATAGCATTCTGCACGCTGTATATCACAGAAATGCATAGCCAAATTAACCATGTATTTAACACTTATCTGATAGGCATATAAATCATCGAAACAATGTTCTTCCCGCCATGCTTCCCACAAAATCGCAATCTCAGTCCATAATGATGGATCAATCTCATCTATGTAGAACTTCCACAAAACCTTAGTCCATAACGCAACATCGCGCCCAGCATAGCAATAATCCTTCTTATGGATATGTTGTTTCAATAATATAGACGTTTGCTTTTCGTAATCAAATTCATCAAGTGTAATATCCGAACACAGTGTTTGCAAATATTGTTCATACACATCTTGGTAATCCATACTTACACAATACTGTAACAAGGCATAGCGCACAGTGTCCAAATCAAAGGCCTTCGATAGCTCACCCCATTCAGCCATATAATAATCCTTCTGTATATCATATACCAATGGATTCCATTCTTGTTGCTCAATAATAGCTTTAAAAATATCATCAGCTCCACTACGGCCTGTGAAAGCATAGACTAATGCTCGATACCATTGAGATAATCGTGACACTTTTTTAACATACTCAACTTTCCATGGACTATCTAATGAAAGAGACATATCACCAATCAATTCATCAAGTGCATCGAGTATAGGTAATATGGATCCATATAATTGTGAATTATCAATAATACTTCTACACGCATCTAGCATACAATACACTTTTTTAGTTATAATATCAATTTCTTTTGGTGCTATGAACTTGTGTTCTCCCAAACAACGCTCCGTAGTATAAGGAAGCAAGAAATCTAAATACTCCTTTCTGTATTCTGGTTTTGGGTGTAACTCTATAAATAATTTTTCATTAGATAAACGTTTAATAATATTATCCATCATAGGGCCGGTCAATCGGTCTTGTACATATTCCTCAATACCATCTCCATCGTATGCACTCCAATTATCTTGAAATAAATCTGTTTTACTATGAGCATAATAAGATACCAGGATATCCGAACTATGGTTACTTTCATCATATACAGGAATAAAATTATCTACAGGTAATATATCTGGGTACCAAAAATCATGCAGGCTAGACGAATTTAAACACTTATAAGGGCTTTCACAAATAGCCATCAACGTTTCATCATCACATAATGCGTTTAACTGTTCCGATTCGGTATAACCACACATACCACGAACCATATATGCCCCAACCGCATCAGCAATAAATAAAAATTCCAAATCTATGCTATTCCAAGACATGGCAGTATAAGTATCAGGTAAAGATTTCACATCTAAAATACTAGGAAGATTAGATGTATCAATGTCGTCTAATGCGGTTTGAATCGAAGAAATTGATATAGGAGCCTTGATTCGTTGGAAATCATCTGCCCTTCGAAAGACCCCATCAGGAGCATATAGTAAGGATATAAAATACCGTAACATATGGTCATATGTATATTGATTTTCCTCAGCGAACTTTTGTTTCTCCTTATCCAATAAAGAGCGTCCTCGTTGAGTCTTATACATAGGATACAAGGTGTAACTACCATTACGAGGTTCAGGCAAGACCGGTTCACCTTGATAGGTGCCTAATCGTATAAACTCTAACACAGAATCGATACATTTTCGTTCTAATTCATCATTCCACTTTCCCTCTCCACGAATAGCATCCGCATAAGCTCGAATGCGTTTACGTTCTAACTTAAGTTCTTGATGCACTAAATCACGTTTTTCTTTATATTTACGGCTACTGATATGACGGGTGTATACATTGACTTTATATAATAAACCCAATAAAAATGTTGCTGTCTTCGGATTATTTATGGTTGGAAAAACCGACCTGCGAAGCGCATTAAATAATCCTGTTGTAGTAATTATAAAATGATACATAATACCTCTCCTTTAAACGATATAACAAGACACAAGCAAATTAATAATCGTTAAGCCTGTAGGGTGAACAATAATTTATATTGCCCGCTAAGGCGGGACTACATAGGAGGTAAATTATTATTATTCATTCTAAAAGGAAAATCTATTTATATTTGAAAGGAGGAAAAATCATGATTACACATTGTTCCAACCCTTCAGGCTTAACTTGTGAGTTTATTATACGAATGATTATAGAAACGAGATAATCAAAAAAACTAGGAACAAAAAGGAGCCTTAGAATCATCTACATAAGATGTTTCTAAGACTCCTTTCATTTGGAGGTATATATCATGAACGTTTCATAGTTCTAATATATCTACATATGTTATTTATTCTTTAACAAAATTTTTACTTGTCCAAGCCCTTGACTAGACAATCTACCAATACCACAATATTGGCCAAAGAGTGCTAAAACGGTAATGAGTTGATTTTCCTCTACACTTAACTTAGATAGATTAAAGGCAAAGTTCCCCACAAATCCTGTGTACCCTCGATCACGTCCAAAATAAACACGTTTTGTACGACCGCTCCAATCGGATAATATAACACGTTCACAGAGTTCTTTAACACGTGGTTTATCCAATGTATCCTCTATATCGCCAGCATTCCATTTATCTACAATAGAGGCAAAGACAAGCTCTGCAGTTGGAAAGGTAATATCTCCATGCGTGCCATTAAATAGGGTAGGCGTTAAGAATTCAAACTCAATTTTGCGTGCTGGTTTAGATTCTAATCGTAATTGAATCAAATCCAGTATATTCTCTTCACGAAATGGCAATCCAAAAGGTGCTTCACAGTAAACATCGACAATAGTTGCTTGCAAAGGACCGATTTGTACACGCATCGATTCTGAAATCTCTGCTAAAATATACCACCAATCGCGGTGCCACACATTAATTCGTAAAAAGAGTATATCTCCCTCTTGAATCACATAATTACGGCGAGGCTGATTATAGTCTAACGTCACGGTAAAAGGTTTTATGCCAGACATATCATGCCAATAGTTACCTGCTTCTTCATCAATAGAGCTGATAAGAGAAAAAACGGCAGCATGAAGAAAACGGCCGGGGAATTCTGGGAGAGAACCAGAATTATGAGTCTGTAATGTAAGAGTAATAGTTCCCAACATTATTTTGACCATTTCTGGATAAAGAATTTTGGCGAATCTAATTTAATACGATCCTTGAATCTTTTATCACCAACAGGCATCATTGTCATAGCATCATCCCAGTGAGCAATAGGTTTTTCACCATTGGCAATATTCCAATTCATCATAGTTAATAAATCTTTACACATTTCATCATAGTTTGATGGATTTTTCCCAAGAATATCGTCTCTATACTTCAAAAAAGCATTTATAAAGGTATCTTTTGAAATATCTGTTTCACCTAATTGCCAAGTATTATTATTAAACAATGTATTGTATCGCTTATCTCTATCCCAGATATGTAAAAAAGAATTTAATTTTATACTACCTAAACCAATTGATTTTCCCTTACCTAATTTATAGGAAATACTTTTATTTTTATCGTCCTCTTTATATAACCGATCAAGATTTAAAGTCAATAATAATGCACCTAGTTCGATATCACTAAGGTTATCAAAATAAATTCTACTTTTGAAGTTCATACCAGAATCAATAGGCTGAATATATTTTGAAAGTTTATCACTTGCCTTATTAGAAGGGCTTTTCCAAGCCTTAGCTTTATTTGTCGATTGGTGCCAATATAACTTATAGCCTCTAATAGTGGCGCCTTCATTATTCCAATTCTCACATTTATCGGTCTTTGAATTCTGATTTAAATAAAATTGGAATGAGGTTGGTTTCGGGCCCATCAATGGCTGTGGTTTGCTACATTCACACCACTCAGGCTTATTACATAAATGGGCTTCAGAAAAAGATACTCGCCCTGCCCAATCACGAGAACGACCTAAAATACTTTCTGTTAAATCTACAATACCATCTTGTCCATCCAATTCTTTCGGTAAATGCTTAGCAATACTTTTATCATACGGAATACGGTAAAAACGGCCATGTCCAAAATGCTGTACCTCACCGTCTTTAGCTATATAAAAACAAGGCACAACATAAGTTACATCTGAACGCCCCGTAAATTTTTGGGCTACATCACCTGTTTTACCTACACACTTTTCCCCTATTTCTAATAAATCAATAGCGTTTTTATTGGCCACAACACGATTATACTTATAATCATATTCATAATTTTCGATGACTTTATCGGATATTTTAACTTGATTAATGGAAAAATTATTAGGTTTAAAAATTCTGACAAAACTTTGTTTTGAACTCATACGACCTGTATGTATATTCACATAACCAGTTTCCCAATCGACTCCAGCTCTATCTTTTTTAGATTTCAAATCAGGAAACTCTTTATACTCCAAAACATCAAACTTTGCATTTATAATATAAAATTTATGATTATTCGTTTTAATTAAAAAACCAGCCTGGGCTTTTGTTTCAGATCGTTTTTTACCAAAAGTATCCTTAACCATTATCCGCCTATATTCAGATGAAGATTTCCCTACTTCTCTATAGAACAAACGACGATCTTCAAAATCACCCCCACCAGATTCGCTATTATATGCCCTAAATCCACTAGCAGTTACTATCTTTAGTACCTGCTTAATCATACTTTTCAAGCTACTGCCTGGAATGATAGGATTATCATTGCCACCAAAGAATTCTTGGTACTCTTCCCCATTTTTCGTAACAACATTCCCCCCAATAAATAGAGGTGTTTGCGTCAAAATATCAATATCTATATAGCCTGAGTTTTTACCATTAGTTAAGACATGCTGCTTATACAAATCTGTCATATCTTTACTAGAATCTGACTTCCAAAACTCTGCAGGAATAACCTGTTTTGGCAAACTTACGAAATTATATGGTACTGCTACTGGTTTAGTAAAATTTTGTTGATTACCAGGATTGCTTTTCGAAGTACTGCCATTTCCTCTTTGTTTTCGCATCTCATATTCCTTTCTCATTTGTGCTTGTGTTTTTGCCATTTTACACATCCTTATCTGCAATATTGACATACCGATAATCGGTATAACTTGCTTGATAATTCTCTAGATATCCTATATAGTTACGCGTTGTTAAATAGCAATATTGCTTTGATGTAGATATTGGAATGATTTGTGAAAGTTTACGCCCTGTATCGATTAAATACGTAAAATCTTCTACCCGATTAAGTTGAGCATATCCAGCATTATTTTCGCCAATAAGACGAGACATAGAATCTACATATTTTACAGGTTCCCCAGATTCGTCACTAATATAACGATATACTACTTCACCATGTTGTACAGTAAGTCGTAATTCTTCCACATCATTAAAGATACGCATGTCTTGTAAGAAAGCCGTATCAACATCAGTAGTACAGTCGGAAAATTGGAATGCACCTTGTTTGTAGTATCCCCATTTCACTTCGTGAACTGACCAAGTAATAACAAGGCCATCATGTTTCATAAACTCTTTTGCAGTAGATAACACATTTACTTCAGCTTTGAGGCCACATGTGCCACTAGTTTTTGTATATACGCCTTCATGGCTATTTAATTGCTTACTCATGAGCACCCTCCTCAGCTGTAATCATATCATCTGTCGATTTATGTAGTGCTTGCACTAATGATTCTAATGTTTCGGCTTGACCCTCAGTAACTGTACCAGTGCTATCAATTATATAGCTTTCACCATTATATTTAACAGTAACAGCAGTCCCCTTTATGCGACCACAACCAATTGTACGATTAGCCCCCATTGTAACTTGACCAGTCATTAAATCCTTCACAAGAAGCATTGCAAGGCCTGCTTCGCTGTCACTACAATTTTTAATTCTTATATGCAAAGGAAACGTTAATGTTTCTCCTTTTGTATTCCGTAAAGGATGATCGGCAAACAAAGCACCATTCATGACACCGCCAGTAAATCTGTCAACACGAATGCGATGCTGTTCTTCTTGTGTGTAAGCGGTAGTATCAAAATATACTTCATTTACCAAGACACGACCCTTATGACTTTCCTTAGTCTTATCATTGCTATAGCCAAAGAGATTATTAGTTAAGGCAGTTCCACGACCTAATGCATGTAATATATGTCCACATTGGTGCCGCAACACACCCTTAACAGATGTACCAGGAATAAATAAAGTCAGTAACTTATCCTCCGACTTACCCTCCAGCTTATCCTCCCAGCGAGCCTCAAAAATAGATTTAATAAGAATCGTATCTTCTAAATAGCAATCCATATCAATGATAAGGTCTCTCTTTGCTACAATAGGAGCCTTAGGAATAGTAATCGTTGCACCTGATTTACGCAATAACCAAGCCTGTACACTCTCTGGTTTTGTAAAGTCATAATATTCTAAAGAGATATCTTCACAAGCAATACGACCAAACCCATTTACCGTGCGAGCACCAATAGAAATACCATTTTTTAATAGATTGGCTAATGTTTTAAGAGCATCTTCAATTATATCGACTTGATTTTGGTGACATTCACGAATGATACAATCGATACGTAATGTACCATAGGCCCCTGATTCAATGACTTCAAAATCATATTTTGCCCCATCTTTGGTAACACCAAGTACATCATCAATACAAATTCCATCACGGACAGAGATATTCGTATTTTCTAATGGGATATCATTAATTTGCAATGCACTTTGTGTACCTTCATGTTCATCTATTGAACCAAATAATACATTGTCTGCATCAGGTCGAATGTCTTGAATCGTTTGACGCAATACCCCAGCCAAGGATGTACCGGGAATAAATGGCTGCCCATCATGATAGGTTACCACAATATCATCTACTGTATCATTTAAGATATCATTATAGACGCCAGCTCTAATGATGAGTGGACTTACTAATTTAACAGTACCGGTAAGAGTGTACCGTCCCATTATTTTTGCAGAATTTAACATATGACGGTCCTCCTTACTGAATCTTTTTAATATATCTAAACTGAATCTTTCTAATGTGTCTAAAGAAATATAACCAGTATTCGTAAACTACAACCTTTGAAAATTCCTCTTTATTAATACCAATCATATTAACTAATTTAGTAGAAATTTCATAGTACGTTCCACTTTCACCAGATTTGGATAAACAAGCATCTAGTAACATATCCTTGTCAAATTTAATAATATAATCCATTAAATTTACATATTTATCGGATTTACTTGTATACTCATGTTTTATATTGAATAGTTTCAAATTATTTGCCAGTATCTTATCATCATCTTTTACTTTTTTTACAAAGGCCTGTAAAGTCTTATAACCATTCTTATGATCCATACCAAGCTCAGCTAGTAAGACAGTAGTAAAATGCTTTGCTTGGCCACCTACATCTAATCTTGGTTTAATATATGTATCTACATCATGAGCAGCACGTAAACGAGCATTTAAAATGACTTGTTTTTCTAATATCTTTCGAGCAATAGCACGTGTCGATTGATGTAAGGAAGTAACCTCAGCCATTTTCGGCTCTTCTAATTTCACCATTTCAAGTTTACGAGGAGTCCATAAACGACCTTGACCATAGCCTTCTTGTACACGGCCACCCATGCCGTTGTACAACATATGTTGTAGTTTATCAAGGTCATCTTGTGTCCAACCAGATGCTTTTACTAGCTTAATGACACTACCTGCAGAAGCAGCCGGTTCAGAGCTACTACGAACGCCCCAAATACTATTAAAGTTTTGCTCCTCTTGATAAGACGCATGTACAGAATCAACGGAAATATCTGAACCAATTTCTTGTACCGCATCACCAATTACGTTAACAATAGATTCATTTCCTAATAACAATGGCGTATGCAATCTAATATACACAGAATCCTCGTTGCTTTCAGTCGTAGGAATCGATGTAATCTCACCAATCTCTACCTTGCAATGCCCATATTCTGTATAACGGGAGCGACCAATATAACAGTCTAATTCCTTAGGGAACTGGCGAACAAATGCTTCTAATGCTGTTTTAGGACCTATAACAGTACCTACAAAAACTTGATTTGGTTCAAGAAATTCATAGTTAAAAATATTACCGTCTTTACTGCGCCCTTGAATGCGTTCTTTTTCTGAAGACCGAGACATATGTAACCTAATAGCGGTTTCAATTGGGACTAAGCTACAATTATTCCCATCCTGAACAATAAACCCTTTAACACCTTTGTAGCCAACTAAATCTTCGCCAGTAAAAAGATCAGTAACAGAATCATTAGCTTTTGGATGTTTATTTCTTTGCAAACTCAATGGTGCAGGAAATGAAGTACCTTTCACAGTATCTTTATAAGCAGACACAAAGCGCAAATCACCATAGAATAAGTCCATGAACTCTTGATTCTTATGCGCTTCTTTACCAAGGTTATGGGATTTAATAAAGTGAGATGCAAAAACGCCACGCAAAATTCGACCATCAATAGAGCCACGTGTAGCAGTCAACACACCCGCTGTAGAGGAACTAGCAATCAACGTTGGGGATTTAACGGTAATTGTAATCTTTACTTGTTCCATAACTTACCCCCTAAAGTTTCTAAATCAAAGACTTTATCATCAATTGTGCATTCTATGCGACCAAAACCACGGTTACGTTTACCACCGATACCTGTCAAATTACGTACGGCACAGCTTAAGATAAGTCTTTCAGTATCCGTCATATCATCAATTGTAATATGTCCTTTAAACTCAAGATTTCTATTGAGAACACGGGAATTATGTAGAGTCCCCTCACGAGCGGTTCCGCTCTTTTTTACAATCGATGTATAGTAGCGCATTGAGGTGTATTCTCCAAGAATACGATCCTTAATAAATATTTTATTAAGATTCTTATCCGATTGTAGTGCTGCTATATCATTTGCTACCGTATCATAATCTGCAATCGTCAAATTAGAAATAACTAATTTAGGATTATCCTCTACTAGCTGATCATCAGTACTACGATTAAATAAAATATTTACATCTTCGATTGTGAAAGCATCTAACTTTGATAACTCCATCATCTCTGCCACTTCAAGGGCACTTTCATATAAAACACCACGTACACGTTTAGCAGGTATATAAGGAATACCATACCGATCATGAATGATCGTACTATCTGTATTAACGTCGCCTTGACCAGACATAAGCATCGTTGGCGACAATAGTTTAATTGTTAATGTATACATACTTACTCCAATCCAGGCAAAATATAATCCATTAATTCTATAGCATCTATATATGGCGTACGCATTTCATCATCTACTTTAACCCATAATTTTTCTTTAAAATCTTCCCAGCCAGATACTTCAGGTATAGATTGATTTGTATGTTGCAATTGTTTACAGAATACTGTCCACATATGTTCATTATCTTGCAATACAGAACGTAATTCTTTCACCTTATTCCGAGCCATCACATGACCATCCTTAAATTGTTGGGTGCAATCTAAAAGTTGCCACAAACCCTCGCATTCATCTTCACAAATTTTACCCTTTTCATATACACGATATGGTCCATAGTGCATATTACCTGTTAGACTGCCATATTCATTGGCAAAAAACTGCTCCAATGTAGGTGCTGTTTCACCATGAAGAAAAGCAAAATCCAACCAACAAGATTTGTTTGCTTCATTATCTTCGTTATCTTTGTTACCTTTGTTATATGTACGCATTTTAGACTTTGCACTATCACACAATTGTTCCGCCATCTGATAGCCTCTAAAGAAAGGGTATGACGTAGGAGTTACAGCAATACCGGCACAAGAATCAATAGACATACCATTGTTGTCACTCAACAGTTCTTGCATTAAAAAGTGCGCGGCCTGCACTGCTATACGAGCATTACAAACAAAAGTAATATCATCACCACCAACGATGATAGGACGGATTGGCAACATCTTTTCTTTTAACTGAAGATTATTAGTAAGAACATCATATTTATCAATAATCCATTGTATTAAGGATTTAAAGCTTTCCAAGGTCTTAGTTGCTACCTTTTCGGATAGTGCACTACGTTCTTCTAAACCATCACAACTAATAAATCTAGCCCCCATATTATTCCCATCAATATGGACGATGGCAATATCATTAATACCTGTTTTACTATTCTCAGTCGATTTATTCTGACCTAACTCATCAAACTCGGATGGAAATACCCATTCGATATCTTCGGTACCAAATAAATCTTTTTTTAGGCGTGCATTGGCTGCTTCAAAAGCATTATACTTAGAGATAAAAGAAGTAGATACTAAACGTTCTCCATCCCCAAAGTTTACAACTGTATCGGCTGTATCACCACTATAATCACAAATTGTGGTTAAACCTGTATTAGCAGGACGCAAAATAGGATTTAATGTATATTGATTATTTTTCAATTGCTTAAATAATTGACGTTCATCGCTTTTAAACTGATTTTTTTCAAGTGTAACAAGACCCGTTGTCACACCTACTTTTAGCCCTGGATATTGAGTCAACACTTGGGCGGTAAAGGTCTTAATGATATCTTCAATCATATTTGCATGATCATTATCAATAAGAATCAGCGCCTTACCACCACCAATATAGGCAACATATACAGATGCGGGTAGAGATGTAATACTATCACGACGCGTTTTCCAAGATGTAATATCTGCTCCCGATTCCAGTTTTAAGATAACGTCTTTGCACAATACATCCTCAAACAATCTATCCACAATATACGAAGCCCCAACATTGGCTTTCAGTTTATTGTTTGCAAAGATGTACTTTTGTATGGACTGTACATCAAACAAAATAGCATTTACTTGCATAGGCTCACTCCTTAACTACAAACAACTACAATTAGCGAATATATTCCCGAAATTGGACGAACTGAAAGTTAACCCTTTTTTCGTTAACGCCATCATGATACGATTCTTCTACCACACGCTCACTAGTAGCGGCTAACACCGTAATTCCTACGGCCAACAACCGTTCTACTAAGGCGTGACAATAAATAAATTCCCCCTGACATAGAACAGCCGTTGGATGTAATGCAATGATACGGCCTGCATAGTCTTGCGCTAATCGAGCAATATCCTTTGTAGACGCCAACGGATCAATACGGGGAAACGGCATATCGATAATATCCCCGTATTGCCGTGCCGCAACCAACTGTTCATCCGACCAATTTTGAGACGAATGGTTCGTATGGTTAATAAACATAACATCTCCTTATTCATGAAATATAAATCATACATATTCATCTACACTTCATATTAATAATAGCAAATCTCATGCGAAAAAGCATTCATAATCATGCAATTTCTGAAACTTTTTCTTGATTAGTACAGAAATACCCTCCACCAATTTCATTTAGAAAATCTAAAAAATATTTCACTTCTTGCTGTATCCACTCTCTAGGTGTTTGTCCTGCTAATCGACTTGCAGCATGTGTCATATAATATTCGTATGTTTGTATCCATGCTTTATGCGAATCTTTAGCTAAAAAACAACCCCGTTCGGATACATCAAAATTAGATTGGTTAATCATTTGCCGATTAAATACTTTCAAAATAAAACGATCTATAATCTCTTGACGTAGTAAGTCCATTACATCATATACAAGGCTATCCTTACGGTCATTAGTACTATGTAATACACCAATCCGTATATCTAAACCAGAGGAAAGTAAACAAGCCCGCACCTCTCGTTCTAAAAAAGAATAACCGTAACTGAGTAATGCATTTACTGGATCTGTACTAGGATGGCGTTTTCGCCCAGGGAATGTCCACGGTTCAGATAAAATTTTATTCCACACGGAAAAATAGGTTCTTGAAGATAAACCTTCTATACCACGCAATGCATCAACGGTCGTAGTCCGCTCGACCTTATTGGCTAATGCTTGTAAAGTGTGACGAACAGAATCATAGTTTGGTATGTCTCGCGTTTTATGATACTGATCTAAAATAGCTTGTTGTGCTTTTACCTTACGATATACGATGTAACAGGCTGCCATATGTGCAAAGTTTTCATCCATAAAGTATTTAACCTGCCACAATAATTTTTTGAGAGAAGTATGCTCATCACCTAATGTGCCAATTAAGTTATATTTATGATCTACGAACTGTATAACTGAACCTTGCTTTACAAGTGAAAACATGACCTGAGTTGAAATTTGTACCGTCCGCCCTAGTACAATCGTTCCCACTGTTGCCATAGGTAACTGACGCATCACTTCGTGTTCTTTTTCTAACACCAATAATCCACCATCTTGTCGAATCACCGTTCCCGGAGTCATAACATACATTGTATCAATCATATATAACACCTCCTAAGCACCGTTACACTACCAGTACAGACTCTTCTTTTATAAGAAAACTTTCATCATTGCACCATATAGGGGTTTTAGCCGTATCTGAAATAGAAATAATCAACAGCCTCTTCGTTTCATCATTTCGAGTTAACAATTCTAGTTGCTTAATGATTGTCTCAACACGCACTCGCGTATGAATACATAAAAACACACTATACTGTATGCGATAACAAAAGGACTCTAAATACTTAACCACCTTATTCCGAATTTTTGTATCGGATATATCATAGGAAATAAGATACTGCATAAAATCCTCCTTTCATTATCTTTTATCATTTTTATGGCTACCTTTTACACCTCTTGTCCGTATCTTTTACTTACCATTCATAAGTGTGCAGATAATCATGTACAAAACTAAGCCTCCAAAAAATATCGCTAATATACCAGTCATTATATTCCCCCTCATTACACAATAATCATAGATGGTGATTTTTCACTATATAACATTTCATTTAATTCTTGACGAAAATTTTCATAGTCCCCTCCTACCGATTTGATTCTGAAAAATCAACAATTAAAGCGAGTAACACTAATAACAAAAAAACACTCATAACACACCTCCGATTAACCCAACACCTTTAGTTGAGTTCATTATAGAGGAGCTAGGAAAAATAAGGTAATCAGAAAAACTAGGAACCAAAAAGCCACGGCATTGCCGTGGCTTTTTGGTTAGGCTCGTATGTAATTATTGGAGAAATATGATTCTACTGTTTTATATCTTTTGTCGCATACCAAAAGAGGTACGTACTATTGCAACTTTCGACAAAACTGCCGAATTGATGAATCACACTTATTTCAATACCGTAGACGGGTAAAAACTAAGCATGATTACTTTATCACCTTTGTTTTCCCTTCCCTTTGGTCAGGAACTAGAGATATACAATCCTCATCATCACTTTCGTCCTTTTCTATCCCCCTTCGTCGCATACCACAAGCGGTAAGCGCTGTTGCAACCTAAAGCAGCGGACCACGTCATGAAAGATGCTGAGTTTCAATACCGCAAGCGGTAAGCGCTGTTGCAACTCATCGAAGCAAAACTAAATAAAGAGAAGGCAGTACAGTTTCAATACCGCAAGCGGTAAGTGCTGTTGCAACTAAAAGAATCCATCACAGAAATCGAAAGATTATTGTTTCAATACCGCAAGCGGTAAATTTCCGCCTCATTAGATCCTAGAGAGTCTAGAAACCTAGATAAATACTGGTGGAAAACCTATTTTCTAAGGATACAGTAATTATAAGGGTTTTATGAAATTACGTCAATATGGGGGTAGGTTTTCCAAAAAACTTTTTTGTCTCAACTTTATGCAGTAAAAGACCTATCCATCCAGCTCGACAGATAGGTCTTTCTTTACTGTTAATGTAGATTCGTGGGAATCATAGGTTACTAGCCTTACAGTAGAGGTATCTAGCCTGTTATGCAATTTAATGATTAACGTCATCAACAGACAGTATTTCGATTGCTTGCCAACCCCAACAATTCTTTTTCTTGTTAAAGGAACGAACTGCAACGCCAGAAACAACGTGTCCACTCATTAAATTGTATGTTTGAACCATTTTATGATCTAGAAATACATTACTTTCTTTTGTGAAAGCCAGTCCTGTATCTATCACTTTAATAGGTTCTTTAAATTTCATCACAAGAGATGTAGGCAGTTCTTCATCTACCTTTTCACAAGCTGCAACATTGTATCTCACTGTACCATCTTGATCTTCATAGCGAGTATAAATAACGGATACCACATCCATTTCATGCAAAGGTGCTTCTGAATCGTACTGATACATCAACGATATATCTCCATCAGCAGCAATAAATGCTCTATTTTGTGCTTCGAAAACATGATTGACAACACCTATGGTCCTTGGCAAGGACTGACAGAGAAATTCTACTGCTATCGCACTATTCTCTCTATAAAAATCCTTAGGCAGACTTTTAGCATCAGGATTATACCAATCTGCATGGAGATACGCATTCAATTGGTCATTAACCGTTTGATGGTTATCAATCCTAAATGTAACTAACTCATGAAGCTCAGCACTAGCCATATCATATTGTCCCAATGCAACCAATTCTTTAATCACACCTAACTTAGCAGCCCCGTTAAACTGTAATCTGTGTTGACATAATAAGGATTTACAATAACAAGACAAAGCAAATATATGATCATCTTCAATGGTATTCACTAACCCATTCCAAAGCCAGAACTCATTCGGTTTCGCTTGCAACAAGTCTAGAATCATCTGTTTAGCTGTATCTAATTCATGTAACATAACATAGGTCTTTGCAATAGACCATTTTAAGTAATACGTACTTTCATTCAAGTAGGCCATATGCTCAACAGCTAAATTACGTAATGTAACAATCATCTCCCTATCTACTGTTTTATCAAGGCTATTTAAGGATTTTCTTAGCACGCGTATAACAAGAGACGGCCAATTATGTATCATTCCATCGGACCCCCTATACGGTTTGACTTCATAATCCTCCCGTTCAAACGTAGTGAAATCCAACTGTAAAACATATTGATATAAAGGAATCTGCTGCTCTACCTCTTTAATAGTTAAAATTGGTCCCCACAGGTAACGCATAAAACTGATGTCATTATGAAGCCCTAAGGCAAACACGTCATCTAAACAGACTTTGACACGCTCAAAATTAATAACCTTTTCCTTTGCTTCTACCTGTATAACCTTGTGCAAGCACCATCCGTATGCATTCTTTACCGAATCATCATCTGGGTTTTCCGCATACAAATCTTTCACCTTATCTAAGGCATCCTGATAGTGGCCAGCATCCTTAAGTGATTTAATAGCAGCAAGCGTTTTCACCACGGGGCTAGCGACACGTAGCACATATTCTGTCTGTTTAAAAAGGACTCCATCTGATTCAGTAATAATTAATGGCTTAAGTTCATTACGATATCGCTCAGCAGCGGCCTGATTATCTTCTGCATTGGCACGTTTAATTAGATCAACTAGGCACCAAGCATATGCACGCTTATCCCATACACTATAATCTGGATTTTCCATCAATTGTTTAGCCATTGTATACGCTTCATCGATTCTGCCCCCACGGCGTAAATCAAATACATCACGGCTTGTTACATGTTCTGTATATTCCATATATACCCTCTCTTTCACGTACAACACAACATAATACAATCATAGTATACTTTTAGTTTTGAAAATCTTCATATCAAAATAACTAGGACATATCCCACATCCTGATTTCCAATACTCGTGATTACAAGTTAAGTATATTGGAGAATTAACTATACACATATTCAATAAAACTAAGACACAAAAAACCTATCCATATGAGATCATATGAATAGGTCTATCGTTTTTCATATTCAATTATTACTTTTGCTATATTAGCGACGATGCACAGTACGGTATAAAGAAAGCCCTAGGGCTACACCTGCTGCGAAACCTTCCCAAGCTGCTGGCGCAGCTGCAACTGCAAATAAAGGTAACATGTAAATTCCTCCTAACGTTCATAACAATTAATAAAATTACATTCTTAAAACTATATTATTTTTCAGCTCACTGGCTACGATTTGATTATATGATGAAAACAATAATACAAAAAATCAATAAAACTAGGAAACAAAAACCTACCCATATAAAACATATGAATAGGTTTACTGTTTATGATAGCTAATTAGTTATCTACTATTTATTTAATTAATTCTCGAATTAGTTTGATACATTCATCCATAGCACACTTAATCTCACTGGAAGTAGTAAACTGGCTACTTTCCTCAATGCGTGCATGGTTACTATCATTACGCGATTTTTTTATCTCAAAATAATATGCCAATATTTTGATGACCTGTGCCAATGAATCTTTAAACTGATCTGATATTGCTAATCCTTCAATATTATATAATGAAATATCACAGGTTTTATAAATATCTTTTGCTTCTTGTTCAAAATCATATTCAGTTAAAATAAAACCTTTAGTAATATCACCAAACAAAGCATCTTCTTTTATTTGATTTTTTAATATCTTATAAAAAGCAAGTCGCAATTCTTTATAATCAACATCGGTAAATAAAAATTGAAAGTCTTCTTTGTTAGATACATACGGCTTTAGTTTGCTAACATTACCATTATATATCATTTCTCTTACTTTGATTGGCAAGTTATTTACATCCTTCAAATCCGTTGCATTCATAGCTATCGTTGTTAAAAAAGAAATAACTTTTTTCGCTTTTGAGGAATCATCCTTAACGGGAACCAACTTAAAAGCTCTAATTTCATCGAAAAGATTTTTTAACAAATCAACTTGTTTGCTTTTTAATACAGTTTCTAATTTTTCATTTCGTTCTTGAGTACTCTTACTATGTCTAGTAATTTTAAATTCTGTATTTTGAACATCCTTAACATAATCTTTAAGCAACTCCTTCAATTTTTTAAATAGCTGCTCTCTATGACTATATTTTAAAATCAATTGGGATCTATGTGCATTTATTGCATTAAAAGCTAGATCTACATCCTCACGTACATCATCTTCAGGTTGAAAAACCGATGCATACTCCTTATAGAACGCATTAAATGTAACAAGAGCATTATCCTTCAATTCGGAGTCTGTACTCTTCCACTTATTAAATGCCTCTTCCAGTATAGCCTTATTTTCCTTGAGACTTTCATCTTTTAAATAGGCACTAAGTCTCTTTTCATCAATTACTATAAGCCCCTTATCAACAAGAAAACTCGGTACACATTCTTTAAATAGTGTTAACGCTTGTTGTACATAATCGTGTTTCAAACACCATTCCACATATGATAAGTCATCTTTTGTAGTTTCAGCCTGATATGCAACTAATGACTTATATTCTCTTTCAATAGGCTCACGCAAAAACTTAATTAACTGATAGTTAAAATCTTCAGAAGAAGAGTCGTCATCAAAAGAAATATTAGATAATCTTTGACTCAAAAAATTAAGCTCAGTTTTAAATTCACCACGTCTTGAAATATTAACAACATCAGAGAATCTATCCATCGCCTTTATCAAATCATCGATTGATTTTTGATTTTGAGTACATGTATTATTTCTCTTATATTCTCCATTAAGTTTATAGTGGGCATTTAATTTTTTTGCACTACCAAACATTAAAAACTCTTCAAATCCAGAAATTAAATCAAGTAAATCATAGGTGTCTTTTATTTTATGAACCGTACACTTTTTTTGACTCCAACCCGTATAGAATATATCTTCAATTTCAATTCCTAAATAAGACATGATTCGTCCAATGATTAAAAATAGCATCGCTGCATTTCTAAAGCCACCAGTCGTATCTATATATAATTTAATCCTAGCATCAGGGGGTAAATCTTTTTTATACTCTACGATTGCCTCACAAAGTTTAATAATACTATCTCCTAACTGTTTAGTATCATCCAAACTATTTCCACAAGGAATTTTTTTTATAATATCTGAAAATAAAGGTGTAATCTCTTTATCAAAATAATTCTTATAAAAGACATCCATTTGATACTTTAACACATCCAAATGTGTTGTATCTAAATTAAATTCTGGACGATTTGTTAATATTTCTGATTTAAAACCAATTTTACCTGCAACAGTATCGCTGAGGAGTAAAAACACTCGATCTAAGGTAAAATCAAGTTCTTTCTCATCTTCTATTTTCGTTTTCAATAAGTATTTGATAGCCGTTTCACTAGTAGTAAATATGTGTCCAAATTCACCTTGCAATTCAAAGCCCTCAACTGTACTGACAGAAATATCTTTCTTTTCATTTTTATCTGTCTTCACATCACTAGGAAATGTCATGTATATGTTATACACATTCTTAGCCATAATATGTCTCCTCTAACACGCACAATCTACATCACGTATACTATTTTTTACTCAACCGTCTTGCCACTTCAATACATTTTCGTATTTCTCTACGTAATTCTGGTGAGGTCTTATATTTACATTGAGCCTCTTTATTAGCATGATTTGTATCATTACGTGCCTTTTTAATTTCAAAATACTGCTCTATAAAATATATTGTATCGCTTACATGTTTCCTATCATCATGAGGTATAAAGATGCCCGGCATATCATAGATTTCTACCTTACCATTACGACATTTCTTAGATTTAATAAGTTGCTCGGCATACTGTTGCGGTATCAAATTCAGCATATCAGATTTATAAAGGATTAATGATTTATATTGTTTTTTCCCATTAAAAGCACCTTTAATATAGTCAACAAATGTGTTTCGTACTACATTGAAAGAAAATTCTGATTTAGCATTAAAACATAGTTCTTCTTGAGTAGTCTGTACACTTGTATACTTATTACAAGGATCCACTTTAAATACGGCTTTAATAAAATGCTGTCTTAAAGGTAGCAATACAGCGTTAATGGCTTCCATATTAGATGATTTCTTAGAAATATCCCCTAAGAAAGAAATCCAATCTACTAATGTATAGTTTTTAACTTCACCCGCCTCTGGTGGATACAAGGTAAATCCCTTACTGTTCAGTAAGTTTTCACAATCTATTGACAACTGTTGAATCACTTCATCAACGAATTCATCTAAACGTTTCGTTCTGACAGATATATCAAATTCTGTTTTAATAATCTCTCCTCGTTTTTGAGTAATTTTATGTAACGCTTCACGTATCTTTTTATCTATTTTAGGAGCTAATTCCTCTTTCGCCCCCTCACTACCCAATATGGCATTTTGTCCACGCGCTTTATTTATGGCATTAAATACTCGCATCGGAGTAGATCGCAAATCTGTGGTATCATATATTTCATTTGCTGTTTCCTCATCTTCAGCAGATAGCCTTGCTGCATCGATTTCAATAATTCCTTTTTGTATTGCATATTCTGGCACGTATTCACAGAATAGTGTTAAGGCTTGTTGTAAATAATCATGATCTAAACACCAATCGATATATGCTAATTCATCAGATGTGTTATTTCTATGATGATCTAATAATATATCATAGGATTCTTCAATAGGATCTTGTAAAAGCTCAACTAACTCTTGATCAAAATCCTTATTGGTTGACGTATCATCGGTTGTACTACGAACTAAAGCTAAACTTTCATCAAGTCGCTTAATAGATTTTTCAAAAGAACCACGGCTAGAAATATTAATGGCTTCTGAAAAACTATCCATGGCAGATAATAACTCATGAATGGAGGAATTATTATTCACCCTATTTTCTGTATCAGGGTTCTCCTGCTCATTCTCATCAGCTAGATTTGCTTTAAAATGAGCATTCAATTTCTTTGCACTACCATATAATTTAAATTCTTCAAAGCCCGCTACTAAATCGAGGAGCTCATATGTATCTTTTATAGGGTGAACGGAGCACTCTCCATCCTTCCAACTTGTATAAAAGACATCGGCCACTTCAATGCCTAAATACGACATAATTCGACCAAGGATTAAAAAAATCATCGCCGCATTTCTAAAGCCACCCGTAGTATCAATATATAATCTAATCTTACTGCCAATAGGTAATGTTTTCTTATAAGCTACTATTTCCTTACAAAGTTTAATGATATTGTCACCAAGTTCTTTTGTATTATCAAGGCTATCACCACAAGGAATTTCGCGAATAACCGTAGAAAATGGAGGGATAATCTCTTGTTCAAAATAGGATCTATAAAAAGTATCTATCTGCCTACATAATACCTCTAAATGACTTGTATTCGTATTGAATTCAGGATAGGTTGTTACTATTTCAGGAGCAAAACCTACTGGACCTCCTACCAATTTACTACGAAGTAAAAATACCTTATCTAATATAAAATCAAGTTCTTGTTCTTCCTCTATTTTTTTCTTGAATAAATACTTAATTGCCGTTTCACTAGTAGTAAGTATTTTCTCGAAATTAGTCTTTAACTCTAACCTTTTAGCTGTACTAGCATTTATATTAGTTTTATATTTATCAGTTTTTACCCCACTAGGAAAAGTTAGGTAAATATTATACACATCTTTAACCATACTATACTCCCCATATAAAATGAATAGTCTGATACTATTAAATTAAAACCTCATATTATGTTTTCCTTACATTTTGTATTATATCATGTTATATTCATAATTAAGAATGTCTAAGCATATAGGGGATATAACTACAAGGGAGGAAACAATGGCAACAACCACTAATTATATACATGATTTGGCCAGTATGCGGCAGTTCATCCGCAGTCTAACCTTTGGAAATCACAATAGGGGTAAAGTAACTGCACGAGGCATCAAAGGGAGTCAACACGATGATATCATTCGACGTCTTGATTACTTTGGCATCATACCACATATTTATACGAAACGTATTGGCAAAGCATCAATTCATCATTTAAGTAAAGATGACTTTATCGATGGTTATAACTATTTAAACAATCTATATGAATTATATGCCGCTGTACCAGAACAGATTTTTGTACAATTATGTATATTGGCTGAACTATCAGATAATGACAAATTAACAATTGTCAATTTAAATGAGCATTTAAATTTAGATACATATGCAGAACGGTATAAAAGCTTATCCGAAGCCCTATGTAAACAACGGAGTAAAAAGCAATCCATCCCACAAGATATCGACCAACAATATATTCAAAGGCAAGTAAAAACCTTAGAAACAATTGGAATTATCGTAAGAACAGAGCACAACAAAGGATATACTTACGGGCTTAAAAATACAATTATAGATACTTTAACTAAACAACAATTAGAAGAACTTGCATTAGCCGTATTCTTTTTTACGAATGTATCCATTACATCGGCAGCCGGTCATATATTACTGCAAAAAATTATGTATTTAATTAATGGCTATTCATTAAAACAACAACAAGAATCTATTATGTATGGATTTAATAATACATACTTTACTTTCAAAGACAATAACCCTAATAATGTCATCGATGGTGATATTTTTTATCCGCTAGCTGATGCATTATATCGACATAAGAAAGTACGGCTCACATTCTATGAACCCGGAAAGCCTAAAGAAATTGTAACGCCATTATCATTACAGACCTATTATGGGGAAAATAAAAATCTTTTATATAGCATTAATAACAGTCGTCTACAAGTCAATCGCATTGACCGCATCAAATCACTAGAAGTGACTAAATTCAACAGCTCTGATTTCATACCACAGGTTCTAACATCACAACAGCCACATAATACTTGTATTCTTCATTTCTTAATATCTGACGGATATGAAGTAGTTTACGACCAGTTCACTCGGCATTTTAAGGAATTTCTTACCGTATTAAGAACTACAGATGAATATATTGAACTACAGTTAGAGGCACCAGATCTTTTACAATTGTTACCATTATTGCGTAGCTATTTACCATACTTATACATTATTTCTAGTAATAAGCCGAGTATAAAAACTAAATTTTACAGTAACCTCTATGCTTCTCTCGGCATAGACTTTATCGAACCAGAAGGTTATAAAACGAAGAAAAAACTCAATCCATTTCTGCAACCATCACCTTTTAAAAACAAAGAAAATGATTTAGAGAAAACGAAACAAAAGAGAAAGCAAAGCGAATCTGAAGTCGAACTCAGCTATGTATCTCCTATTCTTAATGACATCAATTCCATCACATTTACCACACAATACCAAATACAACTCGATTTAGTAAATGACGTGTCATACACAAAACAAGATATTGATAATCTAATTAATCATCGACGACTACTCACAACAGCTGTATATAAAAAAGCTTTACGAAACGATGAGTACGAGCAACTATTGGCACACTCATTAGTATCATCTATTAATGATACGGACTATGTTGAATCTATCTTCTCCAATTTACCACTCATCATTATTTCGGATGTGGAACGAATGTTTCTGAAAGACCTCATCAACGATGAACGAGTAAACTGGCTACTTTCACAAGAACTACGTGAGCAATTAGCAGGCGAATTAATATCAATAAACACAACATTTCCGTCAGAATCTTGTTGTAGTATGCCAACCATGACAGACGATACGCCTCTTACAATGGATACCATCTTTAACTGTTTGCAAGCAATACAGCAAAATGTACGCATTGCAATAGAAGGTAAAGAACTATCCCCATGTCGATTAGAATACTCTGTTGGCAGTAACGGCTATTCCCTCATCGCCTATGACCATCAAGATAAAACATTCATAGCTTGTTCATTACGAGATATAGAGACTATTATGATACTCGATACACCACGTCTCGCAGAATTAGAAACAATCTATGCTAGCTATAGAAATGAATCCAAGAAAACCCTTACTTTCGTTCTACACGACTCTAATAATGCTGTGGACCGTTGTTTTAATTACTTTAGTAACTATACTATTCAAACACAAGATGTCATTGCTGAGGAATTTACTATCGAAATAAGCTACTTACCATTCCAAGAACAAGATATTTTACGCCACTTATTAAAATTAGGTTGTGCTGTGCGTATCGTAGATGAATGTCCTTTGCGTGAAAGATTAGAAATGATATATAAAACTGCTCTCATACACGCACCTAGCAATTAATACAATATATAATTCGAGACCCTACAAATATCAATAGAATATATTCTCCTCATATACAAAGGAGCACACCCTCTTGGTACAGCAAGAAAGTGTGCTCCTTTTTATCATATTCGATTATCGATTCATATAGGTCATATATTGTTCAATATCTACATTATCTTTGATTAGTTTTTCACGGTAATTTTGAGCCGTTGCAACATCATTTACTTGTTCATAGAACCGCATCAATCCATAAATCATTCGATGCTCAATAGGTTTACCTGGATTATAAACAGTATTCTTAATTTTATCACGCCACACGATAGCTAGAGGATTATTGCCAGCTTGTAACGCAATAAGAGATAAATATGTATATATCAATTCCCAAGGATGACTATTAATAAGAACTACTTTACGTATATCTTGCTCTATATGACGCAATTGATTTGTAATAGACGCATCAATATCATCTCTATATAAAACATACAATGCTTTCACATAAACATATAAGGCAAACACCATAGATTGTACAGGTACCTCTTGTTCAGGAAGGGATTGAATATAAGATAGTTGATCGGCCAATGTATGATTACCACCAAAATATTCAACTGCTAATTGTTCATAAGAGGCCTTATCGCCAGCTTCGATGCAATAATGCAATAAGTAAGATTGTGTACGGTACGCATCAGATGATTTATCATCAAATATAGAAAGCGCTTTTTTGAAAAACTTCTCTGCATCAGGATCTTGCATATATGCATACACTTGTCCCAATTGGCTATATGCCTGTCCTAAACTAATGGAAGCACTAATATCTGATCCGTACAATTTAGCACGCAATGTTTGAATATGTTCCTCCATGGATACAATGTCACGTGATGCTTGAAGCGCATCGTTATATAGATAACAATCTACAAGGGTTACTACATGACGTTTTAACGTCAATAAATAATCTTCTATTGGCACATATCTAGACCAATGACGACATTCAGTAAAGCAATATTCAGACAAAGAACTATTTCCCACATGGTTAAATGCAGTCATACCCGTATCATAAAAAGCATATGCGATGCGCCCATCTAGTAATTCTTCATTCTCTAAGTTGATAACTAACTGCTCTAGATGTTTAAACATATAAGCTAATTTATTAGCATTACAATTTGTATCATCCGCATAATCTGCTAAATCCTGAATAGCCCGTTCAATACCGCGAACATCCATTTCGCCATGAATTAACTCTTCAATATGAGGGAACCATTCTGTACGATAAAATTCAGCAAATTTACTGTCACCATGAGCACCATCATACATAGAACTTAATGCGGCTACATAATTTTGACGGCAAAAGTCTATCATGGCCTGCTCATAATTAATATCTACATCGTCATATACAAATAGGAGATTCGGTGCACCCCCATTTAACTCATCGGTTAATTTACGAATAGCCTCAAATCGACTCGTATCGCTCACTAATGTATGTAATTTCCCATGATAGCTAAAATGGCCACACAAAAAATTAGATAAATATAAAAATGCATACTTTTCAGTTTCTAAACGCCCTTTTACATCATAGTTGATAGATAGAGCCTTAAAGGTCTTAATGTCCATATGTAAACGATTATAATCTATGGATTTACGATCCAAGGCAGCCCGATAGTTAAACTCATTAGCTACCTGAAAGTATACCTTATTAGGATTCGGTTTAGTTCCACGTGGAAATACATACTCTTTAAATCCAAGTGCTTTAAACTCTTCAATTTTAATAGGATTGTTAGCCGCAACCTCTGTTATACGAGTTGGTAAATCAAACTGAACCCGATTAACATCCAAGTTATAGGGATTGTGAAAGACGAGTCTAGATACTGTAGCATCTGCCATATGCCAATATAGATTACTAACTGTATCATCATGTGAAAGCACGCCTGTTTGTTCATTGTTGAACATACTTTTGCCTTTTTCACTTTTGAACATAACTGCAATAGAATAAAATCCTTTGCGAGGAACTGGAATCAATTCTTCTCCATTGTATGTGCCGTGAGCAAAAAATTCAGGTAATGCGGCTGCAATAGCTCCTTTATATTTAGCCTTTTCACTAATATATACAGTTGTCTTCGCTGCATAAGGATTTTCTTCAGGATGTTCGTCTTCTAAATCTAACATATTTAGGTACATACTCCCAGTAAGTAGAGCACCTGAATCCGCATCTGAAACTACACCTTTTCGCTTACTATAAAAAGCTTCTGGATATGAAACATTTACTTTTTCAGCAATAATTCTAAAAAAGCGGTCTAAACGTTGTCTTTCAAAATTAGCATCCTGAGAATCATCTAAATCATTATAGATAATCCCAGATATATACTGCACATTCTTTTTATTATCAGTATTTTCGCCATTCGGTTTTAAAAAATTAAAATCCCCATATTCATCAATCGCTATCGTAATCATATTACAACCCCTATAAACAAACTACTACGAAACAAATACACTACTTCTAACTCTAATATTCTAGAAGGATTAAGAATAGATATAGCAACAACTAGGCACATAAAAATATAAAGCGTTAAATACATAGATACATATTAATATCTATATTCTATCATCTTATCTTCATAAATAGAATAAAAGAACTTAACAATATCGTTTAAATGTCCCATATCATTAAACTCAAATACAAAATAGACCTATCCATATGACATCATACGAATAGGTCTATCGTTTTACATATTCAATTATTACGTTCAAATTTACCCCTCAACACATACATGTACTAAACCAAAGTCTACAGCTAATAACATGTTAAACACCTCCTAAAGATCATCTAATAATTCATCTAATAGCACATCTACTACTGTATCAACAGCTACATCCATCACTAAGTCTAATAATTCATCCATATTTTATCACCTCATCTTTAATCAAAATATTATATTTAATAATCTAATCTTCTAACAATGCACAAAGTGCAACTGCTACAGTAAACCCTATGAAATGGTACACACTAATCACCTTCCTTTCACGCAACATATACATTATTAGCGACGACGACGTGAAGCACCATATACACTAAGCCCTAAGGCCACACCTGATGCAAAACCTTCCCATGCCATTGGCACAGCTACTAAGGCTAATAAAGGTAACATGCAACTCCCTCCTTTCTTTAAATTATTTACAATATTATCTAGTATTAATCATCAATGCCATCAAGCACCGCTATTAGCACTGCGACTGCAGCCTCTACTGCTAAAGGTGACATATAACCCCTCCTTAATTTTACAATTTACACCATTATAATTTTAAAAATCCATTTTTTCTCATGTTCATACATAACCTCACATTCTATAACTACATTAATCATGAACCACAGTATATACCAGTAAACCACTAATTATAGATCAAATTCACTAGGACGAATCCCGATTCATTGATACTAAATAATTGCTCACCGGCTACATGTTCATTATATGTTGAAAGTTTTTATACGTGTAATCAATAAAACTAAGACGAAAAAGACCCAAATGTTTCAAAATGATTCATTCGGGTCTTTTCGTATGTAATTAATGCGTGAGGTGCAACAACGCTAGCTGCCCTAATCAGGAATCTCTACTATTTCACTAATTTCACTAGCAAATAATTCATAACAACCAACATATATCGAGGCCTCATCTGGCTCATTATTTACACCAGAAACAAAAGAGTCCAACTTACCTATTAACGACTCTCCATCAATAAATCTAACCTCTACATATGTTGATTGTATTTCATGATAACGATTATATAACTCTTCCTCTGTCATAAGATCACCTCTACTTTAGCACACCTTTACGCACAAGGTCCCATTTCACGTCTTCTATCTCCTGCGTTAATTCTGCATTTAAATCACGCATTAAGGATATAAATTGTGCACGCTTATCCGCATCATTCCAATCAATTAGTATCTTATGCAATTTAAATTGTAATAGAGTGTTTTCATATTGCTTATATAAATTACCTTCAGAGCATATATCTCCCTTATCAGCTGTACAACAATATAGCTTATTAATAGCCTCCAATTTGGCAGAAATCTTCTCTAATGATAATATACGATCTTTAAAATAATTATATACACGAGTCTTATATGAGCAGGTATTGCTTTCACCATTATCACCGGTGCCCTTTTCCCACCACGTATAGTAACGTAAACTCAAAACTGGGCCTTCTTTAATTTTATCAATACGCCAAAACATATATGGTTTAATGGTTAAATTGTTCTCATTTGTATTTTGAAAGCCCCAATAATCGGCATCAACAGTTCGGTCTAGAGAACGTGGCCAAAAATGCATCAAAGACCAAGGGGTACCAAAGCTGCTACCATGCTGAATCGTATGAGTATGAGACGCATCATCTATACGACCATATACATACGAATCGTCAATATTCTCAATGTGTTGTTTCAAGTCGGTCATAAATGGTGCTTCGTGATTTGGCTGATTAAATACAGTCTGCAAAAATCTCCGTTGGGCAATTGCAGTATCTTGGATATAAAAACGAATATGCCCATCAATATCCTTATAGTATTCCCAAAAACAGCTATGCTCTATAGTAGCCCTAATTTTAGAGCTCAAATAATCCACAAAGCTCATTAAAATTGGATTATTCCACTCACGACAAGACAGTAACAAGGATAAGAACTCTGGCCCATCCACATAGGTATTAACCTTTGGATCCTTCTCCAGTTCTCGAACCGTATGCCAGTCATCATCATTGAACCAATCCGTCTTCAAATACGCCGTATGAATCGTATACTTTGACAAATCCAATTCTCCCGGTTCATCTCGTAATGCCCATCGAATACTATTCACCGCGCCCCAGCAAGCAGTCTCATCACGTTTTTGCTGTTGTTCCTTTTTATCATCTGAAAGATGTTGATATATATCTAATCCATTGTATTGATTTGATTTAAATGTTTTTGAAAGCAAGCATTTATACCGATTAATCTGATTGCCATGCTCTTGTGATGATGTTTTGTCTTCAATAATTAAAGCCGCCTGTAATTCTGGGACCAATACAAGTACATCAATATTAAGCAACTGCCTAAAAATATATACCCGATTAACTTTAGATACATCATAAGCCCCGTTCAACAAACGAGATAAAAATTGAGACCCAAACTGCCGCCCACTTGCATTATCGTCGCGAACAGGCATATTAATCCAATTCAAACACCAACAAATAAAGGCATCCTGCGACAACTCATTCGTCGCAAAACTAAAAATATTATTCTCCACGATCCGTTCGTCAAACATATTCCGCATCCCCTAATAATACAAACAACTACCCTAACCAAACCCGGTACATAAAACTCGATCAATTTATAATAACAATACCATCCTTAAGACAAGTATACAATCACAAACGTGTAAATTCCGTACCATATAAATGCAAAATTATGCCCTAACATCACCTAAACCACAAACGTAAATAGAGAAAGACCCTATCGGCTCCTCAAAACGACTTCGGGCTCCGCGTAAGCGCAGTAGCGTGTCGGCTTTTCTCTCCTCCAGAAACAATGCCACTACATCACCTAAACCACAAACGTACATAGAGAAAGCCCCCATCTGTTCCAAAACCGACTTTGGCCCTGCGGAGGCCGTAGGCCGGAGTCAGACCCGTCCGGTGTATTCTCTCTAAAAAAACAATGCCCTAACATCACCTAAACCACAAACGTACATAGAGAAAGCCCCCATGGTGTTCTAAAACCGACTTTGCCAGGCTGGCTACGCCAGCCGTCTAGGCGGTGGAGGTTTTAGGATGCCATGGGGGCTTCTACTCTAATTACCCTTTGTATTTAGGTGATGTAGGGCATGTTTCAGGCACCACGTCTTTGCGGTCTCCTAGTTGTGCACTACGGTCTGTATAGTGTGTATGAAGTAGTTCGTGTGCTTTATGTCCTAATGGTTCGCCCAAGAAGTTTTTGTATAGGTCTTGAATTTCTGGGTTTTCATAGGATGCCACGTATTTGTATTCTTCATCAGCTTTGTAAAGTCCGCCAATGCGGGCTTCTTTTGTTTTTACGGCTTGTGGTAATTTAGTGCGTGGTTGACCACCACCACCGATACAACCACCTGGGCATGCCATAACTTCGATAAAGTCATAGTGCTTGCCACTTTCTTTCAACGTGTTAAGGAAATCACGAGTATTTTTGCCACCGTGTACAACAGCAACGGACAATGTTACGTCATCACCGAGTTGTACAGTCGCTTCTTTAACACCGTTCATGCCGCGAACGTCTTCGAGGTGAGTCAATGCATATGGAGGTGGCTCTTTGTCAGTGATGAGCTTGTATGCGGTACGCATAGCTGCTTCCATAACGCCGCCCGTATTACCGAAGATGATGGACGCACCAGTTTCCATACCGATTAAATCATCGAACTTAGAGTCTTCTAAGCTGCCAAAATCAACAGCTTCGTCATTGAGCCAACGAATGAATTCACGTGTGGTAATGGAAATATCCGTATCCATGCCGAGGCTTTCATCATCGTAATAACGAGCCGCCGCATTTTCCTCAACACGCTTAGTTTCAGCCTTCTTCGCCGTACAAGGGTTAACGCTGACAGACACGATATTTGCAGGATTAATGCCCTTTTTCTCAGCAAAATAAGTCTTGATCATGGCCGCTTCCATAGCGATGCAAGAACGGGTACTGGACAAGTTTGGAATGAGTTCAGGGAAATAGATTTCCGCAAAGCGCACCCATGCAGGGCAACAGGATGTGAATTGAGGGATAGTTCCGCCATTCTTTAGGCGATCTACAAGCTCAGATGCTTCTTCCATAATAGTCAAATCCGCACCAAAGTTCGTATCAACCACATAATCAGCACCCAATTTACGAAGGGCGCTAACCATTTTTCCTTCTAAGAATGTGCCTGGTTCGTAGCCAAAGCCTTCGCCGATAGCCACGCGCACAGCCGGAGCCGTTTGGATAACAACAATCTTGTCTGGATCAGCAATAGCCGCTTTCACCTTATCAAGCTCAGATCTAGCATGCATGGAATCGAATGGACAGGCAGCCGCACATTGACCACAGTGGATGCACATTGGCACATCACCGGTTGATTCAAGATCGTAATAATCGAGCACACTCATCACATCGGCGCAAGCGCGACGGCACAAGGTGCAATTCTTACATTTCGAAATATCGTGATAAATGGACGGGTTGTCGAGCGCGATTGGCACGCGTTTGTCGATAAATTCAAATTGGGACATGAGGACCTCCTCGTTCTGTATAATCATACCTATTGTGAAAGTTTTAATTTCTCCTATATTACTAGCATAACAAATAAGGAGGCCATCAATCAACGTACTAGGCTAGTAGGAATTGAAAGATTATTGGACTTCATAAACAGAAAACTTTAAAGTTCATACATCATCGGTACATCGATGAGCTCTACCCGTTCATCGTCTGAGACAAATCCAAACCCTCGTTTGCTAAATAGCCAATAGTATGGTTCACCGTGCAATACACGGACCTTTTCCATGAGTGATATCAGCACATCTTGGTCAACCGGTTCATTTTTCCATTTGCACTCGCCCACTAATAAATGACGTACAGGCCGTGCATTGGGATCTGCTTGTATGTCCGCCATGGCCACTACATCGATTTCAACTTGCTTTTTCGTTGCACTATCCGTGCCCCACCAATGACCTATTTGTTGTGGCAAGAACGGAACTGAGCCTCGGTGAATGCGCGCCTGTACATATTGTGCTGCCATCGTTTCAAATACGAGTCCCATGAAATGTGAAAGCATAGGTTTAACGTATTGATGGTATACAAGTTTGCCATTAAAGTTTTCAATGGCCCCTTGGTTCGGTTCTACAAAACGATACCAAAAGGTATACATAGAATCTTTAATGGTATAAATACTTTTATTAGACTTAGATCCAACAGGATGTATTTTTTCGATGATCTGTAAATCAATAAGGCTTTTTAGATAATTATTCAATGCCCCCGTCGTCATATCTACCTTAGTAGCAATTTCGTTATTACGGCTGGCTCCCTTAGCGATAGCACTGAGGATTGCATTATACTGACGCGGCTCTCGTAATTCCTGCTTTAACAGACTCGACGGTTCATCCACAAGACGTCCTGTAGGTGTGAAAAACAAGGAAATAATGCTTTCATCAAGAGAATCACCATCCCTAAAATATGATAAATATTCAGCCACACCACCGGTAAGGCCAAAGGCGATAGCACTATCCTCATAGGAAAGATGGGATACCATTTGACGGGCCTCGATATACGTAAACGGTTTAATTTTATACTGCGCCGTGCGGCGACCATACAAAGGGCTCTTATGGCCTAGCACCTGATTTTCCATAAAACTCATGGACGAACCGCACAAGATGAGCATTAACTGAGATCGATTTTTATATGCATCAATCAAGGCCTGCAGCTCAGACGAAACGGACGGAATCGATTCCGCCAAGTACGGATATTCGTCGATAATAAATATACAACGATGGTCTAAGCTATACTCAAATAAATGGGTCAACGCCGCCGTGATCGTTGGAAAATTCGGTAACGTGGACTGTAATTTACCGGTTTCAATCATCCCCGTTGCACGATATACAGCTTGTGAAAGCACCTCTAAATTGTTACTCGCACCAGATTCGAGGCCCACCATATACGCGCCATCATGAGACGCCAAAAAGTGGTGCAACAAATACGTCTTACCCACACGACGGCGTCCATACACAATAGCCAATTCAAAATGTTTTGAATTATATTGCGCCTCCAGAGAAGCTAATTCATGTTCACGGCCTACAAATACCATATCGCACCTCCTCGTTAATCTAAATTACGCTATGCAACAAATATCCTATCTATATCTTCTTTAGTATAACACGATATAGTATATTACGATATACTATATTACGTTATACTAAATTGCAAAAACAAGATACAGCCCTCATCATACCAGTGATTATCTAGTGTTATAAGGGTTTTCACCCACACGTTTTGTCCTATAACTCAAACTCATACTCTGCATATAAACACAAAAAAGCAGCTCTTTCGAGCTGCTTTGTCGTATAAGGTGTATATTATTTTTTACCTTGTTTTGCTTGTTGAGGCCATAAGAAGTTGTAAACTGCTTCGGATGGAGAACCAGCAACAACTGGACGATCTTTGCCATCAACTTTATCTTCACGTTCTGCGTAACCTTGTGGGTTATACAATACAACCTTTTGGTCTTTTACAGTTTTCTTTTTGTGGTTGAATTCTTCAGTTGCGATGAAGTGGTAACCTTCAGAATCTTGAGCTTTGATCATAACAGTTGCAGTTTTATCGCTTTTTTGAACGCTATCTTGATCGATAGACCAAGTAATACCAGCACTATCTTGACCAAATACTTGCCAGTTAACAGCACTAGCAGAACCAAAACCGCATGCGCAAATTGCAGCAGCAGCTAAACATGTACCTAGTAATTTTTTCATATATTTCACCTCTTATAAAATCAAATTTAATTTATTATACCATATATTAAATGTATTTTGCGTGAAAGCTAATTTTTTGCGATACTTTTACGTAAAATGTACTTCGTCCTACACCATGTCGCTCAATAAAGCCCTCTTCTACAAGTTCTTTCAATGCTTTTTCAACAGTAGATACAGCTATATCTGGTTGTTTCTCAAGGATTCCAGATTTCGTAATCTTACCAATAGTGGCACTAATTATGATTTTTATACGATCCTTTGCAGATAACGACGTAGTCAGCAATTCAATACGGCTTTCAAAATCACGATAGGCCGCCAAAATAACGCGAAGCATATATTTGACAAAAGGGACTACATCCTCATCGCCTGTGTGCCAACCTGCACCGGATTGAGCTAACGTCGCATAATAACTGTCCTTTGTACACTCGATTTTTTGCTCTAAACTAATAAACTTACCTATCATGTACCCATTTTGGTACAAGAGCAACGTCGTCAGCAATCGGCTCATACGCCCATTGCCGTCATTGAAAGGATGAATACACAAAAAATCGTGTATAAATACAGGAATAACAAGCAATGGATCCACCGATTTATCTTGGAGAACCGCATTAACACCTTGGCAAATCTCATCAATAGCAGTAGGCGTCTCATAAGGGGCTAAAGGCCTAAAGCGCTCCACCTCAGAACCATCTGTAAGCCGTTCAATAATCGAATTCTGCACATTCTTAAACTGACCGCCAATCCCCTTATGGGAATACGCATACAAATCACGATGCAACTGCAGTACAATGTGCCTTGTCAAATCGATATACTCGTAATTTTCGTGTACCGTATTCAACACATCGCGATACCCCATAATCTCTTCCTCATCCCGATTACGGGGCGTTGTCTTATCCGCCACCAACGACCGAATCCGAGCCTTCGTCGTCACAATCCCTTCAATCCGGTTCGACGACTCCACACTCTGCACCTTCGCAATATCTACCAACCGCGCTACACTACTAGGCCGCTGCGACACAAACAAATCCTGCCGCCCCTTATACTCATGAATCTGAGACACCAACGACACAACCTCGCCATCCCACAGACAATCCTCGAGCCACTGATAATCAAAACTACGCATACCACACCACCTTTCCCCTATACGAATATTTCTCCCCTAATTTTAATACAATTTAGGCGATAAATAAATAAAAATATATCTTCCTTCCCCGGCCCTTTGTGGAAAATAAAATTCTAAGGAATAAAAAATGCTTATATTTCTGATTTTGTATTCATGATATAGAAAAGGAATGGTAGGGAATCGAAAACCGACTTTACCTTCACTGTGGATTTCGATTATCGAAATCTTACGTTCAGGACTAAGTGATGTGTGGCTCCCATACGTCGCTCCGCTCCTCTGTTAGCTCACACCCTACTTATGTCCCTGCAAAGGCCGTAGGCCGAAGTCAGACCCGGCCGGTATTTCCCTTTCCCGGCCCTTTGTGGAAAATAATGCTAATGTAGAATAAAAAGAAACCTCGTTCTGAATATGTTGCTAGGGTAGGTTGGGAAATGGATGGTGTCTAAAAACCGACTTTGGCCCTGCGAAGGCCGTAGGCCGAAGTCAGACCCGGCCGGTGGAGGATTTTTAGACACCATCCATTTCTACATACCACACCAGAATGCTAATATTCAGAGCGAGGTTTCAAAACATCTATATTAAATTATTTTCCCCAAAGGGCCTGCATTACTTCTGATCCTATTGTATCTTTCTCAATTTTTACAGGTTTTTGTTTTTCATTGCTACTCAACAACGGTACACCAGATTGGCTATACACAGTTGCGTTCACTTCTGTCCAAGTGCTATCTGGGCGATTAATTTCAACAGTGTAGATATAGGTATAACCTTCTACATTGTTGGCTTTCACCAAAATACGCGCCATAGAATCTGTTTTAAACACAGATGAGTTATCGATAAACCACGCGGAATCGTCTGTGTCCGCATCAACGTAGTACCAATCAGCAGCATTGGCTACGCCAAAGCCACCGAAAAATATACATCCTGCTGCCATAATGGCAGCTAACCATTTTTTCATCATTCTCTCCTATTCAATCCTTTATTCATTCAACTATATATGGGCATGATTGTGGTTTGGTCTCTACAGAACGTCAGGGCCTAATAGATAACGCAACTGCTCGTCCTGTATAACACGAGTGGCGACCACTTAGGTGATCGCCAATTGTGCATATCTATGTTAGATATAGTATATTTTCGTTACTTTGCATATAGAATACAAATAAATCTATATGACATATACGATATTAGTCTTCGCTTTCGATTTCAGATGCAGGAATTACAGCAATGCTTGCTACCTTATCACCTTCGTCGAGGTTTTGTGTTTTCACACCAGAAATGGCTTTGCCTTTTTTAACGGCAATGTCATTCATGTTAAAGCGAATGATTTTACCTTGTTCGGAAATGAGCATCACTTCATCATCATTGTGAACGACTTCAACGGCTACTACATCGCCAGTTTTATCGTTAATGCGGAAGTTCTTTGTACCGATGCCGCCGCGTTTTTGTACATTGTACGCATCTGCTTCGTTACGTTTACCATAACCCTCTTCGGAAATAGTGAACACTTGTGCTTCGCTTTCATCAGACTCAAGAACACCAGCGCCTACAACAACGTCGCCTGTTTTCAATTTGATACCACGAACGCCATGAGCCGCACGTTTCATGAGACGAACGTCCTCTTCATTGCAACGGATGGCCATGCCAAGTTTCGTACCGATTAGGATATCTTGGTTGCCTGTGGTTACGATTACAGAAATCAAGCGGTCCCCATCGTCAAGGTTAATCGCATTGAGGCCAGAACGACGGATGTTGCGGTATTCTTCGATAGCCGTACGTTTTACAACACCGAATTCAGTAACCATGAATAAGTTTACATTTTCATGGATGCGTTCAAGGTCGATCATAGTCGTAACGGATTCACCCACAGCGAGTGGCAATACGTTGACCATAGCGGTACCACGAGAGTTACGGGAACCTGCTTCTGGCACTTCGTACGCTTTGAGGCGGTATGTACGGCCAGTAGACGTAAAGAACAACAATGTATTATGTGTGCGAACATGCATAATTTGTGTTACATAATCGTCTTCCTTCGTCTTCATGCCAATAACGCCAGCGCCACCTTTATGTTGGTTGCGATATACGTTCGCGTTCATCCGTTTGATATAACCTTGTTTAGTCAAGGTAATAACCATCTCTTCGTCAGCGATGAGGTCCTCTACATCAAGGTCGGACGTGTCGATTGTGATTTCACTGCGACGAGGGTCGCCGTATTTCTTTTTCATATCTTCCAGTTCGTCTTTGATGATTTGACGTTGACGCGCTTCGCTAGCCAAGATAGCTTTCAAATCTTCGATCAATGCCAACAATTCCTTGTATTCTTCTTCGATTTTTTCGCGTTCCAAGCCTGTTAAACGGCGTAAACGCATGTCGAGGATGGCTACTGCTTGTTTTTCTGAAAGCCCGAATTTTTGCATCAATGCGTTACGTGCGATTTCGTCAGTTTGAGAACTACGGATTGTAGCGATAACTTCATCGATGTGGTCGAGGGCAATCAACAAACCTTCCAAGATGTGAGCACGCGCTTCGGCTTTGTTAAGCTCGAATTGAGTGCGGCGTACGATGACATCGAGGCGATGATCTAAGTAGTAACCCAATACTTCTTTCAAATTCAATACGCGAGGATGACCGTCTACGAGGGCCAACATAATCACGCCGAAAGATTCTTGAAGTTGAGTGTGTTTATATAATTTGTTAAGAACGATATCTGGTTGCACGTCAGCGCGCAATTCGATAACGATGCGCATACCTTGACGGTCAGATTCGTCGCGAAGTGCTGTGATACCATCAATAACCTTGTCACGGCTCAAGTTTGCAATCGTTTCGATAACGCGAGCCTTGTTAACTTGGTATGGAATCTCAGTCACTACGATTTTATGCTTGCCCTTCGCCATTTCTTCAATGGTTGCACGAGCGCGCATTTTTACGCTGCCACGACCTGTGGAGTACGCTTTTTTAATGCCTTCCCGGCCCAAAATGAGCGCCCCTGTTGGGAAGTCTGGCCCTTTGATTTGTGTCATCAATTCGTCCACAGTTACATCTGGATTATCGATGAGCATTTCAAGACCATTACATACTTCGTTAAGGTTGTGCGGCGGAATATTGGTCGCCATCCCTACGGCGATACCGCTAGAACCATTGATGAGAAGATTTGGGATCTTCGCTGGCAATACGGTCGGTTCTTGCAAGCTTTCATCATAGTTCGGCATGAAATCAACAGTTTCCTTGTCGATATCAGCGAGCATTTCTTGCGTAATTTTCGCCATACGTACTTCGGTATAACGCATCGCAGCGGCACTATCGCCATCGATGGAACCAAAGTTACCGTGGCCGTCTACTAAGAGGTAGCGCGTATTGAAATCTTGCGCTAAACGAACCGTTGCGTCGTAAACGGAGCTATCACCATGTGGATGATATTTACCGAGTACGTCACCGACGATACGAGCGGATTTCTTGTACGGTTTATTTGGCGTCATGCCTGTTTCGTGCATCGCGTACAAAATACGACGATGTACTGGTTTCAAGCCATCACGCACATCAGGAAGAGCACGCATTACGATTACGGACATCGCATAATCGATATAGGCGTTCTTCATTTCTTTATCAATCTGAACGGGATGAATATTCCCATGGGACCATTGTTGGTCTGCCACAATCTCACCTCATTTTACTAACACTGATTACAATTCATCATATCATTATAGCATTTTTGTGGGTTTAGCGCTATTGTTATCAGGATTTTTAGTGAAAGCATACTCTAACACTTACAAATTTTATCTCTCCCCCATATATTTAGGGATTATAATCCCAATTCCGCATCACTTTAATCAGTTTAAGGATTGTAATCCCAATTCACCAATATTTTTATCCGTTTAGGGATTATAATCCCTAAACACAATTATGAATATAAATCTAATATCCGACTATGAATTGAATACCTGCACCATAGTAATTACCTATTTAAAAATCTATCTATCCTTGTTACAATAATTTTGTTTTTATTCATTATTCTATATTCTATGGACTTTTATAAATAGAATGTATAGAGAGGAGTTACATATGGATAATCAGAATTCAAAATTTCACTTACCCAAAATTCCAGCCATTATCTGGATACAATTTAACTATGTTCTTTTACAAACTTATCAAAATCAGAAATTACCTTCTGATGCGTATTAAACACTTTATATTCACTAACAGCTTTCTTTTGAGCCTGTGTCATAGAAATATTACCCTTGTTTGTTAGGATATGATACTCATTAAAGTCTAAAAACTTATCAACACTTTCAATAAAGGCTTTCATAGTAAATGTTTCACGTCGTTCGATAATACGCTCTATATAATCAAAAAACGAAGATATAGTTCGCTCTAATTGTTCAATCTCTTCAATGGATAAATAATTTTTTGCTACAATTACATCCTTTTTATAAATCCGTCCTTCCGGTCCAGATTCCCAAGTAGTCAATCCCATATGATTCTTTGTAGCATCCGCATGACTATGAATGATTTCTGCAGCAGTTTGACCAGTTATAGCATAATGAAACTTATTCTGTATCGTTCCAAAAAAATCTCTAGTTATAGGTGATTGTGCATCATAATCGATTGCACACGCTGCAAATATATCTGTCACTTGTTGATATATACGACGTTCACTAGCACGAATTGAACGGACTCTTCGTAGCAACTCTTTAAAATAATCTTGGCCAAATGCGCGTCCATTTTTTAGCATATCATCATCAAGGGCAAAACCCTTTATAATATATTCACGCAATACGCCCGTAGCCCATATACGGAATTGAGTTGCTTTTTTACTGTTTACACGATACCCTACCGCAATGATGGCATCGAGATTATAAAAATCCGTAAGCCTCTTTACAGTACGTAAGCCTTCTATTTGAACTTGTTCCATTTTGGAACAAGTTCCAATTTTTTCTAACTCTCCTTCAGCATAAATATTGCTTAAATGCTTTGATATAGCTTGTGGATTAACATCAAATAATTTCGACATATCCTTTTGAGTCATCCAGAATGTTTCATCTTTATATAACACATTGGTGGAAACAGACTCATTCTCTGCTTGATATACAATAACATTTCCGGTAATCGCATTTTCTAAAGATTTCATATAATTCCCTCCGACAATTATACTTAGCCTTAGTTATATCCTATGCTCCCCTTTAATAATTCACTACAGTCACAGGGTCATTATTTCGATATTTACGACTCGTATGAGGATGATCTCGCTCTACCAAACCTTTTAAGGCTTCATCTAATAAGCGCCAAAAATCCTTATTATCATTTGCTGGTATTCCCAATACAATGGCATTCCCCTTAGAATACGTAATACATGTGGATGTTATATCATCAATGATGGGCAAATATACAATAATAACACCAGATGCCGCTAGCATATCTTTAAGTGGCTCTTTAGCCACAGTCAAAGATTCTTGTGAAAGTTCTTTTATTTGAGGAATAAAGGCTTTAAGTAATTCACAATCATAAGGATTTACCTCCACAAATCGAGATTCACCTTTTGTAATTTGTACCAATGTATAAATAGCACTCTGTTTTGCTTTATCCATATCCTTTATATTCTCATATACCAAAGGCATAACCATTTCATCAGCCACAGTTTTCAAAGATGCTACCTCAAAAAACTTTTGTAAATTATTAACTTGTTCCGCTTTCTTTTTAGTTTCTGGTACAATGCCCAACCGAGCTAATTTAGCATACCCAAAAGGCTTGGCAAAATTTATTTCCTCATCAATAGAATTTTCATACTCTACCTTTAGTATTTTCTCTCTATATCCAGCTTCTAAACCATTCCAGAAACTTGCATCTACGCCAAATACACGTTCTAGACGTAACGCTACATCCTGTGTTAGAGGTACTTCACCATTAATCAATTTACTAATATGTTTCTCACTCATATCCATACGAGAAGCCAACTCTTTTTGAGTCATATGTCTATTTTCTAAAACTTCTTTAATAGTCATGCCTGGTGGAATCGCTATAAAGGTCTTACTCCTATAAATTTTCATATCATTCGTGCTCCTAATTAATGATAATCCACGATTTCTTGAATCTCTACAATATCTACAGTATCACCATACTGAGTAAAAATTAAACGATATGGATGGATTAAATCCATTGCATATTGACCTAATCTAGCACCGTATAAAGGATGACATCTTCCTAATCGTAAACAAATTAACATTTCAATTGATTCAGCATAAGTAAGTTGATCTAAACGTTCATTTATTTTCACTGCCATTCTAAGATTATATTTTTTCTGTGCTACATTAATGTCCGTACATACCTTGCGTATTTTATTATTCTTATATCGTATCTTCAATACCTCACCGACTCTCTATCTAACGAGACTAGATACAATATAAATGGCCATCTATAATAATTTACCTATTAGGTTAATTCTATTATACTCCTTTGTAACAAATTGTAAATAGAAATTTACCTAATAGGTAAATTAAAATATAGAATAATAAATTATACAAATTCAATACATATAAAGGACGTGCAAATCAAATTGATTTACACGTCCTTTTATCAGCATATCATCAGTAGTTATTTCCATTTTGGAAATAACTACTGATGATATGCTACTTTATTAATTCTCAACAATTATGGAATCCAGTTGATTCATCCTAAATTCTTCTACCACATCCATAAAGGCCTTATTATGTATTGGATTTTCAGTCATACCAAACAAATGGCTCGTGCAATCACAGTCGGAGCAGCCAAATTTTGGCACGTCCCACTCGGAAATGGCACGCACCGCATCAGCTAAAGCACATTCGACGCTCACATCTACATCATCAGGGTCTGGCATGCTCGGCATGGATGGGTATGGTTCGTGAGTAAGGCTCCAGCTTTCAAGGGGCAGTCCACTTGTGCGAATGGGCACAGCCGCTATCATTTCGCAATGGCCGCGGAAGTAATCGAGGTGCCAATGCATTTTCTTGCGTTTTCTCTTATGGCGCTCAATGCGTTTCGTAAGGTTTGCCTTGGCGGAGCCGACATACATGTAATATCCTGCATTAAAATGCATCATGCCCTTAGAGCCGATTTCGAGATCTAGTTCATGGTCAAGGTGCATCACCATGATGTATACGCCGCTATCGTGCGCTTCGCTGTCGAGAACATAGCTCGGATAGGTACAAGCGCGTGTCACGGTAGGCATTGTGAAAGTTTCATCCCACGCCACAGCAACGGCTTTCCAGTCGAGGAATGGGGCCACCTCTTTAAAGGTCATAGCGAATTCTAAATCCGTATGGTAGTCTGGCAAGAACCATTTAGCTTGGTCCCATTGTACAAGGAATAGTACACCCGTATGGTAGCCTTCATCTTGCAGTTCCCGTAAGTGCAATAAATGCTTGCGTCCCCGTTCTGTAATAGCATCGGGGAACATGGCACCGGTCTTGGAGAACAAGGTGCAGGATTTAACCTCTAACAGGAATTCTTCACCATCGTCGTTAGTGAGGAGTAAATCAAAGCGTGATGTCGCCCCATGTAATTTTACCGTATATTCGCGACGTACAACGCGCCATTGTTCCCAACCAGGAATGAGTTTGTTTTCAATCAAATGCTGAGCCACATCATTGCTATAATTGGTATCAAGCATGATAACCACACCGTCGCGCTCAATGCCTACAACGCGGTACTTCGTCTTCGCATCCGGCTTATCATGAGGCACGATGTACATCGTGACCCCGGTAAATAACAGTTCCCACATACGACCTGGATTTGGTAAATGAGCAAGTACGCTTTCACCATTAAGATCCAAGGTCACCACAAAGCGATTGGGACGGCCTGTATAAGTTGCTTTCAAAATTGTATCGTATAGAACCTTCATCGTTCCTCCTACATCAAGATAATTCTAGGTTCATTATACAACAAAACGGGCCACTCCGAAGAGCGGCCCGCTGGGAGGCGTCATATGACAGGTTCCGAGGCTATCATATGAACAGGGATAAGATATTCATCGCATAACAGCGATAGTTGTGCTAAGCACAGATGGGATAGAATTATCTATGCATTAGCGATATGTTGTTTTATTGCAAATCTTTACTTTGCGTAGATACTTCACTGGCAGAGGTAAAGCTTGCCAATGGAGCGTCGCCAGAGCCTAAGATTACCTTGTTCGCTACTAGCGCATTAGCTGCCGTTTTAGCTTGTTCCAAAGTAAGGCCAGTGCGAGGTCCACTAATTGTGATCGATGCGCTTTTACCATCGACTGTAGCAAATTTAAGATATACCACACGTTTATCAGCCATGTTGGGCACTCCTTTCTAATTCATATACATAAGGATGGGAATGATCGCGATAGGTCCACAGGGTTTGGATTACTACGAACCTTCACGCAGCCATTATGTGCTAACTATTATGAGTGAAAGCACATTAATGACCAAGGGATACTTCGTTGACGCGTATTACGTCAGCAATGGTGTTCTCATAGAGACCAGCCAATGCGGTACCGACGATTTTAACCGCATCATCAGTAGCTTCTTCAGCGACGCGTGTGAAAGTGACGTCTTTGTACTTCGGTTTTTCTTCCGTACCGATATTAAAACGTAACACTAACTTTGTGCGTTTTAGTTCAGCCATCTGATCACCTCCTTTCACCTATATACATTCCAAAAGGAGGCTCGTGACAAGCAAATTCGTTTCAAAAAGAGGAATAATATTTTTCCCCATGAAAAAACGACCCCAAATCAAGGTTTAGGGCCGTACTTTTGTATTTAGTTTCACGTGAAACAGGGTCAAAAATTTTTGCTTTTTTGTAGCTTGGGACACATTATTTTATTGTAAAATGAATTATACTAGTATATGTAATTTGAAATGATGATAACAATCATTTCATAACGATCTCTTACTAGCTCTCTAGAACATGTATCGTTTGGACGTACATCACCGTCGAAACGCATCATCTCTAGCATGTGCTAATAGAGACTTTCACAGTGAAAATATATGATAGAATATAAGTAGTTCATTACAATTTAGAGGGGATTACAATGGCTCAAATCGCAGGAAATTTACAACGAATTAAAAACGGCCAACGCCGTTATGCTATTACACCGCGCATTCCAGCGGGTTTTATTCAACCAGATCAATTGCAAAAATACATTGATGTGGCGAACAAATTTGGCGCTGTTCTTAAACTAACCGGCAGCCAACGCATTATGATTACGAATTTGAAAGCTGAGGACGTAGACGCAGCGTGGGAAATGCTCGGCATGGAGCCGGCGTACATGGTGTCCAACCGCGTGCGCAGCGTCAAGATTTGCCCTGGCACAACGTTCTGTAAACGGGCTAAACAAGATAGCGTGCATCTTGGCATGCAGTTGGAACGCAAATATTTGTCCCAAGAAATGCCTAGCAAGATGAAAATCGGCGTGTCCGGCTGCATTAATTCTTGTACTGAAAGCCGCATGAAGGACGTTGGCGTTATCGGTTCTGTTGAGGGCTGGAGCGTCTACGCTGGCGGCAGCGGCGGTGCGCATCCACGCATTGGTGACCTCATTGCAGAGGTAACAACAGAAAAAGAAGCCCTTGCACTTGTGGACCGCATCATCGAATATTACAAAGCAAATGCACAAATCGAACGAATGGGTGAATTCATCGACCGCATCGGCTTAGAGGCTTTCAAAGAAGCTGTACTAGGCGACCTTGAAGGGGCTCCTACAGAAGTAAAAGCAGCAGAACCTATTGTTAACTTGCCAGGTCACGGCAATGATCCAGAGGTTGAAACGCCACGCCTTGAACCAGGTCAACCAATTACACCGGATACAATCATCCGCGATATCGTAGACATCTATCCAAATACAGTACCTGTACTACAAAGCATCGGCATGGGTTGCCTCGGTTGTCCATCCTCTACGATGGAACCACTATGGCAAGCCGCTGAAATCCACGGCGTCAACGTGTACGATTTACTTAACAAACTAGAAACTGCCCGCAAAGGTGCATAATTAATATAAAGGAGTTTCACATGTCCGCATTTTTAGGCCACATTCACTACTGGTTATACCGCAAAATCCAATTGCTCGTAGAGCGTGAAAACTTAATTCTTGAAAAAACGACAAAGGTCGTAGATGACCTTGCTGAGGAATTGCATTCTATCTCCGTAGATACATACGGCGAACCAATTAACCCTAGCATTCCATTGGAAAACATTATCGACCATAACAACATTCACGGTTGGCTCTCCAACCAAATCAACATAGCATCCGTCCGCGAAGCGGCTTTCATCAAAGACATGCTCGATACAAATGCTGATGAAAATGCTATTCACGTAGTAACCGCTATTCTCGATGCCTTTGCTGTACAAGGTCAAGCATGCGGCGTTGTGGCCCAAGATAGCCTCGAAGAACATACGGCGCCAGCCATCTACAACGCCCTTCAAAACTTCTATGTAAACGGCATGCCTTGCGACGGCGGCGACCAAATCGTTGAGGATAGCGCTGACCGTTTCACATGGGTCGGCGATCACCGCTTACAAGCTGGCTACTGGCGCACTGCAGGCGTAGACCCTAAATTCATGATGCTCGCATACCAAACATGGTTCGAGGCCTTTGTGAAAGCTATCGATCCTGAATTCGAGCTTATCACCACCGAAGACAATGGCACACGATTATATACAATCGCTAAAAAATAAATACCATTTCGTTCGCTAAAACGGACGAAAACCAGACGAAAAACGACTGAAAATGGGCGAAAACGTGCAAAAAACGAACGAAAGCGCGGGCGTAAAATTTTACGCTCGCGTTTTTTATTTCTAATGATCCAATATATGTGCCTAAAAAATTAGAACAGGCGTGTTCTATTTCCAGGCACCTAATATATGCGTCTAAAAAATTAAAACAGGCGTGTTCTATTTCTGGAGATCTAGTATATGTGTCTAAAAAAAATAGTACAGGCCTGTTTTATTTCCAGGCACCTAATATATGCGTCTAAAAAAATAGAACAGGCGTGTTCTATTTCTAGGGACCTAGTATATGTGTCTTAAAAATAGTACAGGCCTGTTCTATTTTAAAATTCCTTATAAAAGTGTAGCTATAGACACAGAATTGATAAGAAATATCAGTTATAATAGAACCATAAGGTAAATCATTACTCATATACTTTCAAATATAGGAGGTGCAGCATCATGGCAGGCACAGTAAAAAAAGATCTAGGTTTATTATTCCAAGGCTCTAACTACGTAATCGTAAAAAAAGGTGGCAAAGCAGGTGAAAAGGTAGAAAAACATAATCATCCTGAAGCCAATGTTATCTTTACTGTTGTTAAGGGCACAGTTCAAGTATTCCTTAACGAAACAGAAGAACATGTACTCGTACCGGGTGAAGTTCTCGAATTTAATGGCGATAACTACATTCAAGCAACGCTTGTTGAAGATAGCGAATTCATCGTAAACCTCGTTCATAAACCTGAATAAGATTATATAGATATGACCTCCTCCTCTCCTTAGTGTCTATATATAAAAAACACCTATAAGTGGTAAGTTATATAAAACAGTAACTATTACCATATATAGGTGTTTTTTTACATTCTTAGTCCTAATATCTTAATTTCATAACTGTATTTCTATAGAATATATTATTATCGCTTGCAGTTGCTTTCATAAGAGAATATACTAATTATGTAAGAGAGAAAGAAGGATTTACATGACACGCGAAGATTTAGAAACCTATATTCACAATCAATTTGAGGATACTACCACCAATACGCCTTGGACGCAGTTCCCGCATTACAAGGTGTACCGCCATCAAAGTAATCATAAATGGTTCGCCCTAGTCATGAATATTACTACCGATAAATTAGGATGGTCAAACATTCGGCCTATCGATGTGTTAAACATCAAATGCGAGCCCACCATGATTGGTGCCTTTCGTAAGGAACCAGGCATATACGCAGCCTATCATATGAATAAGGCCAATTGGCTAACCGTTTCTTTGGATGGCTCTGTGCCTACTGAAAGAATAAAAATGCTCCTCGACATGAGCTATCGATTGACTAAATAAAATACTAAATTCTTTATCTGCCCATTTAGCACATAAAATAAAACGAGCCTGGATTCATTCTAAGCTCGTTTTTTTGCTTTCACGTATTGTATTGTTTAATATTTATGAAATAACTTTCACCTATACTCGTAACATCATAGATGCACTTATTAAAAGTACAGTATATACAATAGCAATGATAATAATATGCATTGATGTGGTCTTTAACATTTGGCGGTATAATCCAAGTGAACAAAGTATATAATATAAGGCCAATACAAACGTAATGAGGCCTAAAATAAATTGAACACCAAACGCAATCATACCTGCTCCAGCAAGACTCAATATAATAACAAGTACCGCACCGAGTAAGGACAATACAGTTATAGGTAAATCAAAGGCCATCGCATACGAAACGGCCATGAACGTATCCTTAAACATAAGATCACGATTACTAGTGGCTTTCACATAAAAATGGGCCAATACCAACCAAAGCCCTTTTAAGAAAATCAAGGCAAAAACAAAGCCTAAAACCGATACAATCGTATCTAGCATGGTCGCAGGCGTGATAAAAAATATGATACCATTTTCCACCACCGACAAACCAAGCATAATGCCAAACAAACGCAACATAAAAACTAGCGCTTGATCAAACGTACCATTCTCCATAATATACGGAATCCCCTTAGACCGCGGATACCGCATCAAACTCCAACAAACCTGCATAAAAGACATCTACAAAACCTCCTTCGCCGCCCTCAATTACAACTAAATCATACCATAACAAACCAACACAAAACACCCTGCGTCCCCCCTGTTCCTTAGTCTAAAAAAATAATATTTTATTCAAAGAGATTAACGAAAAAAAGACACCCTCCTAAAAACGACTTTCCCAGATGCTGTGGATTTTCCTTAGGAAAATCTTACGCATCTGGATTAGCGATGTGTGGCTCCCATACGTCGCTACGCTCCTCTGTTAGCTCACACCCTGCGTCGGCCCTGCTCCTTAGTCTAAAAAATAATATCTATCTCTGATAGAGGAAAACAGCCTCCTCTCGAAAAACGACTTGCTCCTTTTCCCATATAGTCTAAAAAAATAATATTTTATCCAAAGAGATTAACGAAAAAAGGGATACCCCTCTGAAAACGACTTTGGCCCTGTTCCGAAGGAACAGACCCGGCCGGTGGAGGCTTTCAGAGGGGTATCCCTTTTACCACACGTTAAAACGCTAGATAAGATATTATTTTTTTAGACGTTTAATTACTTCATCTGTAATATTTTCAACGTTACTATTTGCATCAGCTGCGCGGATTGTGTATGGGTCGTCTAATACAACGTCCATTTTCTTTTCAACGCGAACGGATTCGATAGCGTTATGAATGTTTTGCATCATAGGTTGTGCAATTTTATTCACTTCGTCATTTTCTTTTTGTAACAATGGAGCTACGGATTTATTGAATTCTGCTTCTGCTTGAGCTTGATCTTTAATTTTGTCAATTTCTTGCATTTTCTTTTCAATTTGTGGACGGTATTGTGCATCTACTTGTTGCATTTTCATGTCGAGTGCACCGTAACCAGGATAGCTATTTACAACTTGACTCATTTGCACTAAACCAATGTTAGCAGCGCTTGCCACAGCAGTGGTAGCGGAGATAGCACCAACGATAGCCAATGTTGTCAATTTTTTAGTTAATTTCATTTGAGATCCTCCTGAACAGTAAAGTTCCATTACACAAACATGTAATGCACTATTTTTACTATATCAAATCTAACTTGCTTTCACAAGTAAAAACCCTCAAAAATCATAGATGAGATATAGCATCTAATAATTAAATTGTATACTATTAAATAATAATAAGGGCCCATGAATTCATCATGAACCCTTATTAAAAATTTACTATCTATTATTGTTCGTCATTAAGATAGATGTATTTATCGGATTTCAATTTGGACACGAGGTCAGGCACCAAGCCGATAAGGCGATCAAAGCTATTGCTGTAAGGATTGCCTTTAATGTTGAACAACTCGATGCGTTCGCCTTTGATCACGAGCACAGCGCTTGGTTCCATGCGAGCGCCGCCGCCACCGCCGCCACATTCATGATTCTTGCCAGATGTATTGTGGTTTGTGCCAGTGCCAAAACCAAATGTTACATCCACAAATGGAACCAATGTAGTATCGCCGATTTGCACCGCTTCACCGACTACAGTTTCCACCTTAATCATATTTTTGAACTTCTCAAAAAGGACTTCTAAATTTTCTTTTACGTTACTGTTCTCCATCGTAGTACCTCCACTGATGTCAACTATGCGTTAGCGGCCTGTTCCGCTTTCAATCGTTCTAATTCTTTCTTTTCTTTGCGCTTAACCCAAACGACCTTGACCGTTTCAGCTATGAGTGCACGCATTGGTTGTGAAAGCACGAATCGCGTGCCGTGCCATGCCAATGCGCCTAGAATAATGCGCCCTTTAATGTGGCCGCTACCTTCTAAATGCCAATTCAAATAATCAATCTCGATATGTTCAGCCTGTTCAGGCCAAATACTGTACAACATCGAAGCAAACATGCCACCCTTAAAAGGATCACCGATGCCGATACGCCCTTCTACAGCGATATCTCGTGGTTTAGAATGGTCATAACACCGCTTAGAAACAAGCAACAATTGACGCCACAATTCCGTATTCGTCACATGTTTCATGAACCAAAAGGTCGGGATTTTCGATTTAAAGCTAGCCACCGGATCATTAGGATCTGGTTTTTGAAAGCGCGATTTTACGCTATCTTTCAAGCCGTCTATTTTCGTAAATACCTTCTCTTTTACGGTGCCATCACTATTGAAAGTAACTTTTTCTACCACTTCATCATCAGGTTTCATCGTCGGGTTATCGCGAATTGAATCATATTGTGCAGCCCGCGCTTCAGCACCCTTATTATCACCCTTAGATGTATCAACACGTTCAACGTGAACCTGTTTACCTTGTGCATCTGATGTTTGCCCTGCACTGCGCGTAGCATCTAGGCTTTCACCAGAAGCACCAACGGTCGTCGGCTCAGTCGGTTCAGTACCGCCCTGGCCATCACCTTGCATGGCTTTCATCATCGCTTCCGCCTGCGCAGCCATCGGATCATTTTCAAATTCGTCAACAGCCTTCTGATATTCGTCATCAACCCGTTGTTGAATCCATTCGTCGTATTCTTTCACAGGGCCTATTTTCTGCATACCTAATAGATAAAGTTGTTTAAAAAATGGTTTGCCCTGAAAATATGCGAGATGCAGCGACAATACGCGCCACAGCCATTTAACCGACAATTCTACGCGGTACGGCGTCCTGCCGTTCCATTCGATGCTATATGTGATTGGCGTTAGTAGGATAATCATGATCAGCGCTACGATGAGAAGCACTACGACGAGTGCCACAATAGCGACTATACTCAACCACATCACCTCCTTAGGTTATGGGATTCGTGAAAGTATACTCTAATTTTCAATGCCCTTGCGAGCCATTACACCTTGCATGTAATAATGCTTAACTTCCTTCATTTCCGTCACAAGATCGGCTACATCAAGAAGTTCTTGCGGTGCCCCGCGCCCCGTAAACACCACTTCGGTTTCCGGATTGCGAGCCTCTAATAGAGCCTCCGTTTTTTTCCAATCAATGAGTTCAAAGAACAAAGCCATATTATATTCGTCGAGAACCACCAAATCATAGTCGCCGCTAGATACAGCCTCTAACGCGCGTTCATAGCCCTTTTCAATAAGCGCTACATAATCCTTAGGCGGATTCCCCGATTCAAATACAACCACCTCATCACCCCATTTGGCGAGCTCATCCTTGCTCTTCATGCCTTCCTTGATGATAAAAAACGGTTTACCTACAGTTTCTAATGTAATATTTTTGAGGGTCGGTAAAATATTATGTTCACTATACACTTTAGACTTCATAAACTGTAAAAATAGAACCTTTTTGCCAGCGCCTATAGCACGTATAGCGAGGCCGATAGCAGCCGTCGTTTTACCCTTGCCTTCGCCGGTATAAACTTGTACATAGGCCTTCATAGATATACCTCCGTTCATATACCATAATTGTACAATATTTATAGACGAAAAGGAATAGATATCCTTATTATGCAATATAATACATAAAAATCTGTTCCTTATTACAATTACATACATAAACATAAGGGATGAGGGACCCGAAAAAACTCCACCGGCCGGGTCTGACTCCGGCCTACGGCCTTCGCAGGGCCAAAGTCGTTTTTTCAGGACCCTCAACCCTTTTTATTAGTATACAAATCATATATGAGGAACAGATTTATTACCTGCCTTAATTCACAAAAAGGATATCTATTCCCTCACTTATACAGTAATCGTAGCAATTATGGTATATGAATTACTACCAACCCAGCCGTTTGGGAAGAGATATAATGAATACTTGTTAGATAAGTTCCTTATAATGTGTCTTAAAAAATAGAACAGGCCTGTTCTATTTTTTAAGACACATATACTAGGTCCTCAGAATTAGTACACGCCTGTTCTATTTTAAAACACATATACTAGGTTCTCAGAATTAGTACACGCCTGTTCTATTTTTTAGGGCACATATATTAGGTGCTCAGAATTAGAACACTCCTGTTCTAATTTTTTATAAGGCATATATAAGCCAATCTCGTACACTTCTTTATCCTAAATTGTACAATGATATTTTATGCCAATTAGTCAACTAAATTTAGATAGAAAAAAGATAGACCCCTCCGGAAAATGATTTCGGGCTCCGCGAAGAGCAGTAGCTTCCCCACTCCCGCCAGTTTAGTAATTAGTAATATGCCAAAAGGATACCCCCTGTTCGAAAACGACTTCGAGCTCTCCCTTATGCTAAGTTGTACAATGGTATTTTATGCCAATTAGTCAACTAAATTTAGATAGAAAAAAGATAGACCCCTTCTGAAAATGATTTCGGGCTCCGCGTAAGCGCAGTAGCTTCCCCACTCCCGCCAGTTTAGTAATTAGTAATACGCCAAAAGGGATACCCCCTGTTCGAAAACGACTTCGGGCTCCGCGTAAGCGCAGTAGCGTGTCGGCTTTCGAACAGGGGGTATCCCGTCTTATAGCGTATTTAATTACTAATTGGCAAAAATACCATGGGATCAACCGCGGACCCATTAATCCGTACTTCGTAGTGTACGTGTGCACCAGTACTTTTACCAGTACTACCCATAAGGGCGATGACTTGACCTTGTTTTACGGTCATGCCCGGTGTAACGAGAACGGCGCTATTGTGGCCATAGCGAGTCACAAATCCGTTGCCGTGATCGATTTCTACGAGGTTACCATAACCGCCTTCGGTGTAGCCTGCAAATGTTACGGTACCAGCTGCAGTAGCAACGATAGGTGTGCCGTAATCGTCAGCGATATCGACACCTTCGTGGAATGCGCTAGCAGCACCGGTCACAGGATCGACACGAGTGCCATATGGGGATGTAATAACACCCTTACTTGGCCAGATGCTTGGCGTTGTACTATTCGTATATCCACCAGAACCTGTGGTGTAGTTCAATTGTTGCAATGCAGCGATGTCTTGAGCCCCACCATCGCGCAAAATGTTTCGCATCGTGTAGAAGCTAACCAATAATTTTTGTGCATCCTTATCTAATTTAGATAGTCTTGCTGAAAGTTGCGCCGCACTTAGCGTGGGACTAGTCTCATCGCTAGCGGCTTCCTGCTTTGGGTCAGAGCCATCGCTACCACCTTGAGATGGTGTGCCGGACTCAGCACCCTTTAACATTTGTTTATTTTCTTCACTAATTTGATTTAAGTTTTGGATTTTCTTATCCAACACTTCTGTTTTTTGTTGTAACAGTTTTAGTTGTTCTGTTTGCAATTGTGTTTGTTGACGCAATTGAACGATTTCTGCTTGTCGTGCAATGCCCCAAATGGATAAAACAAGTGCTACTACAAATAAGATTACGGCCACTACAGCTACAATCTTCGCTTGTTTATGACTCAATGTAATGGTGCAATTATCACCATTCTGAGACACTACAGAACTCAAAATACTTGGTACTTTCAAAATGCCTTCCTTAATTTTAATTATTTCTCAATTCATCATGCATGTGCGCTCTTTATGAACACAACAAGGCGATTTGCCTATTGAGAATGGATAACGCTCGCTAACGCTTCCTCATTCGTACGTTCTCCAAGCGCTTCATTTAAACTTTCTAATTCCTCTTGTGAAAGATTAACAAGACTTTTACCTTTCACAATTGGTTTACTGAAAATACGAGAGTCATTTCGGCCATAGATACTGGAAATGCAAACCCCATTATTATTTCCATCAAGCAATGTAAGGGAAAAGGACAAATCGTTGCCGATGTTATCAAATGCATTATACTTCTTAAAGCCGATTTTTTGCAATGTGTTGCCTTGAATATTACGAATTTGAGTTTGTTCCTCAATCATATCCTGCAATCCCTTTGCAGCCTCGCGAATTTCAGTAATTTCTACTGAAAGTTTACGTTCTAGGCTAGCCCCATTTTCACCTTGCATGAAGAAATTGAATTTCTTCGTTAAGCTCCCTAATCTAATGTGTAGGATAATGCAATATACCAATAAAATAACGGCTAATACGCATCCTAATACACCGATATAGGGTTGTATAGATTCTAACATTCAAAACCCTTTCTATCTAATTCGTCCATAAACGGACTAATAGCACGTTCTAGTATACCATGTAATGACGCAATAAGTACACCATAATTCACAATAGGCGTACCTTGCACAACGGCACAATCAATGCGCCGTAATACCTCGCGACGCGTCAACATACAAGCCCCGCAATGGATGATAAGATCATAATCGCTCACATCCTTAGGGAACGCGCCACCGCTGGTAAATTCAAGCTGTAGATCCGTATGCCCCTTCTTTTTAAGCCACATCGGAATTTTAACGGTTCCAATATCATCGCATTGGCGACGATGTGTGCATCCCTCACTGATGAGCACACGCGCACCAGGTTTCAAGTTGTTAAGGGCTTTCACCCCCGTTACTAAATCCTGCAATTTCCCCTTGAACCGAGCCATTAATATGGAAAATGATGTTAATGGAATATCCGTAGGCGTCAACGCATTCACCGCTTCAAAGGCTTGCGAATCAGTAATGACGAGTTTTGGTTTTTGTGAAAGCTTATTGAGCATGGTCGGTAGCTCTTCTGTTTGGCACACCAAGGCAAGGCCTTTATGGTCCAAAATCTCACGAATTGTCTGTACTTGTGGCAAGATTAGACGACCCTTTGGCGCCGCCGAATCAATAGGACATACCAAAATGATAGTGTCCCCTGGATCAACTAACCCTTGTAATAGAGATTGTTCGCCTTCTACATCGAGAGGTGTTAAACCACCTAGCAAATCGAGCAATGTAAGACGATCGCGATTCGATGTAAAATCCGTAGAGCCTACGACAGTGGCAATAGCAGACAAATCAGGATACGCATCTACATAATTTGGATTAGTATCATTACCATTGCTATCGTTATCATGAGTGCTTTCACTATCAGAAGCGTTAATTTCATTGATGAATAATGCAAGAGGCACATTATTTTGTTTCAACTTATTAAGCCACATCATATCATCAGCAGTGGGCGCTTCATCATTACGCAACACATAGACAGCGAGATTGATTTTTTTGATAATTTCTTCGGATTTTTCAATGCGAAGAGCGCCCAGTTCCGATGTATCGTCAATTCCCGCCGTATCGGTAATGACCACAGGGCCTAGAGGCAATATTTCCATAGATTTGCTAACAGGATCAGTCGTAGTGCCTGCCACTTCAGACACAAGGGATACTGGTTGATCCGTTAGCATATTAATTAAGGTCGACTTACCCGCATTACAACGGCCAAAAAAGCCGATGTGTACGCGATTCGCCTTTGGTGTTTGTTCCATTATACGCGAAACTCCATTGTTTCTTCATGTTCTGTGCTCTCCTGAGCATCCATATACGCAATAAGACGTTCTAATTCAGTTTCAGAGCTAAAGGCAATTTCAATTTTACCTTGTACCTTCTTACCAGCTCTAAATTTAATAGATACTGGAGAACCTAGGCTCAATTTTAAACGATCTACCAATGCGCGAACCTCAGCTGTATCATGTGGCTCTGTAGTGTCTTTAGACTTAGACTTTTTAGACATCATGGCTTTCACGAGCTGTTCTGCTTGGCGGGCACTTAATTCGCCCTCTTTAATGCGCTCTGCGGCTTCTACTTGTTGCGCTGCACTACGTAGAGCCAACAAAGGTCGAGCTTGACCAACAGTTAAATCGCCTTCAATTAAATCTTTTTGAACAGATGCAGCTAATTTCAAAAGGCGCATCATATTGGCAATATATGAACGGCTACGTCCAAGGCGTGCAGAAATCATCTCCTGAGTTTGCTTATACATATTCATCAAACCTTGATACGCCAAAGCTTCTTCAATAGGATCCAATCCTTCACGTTGGAGATTTTCTACCAAAGCGACTTCTGTCATTTCCTCTGTATTATAATTTTTTACAACTACAGGTACGGTTTCTAGGCCCACCATCAATGCAGCGCGATAGCGGCGCTCACCGGCTACGATTTGGTATTTATCCTTTTGCTTGCGAACGACGATTGGTTGAAAAATGCCTAGATTCTTAATGGACTCAGCCAAAGTAGCTAAACTTTGTTCATCAAAATTCTTACGTGGTTGATCTTCATTAGGAATTACATCCCCTATAGGCAACTCGTGAACTTCACGCTCAGGTAAAGCCGTCTCTATAGACTGTTCTCCTATCATTGCTGCTAATGTTTTTCGTTCCTTTTTCTGTTTCATCGCCATAATTAACCCCAATCTATTAGTACTTTCACACCGCATATATAAAATGCAGCACAAACCAATATACAGTTTGTGCTTACATTACATAATCATATTTATTTAGTCTATTCTATACCAATTATTTCGTTTTCTTAGAATCTCGAATAACCTCTTTAGCTAATTTAGTGTAAACAGCTGCACCCTTTGATTTCGGATCATACACAATAATCGGTTCCCCATAACTTGGTGCTTCACTGAGGCGAACATTTCGAGGAATAATCGTTTTATACACCTTAGTACCAAAGAACGATTTTACCTCATCTGCCACTTGGACAGACAAATTAGTACGTCCATCAAACATGGTGAGTAACACACCCTCAATTACAAGGTCTTTATTAGATGTTTGTTGCACGATTGTAATCGTCTTAACAAGCTGACTAACACCTTCCAAGGCATAAAATTCAGTTTGAATTGGAATCAAAACACTGTCAGCCGCTGTGAAAGCATTCAATGTTAGCAAACCAAGAGATGGCGGGCAATCAATGATGATAAAATCATACTCATCGCGTATAGAAGCAATGGCTTTTTTCAAAATTGTTTCACGTGAAACAATCCCTACTAATTCTACCTCAGCACCAGCCAATTGAATCGTTGCAGGCGCTACAAAAAGCTTTTTAAGCATTGTAGGTTGAATAACATTAGCAATGTCTTCGCCATCTATCAACACATCGTGAATACATAATTCCAAATCATCTTTTTCAATGCCTAATCCAGAACTAGCATTACCCTGCGGATCCAAATCTATTAATAACACCTTTTTGCCTGCATCAGCTAAACAAGCACTGAGATTAACAGATGTTGTAGTCTTGCCTACACCGCCTTTTTGATTAGTAATCGCTATTACTTTGCCCACAAAATTCACCTCAACTTTACGTTCAAAAATATTTCATTTCATTATAACATAGGGCACGCAAAAGAAATAGAACTTTATAGGTATGACCATCATTTTCAAATAAAATCTAAAAAACAAATAAGAATGTTTCACGTGAAACATTACAAAAACATATGTTCACCAACATGATATATCAGCTTATAAATTTATTTGATTATGTATCATTACTAAATAGATTTACACCATTAGGTATAAAATAATTACGTATAACTTTTTTCTATGGACGCACCTCAATAAATTATATGAAGCTATAGCCTTTACAGTATATATAGATATATTTATACTTATAAAAGACAGTATTTTAATAGGTTTAACATTTTAACCATACAATCTATTTTATTTTTAAAGGAGGCGTTTCACATGCCCATTTATAACGGAATGCTTCCCGTCATCAACAAGGATGAAGTAAAGCGTTATGCAGGACTTCGTCATGCCGAAGATTTTCCAGAAAAATTCGTTGACGAAGCTTGTAAAGAAATCCAATTATTAGCGACGCCAAAAGGTGTCTACCAAGAATATGATTACGATGCGGAAAATAAAGTTATTTTAAGTAATCCGCCACTCAAAATTGAAGGATCCATCATTGAAAAACACCTTGAAAAATCTACAAAGGTGTATGTACTAGGTGTTACGGTCGGCGAAGACGTTGAAAGACGTAGCGAACAGCTATTCAAACAAGGCAACTACACCGTAGGTCTCTTACTAGATGCGGCTGCAACAACTGCAGTTGAACAAGTGGCTGACCAAGTTAACGAGGTAATCAATAACATTGCTAAGAAACAAGGTTATGCACCTACATGGCGTTTCAGCCCAGGCTATGGCAACTGGCCTTTAGAAATTCAACCACAGCTTGGTAAAATCATCAAAACCGAACAAATCGGACTACAAGTTACAGAAAACTTCTTATTATTTCCAAGAAAATCCGTAACAGCTATTATCGGTTTAATGCCAGGAGATCAATGCTTGACAACAAAACGCGGTTGTAGCTCTTGCTCACAAAAAGATTGCCAATCAAGAAAACTTCCAGAAAAAACAGCCGCTACAAAACCAGAAACAAGCAAAACAGCAGCCGAAACATCTGGTATAGCTATGAAAGCACAACCAACAGAATAAAATTTTAACACACGATGTTTCACGTGAAACATTACCTTGTACATCTGTACCATTGTACCCATGTGCAATCAAAAATGTTTCACGTGAAACAATTCATTTATAGTATTAATAATTGAAATATAGATCACCAAGGTTCTGAGCCCGACTTTGCTAGGTCTAGGCCCTCGGCCGACGACCGTTAAGGCGGTGGAGGGCGAATGTCCTTGGTGACCTACATTTCAATATATAAAGGATGATTCACATGTACATTTTTGACGGCGCTATGGGTACAATGCTCCAAGCAGCAGGCCTAGAGGAGGGCTATTGCCCAGAATTATTTAACGTAGAAAGACCAGAAGTAGTAAAAAATATCCACGCTCAATATTTACAACATGGCAGTGATGTAATTACTACTAATACATTTGGCGCATGCGGCCTTAAATTAGAAGATTACGATTTACAAAATCGTGTAAAAGAAATAAATATAGCAGCTGTAAAGGTTGCCAAAGAAGCAATTGCAGAGTTCAAGCCATCCGCTCGTGTAGCCGGTTCTATGGGCCCTACAGGACGATTTTTGCAACCTTTAGGCAATATGAGTTTCGATGATATATACGATACGTACAAAGAGCAAGCAGATGCTTTAATCGAAGGTGGTGTAGATTTTATCATCATTGAAACGATTATCGACGTACAAGAAATGCGTGCCGCTTTATTGGCATCCTTAGATGCACGTAATGAAGCAGAGAAAACCAAAGAAGACGTACAAATTATTTGTCAATTTTCTTTCAGTGAAGATGGACGTACTATTACAGGCACGCCACCTGCAGTAGCAGCTACCATCGTAGAAGCCATCGGTGCAGATATCATCGGTATTAACTGTTCTCTTGGACCTGAACAAATCACACCGCTTATTGAAAAAATCGCTAGTGTTACTAATTTACCAATCAGCTGCCAACCAAACGCAGGTATGCCACAACTCATTAACAAACAAACGGTATTTCCGCTTTCAGCAGAAGACATGGGCCCATTGATGATTCCAATTGTTGATGCAGGTGCAAGTTATGTAGGTGGTTGCTGTGGTACAACTCCAGCACATATCCAATCGATTTCTGATGCTGTAAAAGCACATACACCTAAGGAACGTGCTCATATTGAGCCTAAAACGGTGATTACAAGTCGTACAAAATTGCTTGAATTAGGTCATAATGTTAAACCGTTGATTATCGGTGAACGCATTAACCCAACAGGTCGTAAAGTGCTTGCTCAAGAGCTACGGGACGGTTCTTTCATTCGTGTAAAACGCGATGCCTTAGACCAAGTAGAAGCAGGTGCAGATATCCTCGATGTGAATATGGGGGTAGCCGGTATGGATCAAACACCTTTGATGGAAAAAGCCATCTTCGAATTATCCATGCTTGTAGAAACGCCATTATCCATCGATACATTGGATCCTAAAGCCATGGAGGTAGCCCTTAAAAACTATCCTGGCCGTGCACTTATCAACTCTGTAAATGGAGAAGAAGAGTCCATCACACACGTTATGCCATTGGCTAAACGCTATGGCGCTGCATTACTTTGCTTGCCAATCTGCAGTGGCGATTTGCCTGAAAAGGCTGAGGATCGTGTTGCTTTGGCTGAAAGCATCATAAATCGCGCATATGGCTATGGTTTACAACCGCACGACCTCTTGCTTGACCCATTGGTATTAACACTTGCCAGCGGCGAAGATAGTGCACGACAAACGCTTAGCACATTGCGTTTATATAAAGAAAAATTTGGTTTTCCAACTGTTATGGGCTTATCCAACATTTCCTTCGGCATGCCACAACGGCCATATCTAAACGGTCAATTCCTAACAATGGCCCTTGCATCCGGTTTGACCACACCAATCATGAATCCGCTTAACTACGCAGCTAAAAAAGCATTTGTATCGAGCACTACATTACTTGGTTGGGACCCAGGTTCTGCAGAATTCATCAAAGAATATGGTTACGAAGACGAAACTACAGCACCAGGCAATGCAGCGCCAAAAGGTCCAGATAAAGCATCCTTTGATAGCAACGACCCATTAGCTAATATCCGCACTTGTGTAGAACAAGGCGAAAAGGAAGCTATCGTAGAACTTGTTAAAAAGGCATTAGCTGACGGCATTGATCCACTAGATATTACGAAAAAAGGGCTTTCAGAAGCCATGAACGTAGTAGGCGACAAATTCGGTTCTGGTAAATTATTCTTGCCACAAGTTATGCTCGCTGCGGAAACGATGCAGGCTGCTTTCAATACCATCAAAGAAATCATTCCAGCCAGCGACAGTTTAGATAAAGGAACCGTTGTTGTAGCCACTGTTAAGGGCGATATTCACGATTTAGGCAAAAATATCGTAGCCGCTTTACTTGAAAATAATGGTTACAAAATCGTCGATCTCGGCAAGGATGTTGACCCTGAGGTCATCGTACAAGCCATTAAGGACAACAAGGCGGCCCTCGTAGGCATTTGTTCCTTGATGACGACCACAATGCCTCAAATCGACAATACCATCGCTGCTATTCGTGCAGCCGGCCTTAAAACGAAGGTCATGGTTGGTGGCGCCGTAGTATCCCAAGATTACGCTGACCAAGCGGGCGCAGATATTTACGCCAAGGATGGTATCGCGGCTGTAAACCACGCGAACGATTTCTTTGAAACTTTGAAATAATGGCTAATCCAGGCATATAATATAGGTAATACTCATGGTGAAAGCCCCAAATAATGCTCACATAACGCATATGAGGCTTTCACCATACATAGAATAGATAAGAGGTATATGATGACATTACGTGAGAAACACCAAAAAGGCCAGTTCACCATCACCGTTGAATTGGACCCACCTAAAAGCAGTTCTGCTCAAAAGGTTTTTGAACAAGCAGCGCGCCTAAAAGGCAAGGTTGATGCCATAAACATTGCGGACAGCCCTATGTCTAAAATGCGCATGAGCCCTATTTCCTTGTCCTATTTATTGCAACATAATGAAGGCATCGAAACGATTTTCCACCTCACATGCCGTGATCGCAACATCATAGGCTTACAATCCGAACTGCTCGGTGCTGCAGCACTTGGTGTTAATAACATTTTGACACTGACAGGCGATAAGCCAGACCATGGCGACCATCCATTCGCACAATCCGTATTTGAAGTGGATTGCATGGGCTTACTAAATATTGCTAAAACATTGAACAGCGGTAAAGATTTAGCAGGTAACGACCTCGATGAACCTACGAACTTCTACATTGGCGCTACAGGTAATCCCGGTGCTCCTGATTTAGAAATCGAACGTCAAAAACTAGCTGCTAAAATCAAAAATGGTGCCCATTTCGTGCAAACACAACCTATCTATGATTTAGAACAAGCTAAACGCTATATCGACAAAATGTCTGAATTCAATGTACCTATTATGCTTGGTTTGATTCCTCTTAAAAGCTTTAAAATGGCAACATACCTTCATGAAAAAGTACCTGGAATCAACCTTACCCAAGACATTCTAGACCGCGTAGAAAAAGGCGGAAAAGAAGCGGGTACAGAAATCGCCATCGAAACCTTGGAACAAATCAAAAAAATCGCTGCAGGCGTACATATCATGCCGCTTAATGATATAGATACGACTTTGCATATTATTGATCACGTGTAAATCTTAAATAACAGCAAAAGTGCTCCCAACAGCCTCCTAAAAATGACACGCTATCGCGCTAAAGCGGGACCCGAAGTCATTTTTAGGAGGCTATTGGGGGCTTCTTTATTCTATAATTAAGCAAAAACGTGATCAATAATATGCAAATCTTAAAAGAACAGGGAACAAATCAAAATAGATTTGTTCCCTGTTTTGTTTCCGATATAGCCGTTAGTGTTAATATGCTACAATCTTTTCCTATTTATTGTTACCTATAACATATAGTTTAATCTAAAAACACCTTTCAAAAAACGACTTTGGCCCTGCGGAGGCCGATAGGCCGGAGTCAGACCCGGCCGGTGGAGGCTTTTTGGAAGGTGTTTTTAGATTGCTTACATTAATGAAAAAGATTGTAGCATATTATAATAACGGTTTATCCTTTATCTCTTTTGGTTTTCTCGGATATTTCCCAGGTGTTTTTCCTGTTTTCTTGATGTACACGATAGCTCGTTTATCGTCTAGTGTCGGTAAGGTCACGGTTCTTACATCTTCGATGGATGCTTTTAATGTGCTGAGGGCTTTATCAGATTCGCCGACTTCTTCTTCGTAGATAGCACCTTTTAAGGCGATAACATAGCCGCCTTGTTTAACGTAGGGCACGGTCCATTCTAATAAGATGGGCAATCTCGCAACGGCACGGCTTGTGGCGATATCAAAGCTTTCACGATAGTCCTGATGACTCAAATCCTCAGCACGTCCATGTAAGGTCTTGCAGTTCGTCAATTGCAATTCGTCGATAACGGTCTCAAGGAAGGTAAGGCGTTTCTTGAGGGAATCAAACAAGGTCACGTGCAAGGTTCTATCATAGATGGCCAACGGAATGCCAGGGAATCCAGCACCGGTTCCGACGTCGATAATGGAGGACCCAGATTTGATAATTTTCGAATCATAACAAGATAGGGAATCAATCATATGCTTAACCACGACTTCCTTCATATCGGTGATGCCCGTCAGGTTGAGATATTTATTTGTTTCAATCATGCGTGCATAGTACACGTAGAAATCTTTTGCTTGCTGCTGCGTGCATGACAATCCAAATGTTGCCATTTGTGAAAGCATATATTCTACAAACTCAGATTCACTAGCGATAGGCACATCATATTTTTCTTTCATCGGTGCTCCTAACTATATGTATATAATTCAGGATAAAATTCATTTATTCGCGCTGTAAGACCCATTTATGTGCTTCTATGATAAATTATATACAAATCACTCAAAAAAGAGCATACAAGCGAAATATAAGAGTCATATTTGTATCTATTATACCATATTCTCAATATATTCTCATTTATTATATAAATAAAAGTGCAAAAAGAGGAGGTACGCATAAAAATCTTATATCATCTAAACCGCCTCATAATTGTAAACCTATTTTATTAGCCTTCTAACACATCCTTTTCTAATTTTATATATCTTATTTCTACCATTCAAATTTTACTGTTTATCTATAATTTATCACTATAAATTTTTCTTCACATATAGATTATTTTGTCTATTCTGAATGTACACTTAGTGTATTTCTCTAGTGTACATATTTTACTGGTATAATAATAAGTACTTTATAAATATTCATATAAATATACAAACTTTTACGTATATACTCACTTTTACATTTATAAAAAATAAAGCTTGCTAATGGTATCATTTATAGATACACTACAATCAATAGGAGGTGATACCCATGAAACAAAAATGTATGTGGTTCTTATTTAAACTTGGGCTATCCTTATTTACTCCAGATTATATGAGTCAAGGTCGCGAAGTCAATGAGCATCAGGAACGGGAAACCTTATAACAGAAAAAGCTAGTTAATCAAACGATTAGCTAGCTTTTTCTATGTAATCACATATTCTATTTATTCCTATTGTATTGTTCTAGTTGAATCAACAGTACAGACACATCCGCTGGGGATACGCCAGAGATACGGCTGGCTTGGCCGATGGAGTGAGGGCGAATTTTGTTGAGCTTTTGTTGCGCTTCAAGGGAAATACCTTTAATTTCTGTATAATCCCATTCTTTTGGAAGAATTTTTTCTTCCAGTTTGCGAACCTTCTCAACTTGTTCCATTTGCTTTTTGATGTAACCTTCATAGGTAATGGCAATATCCATAGCTTCTTCTACGTCAGGTGTAAAGCGTTTCAAATCGAATGCATCAGCTACGGTAGCATAGGAGAGTTCGTTACGTTTTACCAAATCATATGCGTGGATGCCTGTTTTGATAGGGGCTGTGCCCAAGCTTTCAAGCAAGGCTTGCGTTTCCTTGGACGGATTGACAGGTGTGTTGCGCAACAATTCCAGGCCTTCTTCGATGGCCGCTTTTTTAGCTGTAAATTTAGCCCAACGATCGTCTTTCACAAGGCCGATTTCACGACCTTTTTCGGTAAGGCGCATGTCCGCATTGTCTTGACGAAGCAATAGACGGTATTCACTACGGCTCGTCATCATGCGGTATGGTTCGTTGGTACCTTTTGTTACGAGATCATCGATGAGAACGCCAATGTATGCTTCGGAGCGAGCAAGGATGAAAGGTTCCTTACCTTCAAGCCATAAAGCAGCATTAATACCAGCCATGAGGCCTTGTGCAGCCGCTTCTTCATAACCAGATGTACCATTGGCTTGACCGGCAGAGTAGAGGCCTTCAATATGTTTCACTTGAAGGGCTGGCGTCAATTGTGTTGGGTTCAAGCAATCGTATTCAATAGCATAGGCAGGACGCATGATTTCGACGTTTTCAAGACCAGGAATGGTGCGAAGAAATGCGTATTGTACGTCCATAGGAAGGGATGTACTCATGCCTTGTACATACATTTCATTTGTGCCCATTCCTTCTGGTTCTACGAATAATTGATGGCGTTCTTTATCGGCAAAGCGCACCACCTTATCTTCGATGGAAGGGCAGTAGCGCGGGCCAACACCTTCAATTTTACCGCTGTACATAGGAGCACGATGAATATTGCTTTTAATAATCTCATGCGTTTCCTTATTCGTATACGTCAACCAGCACACATCTTCGTTGCGGTTAATCCATTCGTCCATAAAGGAAAAGGCATGATGATGTGCATCACCTTCTTGAACGGCCATATTTTCAATATTAAGCGTCCGTTTATCTACGCGGGCTGGCGTGCCAGTCTTAAAGCGCATCAATTCAACGCCATTATCTAGTAGGGATTGAGAAAATTGTTCCGCTACCCGTTGCCCATTTGGGCCACCTACATAGTCGATATCGCCGATGAGGATTTTACCTTTCAAATAGGTCCCTGTACAAAGAATGACAGCCTTAGCGCCATAGAATTCGCCAAGCTCAGTAACGATGCCCGTTACCTTGCCATCCTCAACCTTGAGCTCCGTAACCATGATTTGCTTAACATTGAGATTATCCGTATTTTCCAAAGTATGTTTCATCAAATGTTGGTATTTAATTTTATCCGATTGGCAGCGCAAGGAATGCACGGCAGGGCCTTTACCCATGTTGAGCATACGCATTTGAATGGCCGTAGCATCCGCATTGATACCCATTTGACCACCCAACGCATCGAGCTCATACACAAGATGGCTTTTACCAGGGCCGCCAACGGCAGGGTTGCACGGCATAAGTGCAATATTATCCAAACTGATGGTCGCCATCAACGTGCGATGACCCATGCGGGCGCAGGCGAGGGCCGCCTCACAACCAGCATGACCGCCACCGATGACGATGACATCATAATTATCTACAGTATACATATCTATTGAATTCCTTATATTTATTACTTATTTTGAAAGTTTATTTTACTAAAATCACGAGGCCAAAGGCCGAGTTTCTCCTTCTCTCTATAGGTAAATGAGGACTTTCAAAAAACGACTTTGGCCCTGCGAAGGCCGTAGGCCGAAGTCAGACCCGGCCGGTGGAGGCTTTTTGGAAGTCCTCATTTGCCATTATTTCCCTAAACAAAATCTACTGAATAGTTCGTCGATCATACTTTCACGGATGGTATCGCCCGTGATGTCACCTAGTAGTTCCCAGGCGCTGCGCAAATCGGTCGCTACAAAGTCCACAGGCATGCCCATGTCGATGGAGGAGAGGGCTTGTTCTACTTGAGCCTTTGCTTGTTCCATGAGGCTGATATGGCGCACGTTACTAATCATGGCGCTGTTGTCTTGTTTTACACGACCGCCATAGACGAGTTCTTGCACCCATTTGGAGAGAACTGCAGATCCTTCGCCGTCTTTGGCACTGATGCGCTCAATAGCTGTAAATGTGCCGTGTTCTTCGATATTTTCGTCTGTAACGACTTGTGCCACATCGGACTTATTGAGGAGTACGATGGTGTTCAAACCGCTGACAGAGGTCAAAATTTCGATTTCTTCAGGGGTTAATGGAGTAGACCCGTCGATAACGCAGAGCACGATGTCTGCTTTGTTGATATAATCACGAGCACGCTCCACACCGAGGGCTTCTACCGTATCTTGAGTATCGCGAATACCTGCCGTATCGATAAGGCGCAGAGAAATGCCTTCTACGGTCATATATTCTTCAATACTGTCCCGTGTCGTACCAGGAATATCCGTTACAATAGCGCGGTTTTCGCGCAAGAGAGCGTTCATAAGGCTCGATTTACCTGCATTTGGACGGCCTACAATAACCGTCGTAATACCGTCACGAATGAGGCGACCTGTGTTCGCTGTAGACAAGAGTTCATCCATAGCTTTCAAAATAGGCTGTAATTGATCGCGAACCTCTTGGCTCGTTACATCCTCGATATCCTCCTCAGGATAGTCGATAGTTACCTCTAAATGAGCAATCATGGCGATGAGCTGTTCACGCACATCTTTTACAAAGGACGAAACGGTGCCGTCCAGCTGCGATACAGCGAGAGAGAGTGAGTCCTCTGTTTTTGCTTCAATAATATCAATGATCGCCTCTGCTTGCGTGAGGTCGATACGTCCGTTCATAAAGGCACGCTTCGTAAATTCACCGGCCTCAGCCATGCGCACATCGTGATTTACGAGCAATTTCAAGATTTGTCGAACCGGCACAATACCGCCGTGACACTGAATTTCTACCACGTCTTCTGCCGTGTAAGAATGAGGGCCTTTCATTAATAACACAAGAACCTCGTCGATGGTCTTGTTCGTTGCAGGGTCCACAATGGTTCCGTATTGAATCGTTCTGTTTTGGCGGTCCATCAACGGAACCTTGCCAGCGCTCTTGAACAGGCTATTTACAATAGGAAAACTATCCTTGCCGCTAACACGAATAATACCAACCCCGCCGATGCCGGGCGGCGTCGCAATGGCCGCTATTGTATCATCTATATACATAAAAATCTCCGTACTTCGAATCTCTTTAATTTCTTCGCCTGTGAAAGTTAAACTAAACCAATCTTACCCATGCGAAGATTACCTTAAGTTAGCTTTCACCATAACTTATTGATTGCGATAACGATGGTGTTCCAAAACCTCCACCGTACCTATATTAGAAATTAGAAAAGTGATGCCAGTATTCCGAAACCGACTTTGGCCCTGCGAAGGCCGTAGGCCGGAGTCAGACCCGGCCGGTGGAGGTTCTCGGAATACAGGCATTACTATCATTATTTCTTATATGAAATCACAATGTGACGGAATGGTTCATCACCAGCGGATTCTGTGACGATGTGTTTATCATCATGCAACGCCGTATGAATGATTTTGCGTTCAAATGCATTCATAGGTTCTAAGGAAACCTTTTGACGGTTACGTTTTACCTTAGCTGCAAGGCGTTTTGCAAGATTGATCAACGTTTCTTCACGACGAGCACGGTAATTTTCCACATCCACCACGATGTGACAATGGCCAGACACCTCTTTGTGAGCCACCAAATTCGTTAAATATTGGATAGCATCAAGGGTTTGACCGTGTTTACCAATCAAGATACCAAGGTCTTCACCATGTACTTGGAACGTGATTTTATCACTGGTAAACATCTTTTCAATCATCACGATAAGGCCCATTTGACCGAACATCTTTTCAAGGAATTCCTTACCTTTTTCAGCGATGATTTGTTGTGTTTCTTTTGAAAGCTCTTCTTTAGCTTTCACAGATACCGGTGAATCATCAACAGATTCAGCCACATCGCGTTCATCAGTCGCAACAGGCACATCCGATACAGCATCAGAAGTCTCAGCGATGACTTCTTTTTCTTCTTCCGTAGCCGCAGCTGATACCATTGTATAGAACAAACGAACCACAGCTGGTTTACGGCCAATACCTAAAAAACCATTAGAAGGTTGTTCAATAACCTTTGTTTCTACCAATTCACGGCCATCTATAGAAAGTTCTGCAACCCCTTTAGCGATGGCATCTTCAATTGTTTTAGCAGATACATCGATAAATTCCATAGTGCCTCCTATTTATTAGCTTCTAAGCCTTTGTAAATGAAATGTTGTTGCACCAATTGGAACACATTGGATACAATCCAGTAAATAACAAGACCAGATGGGAAGTTCAAGGAAATGTAACCGATGAACAATGGCATAAAGATTTGCATAATCTTTTGTTGTTGTGCAGCGGCACCACTAGCACCCATACCAGTTTGTCGGGACATAAGCCATGTGGACAAAGCACTCAATACTGGCAAAATGTAGTACGGATCTGCTTCGCCAAGGCTAGGAAGCCATAAGAAATGTTCGAATTCAGGATTGTAAGGATATCCTTGCAATGCGTAGAAAATAGCAATCAAGAACGGCATTTGCACCAATAAAGGCAAGCAGCCAGCCAATGGGTTTACGCCCATTTCTTTGTACATAGCGCCCATCTCAGCTTGTAAACGTTGAGGGTCGTTTTTGTATTTTTCTTGAAGCTCTTTCATGCGAGGTTGTAACTCTTGCATTGCTTTCATAGATTTAATTTGTTTTACTGTCAACGGCGCTAAAATCGCTTTAATAATGACAGTAATGATGATAATAGCCACCCCATAGCTTGGGAAGCCGACCATGTCAGTGAAGTTGAAAGCATATGTCACAAGTGTGCGCATAAATTCAACTAAATAGTTAAAAATTTCCATTGTTTCTCCTTCGAGTGCAGGTCTAAATTGGGTTCCTTCGCGCATCCATATATCGTTATGGTATGGTCTAAATTTCATCCATACAGATGCTCAGGCATTTCCAAAACTGTGCTCGCTCAAACTAATGTCAATTGTGAAAGTTATACTAGTCTTATCTTTCACCAATACCAAATTAAGGAACGGGATCATACCCGCCCTTGTGGAATGGATGACAACGCAAAATACGTTTTAGCCCAAGCCAACTACCTTTCAAAGGACCATATTTTTCAATGGCCTGCAGAGTATATGCGGAACAAGTGGGATAATATCGGCAACATCCCGGTTTGAGAGGGGAAATGGCAATCTGATAGAAGCGAATAACGAGCCATAAAACAAAGGTAACCCCTCGTTTTATACAATTTAATACAGTTATACATGTATTTTTCATAGAATTCACCATGATTGGATTAGCGTATGTATCTAAGACATTTCCACCAAATCCATATACCTCATAATACGCGAATAGGACCAAAGCATAGCGCTGTCCATGCTTGTGGTCCTATATAGGATTATACTAAGAGCTTGCTTTTACGCAATAAGTACAGTATTTCCTTTTCCGCTCGTTCATAGGTTGCGTCCTTCAGAGGGCCACGTCCAACGATAACAATATGATACCCTTCGCGAATTTGATGTTGATTGAGGCGATATACCTCTTTCATAAGGCGACGTGCTCGATTGCGTTCAACCGCACAACCCACCTTTTTACCCGTCACAAATCCGATACGAGTCTTTTGCTTCGCTACAGGCATACGATATAATACGCATAGGCGTCCTACCTCGTACTTACCATGCTTATACACAAGGCGATATTCATTATTGTTTATAATACGTCTCGTTTTATCTAAGCGGTAATCCATTGTATCGTCCGAGTCCTATAGAATAGAAAAACTTGGCAAGAGCGCCAAGTTTTCTGAAAGCTCTTGCTGAGCCATTATATTATGCAGATAAGCGTTTTCTGCCTTTAGCACGTCTTCTTTTTAATACGAGACGGCCACCGATAGTTTTCATGCGTTCACGGAAACCATGGGTACGTTTTCTCCAAAGAGTATTTGGTTGATATGTACGTTTCATTAGTAAAACACCTCCTCGTTATATATTTGTTTTACTTATACCATAACAGGGTAATTATAGAGGGAAAACGCAAATCTGTCAATAAAAAACAGGGTTTTCTATATATATTTATATAAAAAAGATATGGTGTTTCGATTAAAATCTACAAATGTAATTTGTTTGCCAGTAATATTACTACATTTAAGTAATGATGGCTGCCTAATATTTTCTCGCTCCACCGGCCGGGTCTGACTCCGGCCTACGGCCTCCGCAGGGCCAAAGTCGCTGCAAAAATATTAGGCAGCCATCATTAAACAATATTCATAAATTAGCCAAACAAATTATACCATTCACATCTTATCAAGACACCATATCTTTTTTATCTGAACCTTATAGATCAACTCCTGTTTTTTATTGAAACAGATTGCGCGCACCTTCCCTTGGCGGGGAAGACAGAATCTACTATTTTAGAGCAACATACATACACCTCTTTTGAAATAGAACAGGCCTGTTCTATTTTTCGGTACACCCTATACACATACCTATTTCGAATTAGTACACGCCTGTTCTATTTTCCACAACACCCTATATACATACCTATTTCGAATTAGTACACGCCTGTTCTATTTTTCGGTACACCCTATACACATACCTATTTTAAATTAGTACACGCCTGTTCTATTTTTCAAAACACCCTATACACATACCTATTTTGAATTAGTACACGCCTGTTCTATTTTCCGGAACACCCTATACACATACCTATTTCGAATTACTACACGCCTGTTCTTTTTTTCACAACACTATATACACATACCCATTTTGAATTAGTACACGCCTGTTCTTTTTTTCGGAACACCCTATACACATACCTATTTTGAATTAGTACACGCCTGTTCTATTTTTCAAAACACCCTATACACATACCTATTTTGAATTAGTACACGCCTGTTCTATTTTCCCCATTCCCATATGAAATTTGTTTATTTTGACTATTTTTGATCAAAAGAGGTGAGGTTATCATTTTTTTGCGACTTTGGCCCTGCGGAGCCCGTAGGGCGAAGACAGACCCGGCCGGTGGAGTAAAAAAATGATAACCTTACCGACCTACGCAAAAATACGAAAATAAACAAATTCCATAAAAGTTATCCACAGATTGAATGACAATCTTCCTCATTTTTGGTACAATCATAATTGAAATTAGTAAAAAATATATATTTTTATAAGTTTTTTTCGGATAGTTTAGAAAAGTTATCCACATTTTTTCTCTTTTGACCTGTGAATAGTATAAACTCAGTATTTATAAGGTTGGAAGGGAATTTTATTTTCTCTTATTCACAAGTTGTGCACAGGTTATTCACAGGCATTTGTGGTTTTTCCACAGTTTTAGAATAAGTTATGCACATAATAACGAAAGTTATACACATTTTTAGTAAAAGTTATACACAAGAGGAACAAAATGCAAGCAGCTGATATTAATGATATATGGGAACGTATATTACAAGTAGCAAAACAAACACTGCCGCCTGCGATTTATTCAAGTTTGAGTACTTCTCTCATACCGATGAGTATAGATAATAATTCTATACACATTGGGGTTATGCAGAGTTTTATAAAAAGTGTCATCGAATCTCAGCAAACGGTAAGTAAGTTGTTAACAGATGCCATCAAGCAAGTGACAGGCAAAGAATTAAATATGGTTTTATTGGATTTGTTTCCACAAAAGGATGATGTTCCAACAGCACCGCATGTAGCAGATACTTTCACAGAGAATACTGCAGAAAATACTAGTACGAACACTATAGAAAATACGGTGGTAAGTGACGTGGACAATATCGATAAAAAATCCTCTAAACCTGCAAAGCAGGAGATTCCATATCAAGAGGAATTTTACACACCGGTGTACGCAGATCCTGTGTATATCCAGCGTAAAGAGGTGGACGAGTTAATTCCAGATGAACCGATGTTTCCTGTAGAGCAGCCACAAATGGTGCAAACGTTGCAATCTACGGATATTCCTATCGATTTGTCATCATCACAGCTCAACAGTGGGTATCGATTTGATAATTATATTACAGGCAATGCAAACCGCATTCCGTTTGGAGCAGCCCAAAATGTGTCGGAACATCCTGGCGGCGATTATAATCCACTCTTTATCTACGGTCCATCGGGCCTCGGTAAAACGCATTTGATGCACGCCATCGGCAATGCCATCGTTGAAAGATATCCTAATCTCAAGGTGATGTGCACAACGAGCGAAAAGTTCATGAATTTATTCATCGAATCCATACGCAAGCGGCAAGGAGAGTTGTTCCGCAATACGTTCCGCAACATCGACGTATTGCTCATCGATGATATTCAGTTCTTGGAAAATAAAGAGGGCACGAAAACAGAGTTTTTCAACACCTTCAATGAATTATTGGACAATAACAAGCAAATCGTCCTCACCAGCGATACCATGCCAAACGACATGGATCAATTCGAAGAGCGCTTGCGTTCTAGATTCCAAGCGGGCTATGTGGCGACCATGGAAAATCCAGATTTGGAAACGCGTATCGCCATTTTGAAAGCCCTCGTTGAAAAGGAAAACAACAAGAATCGTAATCTCGTTATCGACAATGATGCCATCAACTACGTGGCGTTGCAATTCGATGAAAACATTCGCGTACTACAAGGGGCTTTCAATAAACTCATCGGTACTGCATCCTTAGAACAACGGACCAGCAGCATCGATTTGGAGTACACGAAGAAAACATTATCCGATATCATCACGACGGAACGGGTAACACTTATCGACATCGAGTCCATTCAAGACTTTATCAGTACCTATTTTAATATTAAGAAACAAGATTTGTTAGGCAAGAAACGGAAGGCTCAGTTCGCATTTCCACGGCAAATTGCCATGTATTTGTGCCGCGATGTGATTAATGAAAGCTACCCACAAATCGCAGCGGCTTTTTCCAGAGATCATACGACGATTTTGCATGCATACGATAAGATCAGTAAAGAAATCTACAAGAATCCGGAAACAAAACAAATTATCCTAGACATCAAATCAAAGCTTTCATCACTCAACTAAAACGGGTGTGGATAACTCTGTGGATATGTTGTGTATAAATCTGTGGATATTGAGGAATTTAATATTTTCTGTGATTATGTGGATAACCTAAAACAAGGTATACACATACTTATCCACAACTGTGGAAACGCATGAAATCTAGAAAACTTTCACATGTACACACATTCACAGCGCCTACTACAAATACTACTAAACTAACAAACAAATCAAAAACATATCAGAAAACCGATCTATCGTTGATTATCTATAGAGCACCAACGAAAATCGCACAACGAATATTACAAACAAGGAGAGTATTTACGTTATGAACATCAAATTCCCTAAGGCCAATCTCCAAAAAGCCATTAACGTTCTACAAAAAGTATCACAAAATAAAACAAGTTCAAATCTACCAGGTTCCATTTATATAACAACAAAAAACAATCAAGTGGAACTACAAGGCAACGATTTTGAATTGGGCATTAAATTAACAATCGACGCCGATATCTTAGAACCAGGTACATTAGTGGTTGCTTCTCGTTACTTCCAAGAATTAATCCGCAAATTACCAGGTGAAACGATTCAATTGAGCAAACCTGAGGATGGCAATACGCTAAAAATCACATCCGGTTCCTCTGAATTTAATTTAGTAACCTTGCATCCAGATGATTTCTCCTTAGTAGAACAAATTCACGACCAAGATTATGTCAATATCGATAGCCAAGCTATGAAAGAACTCATCGACCTTACGAACTATGCAGCAGCAAGCGACGATGATCGCCCTGTATTTGCTGGTGCTTTGCTCGAAATTAAAGATGCAAACGACAAAGAAGTGACTATGGTTGCTACTGATACACATCGCATGGCTGTTAAAAAGGTAACCATCGATGAACCTGCCACATCTCCTATGCGCGTTATCATTCCAACAAAGGCTTTGGCAGAAGTATCTCGTTTATTGCCAACAGATAATCCTTCTATTATTAAAATTATTTGGAACCGTACACAAATCGTATTCATGTTCGAATCCATCTACATTATTTCCCGTTTAATCGAAGGCACGTACCCAGAATACGAAAAGGTAATTCCTGCTCAATTCGATTCTAGTGCCGTTGTAGATCGCAAGGAATTTGCCGGCGCCGTTGATCGCGTATCCTTGTTGGCAAAGGATATGAGTTATAACGTAATTCGCTATGACTGGTCCGAAGAACAAGTGACTTTATCCAGCCAAAATGCTGAAATTGGTATGGCGAAGGAAGAAATTCCTGTGGAATTTAAGGGCACACCATTCACGATTTCCTTTAATGGTCGTTATATTTCTGATATCTTGCGTCATAGCACAGGCGATAACATCCACATGTATTTAAAACAAAATGGTCCTGTTGTGATTCGCCAAGATAATAATCCGAACTATACCTATGTAGTAACACCTGTTCGTACAAATTCTTAATTCTGTAATTTGTCCACCATAGGAGGACGTTATGAAACAACAACCTGTACCAATCCATACGGAGTACATTCAAATCGATCAATTGCTTAAATTAGAAGGCGTCATTGAAACAGGGGGCCAAGTAAAAGGTCTTATCGATGATCAAGTGCTGACATTAAATGGCACCATCGTTACAGAAAAACGTAAAAAATGTCGCGCTGGCGATGTGATTGGTGTAGAAGGCCTCGATGTGGAATTCATCGTTACCAAAGAGGAGGCATAATCGGTGAGAATTAACTCACTGCAATTGTTCCAGTTTCGCAACTATAAGGATTTAACCCTTGATTTGCAGCCTGAAATCATCGTCTTGTACGGTACCAATGGGGCTGGTAAAACCAATATTTTAGAGGCTATTTACGTCGGTACCATTGGTAAAAGCCACCGCACAAATGATACGTCGGATATGCTTTTATTTAACGCTAATGAAGCGGGCATTGTGGTGAACTTTGAGAAAAAGGAGACACCACAAAAGGTTAATATCAAGCTATTTCGACAAGGTCCTAAGGATATCCGCTTAAATGATACTAAGATTTCGCAAAAGGAATTGATTGGTACTTTAAATACGGTCATCTTCTGCCCAGAGGATTTACAGCTCATCAAGGGCAGTCCATCGGGTCGTCGCAGATTTTTAGATATGGAAATATCCCAAACGAGCGCTACTTATTATCATCAATTATTGCAATATAATCGTTTATTGCAACAACGGAATACATTATTGAAGGAATATCGCGGTAAACAGAATATTCCTCTTGCTGAATGGGATGTACAACTGGCGGATATGGCGGCTTTCATCGTAAAAAAACGGATGGAAAGTTTAAAGAAAATCAATTTGCTTATCGATTTGATGAATCGTAAATTGACGGGAGGACTAGAAAATCTAACCATAGGCTATGAACAACCATATGGGGAAGAGGGTCATATGGTGTATACGAAGGAGGCCTTTTACGATTTACTGCAAGAGGCATTGCCTCAAGATCGTCATCGCATGACCACAAGCGTAGGTCCTCATCGCGATGATTTACGATTCTTTTCAGATGCTATCGATTTAAAAAAATTTGGATCCCAAGGGCAACAGCGGACGGCTGTGCTTTCACTAAAACTGAGCGAATTAGAATTCATCAAATCCGAAGTAGGCGAATATCCCGTATTGCTCTTAGACGATGTATTGAGCGAGCTCGACGAGGCGAGACGGAACAATTTGTTGCAGTTCATTCATAAACGCATTCAAACCGTCATTACCACGACGGATATACATGATTTTGAAAACATGCAAGGTGTTCAATTTATTCAATGTCAGGAGGGGCACATCCATTATGGAAAGTCTTGAAATGTGCTTACCTGGTGGCCTACATGAATTAGGTTTACTGGAACAATTTAAACTGAATACACTCATTCATCATTGGCGTGATGTGGTAGGCCCCATTTATGCTGGTCATACGCGCATTATCGACATCAAACCTCCGAAAATTGTGCTCAGCGCGGATAATTCGCAGTGGATGCAAGAGGTTAAGATGAACCAAAAACGCATCATCAAGGCCATTAATGACTATTACAAAAGTGATATCATCACTGAAATGGGCCTCATCATGCATCGGCAGAGCTATGTGAAAGAAACGGTGAAAACTGAAATTTTGAAAATAGACATGCCCGACATCGATGGCTATATCGACATGTCGAAAATAGTATTGTCCAATGATGATATGAAATCTATTGATGCTATGGTTGAAAGCTTAGCAGAAGATACATTAAAAGAACCGTTTCGAAAGGTGCTCATTAGCAGCCGCAAAAAGGAAGTCTATTTGCTAGAACACGGCTATCATCGATGCGAGCGCTGTCATACGTTGATGAGCAGGCAAACAAAATATTGTGTGTCCTGCGAATATGAAATGCATCGTAATCATATTAATGATATAAAAACACAAATCAGACGACGTCCATACATAAAATATAGCGAAGCTCAACAATACATCAAATGCACCTTTAAAGACTTTTCCATAGCCATGCGAGAATTGATTTATTTTTATTTAGATAAGGTCTACCATGGGTCTACGAGCCGAAACCATATGTACATGGCTACCATGCTCATCACCCATAAACGGCTTGAAGAACTGACAGACCAGCACGTTATCAACTTGTGTAATAAATACCGATCAAAATTCTTGAGCGAGGAAAAACAAAAAGAGCTCAATATGCTTAGGGGTGTATTGGAATAGCATTAGGCTGTATGAGGTGGATGGGGAGTACTTTCGCAGCGACTTTGGCCCTGCGGAGCCCGCAGGGCGGAGTCAGACCCGGCCGGTGGAGCGAGAAAGCACTCCCCATCCACCTCAAAAGAATAAGGAGATTTATGTACTTACATATTGGCGATAATTTTAGTATCCCTATGAATTCAATTCTTACTATGATTCATGCGGAGTCTGGTAAGAATCATAGGACGGGCATTTCTCATTATGACGCAGAGGTTATATATATTGTGCCCGAAGATAAGGTAAAAACGTATATTGTAACAGATGATGGTGTGTATGCATCTGGTATATCACTTAAAACGCTAAAAAAAAGGATTGATGAGTTTTATATGCTTTTAAGTAGCAAATTATAGGGCTTTCACGATATAAGCAATCTATAGTATAATAAAGAGATAATCTAGCACCGCAGATGTGTTGTGTATTAGCATATTGCGGTTTATGTCGTTAGGAGGAGTTTGTTTAATGGCTGAAGAAAATTATGGCGCTCAGAATATACAAGTTCTTGAGGGTCTAGACGCGGTCCGTAAACGCCCAGGGATGTACATTGGTAGTACGTCCATTCGCGGTTTGCATCACCTCGTTTATGAAGTAGTAGACAATTCAGTGGACGAAGCGCTCGCAGGGTATGCGACGCATATCGAAGTATCCATTAATGAAGATAATAGTATTACCGTTGTCGATGATGGTCGTGGTATTCCAACAGGAATGCATGAGTCCGGCATGTCTGCGGTAGAGTTAGTTTTAACAAAATTGCATGCTGGCGGTAAATTCGGCGGTGGCGGCTATAAGGTGTCCGGCGGTCTTCACGGTGTAGGTATTTCCGTAGTTAATGCGTTGAGTGAATGGACTAAGGTTCAAGTATCTCAAAATGGTATCATTCAAGAAATCGATTTTGCGCGCGGTCATAAAACATCTGAATTGCACGAAATTGGCAAAGCAGAAGGTACTGGTACGACTGTTATTTTCAAACCAGATTCTGAAATTTTTGAAACGACGGTGTTCAATTTCGATACATTGAAAATTCGTTTACAAGAGTTGGCATTCCTTAACAAAGGCCTTCGCATCACATTGAGCGATTTGCGCCAAGAGGAACCTCGCATTGAAAGCTTTCATTACGAAGGTGGTTTAAGTTCTTTCATTACATTCTTAAACGAAAATAAGGAAGTTGTTAACCCAACTGTTATAGACATCGAAAATACAAAGGATGACGTTGTGGTAGACGTGGCGTTGCAATACAACGATAGTTACAGCGAAAACTTGTTGTCCTTCGTAAATAACATCAACACTGTTGACGGCGGTACCCATTTATCCGGTTTCCGTGCTGCCTTGACGCGTACCCTCAATGATTATGGCCGTAAATCCGGTTTAATCAAGGAAAATGAAAGCAATCTTTCCGGCGAGGATGTACGTGAAGGTTTGACAGCGGTTGTGTCTGTGAAAGTATTAGAACCTCAGTTCGAAGGTCAAACTAAAACGAAACTTGGCAATAGCGAAGTCAAAGGTATTACCGATGTTATCGTATCTGAAGGTCTTAAAACATTCTTTGAAGAACATCCACAAGATGCGAAGAAAATCATTGAAAAAGCAACGATGGCAAGTCGTGCTCGTGAGGCTGCTCGTAAGGCCCGCGACTTAACACGCCGTAAAAATGCGTTGGAAGTATCCAGCCTTCCTGGTAAATTAGCGGATTGCTCCGAAAAAGATACATCTATGACAGAAATTTATTTAGTCGAAGGTGATTCTGCGGGCGGTTCTGCAAAACAAGGTCGCGATCGTCGTTACCAAGCGATTTTGCCATTGCGTGGTAAAATTCTTAACGTAGAAAAGGCGCGTCTTGATAAGATTTTAGCGAATAACGAAATTCGTTCCATGATTACCGCATTTGGTACAGGCATTGGCGACGAATTCGATATTACAAAATCCCGTTATAACAAGATAATCATCATGACAGATGCGGACGTTGACGGCGCTCACATCCGTACATTGCTTCTCACATTCTTCTACCGCTATATGAAACCATTAGTAGAAGAAGGCCATATCTACATCGCACAACCGCCTTTATACCAAATCAAAAAAGGCAAATCTCATTGGTATGTGTACTCTGATGCAGAACTTACAGCTAAGCTTGATGAAGTAGGCCGTGATGGTATTACAATTCAACGTTACAAAGGTTTAGGTGAAATGAATCCTGAACAATTATGGGAAACAACAATGAACCCTGAAAATCGTACGATTTTACAAGTTAGCTTAGAGGATTCTATCGAAGCTGATAAAATCTTTACGGTGCTCATGGGCGACAAGGTTGAACCTCGACGTAAATTTATTGAAGATAACGCAAAATATGTGCGCAATCTAGATTTGTAAGAGGTGACCCATGGCAGATAATCAGAATACTAACGTAGAGTATACTTCTAATACTCAAAAACATTTAAAACGATCTCTAAAAGCGCGTCATATGAATATGATTGCCTTGGGTGGTGCCATCGGTACAGGCTTATTCGTAGCCGGTGGTGAAGTAGTAAGTACGGCTGGTCCTGGTGGTGCTCTTGTGGCATATGGCCTCATCGGTATCATGGTATATTTCCTCATGACATCCCTTGGGGAAATGGCGACGTACTTGCCGATTCCAGGTTCTTTCGGAACCTACGCAAAACGCTATGTAGACCCTGCCTTTGGCTTTGCCTTAGGTTGGAACTACTGGTTTAACTGGGCTATTACATTGGCTGCCGAAGTATTGGCAGGGGCGCTCATCATGAAATATTGGTTCCCTGACATACCGGCCATTGTTTGGTCCGCATTGTTCCTGTTAATTCTATTTGGACTTAACTATTTGTCCACTCGTTCCTTTGGTGAAAGTGAGTATGTGTTCTCGTCCATCAAGGTTATTACCGTTTTCGTATTCCTATTCTGTGGCTTTATGCTCATCTTTGGTATCGGCGGTACATCCCCTGGATTTGAGAATTGGACAGTAGGGGAAGCACCATTCGTAGGCGGTTGGGAATCTATCCTTGCTATCTTCATGGTGGCTGGTTTCTCCTTCCAAGGTACTGAGCTTATCGGCGTAGCCGCTGGGGAAGCAGAAGACCCTGAAAAGAACGTGCCAAAAGCGATTAACTCCATCTTCTGGCGCATCCTATTGTTCTATATTGGGGCTTTCATAGTTATCGGTTTCCTCATTCCTTACACTGATCCAAACCTATTGAATTCCAGTGTAGAAAACGTATCCATTTCTCCATTTACACTCGTATTTGACCGTTTTGGATTCGCATTTGCAGCTAGCTTTATCAATGCTATCATCTTAACTGCCGTATTGAGTGCTGGTAACTCTGGCCTCTATTCCTCTACGCGTATGCTTTACGCACTCGCTAAGGAAGGTCAAGCACCACAAATCTTTGCAAAACTCAACAAACGCGGTGTTCCAGTTCCTGCATTGATATTGACTACAGCCATTGGCTTGTTTGCATTCCTTACAAGCTTTATCGGTGAAGGTACAGCGTATACATGGATTGTTAACATCTCCGGCCTTTGCGGTTTCATCGCTTGGGTAGGCATTGCCATTTCCCATTATCGCTTCCGCCGTGCGTTTATTGCACAAGGTAGAGACCTTAAAGAATTGCCTTACAAGGCGTGGTTGTTCCCAGTTGGTCCAATCTTGGCATTCATTCTATGCGTTATCATCATCTGTGGCCAAAACTACTCCGCTTTCACAGGCGATACCATCGACTGGTACGGCGTATCCGTTGCGTATATCGGATTGCCTATCTTCTTCGCTGTTTACCTAGGTTACAAATACATCAACAAAACTAAACTCGTTCCGTTGAAAGAAGTAAATCTAGACCGCGATTTTGACAAATAAAAACGCAATACAATTAGACCTATTCATTATGAAAGTAGTGAATAGGTCTTTTTTTGTACATGCAGTATTAGGTTATTGTTTTTATATGAAAGCTATCATTATGAGATTGTTTTTCTATAAAAGCCTTGCTATAATGAATCAAAATATATTGTAGTTAATTAGAGAGGATACAATTATGATTATTACTACAACTATGCATATTGAAAACAAACCTGTACAAGAGTATAAAGGTATCGTATTTGGTGAGGTCGTAGAAGGCCGTAACTTTGTAAAAGATTTCATGTCTGGTATTCGTGACATCGTTGGTGGTCGTAGCGGAAGCTATGAAGATTCCTTAATGAGTGCACGCCAAGCAGCAATCGATGAAATGGCAAAACGAGCTAGCAAAATCGGCGCTAACGCCGTTATTGGCGTATCATTCCAATACAGCACCGTAGGGGCACAAAATGGCATGCTTATGGTGACATGTAATGGGACAGCTGTTGTAGTTTAATGAGAATTGATAGATGGGACCACTTGTTTTATTCCACCGGCCGGGTCTGACTCCGGCCTTCGGCCTCCGCAGGGCCAAAGTCATGAAACAAGTGGCCCCATCTATTTTCTATTAAATACAATCGAACTAAGGAGAGAAGGCCTACCCATTACTTAGTCCTGAACGTAAGATTTCATGAAATGAAATCCACAGTGAAGGTAAAGTCGCATGGAAGTCATGTTCAGCTTTTCTTATTAAATACGATAGGCTAAATTAGAGAAAAGGCAGCAGATCAAAAAATCTGCTGCCTTTTAGTATTCAATGATGGGGCTCTTAAAAAATTAGAACAGGCGTGTACTAATTTAAGAAAGGTATGTATAGTGCTTTTTAGAAATAGAACAGGCGTGTACTAATTTAAGAAAGGTATGTATAGTGCTTTTTAGAAATAGAACAGGCGTGTAGTAATTTAATAAAGGTGTGTATGGTGCTTTTTAGAAATAGAACAGGCGTGTAGTAATTTAATAAAGGTGTGTATGGTGCTTTTTAGAAATAGAACAGGCGTGTAGTAATTTAATAAAGGTGTGTATAGTGCTTTTTAGAAATAGAACAGGCGTGTACTAATTTAAAAAAGGTATGTATGGTGCTCTTAAAAAATAGAACAGGCCTGTTCTATTTTAAAATAGGGATATGTATGTAAGGCAATATAAAACAGCAGGGCTGCCACCCTGCTGTTTTTTCTTTGTTGCGTGAATACATTGCAACTTATTTATTTCCCTTGTCAAAGTTATATTAACATTATCAGAATTAGTAGTCAATCAATTATTAGATTATAATAGATATCTATTATATATTACTTATTTAACCTTATACCATGTTGCGTACATAACTGGTAGTACGATGAGTGTTAGTATGGTTGCTACGAGTAGACCGCCGCTGAATGCGATGGCGAGTGGGCTCCAGAATACGGATCCCATGAGTGGTATCATGCCAAGGATGGCCGCAATGGCGGTTAGCATGATTGGTCTGAAACGCAATGTAGCGGAGTTGATGATGGCTTCGCGGGCAGATTGTCCTTCGGCGCGGTGAATTTCGATTTGGTCCAACAGGATGATGGAGTTACGAATAATCATGCCGGAGAGGGCAATGATGCCGAGTATGGCCATAAATCCAAGTGGTGTACGCGTAATATTTAAGGCCAGTACAACACCGATGAGTCCAAGCGGAGCTGTAAATAGGGCCATAAACATAAGAGCAATTCTCTTTAATTGGAACATGAGAATCGTCATAATCGCAAAGAGCATGATTGGCATTGGCACGAGCAATTTTTGTACAGCAGTGACGCTCTTTTCAGCAGAACCATCGAGATCAATAGTATAGCCAGTTGGTAAGTTTTGACGATATTCAGCAAGTTTATTGTAAATTTCTTTCGTCTTAGCATTGCCGAGCACGCCAGGTCCTACATTAGCATGAATGCTAATGGAAGGCATCATGTTGCGGTGCCAAATAATGCCTTCCTCTTGGCTCATAGAAATCGTTGCGATTTGGCTGAGCGGTACATAGGAACCATTTCCTGTTTGGATTGGTAATGATGAAAGTGCCGCCAAGTTGTGGTTTTCATTGCCGCTTAATCTGAAAGTAACAGGAATGGTTTGGTTTCCTTCATAGTATTCACCAGATTTTGTACCGGATAATAAACTTTGTAGATGAAGCGATACGGCGTAACTATTAATGCCTAGCATACGCGCTTTATCTGGGTCAATGTGGATTTGAGCAACTGGCTCTGTATCCGGCCAATCGAAGGCGATATTATGTAAATCTTTATCTTCCTGCATTTTGGCTTTCACATCGTTTGCAATCGTTTTAACCTCAGATGCATCAGGACCTGATACGCGAAGCATAACAGGGTATTTGGACGGCGGTCCGATTTGGACGAATTGCATATTGATGAGTGCCGATGGATATTGATCGTTTAGTTGATCTTGTAAATCCTTGAATAATGCATCTCGATCCTCTAAGGATTTGGTAACGATGATGGTTTGCATGAAATTAGCACGTGGCAATTCTGGTTCTAAGGTCAATACAAATCGCGGTGACCCTTCGCCTACATAGGTGGTGAAATGGTCGATATGTTCATTATCTTTTAACAAAGCATCCAATGATTTAGCTTGGTTTTGGGTATAATCGATGGATGAGCTTTGAGGAAATTGCATGGATACGATGATTTCACTTCGCGTGGACGATGGGAAAAATTCCTGTTTGATGAGAGGGAATGAAAGCAAGGACAGGATGAAAGCCCCTAATGTTAGGAGTAATACGGCCTTATGATGACCTAGTGCCCAGTGAAGGAGGCTTTCAAAACGAGCATAAAAAACGGTTTTCAAACGATGCATGATATGATCGCGACGAGTCCATTCCGACTCGGGTTTCTCGGCCTTATTTTCGATGATTTTATAGCCTAGCACCGGACTGACCAGAACGGACGCAATCCAGGATAGGATGAGGGCCATGAAGACAACAATGGACAGGGATTTCGTGAATTCCGCAACCATGCCCTCCGCCAAGGCGAGAGGTAAGAAGCCGGCACAGGTAATGAGAGTGCCAGATAGCATTGGAAAGGCCGTTGATTCATAGGCGAACGTAGCGGCGCGCCAGTGATTAAAGCCTTCTTCGAGCTTAACGCTCATCATTTCCACGACGATGATGGCATCATCAACGAGCAGGCCCAGTGCCAAGATGAGGGCGCCAAGGCTAACCTTATGCAAATAAATGCCATTTTCATACATCAGTACGAATGTCGTAGATACGACGACCGGAATGGTGAGGGCCACCACGATGCCCGTACGAATGCCGAGGGATGCAAAGCTAACGAGCAATACGATGGCGATGGCTTCGAATAAAGATTGCGAGAAATCGCCAATGGATTCCTTAACAATGTGTGGCTGATTCGACACTTGGTCGAGGCTTAAGCCTGCAGGAATCGTTGTTTTTAGCTCTTTCAGTTTCGTATCGATAGCCTTACCAAATTCGATATTATTGGCGCCTGCATCCATGGAAATGGCGATGCCAATGGCAGGCTTGCTTTCGTAGTAGAATTGAGGACTGGATGGATCCTTATAGGTCATCGTTACGTCTGCAATATCGCCGAGTCGAATTGTTTGGTTATTGATGCGAATCGGCATATTTTTGACCGCATCCACGCTATCAAAGACGCCGTTAATACGTAAATATACATTATTCGTATCCGTATTGACCATGCCCGCCGGCACCATGGCGCTTTGCTGTTTAAGGGCCGTCAATAATTGTTGCGTGCTCACCTGGTACGATGCGAGCTTGTCCTTGTTAATCGTTACATCCAAGGACTTTTCTTGCACCCCGATGAGAGTGATCTTCTTAACATTCGGAACGGATAAGAGTTGCCGTTTTAAATTTTCCGCCTGTTGTCGTTTTTCTTCGTACGAGAATTCGTCACCTGAAAGTGCGTAAATGGTGCCATATACATCATCGAATCGATCGTTGATAGATGGGCCTTGCACACCGGATGGCAAAGATTTCCATTCGTCATTGATCATATTTCGCGCTTCTTCCCAAGCGGGACGAATCTTGTTCGATGGCAAATCTTCTTTCAGATTGATATAAATAACAGATTTGCTACCATCTGTGAAAGACTTCGTATAATCTACACCCGGCAAATCTCGTAGCTTTTCTTCGAGCTTGTCCGTTACTTGATCTGACATTTGTTGCGGTGAAGCACCGGGCCATGAGACGCCCACAACCATGGTACGCATCGTAAAGTCTGGGTCTTCCATACGTCCCATGTGGGTGAACGAGAATATACCAAAGGTGAGGAGTACAGCAATGAAGTAGTAGATAATGGATTTATGGCGTAACGCCCAATCGGCTAAATTAAACTTCTTCATTTATGCACCGCCGTTCCTTCTTGTAATTGTTGGGTTCCTGCGGTGATGACGATATCCCCTTTAGCGAGGCCATTTTTAACAATTACCGAATTATTACCAAATTCGCCAGTTTGAATAGGAACGAGATGTGCTTTGTTGTCTCGAATGACATAGACTGCGTTATTACCTTGTTTGTCTTTCACCAATGCCGTCAACGGTATGGAGATATCCGTTGTATCCGTTTGATTGAGGATGGCATTGATAGTCATACCGAGTTGCACCTCTTTTGGAGGGTTTTGCAAGGTAATTTTGACCGTATACGTCCGCGCTACAGGGTCTGGAACCGGTGAAATTTCACGAACAATACCTTGTACTTTCACATCAGGCAAAGCCCAAAATGTGATGGTCGCCGTGCTACCAGGGTGAATTTTGCTCATTTCCTGTTCTGGCAAAGCGATGACCGCCTCAGGTTCGTGACCGGCCGCCAAGGTACCTATTGCCTGGCCTGCTGCTACGACCTGACCGGCCTCGACATTGAGAGCCGTAATAATACCGCTGTCTGGAGCAACCAAAGTAGTATAACTATTTTGATTGTTACTCAAATTGAGACCTGCTTGGGCCTGTTGCAACTGAGCTTTCGCCGCATTCAGTTGATTTTCAGCCTGATCCAATTGCAATTTGCTGATAGCCTGCTCAGCGTACAAAGCGCGGTATCTTTCAGCATTCGTACTAGCTAAATCATAAGCCGATTGCGCCGCCGTAACAGCACCTTGCGCATTTTGTACCTGACTCGCCGTATCAGCGCCATTAATCTGAGCAATTACCTGACCGGCCTGCACAGCAGTGCCCACACTGACAAACTTATTAATCACGCGGCCGCCCACCTGGAATGCCAGATTCGTTTCCGTCCGATTCTTGATGGTTCCGGAATACCCAGCACTCGTCGTTCCAGCCTCTTCGCCAATCGTAATCGTCCGTACCTTGAGGCTCGTATCATGATCATCTTGATTCGACCCACAACCGCCGATGATGAGTGCACTCATCAACAGAGCCGTGGTCAAACCTAATACACTACGATTCATAATCCTCTCCTTCACACACGTAATAGAGATTATTGTAAAAGCAATAACTACTATGCAATATATATTTTATACAATTAAATAATACTATATATTAGATAAAAATTCTATAAGTACATTAGAAAATATATATGTTTTCTGATTTTAGTAACTACGAGGCACCTTCCTAAAACCTCCAGCTACCTTAACGGTCTGCGCCTGATGGCTTGACCTAGTAAAGTCGGTTTTAGAAAGGTGCCTCTTCGTTAAAAAATATCATAAACCAGAGCCTATACAAACATATATATTTTCTAATAATTGGAGAGAGGGGACCTTCGGGGAGAAATTTAGATTTTAAATATAAAATAATACATTGTATTGTAATTGTAGTGTTTTTGTATTATATTAAGTATAAGAAAGGGTGGTGGTATTATGGCAACTGTGCCTACTCAGATTAGAATTGATGAAAATGTAAAAGCAGAATCATTAGAGTTATTAAGACATTTAGGTTTAGATTTATCTAGTGCAATCAATATATTTTTACGGCAATGTTTGATAAAAGGTGGATTACCTTTTACAGTTGAAGATCCACATTATAATAAAAAGACATTAGAAGCTTTGGTAGAAGCAAAAAGAATTTCTAGAGATCCTAATGTACCATCCTATGAAACAATGGATGAGTTAAAGGCTGCTTTGGAATCTGATTAGTGTATAAAGTTAAATTTACTTCTACTTTTAAAAAAAGCTATAAGTTAATGAAAAAACGTGGGTTAGATATTAGATTGCTAGATAATGTAATTGATATGTTAAGGCAAGGTCAAACATTAGATATAAAATATAGAGATCATGCATTAACTGGAAATTATGAAGGATATAGAGAATGTCATATAAAACCAGATTGGTTATTAATTTATTATATTGAAAATGATATTTTAACTTTAACCTTATCAGATACTGGATCACATTCTGATTTATTTTAACCAAGTTGTGCAACAAACGTAGAATAGAAGATGAGAAAACCCCTCCTGAAAACGACTTCGGGCTCCGCATAGCGTGTCTCTCTCATAGATTATGTTTAACCAGTTGTGCGAACTACAGTAAGAGTGAAAAAGGCACATGGTGCTACCAAAACGAATTCGGGTCCCGCTTTAGCGTGTTTCTCTCATAGATTATGTTTAATCAGTTGTGCGAATTACAGCAGAAATGAAAATTTGAGCACGTAGGATCATAGGATATTAGTAATAAAAAAAATAGACTTCCAAAAACGACTTTGGCCCTGCGGAGGCCGTAGGGCGAAGTCAGACCCGGCCGGTGGAGTTTTTGGGAGTCTATTTTTTTATATTAGTATTTATGACGATACGTGCTCTAAATTTTATTCTTCTGTTTGTTCCACAACTGGTTCAACATAACTAACCAAAATTTTGTCTATCCGTGTATTATCCATGTCCACGATTTCGAATGTGTATCCGTCCCAGGTGGTTTTGTCGCCTTCGCGTGGGATTCTACCGAATAGAAGGTTCATAAGGCCGCCCAGTGTTTTGTAGAGATCGTCTTCTTCGCGTGGTAGTTCTTTGACGATGTGGAAGAATTCTTTGAATTCGTCTACGTCGAGTAGACCGTCTACGAGCCATGTGCCGTCTTCGCGTTCGACGATGCGGTTTTCTTCTTCTTGGCGCTCTTCTTCGCCGGATGGCATGAGGCCTACGATTTCTTCCATGATGTCGTGCAAGGTAACGAGGCCGCTAAAGCCGCCGTATTCGTCGAGGACGATGGTTTCGTGAACGCCTTCATTACGCAATGTGTTGAGTAATTTCATAAGAGAAATGGACTCAGGTACGAGCAATGGTTCTTTCAAGCAAGAATGGATGACATGATGCAATGATTTTTCGCCTTGTAAGCATTGGACCATCACATCGGTTACATTGACTACGCCGCGCAATTCGTCGAGCGAGTCTTCACCTACTGGAATGCGGTATTGGTTCGCCGTTTTTAGGACCTCCATGATTTCTTCTTCGGACGAGTTTAAATCAATCCATTTGAGTTGCGTCCGCGGTGTCATGACGTCGCCTGCGTTCATATCTGCTAGGTGGAAAATATTTTCTACGAGGATTGGTTCCTCTTCTTCAAAGGCTCCCATGGCTACGCCTTCGGTGAGCATTTTGTTAATTTCCGACTCTGTTACAGGCGCTTCTTCTTTCACAGTGACGCCTAATATTTTTAATAGAAAATCGGTGGACACGCCGAGGAACAGTACGATTGGTTTTAATGCTTGTGAAAGCCAGTAAATTGGCTTGGAAACAACAACGGCAATGGCCTCAGGGCTGTTGATAGCTAGGCGTTTTGGCACCAATTCACCGATAACAAGGGATAAATAGGTGATGATAGAAACAATCAAGAAGGAACTAATAGAAGCCGCATAAGGAGCGATACTAGGGAAGGCTTTCACCAATACGTCAGCTAATGGTGCGGAAAAGGTGGCACCGGAATACAAACCGGTCAAAATGCCGACGAGAGTGATACCGATTTGGATGGTAGAGAACATCTCGTTCGGATTCTCTGCCAACTCAAAGGCCTTCTTGGCGCGCTCATTGCCAGACTCGGCCATCTCCTCGAGGCGACGCTTCTTGGCATTGACGATGGCGAGCTCGGTCATAGAAAAAATGCCGTTCGCGATGATTAAAATGACGATAATTATAAAATCTAAGGTCAGATCACTGTCCATGTAAGTAAATACTCCTTTTTATGAGATACAATTCTGCACATGAGAAAATTGAAATATTACTCTTTAGTATATCATATTCGAATCATATATGGTAAATAGCGCAAAAAGAGGAGGGGTGCCACCCTCCTCTTTTGTTTTGCGTGCATTAAAATGCTAACAAAATACTTATTTCCTTTAACTATTATTATATATTATCTACTATTTGTAAATAGTGTTGTATACTATAGGTGTTACTGCCCCATACTGGTAACAGAAAGGGGGTTAAAATGTGTTTGACATATTGAGTTCCTTAATAGTGTCTATCATAGCAGGTGTAACCTGTCACTACATCTGCAAGTGGCTAGATAGATATTTTCGTCAGTAACTAGCACAGAAAAAGGAGGGCTGCCCCCCTCCTTTTTCGTTTGCGTGAAAATGTGTCACACATTGACTTCCTTTGTCATATATTATATTACATGATTATTTAACGTTTGTAAATGATGTTATCTATGTATACAATGATTGATAACGTTGAGATTTTTGGTCTAACATTAAGGGGGCGGTTCATTTATATAGGGTCTATTTTTCCTTAGTTTGGCTGAATAGCCAATCTCTAATGCCTTCGATATTATAAGCTACAGACCATGTGTACATATGGTTGCCATCTTTAAATACCGTGTAATTAATAGGAGCCTTTTGATCGACTGTAGCTTTCACCAATGCGTCGAATTGTTCCGGTGTAGAATGGCTATCCCACATAGGAGAGGTTGCAATTTTAGTGCCTAAGTCGGCCCAATTTTTAGTAGCTGTATTCATGCCAGGATATGCTTTATCATCGCCTTCGGATACGAGTATCCACAATTTTTTATCCTTTAATACTTTCATTTCCTCCGTATTCCATTGGCATGCTACGAGGAATTGAGCCGTAAATAAATCAGGATGTTTGTCGCTAATGGCGATGTTTGCCATACCACCTTGAGACTGACCAGAACCATAAATTCGGTTCTTATCAATTGGATACGTAGCGATGACATGATGTAATAGATTATCTACTAAGGTAAGACCTGGAGTCCATTCATTTTTATCGGTAGTCATCATACCAAGTGTATCTACTAAATCTTGAGTGTATTGAGGGGCAACGATGATGGCTTCATGTTTTGCTTGTTCCTCAGGGCTAGCGAAAACAGTAGCACCATTACCTTGGAATAGTACCGTGCGATTATCATTGATATTGGCACTGGAGTCAGCTATGAAGAAGTATAGAGGATATTGTTTTGATGCATCATAGTTTTTCGGTAAAAATACATTGTAAGGAATGCTATTACCCGTAGTTGAATCTGTGTAAATATATGTTTTAAACTCATCCATAATAGTAGATGCCGTAGATGTATTGATTACGCTCGTTTGTGAAGGGCCGTATATAGTACCTGTTTTTGTCACTACCGGTTGAACTTGTGTGACTGTAACGTTTAAATCAGGCAATTTACGATCAGAACGCATCGGTGCATCGACGCCTACAGCACCATTATTTTTTGGTTTATTAGGGCGTGGTGCTAATACGAATGGTGTAGAGTTTTCATATTCAAATTCCACTACAACGTATTGATCAGCTGCTGTAGCTTTAGAGTTTTTGTCTTTTTTACTAACTTTGACCGTATTTGTTTGTCCTACTGTTGCATCTATTTGAGGGGCATCATTGTGCAAACCTTTAGCTGTAGATTTGTAATTTTCTTTCAGTTCAGGCACAGAATTAGTATAGATATTGTTGATTGTTTTGCCTTCTACTGTGAAAGTATTGAGCGCTAGTGCACTTTCTTGGATTGCTTCTGGATATTTGATGATGATAGCCGCTATTTTTTCACCATCACCATAAATTTTTGGCACTGCCGTTACAGATTGCATGCCGTACGCTTCTGTTTGATGAGTCTTAGCTTCAGAGGTAGCAGTGGCAGAGCTTGTACTAGAAATAGTAGTAGCCATGTCCGTTGCAGCTAGTACATTTGTTGTAGAAAGTGTGCCTAGCACAAGAGCCATTAATAAGATTTTATTCATCATATCTCCTTATTTTATAGCGTTTATCAAAATATTGATTAAATTATATAATAAAATTAAATTTAGTGCAATTTATTGGAAATCGTGTAATTTATAATTACATACATTGGATAGGTAATCTTTATGTATTGATAGAGAAATATAATGTAGTAGGAAATTAGTAGTAGATTTTGTAAGATAGTATAATTAAAACAACAATTGCTATAGATATAATCGAGTAGGTATATACAAGAATATATAAAGTAACTAAAATACGATAGTTGGGAGTGTATCAATGGTAGCCGACCAAGAATGGGAAAGTATATTACAAATAAAGACAGCAGGTCGTGATGATAGTCGTTCGGATGCAGAGCATCATCCGTATGAGCCAACGGACTATTGCGTTCTTGAGCGCCTTGCCAATAGCGGTTATATTACGAAACAAAATACCCTCATTGATTACGGCAGTGGCAAGGGGCGCGTTAGCATATTTATGGCTAATCAGACGCGGTGCCATTCCATTGGTATCGAATACGATGAACGTTTGTATGAACGGGCCATCGTAAATGGTGAAAGCCCAGCTGCCAAGAACCGCGTATCCTTTGTCCTAGGCGATGCTGCTACCTATACATTACCAGACAATGCAGATCGATGCTTTTTCTTTAACCCCTTTGCACTTCATACCATTAAACGCGTACTAGGTAATATCTTTGATTCTTTATATCATCATCCAAGAGAAATTCTACTATTCTTCTATTATGTTAACGAAGAAGTAGAGAATTTCCTAAATAACCATGTGCGCCTCGAAGCAGAAGAATCAATACAATGCGGCGATTTATTTCGAAAAACTGACGACAAAGAATGCATATTGGTATATAGAGTGAATGTGTTTTAGTAAATTAATTTATCTCTATATTTCGTTTTATCTATTCTTATAGAAAAGTATATATAGACATTATATAATCTAATTGTTACTACTCCATTCTGGTAACAGAAAGGAGGTGAAAACATTGCCGGAGATATTAATTTCCTTTTTTTTATCTATCATAGCAAGTATAGTTGCATATTATATTTGCAAGTGGCTGGATAGATAGTTTAGTTAGTAACCAGCACAATAAAAAATAGCAGGGCTGCCACCCTGCTATTTTTTCGTATGAAAACATTGCCTCATACTAATTTCCTTTGTTACTCATAGAATAGCATGATATAAAAGGATAGTCAAATTTTACGTACTTTCACTAAAACACGCAGAAAATCCGCATATTTTCTGATATAATAATAGATTAGAGAGTATAAAAATTTATTTTTTCTATTCACCATGGTATGTATTGATTCGTAATGATTAATCGTAGTGATTAGGGCTGAGTATATACCATAAAGGAGGAACGTATGGAACGCGTGTCAGCAAGTCTTATTGAAGAAATTCGCAGTGCCTTGGTAGAGCGTTATAATCGCGATCAAGAGATTCAGCAAATGATTGAAGAAATCGGCGCAGAAGAAGGTCTTAATGAAAAAGAACTGTTTGTTATTCGCCAAGCCTATTTAGAGGTTAAGGAACGCATGCAGTATACGGCGAATTTGATGGAATTGTGGAATCAAATTGAGGCCGTTCAGGATCGTATGAGCATGCTTAATTCTTATGAAAGCTTGGAACGCGATTTATTTGGCGATGTTCTTTCCTTTGATAAACCGATGGGCTATGGTGCGTCCAATCAAGATAATTTGGACTATGCAATGGAGCAAATTAAGTTGCACGATATAGATCATGACATCGAAGATATTGATGATGAAAGTACCCTAGACCGAGATATTCATACATCTTTAGATCCTTATGATATGGTGAATTCCTTATTGTTCTCTAAACAATCCTCGGGCGATAAGGATAAAACTAAACAACAAAAGGAAATCGACAAGCTTATCAAAAAACAACTGAAACGCGTAGAAGAAGAATGGGCGAAGCTTTCAGGAAAAAACGCTAAAAAAGATAAGAAAAAGAAAGATAAAGATAAAAAAAAGGACAAGAAAGACAAGCAGTCTAAGAAAGAATTCAAACTTGTAAAGGAATCTAAGAGGTCCAAGAAGGACAAAGAGTCCAAAAAGAGTAAGAAGGATAAGGATTCTAAAAAATCTAAGAAAGACAAGGATGCTAAGAAGGATAAAAAGGCTAAGAAATTAGAAAAAGCCTTGAAGAAGGAGTCTCAAAAGTCCACAAAAAAGGACTAACCGTAGATTTTATAAATGACCACGGCCAGAAAACTACGGATAAGGGCTGTGGAAAATGCAAGCGGTGCAAGGGGCCGCGGTGTAGGAAATATAGTATATAAAGTTGGGGAATGGTATGAATCGTTGGTTGAACTGGATAAAAGGCATTCAACAGGAATTAAAAGCATTTTTGTTCTTTTCTATCTTGTTTACGCTTTTTAGAATCGTATTTTTAATTATATTTCAATCTCAATTAGATACGACTACAATGAACAGTATTTTAATGTCTTTATGGCTTGGTTTTCGGTTGAGTTTGAAGACCGTTGGATCGATTGTCCTTGTAAGTTTGCTATTTGCTACAGTGCCATCTATAGTGTGGCCGAAATGGAAGGCCCAAGGTGTGCGCAAGGTTTGGTATGGATTTGTTACCATCTTCTTTACATTGCTCTTTATGGGGCGTATCCCGTTTTATACCATATTCAATTCTTCGTATAATGCGATGCTTATCAATGGCAAACATGACGATATTCATGCCATTATCAATACGGCTATCAATGAATATCATGGTATACCATATTTAATTGGTGGTATTGCGCTGAGCATTGGTTTGACTTGGTTGTTGGTGAAAGTCCTCAATACGAAAACCATTCAATGGACACCTAGCACTAAGCATAGTAAATGGATTACGGGAATCCTCAGTTTTGTTGGATTTGGCGTGTTATTCGTATTTTTCCGCTTTGGTGGAGCTTTTGGGTACACGAATTCCATTAACTGGGAAAGCGCAGCGCGTCTTAATTCTAATCTGTTAAATGAAACGATTTTGGACGATGCACAAGCATTATACCGTGTGAAATCCATTGCTAAACGGACTTCAGAATTAGAGGATATTCATTTAACACCTGCTGAGTTACATGAAAAAATACAATCCATTGGCGGTAATCCTAATAGTACACGATTTGATGAAGCTTTCACAAAAACGATAACAACAGAGCGATTACAACAACAACCGCAATCTATTAATATCATTCTCGGTGAATCCTATGGCTTATGGCCATTCCTTGCTGAATTCAATGAACCTGGTGCTTATCTTGTAGAGCAAGGTCGTAAGTACGCGGCTAGTCCACAGGCGATGGGTACGCAAATGGCCTTGGCCCAAGGAACGGGCACGATGCCAGCAATCATTGGATTGTTGACAGGTATGCCGGATACGGGGATGTATCCAAACTATAGCGTAGGCATGTTACAAGAACCGTATGGCCTCGGTATTGGACCGGTTATGAAAAAACTAGGTTATAAGACCGTATTTTGGTATGGCGGTTTTAGTACTTGGCAAAATGTTAAGAACTTTGCATTAGAACAAGGTTTTGATGAATTTCACGATGCATCTGAAATGCCGAGCAATGAAACAAATGCTTGGGGTGTAGCCGATGGAGATATGTTCAAGGCTATCAATGCATACATGGACAAACATCGTGGCGAAAAAATCATCAATGTCATCATGACTACGTCGAATCATCCTCCATATAGTGTGAATGTGGCGAAGGAAGGCTATGATGCGGATAAGGTTCGTAAGAACTTGCCAGATTCCATTGCCAATACGGATAAGCAAATTAACGAAATGGGCCACATATGGTATGCAGACCATGTGATGGGTGAATTTATTAGCAAAGAGGAACAATCTGATCCAACTTCATTATTTGTTATTACTGGTGACCATAGCGAACGCTTTACCTTTGCTCGTGAACAAAGTGCTAATGTGTTCTCTACGATTCCGATTATTTTCTATGGACAAGGCATCAAAAAAGAATGGCTTTCACCAGAAGCATTCGGCATGAGCATCCAAATCATTCCGACCTTGGCGGAACTCGTAGGTCGCACAGGGCAAACCTATGAAGCTATGGTGCCGAGTCTATTTAATCAAGGGTCGTTCGTGTTTAACCACCGTTTGTGGATGGATAAGACTGGTATATACTTAGAAGATGAGAAAATGCCGCAAGATTATGCGAATTATATGAAAACCATGCGGGAATTAACGGCTTGGCGGTTAAAACATGGGGATAGTATTCAATAGGGGAATATTTTAATTTATATCATTAACAAAATGAACTCCATATTGTCAGGGAATATATAGGGTTTGTTTACTTACAAAACTTACAAAAGGAACTATCATGGGTGAACAATTTTTCTTATCCCTCCAACAAAATATTAAACTATTCCTCTGGATGCCTATACTCTGTGCTATCTTTAGGGCTATCTTTATAGGCGTATATCATCCATATGAAACGCTAAAGGGCAAGGGACACATCATTCGTACTTGCTTTACTTTTGGATTTTGGTGGGGCATGGATATCAACGCCTATCAGCTATTGATTTTGCTTGTGCTTGGAACCTTGCCGTTCTTGGCTTTTCCAGATTACTATATGATGGCAGCCATCGTTTTAAATACGGTGTTGAGCTGCATTATATATGCTGCCTTTGCCGGTAAGATGCAGTTCTACAAGCATTTTAACGATACCTATAACTACATGTTGCACTATGGTAAGCATGCGGATAAGAAAAACCTCATCGATATTTTCTTTAATCAAGACAAGGGTTGGTGGGTGCTCGCTGGATTCATTCCTGTAGCGGCCATTAGCTATGGGGCTAGCACATTGTTGTCTGCGATTCCGTCCATTCCGTATCCTCATTTTGAAAGCAATATCGCAGCTGGCGCTAGTGCCTTTGGATTTTTGGTAATCTATGTGGTGATTTACTATTGGCTTCATTATGGTGGGACCTTGAATCACCGCAATAAACCGGAATGGGACGTGGTGCCAACCATCGTTAAGGAGGATATCTTCTTTGCAAAGGCCACCATTGACGATTTAGAGGCTCTCAAATTGGTTCGCAAAACGCCGTTGACGGCGGCGCAAATGAAATCCGATGAGGAACTCGTAGAGGATGTGAATCATCTTATGCCGTGCCGTGATTGGCAAACCTTGGATAATCCATTGCATGCCTTTAAACGCGTAGCAAAGGGTGCTCGCATTGCTAAACCTAAGCATATCTTTTTGATTGTTGGTGAAAGCATCCCTCAGTGGTCTATGGATCCGTTGTATATGAATTTTAATATCTGTCCAGGATTGCGTGAGTTTGTGGCTGATGTGCATACGGCGTGTGTGCCTAATTTCTTGCCAGCCGGTAATGTGTCACGTCCTTCTATTTCAAGCCTCATAAGCGGTATCTACGATAGCGGCATGGAATTAAATGAAAAGGAAATTTTTTGGAACAATACATTGCCTACTGCTCTGGCAGCACAGATAAAACGATTAGGATACCAAACCATTTACTGGTACGGTGGTAACTCATCGAGTGGTAACTTTACGAAATACGGTAAGGCTCAAGGCTTTGACCTCATTGAAAATGCTACCGAATTCTGTGGTCCTCAAGCACCGCAAACATGGCTTGGCGTATACGATCACGTATTCCTCGAAGAGGCGGCAAAACGCATTGTAGCTATGGAGGAACCGACATTCCATTTTGTATATACAACGACTAATCATGGTCCCTATAAATTAGAAGATAAGTACCTTGATTTTGATGCACGCCGCGATTTGCCTGGTGTTGGCGATGATATTTTAAATCGCAAGGATGATAATAAGGGCTTAGCAACCTACAAATATTGTGATAAGGCCATCTTTGATTTCGTAGATGCTATGAAAGCGAAGTTCCCGGATAGCTTGTTCATCGTAACGGGTGACCATTCCAATTTATTTGGTGAATTTAATAATACATCCTTCTTACACCGCGATTACACGATGCGTGAAATTCGAAATACCGTATTTTATATGCAACATCCAGAGCTTTCACAAACATCACTACCTGCATCTATCGGCACGCATCTAAGCATCATGCCAACCATCATAGAGGCCATCGCGCCAAAAGGGTTCGAATATTATGCAGCGGTTCCATCCGCATTCGATGAACAACCGGATGTGCATGTAACACCATACCAATGGATCACAAGCGACATGGTAGGGGATGTGCTCGGCGATTATGGACAATACCAAACCTACACGGCGGAACCATCCGAATACATCCGCCCAATCAATAACCATGCACAGGACGCGGAATACTGGCGCTCCTTATCGGCGTGGATGATGAAATTTTATGCTAATGTACAATAGGGGAGATATACATGGCAACAGTAACGGTCATTATTTTGGCTAAAAATGAAGAACAACATATGAAAGACTGTATCGCATCCGCACAATTTGCTGATGAGGTACTTCTTATTGATGACGGCAGCACGGATAAAACGGTAGAGATTGCCGAATCTATGGGGGCTCGCGTCGTACATCATGCTATGAATGGCGATTGGTCTCAACAACGACGTTTTGCTGTCGAAGAGGCTCGGTCCGAATGGATTTTCTTCCTCGATGCAGATGAACGCATTTCGCCAGAATTACAACGAGAAGTACAAGATGTGCTGGCTAAGAATGAGAAAAAAGCATACTGGATTGAACGGTCCAATGTGTTCCATCACAATAAGGCCACTCATGGTGTGTTGCGACCTGATTACGTGTTGCGATTTATGCCAAAAGAGGGTACGAATATAGAAGGATTTGTACACGAAACTATATCCAGCACCTATCCTGAGGCTAAATTACATGGCAAAATGTATCATTATACTTACGATAATTGGCATCAGTATTTCAATAAATTCAATAATTATACGACATTGGCGGCTAAGAAATATAAGGAAAACGGAAAATCCTGTTCCTTTGTAAAGGATATTCTTATCCGTCCAAGCTGGGCTTTTTTCAAGGTGTACATTTTAGATAGAGGTTTTTTAGATGGAAAAATGGGATTTATCCTATCCGTGAACCATTATTTCTATACCATGATTAAGTACGTAAAGCTATATTATTTATTGAAATCCAATGGGAAACTATAACAAATCTAGATAATAGATTCTAGATAACAGATGAGTGTTAGTAGAGAAAGGAAGGACCACAATGCGCGTAGCCATTTTGGAAAGCATCATTATGCCCGCTGGTCATGAGGTAGAATTTGACCGCATGATCATCAATGAATTAAAACGCCAAGGTCATGAACCGGTATTGATGGTGCCGGAGAACTTTACCTTTAAGGTTGATTATGGCGTTGAGGTTATCTATCTTGAGGGCGGAGAGGTAGTGACCTATGCAGGTGCATCGAAATGGAAAAAGCCGTTCTTATCTATATTACGCGAACGCCGCCGCCGCGCATGGTTTACTTCCGCTGCTAAGAAATTAGAGGACCATCATTGTGATGCCCTAATCATTCCGACCTCTACGTATCGTTATATAAAAGCACTATTGGATACGCCTTTAAAACATGCAAAGGTACCAGTTCACTTTATTTTCCATGGCATTGGCAAGGGTGAAAACGTACGGTTCTTGAAACAAGCGGAACGTGCCAATCGATATCCGAATATTTATCTAGATGTCATTACCTTGCGCGACGATATGCTGCGCAGTGATCTACCGCGCGTCCGTCCTATCTTACCTCCTGTGTTTACGCCATCCACAGGCGAAACACCAACCTTCTCTACACATACGCCACTTCGTCTTGGATTTTTCGGTCAATTCCGCAAGGAAAAAAATATTATCCCTCTATTGGATGCTTTCAAAACAGCTACCTTTACAGGCCCTGTGGAACTGTTGGTACAAGGGGCGACAGCAAAACCTGAGGACGGCGAACTATTCGATGCCATCGCTGACGAATACAAGGACGTGCCAGGGCTTTCATTTCTCCATGCGAACCTCATCGGACCCGATTGGGACAAGGCTCTACTCGATGTAGACGCTATCTTGATGCCATACGGTGCCGAGCGGTATCGCTATCACTGGAGCGCTATGCTCTACACGGCTATTGGGTTCTATAAACCGGCCTTGGTATCACCTGAAATCAATCCTGAGGTGCTGCGCGACTATCATGTTGGTGAAAGCTTAGACATATCCTCGGTGGATACGATTCGTGCTGGATTAGAACAATTCGTAAACAAAATGATTGAACATTCAGATATATATGAGGCGGGTTTGGTACAAGCCAATGAAGACTTTGGACATAAACGGATGATTGATTCGATTATTAATGTATAACTATACAAAATTTTTTTAAATAATCTTTTGAAATGAAATATGTATAAGTAAGGAGAGTGTATGTTTCAATATATAAAGGACCAATGGGCTAATGGTCGAGCTATTTATGGGAAAAAATCATGGCGTGAAACACGACGCGTAGTCTTGCATTTCTTGCGAACTGTAGGCCACAAGCAAGAGATGATGGAATATAAGTCTTTTTTTGAAAGCTACGCACCAGATCAACATATTTTAGATAAACAAGAAGGTCTCTATGAGTTGATGAGCCGTATATTCTTGTTTAAAGAATCTACCTTGCGTGAACGCATTGATGCGGTAAAGAATCACTTTACAGCCTTAGAAGACGTATTTACGCCAGAGACCATCGAAATGCTATATAATCCGGATGAACTAAAACCGGAAGGATTAAAACAAGGCATTCTACTTTGGGAAGATGCTGATTTAAATATGACCGCACACCTTAACTTTATGACCGGTCAACGTAAAGAAGGTTTATTTACCATTCTGTTACAACTAGGCGATCAAGGCGTATACCATGCGAACATCCGCCTCGGCAAAGGTCTAGAAGGGGAACCAGCATTGTGGATTGGCACCATCCAAGGGTACAAGGATGGTCTTGATAATGCGAAACATATTACAAAAAAAATGTTCGGCTATCGTCCAAAAAACTTTATCGTATTCTTGATTCGGGAACTCGCTAAATACTGTAAAGTTCAATCCATGTATGCTGTATCTGACGAAGGTTTTTATGCTAATACACATATGGTGCGCGGCCATAAGGCAAAAGTAGCTGAACTCGATCCATTGTGGGAAGACATTGGCGGTACAGTTACACAAGATCCACGATTCTTTAAAATACCATTGGAAGAATATAGAAAACCGATTGAAGAAATCAAATCACAAAAACGTAGCCAATATCGGAAGAGATATGAATTGTTAGATCAGTACGAAGAACAAATTAAAGGGAATATAAAACAATATTTAAAATAAATGGGGTTAAAGATGGGGGTAGACTGTAAAAAGAAAATATGCCATATTCGGTTTAATGCATCGGATACACCTGCACGAGCATTTCAAGATTGTGGTATGTTTTTATATACTTTGGCTAAAGATTTTAATTGGGAGTCAACTTATGTTTTTTATAAAACTAGACCGGAAGAAACTCAGTGGAATCAAACTTTTTTGAAATATGTAACACCAGTCTGTCTTGGGGAGACTAATGATTTAGATTATAAAAAACAGATATCATTAGCAAAGAAATTTATTCAAGAACATATACATGAATATGATGCTATCATGTTATTTCATTATGGTAGTACGGCTTGGAAATTAGCAAAATTTTGTAAGAAATATAATCCGAATGTAGTTGTGTATATAAAATTAGATATGGGGATTGGTGGATTTAATCATTTTTGTAATAATGGTCCATTCCAAAATCTTAAAAATTGGTTTGAAAAGTTTAAAAGCTCATATGTAGATATATTTACAGTAGAAACAAAGTCGTATTACGAAGAATTAAAAAAAACATCTGTGTTTAAAAATCGTATAGAATACCTGCCTAATGGGGTTTCTTTATTAGATATAGACTTAACTGAGCTTGATATTTTACCAAAAGAAAATATTGTTGTTACTGTAGGAAGATTAGGTACTTATGAAAAAAATAATTCTTTATTGTTAAATGCTATAAAAAATTTACCGATAGAATTAGTAAAAAATTGGGAGTTTTTATTAATAGGTCCCTCAACTCAAGAGTTTTCTAAGGAAGTTGCTTTATTTAAAGAAAAAAATCCAGCTATTGCTAATTGTATTAATATGACTGGTGAAATAAACAATAGGAATACATTATATTCTTATTTAAGACGTGCTAAGATTATTTGTATGACTAGTTTAAGTGAAAGTACTTGTATATCCACTTTAGAAGGAATGTATTTTGGTACATATCCTGTAATTACAAATTATAGTGATTTTACTTTAGATACTACTAATAATAATAAAGTTGGTTGTATTGTAGAAAATAAAAATATAAATGCATTAGTTAGTTCTTTAAAATATATAATGAGTGATGATAATTTATATTGTAAAGGGTTAGAAAGTCAATTTTATGTAAGATCAGTATTTGATTATGGAGTATTAACTAAATCTCTTGATAGTATTTTACGACGATATATAAAAGGATAATAAATAGTTTTAGTTGGGGGATAGAATGGAGAAAGCTAAATCTATTCTTTATGTGGTTAGTAGAGAGATACAGTTAATGACTGTATTAAATTTATGCCAAAAAACGAATGAAAATAAGGACTTACTCTTTGTAAATTGTAAATGTCAATATAAGAATGTACAATTTTGACGATGTACAATGTACAGTTATTCCTTCTGTTGCATATGGTTTCGTAACCGGTATGAATCTCCAGTTATGCTAATCACATGTGCATGGTGAAGTA